>CEAB01025003.1_pt1 | contig 65456 bp, 45 predicted proteins | sample 557651 | NCBI WGS metagenome assembly CEAB01 (sample SAMEA3182046, study PRJEB8094) | gut metagenome | biome: human; feature: gut; material: Stool; isolation source: human stools | place: Canada | collected 2011-11-15 | reverse complement strand
CCTCGAACAAAAAGAGGCTCAAGAAAGCGGCGTAAAACCAAAGAAACCGACAGAGAACGAGCAACAAGCTTAACCAAAGGAGAACGAAGAGAAATTTAAAAACCGCATAGGCACCCACAGGGAGCCCGGAGGAGAGGAAGAAGACAGGGGCGGCAAGGCCGGCAACGGTCGGGCCGCGAAAAGCCCGAAGGGTCGAGTCGACAGACCTCACCGAGGACGAAAGTGGAGTGCTGAAAGAAAAAGGCGCCGTTGGAATCGAAAGAACCGTTGGGCGCCTGACTGACCTCAGGGAGAAATCCATGAGTGCTCAGAGCGAATAAATGTCAAAAGGCGTGCGGTAGATTTGGCGCTTTTTGACAAACGGCGAATGGTGGCGCAACGGCTTCATTATCACAACGATCAACACGGTGATCTGGATGACCGTCGGTATGGCTTGGTGGAAGGTGATCGGCATGTACTGATCGTCTAACTGATCACAAAGCGTCGGCCGCGGGGACCGGTTCACTGTCTCTGCGGCCGCTTTCTATTTTTGAAAGCACTAACAGCAGCATTTAATAGACAGGTTAAACACGATCTCCATCGTTCTTATTGCGTCCTGTCGGTCGTCCTTTGTGAACGATGAGGAAGTAAACCTTTCGTATAACTGCTCTTACATCGCCTCAACCTCCAATGTTTTTTATGCGTCAATCGTTGACGCACCACCATCCACAATACCACCATCGAAAGACCTCTTTTCTTTGGTGGCAACATGACTGAATCCTCCACCGGCACGCACGACACACCGGCCTCTTTGAAAGAAGCACTGCATCTGGTAATTGATACTCTGCCGCCTCAGTCGAGCAGCTTTGGACAGCTCTCGGCCGGACTCGTGCTTGAAGCCGTCAATCGTCTTCAATTCAAGGGCTTCTCGCAGGACGATCAGCTCGCTGCAATCCTTTCGACCTTGCCTCGTCAAGAGTCGCTTCGTCTGGCGCCAAGCTATCTGATAGGAGATATCGATGCCGTTTCCAACCTTTGGAAGCTCTTTGTAATGCATTTAGGCTATCAAAGTTCTTCAGACCAGCCTTCGGTAGCGACCATCGGTACCGCCATTTCCGAAGCCCCCGCTCGAGCCCGTTCGATTATTTCGGTGTTCCTCACCGTCGCCAATGAACACTGCTGCCGTTCGATGAGTGCCGATATTCCGAACATCGTCTGCAAGCCGTATCTGCAAAACATGCTTGACATCGCGCAAGCACTCGAAAAGACCACGGTCGACACGACGGCCGACGACCTGATGGATTCAGTGTCGGCGGCCATTGACAAGGTGCACCTCACGGATGAACTCACACCGGAGCGCACTTGGGTTTGGTTGGTTCAGGCCCACAAGGATCTCGCTCTTCCCGTCGCCAGTGAAGTCATCTCCGGTCTCAAGCGTGTGACTCGCAAGCAGTGGCTGATAAAGGGAGAACTACCCAACGGCACGTCTCAAGAGCCAATGTTCTTTGTTCGCAACGAACACGGACGAGAAGGAAACGAAGGCGCCGTCGACCGTCTGATGGCCTCTCTTGCCGCGCGCTTAGGAAAGCTTTGCACCATACGCAAAGTTCGGTACTCGGAAGAGCTCTCCGAAGTCCAGTGGAGCCGACAGGCCGTCTCGTCCTGGATGACCGGCATGGCCTATCAGGCTGCGCGCGAACGCCTTCTCACGAGCACCCAAGCCGATCCGCTCGAAGCGATTGTCGACATCGACGACCTCTCTACCGCCAACGATCAGCTCAAGACATTCGAACAACTTCAGAAACTACTTCGAGAATAAAAAATGACTGCCTATTCCTTTACCGACCTCCGCATCAAGTCGATGCAAATCAAGGGCGAACGCCCCGTCATCGTGATTCTTTCGGGCGCCGGACTTTCGGCCGAAAGCGGCATTCCCACCTACCGCAATGCCGACAACAACTGGAATCGCACCGATAGCATGGACTCCGGCGACATGAAGCACCGCCCTCAGCTCGTGTTCGATTCGATCAACCGCCGTATTGAAGCCTACGATCAGGCCAAACCCAATGCCGCTCACCTTTCGATCGCCGAATTCAAAAAGAAGTGGCGCAACAAGGCCGACATCATCCACATCACACAGAACATCGACACTCTGTGCGAGGAAGCGGGCGACGTGGGTGTCTTTCACCTGCACGGATCGTTTCTGACCAGCCGTTGCACGGAATGCGGAGCGACCTTCCCTCGCTTGGGACTCTACAAGGAAGGCAACGTGTGCCCTGCCTGCAAAGCGTCCGGCTGGTCCGTTCGTACCGACGTGGTCCTTTTCGGTGAGCGTCCGCACGGTCTCGATTGGATTCCGGGCGTACTTCGCCGAGCCGACGTGTTTGTTGCCGTAGGCACCTCCGGCATGGTCTATCCGGCTGCAGGCTTTGTGACCGAAGCTCGCCGGCGCAATTGCCGCACTCGCCTTCTCATCGCCAAGGACGCACCTTTGGACGGTTTTCAGCCGCTGTCAACCGAAAACGATTCCGTGGGGCACTTCACCAAGTTTGTGCGAGGCAACGCAACGACAGTTCTGCCTGCCGTGCTTGAAACGCTGGGCCATTGGATTGAGAAGGTCACGCAAGCTCAAGCAACGGAAACGGTTGCAACCGCTGCCCGCGACAACGAGCAGCCGGACGGTTCGGCTTCCTGACAACCAGACAAGCGGGAGGCCCGACATGCCCAGACGCATTGACAATTTCACAAGCTATTTTCACCGAAAAAAGCGTGACCTCTATTTTGTGACGTTTACGCAGGTCAAGAAAGATCCGGTGGGATTTCCGGCAGTCCGGGATTGTGAAGCCATTGACGGTCGCCGTGAGCTTCTGGACTGGCTTCGAGAGAAGCTACCATCCACCGACGTGGGCCCGATTCTCCCGTTCGACTCGGACAGCGGCTTCATCGCGATGCCATACGACGGCTCGATCTATGTGGACTTCACGCCCGAAGACCTGGAGAAATTCGAAAGCCGTTGGGAAACGCCCGACGGCCATTCGCTCGATTCCCGTTGGCAGTGCTACCTCTACACGCTTGAGGAATACAAGGAAAAGCACGGCGGCCGCATTCCGGCTCCGGAAGAATATTTCGACTGAAACACAACACCATGCCAAAACGTTCCGACAAGACATTAACCACGAAGCAAACCAGAGCACAGGAGCTTCTTGAGTCCGTTTCCGTACTTCTGACCGACACGAAATCCGACTCGGCCGGAATCGTTGAGCGCGTTAACGTCGCCTTCTCGCCGCTGTCGTTTTTCAATCCGACTCCCCAGTCCGTAGCGTCCGTGATCGCGTTTCTGCTCGATCCCCAAGCCTCGCACGGTCAGTCGACGCTTTTTCTAAGCGCGTTTTGCGAGGATCTCGCCAAACACTCTGAAGCTACAGGGCAAACCCGAACCGTCACGGTCCCGGAGCTGACCGACAAGACGAAGGTCTGCTTTGAGCAGACAACGAGGTCGCCCGACACGAATCCTTGCTCGAGCGACATCGGTCTCGTCATCGTGCGTTGCGCTCCGGCGGATACGGTAGTTACGGCTGGCACAAATGATTCGAGTGCCTCCCTGGACATCAAGCTGCAGCGTGGAAAAACCGTTTTGATTGCGGACTTAGGCGACTCGGATTGTGCGTTGCGTACGAACGGCAAAGACGCAGCCATCGTTCGGTATTCGATCGTTGATTTTGCCGACATGTTGCTGCAGACCGACGAGCAGATCAACGTTCCTGAGGTGCGCTGGTTCGTCGAAGCCTTTGCGCAGCACCTTCTCACTCACGGAGCCGACACACAGGCCGGCCGCAAACGCAAGCTCTACGAACTTTTGAGATCTCCGGAAAACGTTACGGCGGCAGCCTGCATTTCAGAGGCCTACGCCGACTTGGTTGAGCGTAACTGGCAGCGATTCGTGCGCGCGGTGACGGATGCTTGCCGCGAGCGCTACAAGTTTGAGGTTGACTGCGATACACATTTCGTGTCCCCGGAGAATCCTGAAAAATTCGCCTTGCGCTTTCTTTTCACGGTCTCCGAAAAATGGTGTCTTTCCTTTGCCTGCCGACCCAACAACCGCGGCAAGGCGGAAGGCTTCTGCTGGGGAGTGTGCCTAACCAACGGAGGTTTCTTTGCCGACGAGCCGGAACTCGCGGAAAGCTTGTCCGACATGATGAAAACGCTTTTTGGCTACGGAGATCATCGATGTTCCGGACACTGGGCGTGGTTGCGTGAAGGTAAAAAGGACGAAACGATCGACTGCAAAGCCGATGTGCCGTACAGTCTGGAAGATCCATATTGGTTCTCGATGCTCAATCGCGGCGACTTTGAGCCGTTGATGGAATGCCTGTTTGCCAAGCTTGATGCGATTCTGAAGTATTGCGAGATTAAGGACTGACCGGCACGGCACAATCCGCCTTTTGCTTCAGTCCGGCTGTCTTTGACACCGTCCTATCCACTCGGAAGCAGCGCACAACATCAGCCCGCACATCGCTCTCAAGAATCGGCGGCAAACTCAAAAATACGCCTATTGTTTGCCGCTGGCTTCTGTCAACAGCCACTTCCAAACAGGCACAACCTCGATAGTCCGGCCATTGGATTCGATCGTGCGTTCCTCTTCCATTGTGACAATGATGCACCTCTTCACAGGCAGTTCTTTCGAAAGCTTCTCCAGAGCATCAACTTCTCGTTCCAGGGTCTTCGGATCCGTTGCGAGCTTGACGCAGACCTGAATGGCTGTTTCCTCGTCGGGCAGATAAAAATCAACCTCAACGTCGCGTCGATAGAAAAAGACTCGGTCGTTAAAGCCATATCGTCTGAGCAAATGCAACGCAACCAGATTCTCCAATTGATCAGCCTTGGGATCAGTCTTGAGCAAACGAATGAAGCCATTGTCCACAAAGTAATACTTCTGGCTGCTTTCTCGTTCCTGCAACTTACCGACGATGTTGGAGATCGGCAGCACCAGGCACGCTTCGCAAGCGTATTGCATATAGCTTATGCAGGTGTTTTTAGCAAGCTTCACGCCGGTTGACTGAATTACATTTGTCAACCTCGTGAACGAAACCGGTTGTCCAATGCTTTCAGCCACCTTCTTTAGAAGGATACGCAATGGCAATGCGTTCGTCACCTTGTTTCGGACAATGATGTCGCCCAGATATATTTTTTGGAATATGCTGTTTATATACTCAAGCTTGTTCGAAAATTGCAAACACTCAGGCAAGCCGCCGTATTCAAAAAATTCAGCGAATTCACGCAAAATTCGGGCCTTGCCTGTCGTCGAAGACCAAACATCCTTGCGAACTGCGACGCCCTTTGCTTTCAAATACTCGGAAAAGTTCAGCGGAAAAACGTTGACAGTCAAGAATCGGCCGCCCAGTGCTGCAGCAATCTGGATGCTCAGCATCTTTGCGTTGGAACCGGTAATGTAGATCTCGGCCTGGGCGTCAGCCATACGGCGGGCGAACTTCTCCCAACCATCAATCAGCTGTACCTCGTCAAGGAACAAAGCCGGCAAAGAGTCTTTGCCGGACAGCTCAGCCTGAACTTCAAGGAGTTTGTTGAAATCGGCTACATCGAAGCCCATCAAGCGTTCGTCTTCAAAATTGACGTACAGAACCTTGTCCCAACTATGACCTGATGCCAACAAACTCTGGATTTTTGAAAACAGCAAATAGGACTTACCTGAACGTCTCACGCCAACCAAGACGCAACGAGACAATTCGCCTATCTCGATGTCGCGAGGAAACACCTTCTTTTGAGCAACCAAGTTACGGTTGTCTGTCAGCACTTGACGGAGAATATCAGTCGTAATCATCATCGCATCCTGTTCAATGAGTTGAACAATTTTACATTGTTTTTGTTCAATCCATTGAACACTACCTTAATGATCAGTTTAGTTTAGGAAGGACTACGTTAAAGATTAACGCTGGCGTACAAGCGACAGATATGCCACAGGTTGACTGGAAGAAACCAGCCATTCTGGTACCACCTTTAGTTCACGGGCATCATGACCCACCCGCAGTAATACGGTACGTACAGAACAAGGAACCAGAACAGATAGCAGCAGGCACCGATGGCGCCGGCAATGGCGAAACACCGAATCCTCGGATGGTTGCGAAAGAAAGCTCCATAACATCCCCCTATCCAACAAAACTTCTCGTGGCTCTCTATATCAGAAACGGGGGCCGTTCACTTTGATGATTGTCTCAGCAGACTGATACAGCGTCACAAAATCGTCAAATCGTTTGAAAGACAAAAATGAAGGCGCTCTCCGAAACCGCGCATAACCGCGAATCTCAAAGAGCGCCCTGGCAGGCAGCCGTTCGACCGGCCGCCTTATCACCGCAGCAAATACTCAGACGAAAAACCGCATCAGGAGCATACCGATGAAGGCCATCAACAGACTGTTGAGCATCAACAGCGGCCAGTACTTCTTGGGAACATCCGCCACGCCGAGGAGTCGACCCATGTACTGAATCTGAGACGCCATCAGGATCAAAGCGGGTGCCAGAATCGTGACGTCGTGACCGTTGAGAACGCCGCTCGAAGCCAGGCTCGCCGCGACACCGACCCCTGCCCCGCACGACATCCAGGTGGCGAGCAGCACGGTGATGGCCTGACCGGGCAAATCAAAAATGCCCATGATCCCGCCGCAGGTGCGTCCTAGAAAATCCATCACGCCCCACAACTGCAGAATGTAGGTGAGCACAAAGGCCATCACCACATTCGGAAGCAGGCTGTAAAGCCCGATGTTGAGTCCCTTCTTGAGGCCGACGATAAAGATGTCGAAGGGATTGTTCGAGGTGGTCTTGGCGGCTTCGTTACTCATTTTCGAAATCCTTCTTATAAACGGTGCTCAGAACAAAGCGGGTGAACATGCCGCCCACGAACTTCAGAACAAAGATGATGAGCATCGGAATCCACACCGGACACACGAATAGGAAAAACAGCGCGGAGACAATGGCGTAGTAGTTGTTGACGCATCCCGCTCCCGCGTACTGCCAGGCAGACATGGTCACCAGTCCTTTTTTGCTGAGTTTGCCGCTGTCATACATGCCGCGGGTAAGAGCTGCGCCGCCGTCCGTACTCTGCAGATCGGTGATCATGGCAAGGGCCGTAAAGCCGGGCAGTCCTAACAGAGGCTTTAAAAGCGGCGTCAGGAGAACCTGAGCGGCACGCAGGGCTCCGTAATGCGCCAGCACTTCAATGAGTCCCATGGCAAGCATCACGCTGGGAATAAGGGACAATGCAAAGAGAAAAGCGGCACGAGCCGACAAGCCGCCCGAACCGATGTAGTTGCTCTTGGTGTCGCCGATCACACCGAACTTGCCGATCAGAGTCGTAAAGTCAAAGGCGCTCAGCCACTTGCGGGCTTCAGGCATTTGATAGAAGACGCCGGAAAAGATGACGATGGCAAAGATCAAAGCGATATACGCTCCGATGCCGACTTTCTTTTCCTCTTGCAATTGAGGAGAGGGTTTGTTGTCCATGATTTTCCTTTGGGGTGGTTTGTTACCTTAATGAATCCTAGAACAGCGCCTTAGTTGCGTAGGACAAAATCAACCAAGCTTTGAGCAAACCCATATTTCGCTAGGTGCTCTGCCCTACTGACAAATCAGTAAGCGGCGCTAGGCTTATCACCCGAAGACTATGGAACGCGTGACTGCACAAGGCAACACCATCAAAAAAGGATCGAAAATGAGCAAATTGGACGTCGTCGAAATTTGGAAAGAACTGCACCGTATGCCCGAACCCGGCATGAACGAATTCAAAACCGGGGCCTACCTGGCCGATGCACTCGAAAAACTGGGCTATGAGGTCACCCGAGGCGTGGGAAAAACCGGTGTCGTTGGTGTTGTCCGCGGCAATGAACCCGGACCCGTTGTGATGCTGCGCGCCGACATGGATGCGCTTCCCTTCAAGAACGAAGACGGCAGCATTGAGTATGTTCATGCGTGCGGTCATGACTCCCACAGCGCCATGGTTCTGACGGCGGCCGCCGAACTCGTGGACAAAGTCAAAAAAGGCACGCTCAAGATCCTGTTTCAGCCGGCCGAAGAAACGCTCGAAGGGGCGCTCGCCGTGATGAAAGACGGCGCGATTGACGACGTCGATATTGCGCTGGGTCTTCACGTTCGGCCTGTTCAGGACATTCCGGCCGGCACGTGCTGCGCCGCGGTGCGGCATTCGGCGAGCACATTCCTCTGCGTGGAGATCGAAGGCAAGTCGGCTCACGCTGCACGTCCCCACCTGGGCGTCAACTGTGCGGAAGCCGCCGCACTCATAACCAATGCGATCTGCGCGATCAAGATGAATCCTGCCCTGACTTGGTCGTGCAAAGTCACCTCGATTTCGGCTGTGTCGTCGGCCTCCAACATCATTCCCGATCGCGGCGAACTTGTCCTGGACGTGCGGGCTCAGACCAACGAACTGATGGACGAACTTCTCGAGAAAGTACGGCGAGCGATCGAAGGCGCAGCGTCAAGCATCGGAGCCAAAGCGACGATCAAATTCCCGGGCGGCGTTATTCCGGCAGCCATCTACGATGAAGATCTCGTCGCCGAGGTGGCGCAAACCATCAAGGAAGAGCTCGGAGCGGACAAATTGGCTCCCGACTGCGGTGGCGGCGGAGAAGACTTCCACTACTTCAAGCAGGCCAAGCCTAATATGAAAGCGGCGTACTTCGGGCTCGGAGCCGGCTGCACGCCGGGACTGCACGCCCGCAACATGACGTTTGACACCGCGCAACTTTCCAAGGGCGTCAAAGTGCTCGTCGCGATGGCGCTCAAGAAACTGGGTTGACATGCCAAAGGCTCGCCGGGTGTCTGACAAGATTACCCGGCGATTCACGCCTGCTCTTTTAGTTTCGCTGCTGCAACCTGAAAAAGAGATGTCTTTCGCGTTTGCGGCTGCAAACTTAATGGCCCTGCTCCGACATCACTTGAGACGGCTTTATCTCACACCTGCGCAAAAGCTTAACCATCTTGGTGTTGTAGTCAAAGCGAGCTCCCTTCTTGACGCAGTAGTCGAACAGAACCTTGTTGCCGTTAAGCGGCTTACCCGTACCGTCGTCGGACGTGCGCTAGCCAGGCGAATGACCTGTCGGGAAGTGATGATGGTAAGCGGGATCAACCTTGTCGCCCGATTCGTGCCAGAGTTCCACGCCGCGTTCGGCCAGACGATCGCCGTACCAGTCGATCGTGGCGCCGGAATTGTCGCACCAAACCTTGACCAGATCCTGCTGCAGGTGGCCGGCAGCGTACATCGTCACGGCGCGAATGAATTCGAACTTGTCGATTTGGTTCCCTGCTTTTTCTGATAGCGGGAATTCATGGCGGCCAAGTCGTCGCGAATGCCGGTGCCGGTCGGGAATCGATCGATGCCGATCACCTTGGCCCCTCTTCGGCTGCTGCGGCAATGGCAAACATACCGCCGGTACCGCAACCGATCACGAGAATTTCCGTCTTGATCGTATCGACAATGTCTTTTTCCGCAATTTCGGGCGGCTTACCGAGTCAGTCGCCGTCGTCGGCCTCTTCGGTCTTGGAGATAACTTCAACGGGAATTGCCCCTTTGGCCTGCGCGATGCACTTGGCGGCGGCCTTGTGAACGGCGTGAGAAGTGATGCTCGCTTCGGAAACGGCGTCAATGTCGGCCGACTGAGCCTTCAAAAGAGATTGCCTGAGCAGCTTTGCAGCGGCCTGACCGATTTTGGGCGTCTCGTGCGAGACGTCGAGAACAACATCCGTGATCTTGTTTGAATCAAACCTCATCGTCACGACAACGTCGCCGATCCCTGATGCTTTGGCTGAATAGGTACCGGGCTGATAGATACCGACGGACGCCGCGTGCAGACCGACGGCAGCCAGCGATGCGCCGCTGGCAATGCTCGTGCGCAAGAAAGCTCGGCGAGACTGATTTTTCTTGTCCATATTGTTCTCCTGTGGTTCCTGACATCCGAAGCATTCTCCTGTGCTTCGCGGATCCGGAGAATTCTCAAGCTGCGTGTTGCACCCAGGTCAAGAGTAATGGGAAAGGTCTTAATTTGTGAGCCGATCCGGGCGGGAGGCAACTTTCGGGTTAACCCCAGGCAAACATTTGCCTGCTGTAATAAGGACGAAAAAAAATGCAGTGTTGCTCATGTCTGAAGTTCAAGCTGCTAACAAAAAGCAATTTTGAACAACAAGGGCGCAGGCAAAGAGATACCGCACTAGCTGACCGATAAAGAAAAGCCGCCTACACCAGTCCTTTTTCTTTAAGCAACATCATTCGCGCAATCAACTGCGCCGTACTGCCGACGCCGAGCTTCTCACAGGCCGACGCGCGATGAAACTTTACGGTACGTTCCGCGATAGACAATTTGGCAGCAATCGCTTTGTTGGATAGGCCTTGCACGACGAGCTGCGCCACCTCACGCTCTCTTTCGGTCAGCGAACGAGCGTCGCTTTCCAGAGCATTGTTCTGAAGTTCAGACAGTCTCCGCTTGCAATCCTCTCGACACCAATGCAAAACGGCTTCTTTCAATCGATCCGGAACCACCGGCTTGAGCATGAAGTCAACTGCACCGTCCTTCATCGTCTGCACAGCCATATCCACGTCACCGTGTCCTGTCACAAAGATGACCGGCAAGGTCACGCCGAGTCTTCTCATTTCTGCGTGAAGCTCCAATCCGCTCATCTGCGGCATACGAACGTCCAGAACAAGGCAACCTGCCGCATCGTTCTGATCGTCAAGAAAGGCTCGAGCCTGTTGATAACATTTAACTTGCCACCCGACCGCACCCAGCATGAAACGGTAAGAGTTAAGCATCGTCTCGTCATCATCAACAATGCGAACCAAACAAGCCGCCTTAACCCGGGCTTCCGGCAAATCGTCAATTTTGGTGTGTCTATCCGTCATTTTTTTATGCTTTCGGCAAAACCATCACGGCCTTCAAACCAAAAGGCTGATTACGCTCGATTCTCAGTCTGCCGCCGCAACCTTCCATAATGCGGGCCGATATGGCAAGGCCGACGCCCAAACCGGTGGACTTGCTGCTCGTTTTCGGTGAAAACAGATCCTGAAACATAGAAACGTCAACCGTGGGCCCATTGTCGGAGACGGCCAGCTCCCACATCGAGCCGTTACTTTCGAGTTTGACGTCAATTTGCGGATCTGTCGTGTGGCGGGTCGCTTCAGAAGCGTTCTTGAAAAGATTCAAAATGACAAGAGAAAGTTCCACCGCATCGACCTGTACATAGGCATTGGGCGGAATATTCACGTTGATTGTCGGGGGCGACTTGGCCAACAGACGAAAATCTCTGACGGCGCCACTGACAACTTTGAGCAATTGCCGTTTTTCAATTTGTTTGCCTGCCCCGCTCTTGGCGTACCCGCGAACTCGTTCGATGATAGCGCTCGCCCGCTGTGTCTGCCCGATGATCTCATCAGCGGCAATGCCGATCAACTCCATCGTATCGGACTTTTGTCCGGCCTCTCCGGCAGAGCTCGGTTTGCCGTGTTCGGTCTCGCCCTTGGTAATCGTCCGAATTCCGTCTGCGAAATTAGCGATCGCTCCAAGCGGCTGTTTGAGTTCATGCGCCACCATGTTGGAAAGCATGCCGACCAAACTGGCCTTTTCAAGAGCCTGAAGTCGGGATTGAGTCTGCAACACTTCGTTTTGCGCGGCTTCCCGTTGCTGCATGGCCGCTCGCAGACTTGCAGTCTTTCGCCGCACTTCCAAAGTCACAAAAACCGCATGCCATATGCCTAAAAAAAGCAGTCCGAGCGCCACGAAGACCACCCATCGGTATTCCTGCCAAAAGCGCTTGAACGTCCACTCGCGCAAGTAGCTGTAGTGACCGATTTTCAGATCCTTGAAAAGACGGTCAATCCTTGTGAAGTCGCTTGCGATGCTCCAATACATCTCTGAGTCTTCCGGCATTGAAAACAAAGCTGCCGAAGCCTTTCGGCTCAATTCCGGCAATGCTTCGGTCGTTGCAGCAAACACCCAATCAGGGTACAGCGCGGTAGAAGTCAGACAACGCAGACGAGGTTCCGTCTTTGCCCCGATAACACGAAAGTCGTCCGGGCCAACAAGTCCTTTGTGCACCATTTCCTCGAGCAGACAGGCGCGCACCATACCAATATCGGCTCTTCCCTGCTTCATCACGTCAAAGACGCTCTGCATGGGATATCCGGTAAAAGTAGTCGAGCCAAAGAATGTTTCAGGTTCATATCCCCGAGCATTCAGTTCTCCGAGATGAACACGGTATCCGCCGAATGCATTGGGCGCAACGGCCACCGCCGTTTTACCCTTCATATCTTCGAACGTGCGAATCGTCGTATTTTCACTGCGGACAAAAAAGATGCCGCCCATACTGAAATTGGGATCATCGACTTCGCGAATTTTCCGCGTAGCCAGATGACGGGCGAGACCCTGAGTCTGCATATGCGTGAAAGTGCCCGCATTGGAGATGAAAAAATCAAGCTGTTTGCGACGAACGGCCTCCGGCAGCGTGTCAAGATCGTAATACGAAAGTTCAATATTCCGCCCCCAGGCTCTTTTCAAAGCCTGAACCGTCTCGGAGAAAACTTCTGTGCTAGACAATTCACCGATTGTGCTCAGAATACCCAGTCTCACCGGGCCTTCTGTGGCCAACCGACGGTCGAGACTCGACACACCGGACGATGCAGCCGACGGATTTTGCACCGCCAGCATCGTCATCAGCACAACATTACAAATCCATCTGGGCATAATCGCAACCACCGAAAAACAACCTGCCGTCACAGACATCATAACGGCAGGTCGTCAGTTGGAGATTCCGGTGCTTTAAGCCGTTACTCGAACGTGCTTGCGAAGAAAGTCGTCTATCACGGTTTCGAGCAGAGTTACCAACGCCATCGCAACATCGTTGTCAGGTTGCTTTGCTGCGAGCTCGGCTCTTACCCAAGAAACCCAGGAGAGATGCTTCTCAGCAAAGGAAACCGCGGCGTCAGCGTGACCGGGCGCGGCAAGAAGACGCGCCCAGAAAGCCAACAGCACACCGAGATGATCGGCCGGCTCATGCAATGCCGCTTCGGGAGCAAGGCCGAAATCGCTCATCACCTGCAAGACCTCATCGCGCGGCTCCTGCATCACCAGTCCCGTCACCGCCACGCTTTGATGCGGCGTCACGGAACCTTCGCCGACGCAAAACGCACGTGTCCAGCAGCGGGACTGCTCCTCAATCGAGCTTTCCCGCAATACATGTGCTGCCTGACAAGCTGCCTTGGCCACGGTTTGAGGCCCTTCAGACAACGTCTGCATCATTGCGGTAAGACTCGAGCAAATCGAGTCATCCGCACCTTTGAGCAGCCAGTCAGAAAAAGTAAGCGCCGCAAGAGCCGTCACACGATCGGAAAGATGTTCGGTCACTTGTGTTTCACTCCTTACTTCACAAAAGTCTTCCGAGCCTCATACAGCACATTGGGCTTTGTCTGTTCGACAAGTTTGCGCGGCACGCCCACGGCATCGAACGTTGCATTGGGATGCAGCTTTTTGAGTTCCTCAATCGGCCCGCACTCCAGTGCGCGACCGGGACAGGATGCCACGCAGGCGGGCTTAAGTCCGACACGCAGGCGATCGACGCACATGTCGCACTTGGTCATGTGAGGATGCTCGGGCGCACCCATCTGTGTTTTTTCCAACGCCTCGAAGTATTGCGGCGCACCCCAGGGGCAGGCCTTCGCACAAGCTCCGCAACCGATGCACTTGGCGCTGTCGACAATGACCGCACCGAATTCCTTTTCCTTGGAAATCGCCTTGACGGGACAAACCTTTACGCAGGCCGGATCATTGCAATGGTTGCATGACATGGAAAGCGGCACTACCTCGACGTCCGGAGCTCGTTTTCCAAACTCAAAGAATGTCACACGACGCCAATTTTCCTTCATGTCGAAACGCCGCAAAAAAGCATAGTTCGATGCTTTATCGGATGTTCCGGCTTTCCAGTCCCTCGGCGTTTCCAAACTCTTTAAAGAATTGTCCGTCAGACCGTTTAGCTTGGCGTCGCCGCGACGTCCCTCGTTCCACTCTTTGCAGGCAACCGTACATGTGGCGCAGCCCAAGCATCGCTTCTGGTTAAAGTAAAAACCCCACTGTGTCATTTTCGTATTCCTCGACGTATTCGTTGATGATCTGCTTGAGCCGTTAGGCGGGCAATGTTGCACTCACTTCACACACACACCCGCCGGCGGCAAAGCCGCCCGACTTCGATGTCTGCAGATGCAGGTAGGGGTCGCTCGCACCGATGTCTCGGTCGATCGTCAGCGTGTTGACGGCCCCGCCCACGTCAACGGGCACACGATGGCAAACGGCCTTGCCCGTACCGGCTGCGTCAAAGTAGGCGTCAAAGAATTCGGTTTGACTCGGCTGATACCAGGCGCCTTCACCAATCGATACGACTCCGGGCAATTGACGTACGGTGACTTTGGCCGGAAGTTTGATGCAACCTGCTTCGGTGTAGACATAAACGTCGGCACCGTCCTTGATACCGCGCGCTGCGGCGTCGTCAGGATGCATGGTCACGGCGTGCGGGAAAACGTCCTGGATCATCGTCGTGTTGTCAAAGGACGAATGCGAACGATTGGGCATATGCGGCGTCGTGTACTGCAGCGTATAGCGACGACCCGAAGCATGAGGCGTTTTCTCGAGGATGTCTTCGTAGCCGTCGGCCGGGCGCACGTACTGGGCACGAGCCACACCGGCCTGAACGCGACCGCGCTGCGCAAGCCAGGGGGAATAGAAATTGATTCGGCCGGTATCCGTCGGGAATTCACCTGGAGCGAATTTGGCCGCTGCGATCACGCTCTTTTCGGGCGGAACGGGCAGCTGCAGGTTGGCCTTTTCAAGCATCTCCTCAAACGTAGGAAGCTTCATGTCGGGATCGACCGACTTATAGGCTTCAGGCAACTTCGTACCCTGCCACTGAATGCGCATCACATCATGGTCCGTCATGCCGTGGCGTCCCCAATCCAGGCCGAGTCGCTCAGCGATCATCTCGTTGATGGCAACGTCGCTCTTGGCTTCGTACATGGGATTGACAACGGCGTTGACCACGTTCATGTCGGTCTTGACACGACTGCCCGTAAAGAAGCTCTCTTCGAGGTGCGTCACCACCGGAAGGACCAGATCGGAATAACGCGCCGTCGTACTCATGAAGCGTTCGTAGCTTACGACATAGTCGAGTTTTTTCCAGGCAAGAATCTTGGGATTGATGGAAGAGCGCTGATTAAACGGGTCGGCTGAACCGCCGCCGCGCCAAACCATATCAATTTCAATCTTGGCGTCGGGCCCCAGATCGATACCGTTGATGCCAAGCACGTCGGCTCGAATTTGTTCGGGCGTACGCGAATCGCGGCCTGTCAGCAACACTTTGCTTTGCATGTACTGAGAAAACAGCAATGCGCTGTGCTTTTTCCCCTTGCACATGGCGGGGGCCTTGCCGAGCTTGACCGCCATACCGTCAACGGGAGCCAGAGCGCCGATGCCGCCGCCTCGAACCGTTGCGTTGCCGGTCATAGCCGCCAGACACAGCAACAGCCAAACATGGTACATGCCGTTGCCGGTACGTTGCGCACCGCCGCAAGTCCATGTCGAATGCAGACAAGCGGGCTTGGTCTTGGCGTAAGTCACAGCCAGAGCCTCAATGGTTTCGGCCTGTACACCCGACAGGAGAGAGGCCCAGCGCAACACGCCCTCTTCCCCGCCGTGTTCGCGATTGAGTTCATCGAGATACTCCACAAACGACTGACCTTTAGGCGTCGTAAACGTGGTTCCTTTCCAGGGCTTGCCCGTGATCGGATCTTTCGCAGGAGAATGACTGACAACCGTGTCACCCGGGAAAAAGCCGAAGCAATACTTGCGGATATACGCTTCATCGTGCAGACCGCGCCGATAGATCGTATTGGCCATGGCTGCCAGAATGGCACTGTCAGTCCCGGGACGCGGTGCAATCCACGGCGTAATGCCAGGGGCTCCCGTTGCCATGGCTCCTACCGTGCCCGTGTAGCGCGGATCAACCACCACGATCGGAATGCCCTTTTCTCTGGCCTTGGTCATGATGAAAGGCAGATGCGGCGACGTTGTTTGCGGGTCGGCACCCCAAACGATGATGAACTTGGAATTGAGCATGTCAATTGACGGATGCCCGTTGACGCCCTTGCCGAGTGCGTTAAAGAGCGCATCCATTTCGTTGCCGGCCGAGTGATGGCCCCAGCACGAAACGTACGGGCCGAGGAAAGCAAGCGGCGTGCTGCCAACCTCCCAGATGGGGATGTAGCCCAATTCCTTCTGGCGAGCTCTCGCCTTTTCGATATGCTCGCATGCACGGTCAATAGCTTCATCCCAGGAAATGCGCTTGAAGCCCGCAAGATTGCCGCGTTCGATCGTTTGAAGAAGCGGATACTTCAGACGGTCGGGAGCGTACAGGCGTTTACGTTCGGCATAACCCTTCATGCAGGCGCGACGCTGCATCTTACCGATCGATTCGTCCGTCTTGGCCGCTTCGCAACGCGGAACGTCACCGGCCGAGGTCAACGCAAGCAGTCTTCCGTTTTTGACATGGGCCTTTAACATGCACTGCCCGTGGCAATGGATTTCGTGATAGGTGTTGACGACTTTGACGCTCTTGTCGAGCGTTTCAGCAGGCTTGGCTCCGAGAACATCCAAATCGGTCTTGGCAAGAGCCTGTGTCCAACAGGACAAAGATGAGACGGCCGCCGCAGCGGACGTCATCTTAAGAAACTGACGACGTGTGGAGGGAAGAGCGCAACGGCTCTGTTGTTCGGATTTGCTCATGCGATTCTCCTGTTTTGGGGCAGAGAAGCTGCCGAGACCTTCTTGTTTTTGTGAGTACTCGGCTCCATGGTCTCATCTTGGCCTGCCGGAGTAATTCCGACAACTGTCCCAAAGTGCAGTTATTCCTTTTCGGAATAGCGAATCCGCTAAAACGTTGACGTCCGTCCCCTAAACTTAATGCGCGTCGGTAAGAGACATGCGAGCAAACGTTCGGCGCGCTGCGTCAAGCCCTTCAGTCTGCGCCCTGCATTCAATCAAATATTGTTCCAAGCGTCGAATATGCGTGTTGTGCTCTGTGTGAGGATGTTTTAAAAGCCAAACCGGACGCTCCGCGATCCGCCAGTTCTCCAGAACAAGTTCCAATTTGCCGGTTTTGAGATGCGAGCTGATCTGCCACAACGGTACGCCGACCGCGTAACCGGCACCGGCCAGGGCAGCAGCAAGCGCTCCGGCATTATTCACCCTCATCGTCGGCTCCACCCAGATGGCCGCGCTCTCATCTTTGCCGAGCATCAGCGTTCGTCCGCTTCGCTCCGCAATAATCGGTCGTTTTTGAAGGTCCTCCGGTACGCGCACGGCGCTTTGCGTTTTCAAAAAATCTGGGGCCACGGCAACGGTTTGGGCTGCATCAACGTCAGCCTGATGAGCGCGGGCGAATGCCGCAACGTGCTTCCCGTACACGCTCAGATTCAAATGGAAGTACGCGGCGAAACGGCCGAAATTAACGACTTTATGGTTGACCAGGCTGTCAGAATCGTCAAAGGCACCGCCTTGGCCTACGACGTTCAATACGAAGTGGAAAAAGTCGGTGAAGCCGGTGAAATGATTAACGATCGCGAGCTGATCGATCTTGTTGCGGAATGCGCTCACGAAGAAAACAGAGCAAGCGGCCTCAAGTGCCGCTTTCCTAATGAAGGCAGACAAAGACTCGCCTTCGTAGGATGCAGCCAATTGCAGCAGACCCTTGTCCTCCGCTCTAAGTCGAAATTGAACTCGTTTCACTGCAGAGACGGTGCTACCCATTGTTATCTCCCCGAACTTTCACTATCTGTATTCTGACTGCTATACGCCTTGCTTGTCGGATTCCCGCGCAATTAATCCGTCCGGGCCTTCGTTTGTGAAGAGCTCAAGCGCGATCGACTCCACGCGTTTGTCAAACGGAAAACAATCGTCCCAGTCGCGCATGACGCCGAGCTCGCCGCGCAGCATTTCTCGGATTTCGTCGTCCGTCAGATGTTGGGCTGAATTCCGGCTCAACAGATTGCTGCGGATGATGAACGACTTATCTGTCTTGAGCTTGTCCACGACGGCTTTGGGCAAATCTCGGCGTTCTGAGAGTTCGCGGCGAACATCAAACGACGTGCTTTGCGCAAGCCGCGTGAGCAATTCCTCCTGAACACCTTGCTCGTCCCAATACGCCAGAGACGAGTGAACCGATACCGGCAGCCAGAAAATCGGCTCGTTGGGATCAATTTCAGGTGCATTGGTTCCGCTGTCGACTTTGACAAAACCGATGGCGAATACGTACTCGCCGATGCGTCCGTACGGGTTCGTGCAGGAAAGATTCTCTCGGCGACACAGATGGGCCGTCTTCGGTGCAACGTAGTCGTTTTCTTCGATTCTTATCCGCAGCTCCTCGAGCCTCTCCCTCAGATCTCCATCGGGATCGTTGGTAAATGCTTCGACAAAAGTCTTGAGCTTGTCGATGACTCCGGCCTCAATCATGTCCTCCGAGAAACCGCTGAAGTGCACAAGGTTTTGGAACACCTGAGACTTGATCGCCTCATCGCGCTTGACGAAGGCGATGAGCTCTTCAACATGGAGCTTGAAAAGGTTCTCGGGATTCTTTGCAAGAACGTTGCAGACGTCGAACCCGTGATCTTTTGCAAGCAGTCGCACTGCTTCCTCTGAAAGACCGTGACCGGCAGCGGCAATCTCACGCATCCAGACGTCGGGGTGTCGAGCCAGGCGATCAAAGAATACGGATGCCTCTTTGACGATAATTGAGGCCTCGTTCTTGTTTTGTACTCGCGACATCAGACTGCCGGCCTTTTCCGTTTTGAGCGGACAGATAAAGACGTCCTCGAGTGTATCCAGAGACAGTTCCCCCTCTTTTCTGCGGCCGCCGAACAGTGCAAGCAAAGACACCGACTCGAGCTTGTCGGCAAGTTCGTAGAAATTGTGATGTCTGACTTTGCGCAACATGAATTCACGCGGGAAAAATCCCATTTCTTGTCTCCTTGCTGCCGATCGTTTGGCAGCTAACGTTTGTTTATGTGGTTACCGTCAGGACGTTGTGGCGGAAGAGTTAGACTGCTGATAGCCCTTGAAAATCGCCAAGGATCGTTTGCCCAGGCGTTCGGCTTCCTCCAGTCCCCAAGTCATAAAGTCGGCCGCCTCCTGTCTGTCAGACGGCACGACCGGCGTTTCGGCAACGCGGGCAAGACAAACTAAGAGATCCCGCATTCTCCCGGCGTAGAACTCCTCGAGCGGATAGTTACTCGTGGGCTTGAATATTCGTTGTTCGCGAGCAGTTTCAAGCCAGTCGGCAACCAGATCCGCCAATTTCGGATAACGATCTGCCATAGCGAGCAATTTCTGCTCATTGTTGGCAATCAGCCATCCGCGCTGTCCGCCTCTCAACGTGATATGAAACGCACCGCGATAGGTGCCGTTTTCTTCATCGCAAAAGACGTAGCTTCGCCATATGTCCTTTCTGAAGCCCCCGGTACGAACGGGCGTGGAGAAGACGTCGAAGCCTGAGGGCGAGCATTGTTTTCGGCAGTAGTCCTGCATGATCGAAAGTGCCTTGTTGACCATGAAGTAAGTACACGACGCAAAGTCGCGAATCGACTGTTCAACCAGTTCGGGATCAGACGTTTCTCGGCACTTGAGCAAATCCTGAATGCCTTCGGAGCAATGACAGACGGCGTTGAGCAACGAAAACGGATTGCCGCACTTGTCCGCTTTGAAGGTTTTGACACAACCCCAATAATCGTCGCGGTCTTCGTCCTCGTCACTGTCCCACAGACAGGCGGCTCGGTTTAAGTCGCAATAGTCAAGAGCTTCGTAGAGCTCAAGCGCCTGCTTTTGCTTGTCATACGGGAAACCAACCAGCACGTCGTGCTCTTGGTCTCCTTTCCTGCAATAGAGAACGAGATAGAAATCGGTACGCGGTTTCCCATTCGCAGTGATAACCGGATATTCCGCTTCAACGCGATCAAGCGTAACCGTGATGCCGTGCAGGTCGAATTGGCGCTCACGGAAGTCTTCAGCTTTGAGGTTTAACCCTTCGATGAGATGCTTCACGGGCTCGCTTTTGCAATTGAACGCATTCACTGTGTCGTCAATGTCGGTGCACGAATCCATTTGTCTTTCCCGGCTAGGCCGGCTCCTCTCTTCTCATAACCTTTCGCTCGCATGAGCTGACGGTGTTCAAACATTTTGTTGACTAGATCGTAAGAAGGGATGCGACAAACTGCGTCGCACAGCAACGAAAAAAGCGAAAGGGGGAAACAATTGCGCATCAGTTGATCAACGAACGCTCCATGCGTCAATCGTTGACGCATCGAGACCTATTCTGCACTTGTCGAATTTCACGAAATAAATAATGAGAAAGTGCTGTATGTCTGATCGCGCCACGTCTTTGAACCTGAACAATTCCAACATCGGGCACTCCGTCGTCAACCTTTGGATGCTGCGATTGCTGTGCAATGGCGACTTGTGGGCAAAAGTAGCCCGCAACGACATGTACTCCCACGACGCCTTGCCGAAGTTCTTCTGGGGACTCAAACTTCGTCGTCACCTGCATCTGGGAGCATTGATCCTCAACAATGAGAAGTTCTTGGGAACCGGCGCCGTCAAAGACATCAAAGCGGTTACAGACGTCGAGATGGAACTCGATGAGGATGCTGTCATTGCTCCCGAAAAGCGCATCCGATATTTGATCGAAGAAGTCTGGCCTCAATACAACTTTATCGACGGATTGATGCCTTTCCTGACGGTGCAGCCCCGTCATCCGGAGACCATCGGCGCATACTGCCGCCCTTTTCTCGGCCATCCGTTTACCGCCAAGTTGTTGGAAAACGGCATGCCGCGTGCCTTGAGCCGTGAACTGAGATATTTCGAATCGGCCTGCTCCGACGAACTCTCCGCTTTGCCTGAAGCCTTTGCCGCCAACCTTCGTCTGCTTCAGGAAAACTTCAAGCTCTCGGATCTGGAAACCCGCATTCTCGCCTTCGTCTACTGTGCGCGTGACGTGAAGCTCGTCAACCGACTGCTGTGCGATATGTTCGACTACGGAGAGCAAGGCATGACACTTGTCATCGATACGCTCTCTCTGGCTCTGAACGCTGATCGCGAGGACGTCAAAAAGGCGCTTGCCGCCGAAGGAAAACTTGTTTCCATCGGTCTTCTGGATTACGGAGAATCAGGCGACGAATTTTGCGAGCAGATTGTTCCGGGTGCCGTACTGTCTCCTTCAACCTTGAGCGTGAAACTGTCCTTGTCCAAATTGCTGCAGGAGTCGTTTTTGCCGGCACCCGATCCGACCTTGAGCGTCGAACACTTTCCGCATCTGCCGATCGTGAGCCGCGTTCTTCTCCCCTACCTCAAGTCTGCCGTAGCCGGCGAGCTCAAAGGCGTCAACATCCTCTTTTACGGACCTCCGGGCAGCGGCAAAACGGAACTTACGCGCGTCATTGCCAAGGAACTGGGACTAACCGGTTACGAAGTGCAGTTCGCCGAAAAGGAAACGCGAAAGAAAGAGGAGCGTACCTCGCGACTGAAGTTCTGGAAGGCTGCGGGCAACGTCCTTTCGCAAACCAACACCAATCTTTTGGTGATCGACGAAGCCGAAGACGTCTTCAACGACCTGGGATCGTTCTTTTTCAGCGGACGCACAAACAAGGGAGAAATCAACCGTCTTCTGGAAGAAAATCCGGTTGTCACGCTTTGGACCGCCAATTCGATTCACAACATCGATCCGGCCATGCTGCGGCGCTTCAATATGGTCATTGAAGTGAAGTCGCCGGGGCTTGCCTATCGACGCGAGATGATCGACAAGGCGTTTGATCACCGACTCTCGAAGGGCACGACGGAGAGGCTTGCCTTGACGGAAAACTTGTCGAGCGCCGTGATTCGATCGATTTCGGACATCGTTCGTGAAACCGGCAAAACGTCGGAGTCTCCTTCTGAGGACGAGATCATCGAGATGGCCGACCAGATGCTCAAGGCACAGCACATGGGACGCGTGGTTGACAACAACACGCTGTTGCCGGAGCTCTACGAGCCTCAGTTTGTCAATTCTGAGCTGGATCTCGAAAATCTGCTCGAAGGTCTGCGTGCTGCTCGCTGCGGGCGTCTTTGCATCTACGGGCCTCCGGGCACGGGTAAGTCTGCTTATGCGGCGTACGTTGCTCGGGAACTCGGCATTCCGCTGATGCGCAAAACCGGCGCGGAACTTACGAGCTGCTTCGTGGGTGTGACCGAGAAACTCATTGCGGATGCCTTTGAGACGGCGCAGCGCGACGGTGCTCTGCTGTTGCTCGATGAGGTGGATTCGTTCCTTCGTGATCGCCAGGCGACTCGGTACAGCTGGGAAGTGACGGCCGTCAACGAAATGCTGGCTCAGATGGAACGCTACAGCGGTTACTTCATCGCAACCACGAATCTGAAGGACGACCTGGATCCGGCTTGCCTGCGGCGTTTTGATCTGAAGACGAAGTTTGACTACCTGCGCCCCGAACAGGCCGTGGCGATGGCCAAGGCTTATGCGGGCAAGCTTGGTTTGACTGATGGCGTCGAAGCGCTTGACCGTGTGGCCGACTTTGGGAATCTGACGCCCGGTGACTTTGCGGCCGTGGGCCGTCAAGCGGCGTTCAGGAAACTTTCGGAGACCGAGGATTTTGTCGAGCGTTTGGCTGTCGAGTCGAACTTGAAGGCTGCAGGGATGGGAAATCCGAAGCGGTGGATTTTGTAGTGAGTGATGTTGGTTGATGCAAGTTAATCAAAGAATGCTTGAGTTTCTTGCATCAACTAACACGCATGACTGAGCAATCGCCCGGTTTACTGACGAGTGCGAGCTTTTCCTTGCAGAGCCTGATCTGGACGAATCACTATGGAACAAACAGGTCTCTGTTACGCATCAAAGACTTGCCACGAGCTCGCGACGGCTCGACTCCATTCTCCTCTCACCAACTCGGCAAGGCCGTCATGATGTCTCGGGAAGTAGAATGCTCGCACCTTGTTTCGGAAACGCCATGTCGCTTGCCTACGTTCCACTTCATTCACTACGACGCGCTTTCGTTGCCGCTACCTGTTCGCTCGTCGGATCTTTCGTCTCCCCGGCCTCATTCGCCTGGGAGCTGACGATCCTGCACGTCAACGACGTCCATTCGGCGGCGGCCGGCGTTAACGACCGCGGCCCCGTCTACGATGACACCGATGCCGTCGGCGGCCTCGCCCGAGTTACGGCGCTCGTAGCCGACGAGAAAGCAAAAGCGAAGGTCCAAGGCAAAGCCGTGCTGGCGCTCGATGCCGGCGACTTTTGGCAGGGGACTCACTTTTTCAGAACGGGCGGCATGCCTTGGGCTCGGGAAGCCATGCGGCGAATGCCCTGGGACGCGGTCACACTCGGCAACCACGAATTCGACCTAGGATGCGAAACACTTGCCCGGTATGTGAAGGCCCTTCCCTTCCCGGTTCTCGCCGCGAATCTTGAAAAGAATCCCGCCTGCCCGCTCTCAACCGCGCCGCTTCCTGCAACCGTCGTAAAGGACTTTAATGGAGTCAAGGTCGGCATCATCGGTCTGGCCAACGATGAAGGCAAAGACATTTCCGAAGCTTGCCCCGGAACGACTTTTGCCGATCGAGCTGCGGCGCTTGGACGTGCCGCGGCGGAACTTGAAAAAGCGGGCGTGACGCACATCATCGCAGTGACGCATGTGGGCTACGAGTCCGATCAGGCGCTTGCCCGCGCGGTACCTGCTATCGACGTGATCGTCGGAGGCCACACCCACAGCGTTCTCGGGGATCATCCGCATTCAGAAGGCCCCTACCCGACTGTAATTCCGCATGACGACGGTTCACAGACGCTCGTGGTGCAAGCGGGTCGCTCGACGCGCTATCTCGGAAGGCTCTCTGTTTCTTTTGACGATGCGGGCCGCATCGTGCAGTTTAAGGGCGACCTCGAAGAACTCGTACCACGCCTTCGTCGCGACGAGGCGATGCATGAATTCGTTGAAAGATCGCTTGAAGCCATTCGCGCCGATCAGGAGCGTTTCGTGGGCGTCAATTCATCGACGCTTCCCGACGGGCTCGATCCCTGTCGAGAAGGCGACTGCCTCTCGGGAATGGCAACCGCCGACGCGTTTCTCGCCTGGGGCCGGTCACGAGGTGCGGTAGCGGCAATTTTGAACGGCGGTGCCATACGGGCCGCTATGCCGGTCGGTCCCGTCACCTACGCCGATCTTCTCGACATTCACCCGTTCGGGAACCATATTCAATTGGCCGACGTCTCGGGCGCGGTGCTTCGGGAGGCTCTCGAACACGGCATCTCGGAACCCGACGTGATCGGCCCGAGACTCCTGCAGACCGCGGGGCTCCGCTATCGACTGAATCCTGCTGCCCCGGTAGGACAACGCATCGTGTCCGCTGAAATACTCACGGAAAAAGGAACCGGGGAGCCGATTCTGCCCGAGAACGTCTATCGCATCGTCACGATCTCCTACCTTCTGGGCGGAGGCGACCATTTTTCGATGCTCGGTCAACACGCCAAGATTCTGGAAACCGGCCCACTGGAAGTCGACGTTCTTGAAGCCTATCTTCATGAAAAACAGGACCAAGACAATCATCTGCCCACGCCTGTACCAGGGCGGATCATCGGGATGCCAGTCCGTTGAGGTTGGGCAGAATCAAGTGCTTTGGTACTTTTCGCGTCGGGAGATAACCACGCGAACCGCGAGCCGTCATTACGTGCAGCATACCGAAGAGGCAAAAATAGCCGTGTCTCCACTGAAGGATTCTTGCTGCGAGTATTACCAAGGAATCGGAATTAACGCCGTCAAACCTACCGTTGATCGCAAGTTTATAAAGAACTGACTGGGTGAATCGGGCGCGTTCGACACAAGTGCATGTCAGACCACTACCTGACCAGTCAGGACATCGCCAGAATGCTCGTCTTCTTCTGCGGGGGCAGCCCACGGTTGAAGTTTTACCAGCAAGCTTTCCCCTACAAACACAAGAAAATCTCGTGGCTGCGTCCCAACAGGATCATTGAGTCCGATACCATTCCGGACCTTCAAGAAACAATGACAACTCCAATCCATAGAGAAGATTACGTTCGCCTTCTCGTGGCTTACGGGCTTTGTGCCGAGGAAGCTCCGAAGTCAATCACGGCAAAGCACCTAGAAAGCGAGCAATCGACGGTCTTCCAGGATCGGTACATTTCGAAGGACGATATCTTAGCTGGGGAATTCTGATGACGATTCAGGCAACCCGAGCGTAGCGACATCGAGTTCAGCTGAGCTAGACTTTCTGCATGACCCGAGCGGCTGCCAGGTTGCTGACGAGACGGATAGTCGGCGCTGGAACAGCACGGGTGTTTGCAGACCCGCCGTCCGCATTCTTCGAAGCCGGCGGGTTTCCTATTGCGGTCAGGCGACTCGATGGCGAGTCACTGTCGGAAGCGGCTGCAAATTGACGATCAGGCCCTGGTGAACCACATGGACGGAATGAAACCAAGACTGAACCCGACAGCCGCAAAGACCGTCGGGTTCGCTTTTTCTGACTTTGTCCGATCTGGAGACGATTCACGCAAGCGAACCGTCACCAACCGTTAACAAAATTATTTCGTGAACTTCACCGTGTCAAACGCAGCGATGGGCTTGCCGTCGACCTTGGTGAAGAGATAAAGCTCGGAAACGACGCCTGCAAAGGAAAACGCCGCAGCACCCTTGACCGGGAACGTGATCACAGCATCCTTGAGGCCGTCGGCGTCAACATCCTTGAAAACAACCTTGGCAGGCTTGGCCATTTCCTTGTTGAGTTCAATGCTACCGTCCGGATAAGGAGAACCGAAGAAGGTCGCCTTTTGGTCAAGTTTCGTGGCGTCGAAACCCTTGGCCGAATAAAGAACCACGTCAACCGTGCTCTTGTCCGCCTGCGAGAGCGTCGGCTTGGTGATGGCGATCACGTGCGTATTGAGCTTTTGCACAAGTGCAGCGGCTTCGCCGAGCGACTGATTGAATGCGCTGACGTTCCAGGCATGCAGGTATTCGCGAGCCTTTTCACGATCGACCTTGGCAAGCTTGGCTGCATTGGCTTGCGCAACCATAGCGTCTTGCGTCTTTGCCTTTTCTGCCGCATTACGAATCTTCATGAAGTCGCCGCGGGCCGGAGCCATCCAGTCAAGGAAGAACTGCTGGGCCAGGAACGTGTAGATCGGACGATCGGCCGACCAGCTGACCTGTTCGGGCGTTGCATGGAACTGGGCTCGTGTGCCGACTTCAGGCGTCATATACGTCTGAGCCATGGCAGGACCGGCAAGCGGGAATGCCGGCGTGTAGAGCTGTTCGGACGGACGTCCGGCCGTACGCCAAGCCATGGTGAGCAGCGGATCCTTGGCAAGCTTGAACACCACAGAGTCGAACGTGCCGATATTGCAGATGTCCTGCATGGTTTCATGATGCCAGCCGCTTTCACGTTTTTCGAACTTCGAGTGGCCGCGCATGAACATCTGAATGTCTTCAACCGTGTATTTCTTCGGTGCGGGCAGGTAGGCTGGATAATCGTTCGTGTCCTTGTATTCCTTGCCGGTCACCATTTCCAGAAGCGTAAAGACGCGTTCCTTGTTGCGAGGGAAGACGCGACGAGCTTCAGGCTGATAAGCCTCGCGGAAAGAGAAGTCGGAGTAGTCCCCTGCCTTGGCGGGTTTGTAAGCTCCCATTTCGATGGCGTGCTCAATCAGGTCGGGAGATGCGTTGACATTGGGATCCTTGAGATCGACCTTGTCAAAGGCAAACGCGTTGGCAATGAATGCGATTTCATTGTCCCCGACCTTGCGGGCCAGATAACGGTGACCGCGTAGCAGAGAAATCTGCCAGGCTTCGTTGCGGTCGGCGATCGTGTAGGTGCGGCCCATGTGGAAGTAACCGTACTTCTTCATCAGATCGATGACAATGTCCACGCCTTCACGAGCGGAGTTGGCGCGTTCTGCCACGATGCGACGGATGCCGTAGCCGATGCCGCCGTCGTTGACCTTCTGATCTTTTTCGATCGTAACGTTGCAGTTGTTGGAGACGACAACGACGCCTTTTTCATTGACGAAACCGTCGGAGAAGCTCGAGCCTTCGGGAGCCAATGTCTGCGTCCACCAGAAGCCGAGCGTGTGCTTGACCTGCGGGATCTTGGCGGCAGACGGTTCGAACTCGATCATCTCGCCCGCTTTGTGGTCGGCTGCAGGCACCCAATACTGGTTGGTGATGATGCGGCGGTCGTTGTCCTCGTTGTGACCGATCAGAATTTCGCCGGTGGCGGAAGCGTCCTTGCCGACGATGACCGTAAAGCAGGCCTGGGAAGGAAGGCTGAAGGAAGCAATGGCCGCGCCGATCGACAAGGCCAGAAGGGATTTGGAAAAGCGCATAGTTAGCTCCTAACGTGGCTCAGCTCAATGTTTTTCGCGGCCCCATGCTCGCGAAATGGTCATGCTGTCCACGGGCTCAAATTTAGCGCTTTCCTTCAATTTTCTGTGCTCTACGTTGAGAATCGTCTATGAACGAAGATTCTCTGTCACGAGAAGCGAGTTGCTGTTGAGCCAATAAACTCCCGGTACTCAGAAGTGGAAGTCTCTTTTATTTTTGAAGTACCTTGACAGATACCGTCTCCCTCTTCTTGCACCTCGCGGAAATCATTACAACACATCAGCAAATCAGATTCTTCGTTCCGACTTTTCAGAATGCCTTCAAAAAGAAGGCTTATCCTCAGCCAGAGGACGAGTGAGGTTGGTGATCTTGGCTGATTGTAAATATTGATGTACTCTAGCCTTCCATTTTTTTATTTTTAGGACGAAACTTCTGCTTATAAGAAAAGAAGTTCCCTTACCACCCTCAAGAAAACGATATTCATGCAACCTGTTGATCGCTCCGTCGTTGATTGGTTACTCTTTGAAACTAAGACTATCCGTATCTCTGATTATCAACGACCTTACGTCTGGTCGGAAAGCCATGTGACGGCTTTCACAGAAAATCTTCTAGACGCGTTGTTTAACAACGAAGACGGCGCACCTGATATCGGTGTTGTCATCATTGAGAGTACGCCTACCGGAGAATTTATTGCTGATGGACAGCAACGGCTACTTACCTTTGCACTTATCTTTGTTGAACTCTGCGGGATAGGATTGCAGGGGGCTCGAAAAATTCACGTTCGTAAGAATTCGAGACTAAATAGTTTGCTTAATCTTTCAACAGGTAATTTACAAACAATCATTCATGCCCGTCAGGCACGACGAATTATTCGAACCATCCTCTTAGGACGTCAAGACCTAATAGGGCTACGAAAGAAATCATCAAAAACAGATTTGATCAAATTTTTGCAAAGAGTCACTTTCTCTATTGTTGAATTCAAACGAAATTCTGGCGATTCCTCACATCCGGCAATTACTCAGTTTTTTGAACCTCTAAATTCGACTGCGAAACCTTTAAATGGTGGTCAAATTCTCAAGGCTTATCACATGGGTCGAATTTTTGAAAACACACCTCGCGAAACCTGGGCTTTGCAGTCTAAATATGAGGCTTGGTTTCGTCAGCACAAATCGAATGCAAAACTTAAATTAGGTGCGTTTCATCCAGTCATATTCAATTTAAGCACAAAAAAAGAACGTCTTTCAATTGAACGATTCATTGATTCACCTGGCCAAGACGTCCGCTACAAACTCGGATGCGGCTTTGTGCAAGCCATACAAGCAATGATGCTCGGACAGAATGAATGGTGGTTCTCAATTTCTCAGCAAGGAAAACAACGTCAGCTTCCCTACGAACGTCTTGAAGGGCAAGAGAAAACTTCTCGTGACGAGTGGAACGCATCGGCTCCTCTCGAGTTTTGTAAAGCTCAGGGCTTTTTCAGCATGGTCGATCGTGTCGGTCGTCTTTACACTGCCTATTGTCAAGAACTTATTACCCTCCCAGATTGCGAAAACTGGGAAGTAAAAACTAATGTTTTAGAAAATCCAAATTCTGTAACTGATTTAGATCGTCGGCCTGCCAGACTCATCTGCCAAGCAGCACTTTGCCTTGAAGCATGTGGCCAGTTACTTGAATCCTGGAGTACCAAAGGGAACCGATTACAAACAGAGGAAGCACTTGGCCGCTTTTGCTGTTCTAGTAAAGACAGCAAACGCGAAAAGATTGCTGAAGGATTTCTTCACGCTAAGTCCTGGCTAGGCATCGGCTCAGAGGGCGATAATCTACATGTAACGTATGGTTTCATCCCGACAGCAATTTTCGCTTCCGCACTGGCCTGGAGCGACCGTTTCTCAAATCGCTCAGCGAACAATGACATTGTGCGAATCCTTATGTTGCAGCTGCTTTTCGCCAACGTTCAAGCCCAAAGCAACAGTGTTCTCAACGCCCTATTCATGAAAGAAACGATCGAATCCATCCATTTCTCTGATCATGCGCAAGGGGCGGTATGGAATTTCATGAGAACCGCTCGTTGCAAAGGGGACTTTATCGAATGGTTAAGAAAACTTGAAGAGTTACTTACTCGCATACTAGATGAAATTAATCCAAGTGATAAAGAGCAAGAATTTAAAATCAATTCCTTAACCAATCTTCGCAACACTCTCTCACAATACCTCAGTTTCTAACTTCACCATGCCTCACAAAACATCCGTCCAACACTATGATATCCACGCAATTGATCTTTTACCAGGCCCTAAAAACTTTTTGAGCTTTTTAACGGAACAAGCCAATTCATCTCCGACCCTTAACATTCCTTTTTGGCAGCGTGATTATGATTGGGGCACTAATCAAATCCAGAGTTTTCTTTCCTCCGTTACTGAAGCAGTTAAAAAACAAAATGAACTTTATCTCGGCACACTCGTATTTGGTTCTCATTCCAATTACCAAAATCAAGTTGTGATTATAGACGGCCAACAGAGACTTCGCTCTATTCAGAATCTCATAATTCTTTCTCAATTTTTCTTTAAATATAAAGACGAAAATTGCTTGCTTCGGCTAGTCCAGGGCATCGGCGACTATCAAGTTTTAATTCAGAGCACAGAAGCGGTTTACGCGAGTTTCTCATCTGATGATCAAAGAACAAATTTTTCTCAATCAAATCTGAAAAATGCGGGGTTCGAGTCTATCTCCCCATCTTCTTGGCTCCCCTTGTTGCGATTTCGAATTATTTTCGCACGCTTTAAACCTGACGCCCGAAAACGTATTGATCCGTTCGACCTTGTCATGTCGAATCTCTTTGCCAACATCAATCGTCAAGCAAGACCCTTAGACGACATTGACATTGTTAAAGCAAAACTTCTCTTTCGGATGAGACAGTACGGTCTTGAGGATGAATCACTCCAGCTTGCACAAGAATGGGAAACAGCAAGGATGCTGCAACTTGTCCCCACTCAATCAGCTTGCCGTGAACTTCTTCATGGCACCAACCTCTTTGGAGGCAAGTTCGATCAGGATTTATCTGCTATCCCTTATGATCCCGATACGATTCGTGTCCAGTTTTCTCGTTATATTCTTTTTGTTGAAGCTTTTGCCAGAAATGCACGTAACCCAACTGATCGAGACCGTAAAGAAATATTGGAGGAGGGAAAATTTGGCAAAACTTTCGAAAATATTTGTAATGAAGGAACACGAGATAGTCTCTTATCTTTCAGTAAAGCACTCAAGACAATTAACGATATTTATATTACTCACCGCGATTTTCTACTTCTTTCGCGACGTAATCGACCCGAAGATATTGAAAAACCCCTAAGTTCACTCTCGGATGAAAAGCGGCGTCTTCTCATTTTTCAGGCATATGTTAGTAGTGGAACATCGCGCCCTAACTGGCTGGCTCACCCAATGCTTATGAAACTGATAAGCAAACTATCGCAGATTAGAGAGACTAACAATGAAACACTAAACGAAATCCTTGTTCAACTCGAAACTAACCTTTTTAAACATCTATGCGACAAATCAAGCGAGCATACTGCCCTTACTGCGCGTGATTGGTTTCTATGGCGAGCGCTTTTTGACAATCCTAAAAATAATCCTGCCTATGATCTCGCCGTCAAAGGTTGCCACGCAATGATTCAAGCAAAATCCAGCTTATTCACAGTCGACTCTGGAGAAGATCTTTTAGCCGTTCTTCGTGAACGTGTTCGATCTGAAACGTCCCAAATCATGCCCACATCTACCGGCGCCGATGAAGTGGAGCACTGGGTAGCGATTGAGCGAGGTCGCTCAAAAGAAAAAGATTTGGTTGAGCTATACCAACGTCTTGATAACAAAGCACATATTGCCAAAGGTCTTAATCAGTCCATGCGAAACGACGGCATTCTCAAAAAAGCCGGCCACCTCGATCAGTATTGGTGGCCAACCTTGCAGTTCCTGGGTGCATATTCGCTTTGTGGTAAAAAGTGGACTGTTGCTGATGATTCACTCAATAAAAGGAATCTTTCTGCTTTTCTATCTCCTCTCGAGATTTTCTGGCAAACAGTTTCATGCTCGTTTGTTTCTGAGCTCGCTCAAGACCGAGATGAACAATAACAATATTATTGGCTCATAGATTAACTCTTTCAAGAAACGGCAGCTGGCTTGGGTACGACCTCGGGACGAAAATAGAATGAACAGAATAACTTCACCCGTCTTCATCACTGGCCACCTGTTCTCCAACATACGTTTACTCTCTCCATTTTCTCTGACAAGAACAGTTCATCTTCTGACTACATAAACATCGACCAAAGCTTTCAGCCCCTCGTTACTCGCGTAGCTATTTGTTAGGTTATCCTTAAATTTTCCATTTGAGATGCCCGTTATTGATCTTAATTGGAATCTTCGGCAAAATTGAACATCTGATCGGAACCTCGTTGAGTCATGGCTAAATTTGGGTACATACGCGTTAGTCCTAACGTTCATGAGACTGACCAACAACTCGCAGACATCGAGCTTGATCGAATTTTCCTAGATCGAGCTACCGGCAAAGATTCTTCTCGTCCCGAATTAGGGCACCTCCTCTCCCTTCTTCAACGTGGCGACATCGTCTATGTCCATTCAATGGATCGGCTGGCTCTAAATGTTAAACACCTGCTCGAACTCATTGAACAATTCAATGCTGCCAAAGCTACTCTTATTCTTGTCCAGGAGAGGTTAGTTTTTTCACCTGATACAGGCTCCTCCCCGCTTGCCAATCTGCCTAAGATGATATTACGAGCTGTCGCCCAATTTGAACAAAGTCTTATCAAAGAGAACAGAAAAGAAGGCATCGCGAAAGCCAAGGCTCGCGGCCTCTACAAAGGACGATCCCCTATCAACAAAGACAGACTCAAAGAAGCTCTTAGTTTGTGTGAAAACGGTACTTCTGTTGTAAAAGCAGCTAAATCTGTCGGCATTAGCAAAAGCACGCTCTACAACTACATCGCTAAACACAAAGCTTCGTAACGCTGAACCTTTTTCTTTTATCCCGTTTCAAGCATGACTACAGTTCTTTCTTCGCCTTCATCCGCCAAGTACGCACCTGGCATGCGTGTCTTAATACGTGATGCCGAATGGCTCATAAAACGCGTCGAATTGGCTTCCCATGCACCGAAAGATCGACCTTACGAACTTACTTGTATAGGTATCTCAAATTTCGTTCGAGGCAAAGAAGCTCGCTTTTTGGAAGGTTTTGAAGACGACATCACGATATTGCGTCCTGAAGAAACGCGATTGGTACAAGATGACTCTCGAGCCTATGTCAAATCCAAGCTCTTCATTGAGTCTCTTTTAAGAAAAACGCCAGCAACCGATGCCAAAGTACACATAGCGCAGCACGCAGCTATGGATGTACTGGACTATCAGCTTGAACCCACCATTCAGGCTCTCAGTGCCACACGTCCGCGCATTCTGATTGCTGATGCTGTTGGTATTGGTAAAACTCTTGAAGCCGGCATTTTGGTCTCAGAACTCATCGAGCGCGGCCGCGGCCGACGTATTTTGGTTCTGACGGTCAAAGCCATGCTCGAGCAGTTCCAGAAGGAATTCTGGAATCGTTTCTCGATTCCGCTGACGCGTCTCGATAGTGATGGTATCTCCCGCTTGCAGCAGAGAATCCCGGCGAGCCATAACCCGTTCCTCTATGTTGACAAAGCCATCATTTCGATCGATACCCTAAAGCAGGATGTACAGTATCGTGACTACCTCAAGTCAGCATACTGGGACATCATTCTTATTGATGAAGCCCACAATGTCGCCGACCGCGGCACCGGAAGCCAACGCGCTCGCCTTGCAAAGTTGTTGTCTACCAGGTCCGACGCACTCATCATGCTTTCGGCAACGCCTCACGACGGCAAACCCGAAAGTTTTGCAAGTCTCATCGACATACTTGATCCGACAGTGCTTCCGGATAAAAGTCACTACACGGTTGACGACTTCAAGGACAAAGGACTTGTGATCCGTCGCTTTAAAGCTGATATCAAAGATCAAGTTGCGTCTGCTTTTCAAATGCGCGACATCGACACCATCGAGGTCACAGCTAGTGACGCTGAAGAAGCTATGTATCAGGCTCTGCATAACATGGTGTTCGAAAAGATCGACGAGAAGCACAAGCCTGGTTCCGAATTATTTAAGACAACCATTACCAAAGCTCTGTTCTCGAGTCCGCAGGCTTGTACTTCAACAGTCGAGAATCGACTCAAAAAACTGCGTACTCAAAACGTCAAAACTCAAAGCGTATCGCTTACCAAAGATATCGAAACACTCGAAGATTTTCTAACCAAACTTCGTACGATCGGCGTTAACGACTTCAGCAAATTCCAACGTCTTGTTAGTCTTCTCAAGGGGACTGATGGATCCAATTTCAATTGGAACATAAAGGATCCTGAAGATCGGCTGGTCATCTTCACGGAAAGCCGCCTAACGCTTTCTTTCCTGGCTGAACACCTACCCGTCGAGCTTGGCCTCAAAGACAGAGCTGTTGTCGTCCTCAAGGGTGACGACACTGATAAGGACTTAATGGACGCCGTGGAGCGTTTCAATAAGGCCGATTCACCCGTGCGCCTAATGCTTGCAACCGACGTTGCTAGTGAAGGCTTGAACCTACATCGTCTTTGCCACCGTTTGATTCACTTTGACATCCCCTGGTCGTTAATGACCTTTCAACAGCGCAATGGCCGTGTAGACCGCTACGGACAGACCAAACAGCCTTTGATCCGATATCTTCAGACATTGCCGCAAGACGAAACACTCAAGTCATTTGGTGACGCGCATATCATCGAACGACTGATCGAGAAAGACAATAACGCACAGAAAAACATTGACGATCCACGTGAATTCTGCGGCACAAAAGAAGAACAGGAACAGCTGACCGTCGCCAAAATCCAGCATGAAGAACAGTTGGAGACATTTAATTTTGACGACCCACTAGCTGGGCTCGAATTTGCTGAATTCAATGAAGACAGTGACAGTATCTCCAGCAATGACACTACAGATGAAAAGGTTGCAGAACGTCATTTGATTTTTAAGTCTGACTTTGATTTCATCACCAACGCAATTGAATATCGAAAGACTCTGCCTGAAGGAAAAGGTCGCATTGGCACCACAACCGAGACGATTGCTTCCGAGCGTCTCATCAAGCTCTCTCCCCCGACGGATCTGTTGGTGCGCCTGAATTATTTGCCCAAGGAAGTTTTGCCGGATAACGACTACTTTCAGTTAACCGACGACAACAGCCGTGTGCAGGACTCGATTCGCAACGCTGCCCTCAATCCCAATTCGACATGGCCGCAACTGCAGCTACTCTGGGAACTGCATCCCGTCGTACAGTGGATGGAGGACTGGGCTATCGGTTCGTTTGGTCGACACTCAGCACCTGTGCTGTATTTGCCCGACCGGCTGGATTCCGACGAAGTTTGGGTGCTTCTGCAAGCCGGATATCCCAATCGGCGCGGCTATACCCCCGTGCACGACTGGATCGCCGTGAAAGTCGAAAAAGGGACTGCACAAGTCGTTTCGCGTCGGGAGTTGATGGCAAAAATTGATTTTGCACGCACGCTTATCAATTCCGGCGAAATTGTTCCTCTGGAACCACTCGCAAAGCTTCTACCGATTTGCGTTCGGGCCACACTCCGCCACATTGAAGAAAGAAAAGCGCGGTACGAGGAGCAAACCAAGCCAAAATTAGACCGCAAATTGTCTGAGCTTGACGAGCTTCGCGGTAAACAGCTCGGACTGTTTGAAGATCTTCTCTCAAATATCGACGAGAAGAACCTCAACAAGACGCAACTCAACCAAAAGCGACAAGTTGACTTCATTAACGACACCTTCAAAAACGCCCAAGATTACGTCCGTGAGGTCTACGAACTTGGCAAGACGCCCTTTATTCAGGTCGTTGCCGTCTTCTGCGGAAACCTCACACAAGACAATGCGCACTCTATCTTCGATAGCGAACAGAAAAATACTGTTCCGACGGGCATGACGGGGCTTCTTTTTTAACCGTGCATCAAGAACAGAACATTATTGGGAAAACGCAACATGGAATGGACCGGCATTCAAAACGAAAATGAGTTCTACAGCGCTTATTTCTTCTCCGAAGGCTTAATGAGTGCGCTCAACGAACGACTCAAGAAATGGAGCGAGGATGAAACAAAAGCCAAGGAAGAGGCTCAGTCTTATGAATTGACAAGCATCAAACGGTCACCAGCATCCGCGCTGCGTCTTGCTTGCCGCGATCTCGCCAACGCTCTTGACGATCTTGTTCGCACTAAAGGCTTAACCCGTCTGCAAGCCGAGCGCGCAATCAACAATAAACTGCTTGGTTTGTTCAGCCTACCGACACTCAAATCTGACGACGGCAATTTGATGTTGGATCCCTCCTTTCCTAATGGGGACGACAAGACCCCCCTTCCTTTGGTGGGCTCACTGTACACTGAAGGCAATATCACGGATCCTGTACTTTGGGTACTGGAAGCTTCTTCTCTTGGGCAAATTGATCCCGAGAATACGGATCCACTTCAATGGAAAGTAGCCCGAGATCAGTTTTCCTCGTTGCCCAAGTTAACGGCAGCCGCTGAAAATGACCTCAATGACCAAAACTGGATGCATTTCCTTCGCAAGGACGTCTTCGGTTGCGACCATCCGCCGCGCTGGGTGATTCTTGTTGCCGGCACATCCTGGGTTCTAGTTGACCGTACGAAGTGGAACAAGAACAGTTGCTTGCGCTTTGACTGGAAGGAAATCACAACACGCCGCACGCAGGATGTCCTCAGTGGCTGCGCGGCGCTGCTTTGCGCTGAATCCATGGTAGGAGAAAACGGCCGCGTGCTTTTGGATACCATAGATGAAAGCGCACACAAGCAAGCCTACGGCGTTTCAGAAGACTTAAAGCGATCCCTGCGCGAAGCAATTGAACTTTTGGGTAATGAAGCTTCAGTACAGCTTATTGAAAAAGGCGTGGCTCAGAAGGATCTCGCTGATATTTTGACGCGCGAATGCCTTCGCTACATGTACCGCATTCTCTTTCTACTTTTTGTGGAATCCCGCAAAGAGCTCAACTACGCCCCAGTCGACAACCCGGCTTATGCGACGGCCTACTCATTTGAATCCCTGCGTGATCTGGAAATGATTCCGTTGATGACGGATGAAGATATCAACGGTCGCTACATCCACGATTCGATCACAAAGCTTTTCCGTTTCTTTGAAAAGGGCACGGGTAATGCTGAGACGACCGGCACTCTCGGCAACTTCGGAGCAGCGGGCTTTTCCATCTTCCCGTTGCGCGGCGCGCTCTTCGATTCAAGTCGCACTCCCAACCTCAATAACGTTGTCTTTACCAATAAAACGCTGCAGCAAGTCGTTCGACTCATGAGTCTATCCCGAGGCTCTAAAGGCAAAGGACGCAAACGTACTCGTACCGGACGCATTTCCTATGCGCATCTTGGCATCAACCAGTTGGGCGCCGTTTACGAGGCACTGCTTTCCTATCGTGGCTTTTTTGCAAAAACCGATCTTTATGAAGTGCGCCCCGCAGGCAGCAATGCCGATGAATTTGACACAGGCTACTTCGTGACAGCGGCTGAACTTGCCGAGTACAACGATGATGAAAAAGTTTACGAAACTAATCGCGACGGCGAGAATGTGCTCAAGCGCTACCCGAAAGGCTCTTTCATCTACCGCATGACTGGGCGAGATCGAGAAAAGTCTGCCTCGTACTACACACCTGAAATCCTCACCCAGTGTGTTGTGAAGTACGCATTGAAGGAATACTTCGAAACTGTTGTCGACAAACTCAAAACCGATCAAGAAAAGGCAGACAAGATTCTGTCGCTTCGCATCTGCGAACCGGCTATGGGGTCGGCCGCGTTCTTAAACGAAGCCATCAATCAGCTCGCCGTGCGTTACATGGAATACGCTCAGAAGGCCAAAGGTGAACGACTCTCACTTGAGGACTACGGCAAAAAGCTGCAGCGCGTCAAGATGTACTTGGCCGACAACTGTGTCTTCGGCGTGGACTTGAACCCCGTCGCCGTGGAGCTTGCCGAAGTCTCCTTATGGTTAAATGCCCTCTCGGACGATAAGTTCGTACCTTGGTTCGGACTTCAACTGCATGCCGGCAATTCGCTTGTCGGTTGCCGCCGTACGGTCTATACACCCGAACAGCTGTATGCCGGCAATGCCACCGATATTGAACCCACAGACATCGGCTGCAAACCGCTCAAGGAAAATCAAATCTGGCAGTTTCTCGTTCCTAACAAGTCAATGGCCGAATACAAGGACAAGGATGTCAAGGCGCTCTTCCCAACAGAAATTGAAACACTCAACAAGCACAGAAAAGCATTTTTCCGGAAAATCAGGGATTTTGACACGGCGTTGATGGCCGAGCTTTCTCACAAGGCTGAAAAGCTCTGGCAGTCCTGGGCCAAGAAGCTCGCTAAGCTTCGGGCTGAAACAACCGATCCTTATGCGATTTACGGCCACAATGCAGCCCCCAAAGAACTGACTCTTTCCTATCAACAGAAAAATCAACTCACCGAAAGCTTGCAAAACGGCGACGGACGCGAAGAAAGCGGCGAATTCATGCGTCTCAAGATGGCCATGGACTATTGGTGTGCTTTGTGGTTCTGGCCAATTGAAAAGGCAGCTGACTTCCCAACGCTTGACGAATTCTTGTACGACATGGGAATGTTACTGTCAAGTGAAGTACTCGACACAGCCCAAGAATCCAAAGTAATTCAGGTGGATCTCTTCACGACGCTTAAACCCACCAACGTCTCTGAGGATGCCTCCGGCCGCCTGCAGGTCAGTGAACTCAAGCTGTTGTGCCCACGCATTGCCATTTCAGACGCACTCGCCCAACGCTATCGGTTCTTCCATTGGCCGCTCGTTTTTGCAGATATTTTTATGAACGATCCCGAACATGTCGGGTTTGATCTGACTTTCGGGAATCCTCCGTGGCGTGTTACTGAATGGAACTCTGGAAACGTAATAGGTGATTACATACCTCTTGTAATTTTTAGGGATAAAAAAGCTCCAGAAATTCACTCATACTTACTTGAAACGAACAATCACGGGGAAAGATTGTTTGATTATCGTAAAGATATTTCTGATGCATGGCTAAAAGAATACGAAGAATCTATTGGTTTACAACTTTTTTTAGGCGCATTTGCTAATTATCCAGAAACGAAAGGGAGTGCAACTGATTTATTTAAATTTTTTCTTCCGATTTCCTGGAGAACCGCATCCATAGGCGGTGTCCAAGGCTTTTTACATCCACTAACGAACTTCACAGAAACAAAAGGAAAAAAATTACGTAAGGAGTCCTATCATAGATTAAGATATATTTTTAAATTTCTTAATGAAGAAGGCATCTTCGATGGCGTCGGTCATCAAAAGAGATTTGCAATCTGCATTTATAGATCAAAGCAGAAATTTGTTTGCTTCAATTTCATTACCAACCTCTTCCATCCCAAGACTATCGACACCTCATTTGAATCAGATGACAACTCTATAGCTGAAGGAATCAAAGACAGTAAAGGAAAATGGAATCACAAAGGACAAAAAGATCGCCTAGTTACGATCGACGGCGATGCATTAGAGTCTATAGGATTGATATTTTCCGATAATCTCTCCACCCCTATTCTTCCTGACATCCATAGTGAAAGCTTACTAAACGTCATGCAGAAATTTTCCCACATCACCACCCGAATTCGTGATCTAGGAAATAACAACTACTGCATTTCAAGCATGTGGCATGAAACAGGAGCCTGTGAAGATAGAACAATTGCAGAATTTCCACTAAAACAAACAAAAAGCCCTATTTTATTTAAAAAACTAATTCTGAACGGACCGCACATACATACCGGGAATCCTCTCTTTAAGACGCCAAATAATCCGTGCAAAAGCAAAGGAGACTGGGTCCCTGTTGATTTAAATATTATTTCCGATGACTTCATTCCTCGTTGCAAATACCATCAACAATGTGATGATCAAACTTTTGCCGATAGGCAAACCAAATGTTCTTGGGATAATCAATCATTTAGCAATCATTGGAAACTAAGCTATCGCAGTCTCGTATCAATTGACGGTGAAAGATCACTCCAATGCGCAATATACCCACCTGGGGTAAGTCATATAAATAATATTGACAGCATTGTTATTAAAGACAAATCACAATTGCCAACCTTAACAGGTTTATTTTCATCACTACCTGAAGATGCATATTTAAAACTGTTAGCAAAACCAAAATTACACGTATCTATCATTGAATCCCTTCCAATTTCAGATTATGGAATAAGAAATTCAGCCGTCCGCATACGAGCACTAGCACTGAACTGTTTAACTAAGACCTATTCAAGTTTTTGGGAAGAAAATTTCAGTGAGAAATTTCAGAGAGACTCATGGACCCAACAACATGTGGGCATTCAAAAAGATTTTTTTTCGCGCTTAACACATGAATGGCACCGTGATTGTTCTATCCGAAGCGACCTAATGCGACGTCAGGCACTTCTTGAGCTTGATGTACTAACTGCTCAAGCCATGGGATTTAACCTGAGAGAACTCCTTACCATGTACCGTTTTCTTTTCAGAGTATTGGCTGATTATGACCGTACTACATGGTTTGACCAAAATGGACGCATAGTGTCAACTCAAAACCGGGGCATGACTAATTGCGGTCTACCAAATCGCAAATGTGCCCAGGACGCTGAAGAAGGCATCACGTATAGCAAAAATGGTTACACCATTGATTCAGGAGGCCTTGGATTTGAAGACGTCAAAAACATGAAAGAAGGCTACGTCGAAAAGACCTTTCCTGACATTTCTATGAGCGAAGAACCAGTAATGACCACCGTGAAATACGTGGCACCTTTCTTCCAGATGGATCGTGAAGCCGATTACCGACGTGCCTGGGAAGTGTTTGAAAGACGCTTCAAAAACCAAAATAATTGAGCATTTAACCATCAACACATTTGATATATCATGCCAGATATTATTACATTTGCGGATCGTGATGAATTTAACAGAAAACCATTTGCCTGTAATCTAATTAAATTATTAGAAGATAACAATGATTTGTCTCCTCTTGCTATTAACGGAGCGTGGGGAACTGGCAAAACTGAGTTTTGCTTTAAAACCGTTCATTTTATTAATTCTGAACACAATGACAAACTCGTTGCAGGCTATTTCGACGCATTTTCTGAGGATCACTTTAATGATCCGCTAACCAGTCTTCTTGCAACACTATACAAATCTTTCATTCCAAATGAAAATAAGTCTGACTACCTTGCTATAATGGCCAAAATCATTTTGGCTGGAGGACAAAAAATTCTCAATCACTCCTACCCTATAATTGGAGAACTTACGCAAGCAATAAAAGAAACAAGAGACAGCGTTATTCAAGAAAATTTTGCAAACAGAGCCAATATCGAATCAAACTTTGAAGAACTAAGACTTTTAATTGAGAAAATAGCTCACGAAAAAACTTTTATTTTATTTATAGACGAACTTGATCGATGCCGCCCCGACTTTGCACTGCAACTTCTAGAAGTCATTAAACACGTCTTCAATACTGAGCACCTTAAGATTGTTTTTGTCATCAATTTCGATCAATTAGTCGAAATTGTGAAACTCAAGTACGGAAACAGTGAAACCATCTCTCATAAATATCTGGACAAATTCTTTCAACTTCAGTTAAAGTTACCAAATATCACAATAAATACGAATAACAGGAAGATCTCAAACTCGATTACATACTTCGAAATAGAGGGCAAAAGATTAGGACTTTTTGACTTGCCTCTTTTTACGGATGAGCGAATTCGCGATCCAGAAAACAGCATACCCTCAAAACTATTAAAGGAATTAATCGAATTCAAAAATTTATCTTTGCGCGATGTCGAAAAGCTCACCAAATACATATCTGTCTACTCTTCATTTATCAAGTGCGAGCAATATTATTATCTAGGAGTGAAGCTAATTATAGCTTATGCTATTTTTCAATTTACCTTTAATGAGGAAATTTACCTCAACTATAAAACTTATAACGACGCCTTTATCACCCCATGCAAAATATTGAGCAACATACCTCCGAATGGAAACACATACAAATCACTGAGGTATGTGTTATATGAATTATTATTCGGAGACAATCACGAAGTATTTGCGTCCTACATGGGAGGATCGCATAGTTTCACGTCCCTAGAGGAAAGAAGAATGTTCCTAACTGAGTCTTTTTCAGCCCTAGAGAATCTCATCAAGAACTAAATCAAATCACATAACCATTTCCGGTTGCAGGAACAACGCGATTCATTTGTTTTGGGTTATTTTCAATTATGCTTCCAAGTCTTACCGAACGCGATATTGAAGCCGGTCTTCGTTCCTTTATCGAACGTGAGTTTCCAATCGCCACACCTGCTTTTCAGCCCGACGGAGTTTCCATTATCGACTCCTACATCGAAAAGAAAGGCAATTTCATTCAAGGACCGTGGTTAGAAATTCGCCGTCCTTTCCGCACGATTCAGGCGGACATGAAATCAGCGTTGCCTCACCTTTCCGGCAAGTGGGGTATCGCGTCGGATTGGGTTCCGTACGCTCATCAATTAAAGACTTTTGAGCGACTCGCCTACCCCAATCCGAAATCAACGATTGTTGCCACCGGCACCGGTTCCGGTAAGACTGAGTGCTTCCTTTTGCCCGTGCTTGACGCGGTCTTGCAAATGAATACCGAGAACATTCCCGGTATCAAAGCCATTGTCATCTATCCTATGAACGCTCTGGCCACCGACCAGGCTCGGCGCTTTGCGAGCATGTGCGAAGACATCGTGGAAGCTGGTGGCCCGCGTCTGACAGTTGGCCTTTATACGGGCTCTCCTGGCTCTAAGTCCAGCGTCATGAAGGGCGAAAACTGCGTCACCGATCGTAATGTGTTGCGCAGGAATCCACCCGACATTCTGCTTACTAACTACAAGATGCTCGACTTCCTTCTCTTACGGCGCGAAGATCGAGCACTGTGGCGCACAACAACTGCCAAAAGCCTGCGCTACCTCATTGTTGACGAACTGCATACCTTTGACGGTGCGCAGGGCACCGACCTCGCCTGCCTCATTCGGCGTCTGCGGGACTTTCTAACCCTCGGAGACGAATTGGCATGTGTCGGAACCTCAGCAACTTTAGGCGGCAATGATGGTTTGACCGCACTACAGCAATACGCAAGCGATGTCTTCGGAGCTGACTTTTCAGACACCGACTCCATCATCATGGAAGACCGCCTTTCGCTTGGTGAATATCTGGACTCTTTCGGACCTCGTCATTTTGAAGGCCGCTGGCCCACCCCCTATCAGTTCAAAGCCTTTCAGTCGCTATCAAGAGCAAGCACGGCCGAGCGTTTTGCCTCCGAAGCGTACTCTCTTTGGTTCGGTCGCTTTTTGTCGATCACCGAAAACGACAAAGAAAGCTGGACGCAAGCCGCGCTTAAAGTTGGTCAGTCTTTGCCGCATCTTGAAGCTTTTCAGCGATTGATGAGTACCGAAAACGAGGTCGTTCATATTGAAGAGCTCGCTCACCAATGGAAGCGTGATCTGGAAGTTCTCAAAGACTTTTCGCACAAAGAAATTGTTCTTTTGATCCGCAGCCTCGCAGCACTTATCTCCATGGCAAGGCTAACCGGAGCCAAAGGCAAAATCATTCCGTTCTTAACAGTACGCGTACAGTTCTGGTTGCGAGAACTCACCAAAATGCTCGCCACGGTAGAACACACCCCCAAACTTATCGCTGCTGCAGATCTGACGGATCAATCCCCTCTGGCACTGCCTCTTGTCACATGTCGCGACTGCAACGCGACCGGGTGGGGCGCGACCGTCATTGACGACAAAATCTATACCGATCCTGATCTCTTCTACAGAAACTGGTTTGCAGCCAAACCAGAGTGCGCCGTTTTCTACCCGGTCAAAAAAGATGAACTGGGCAGATACCTTGAACTTTACGCATCAGACATGTGTTACCTCAACACAAAAAATCTTAAATTAAGCGGGATTGGTAGCGGACAATCCGTCGAAGATGTCTGGGCCAAAACACATCCCAATGGACACGACCCATGCGAAATCATCGTGGTACGCCGTTCCGAACGCATCAAAAAAACGAAATCAAAAAACGGTCTTGAACATCGCATGAACACCTCCTGTTCTTGGTGCGGTTCTGAAAACTCGATGCGCTTGTTCGGTGCTCGTTCAACCACGCTTTCCTCGGCGTTATTCGGACACCTCAATTCCAGTACGACAAATGACGATCACAAATTGATCGCATTCTCCGACTCAGTACAGGACGCCGCGCACCGTGCTGGCTTTATTGAGGCGCGTAACTACCTCTACACCGTGCGTCAGGCCGCTGCCGGCGTCATCCGAGCAATTCGCCCCGGGGAACGTCAATCTCTTGATGCTGTACTAAACCGTCTGACCGATCATTGGATCGGAGAAATCGGCGCTGCAGGCGAAGCCAGAAAGAGTCCGTCGGCGTATGTCCGGCAACGTGCCGAAGACATTGCAGCCGCTCGTTTTGTCACCACGTTCGTCCCCTCTGACATGCTTTGGCGACGTGCTTGGCGAGACTTTGCCGATAAGGCTTCAGATCTGTGGCAACCGCTTGCATCCGGCGGATACAACCCCAAAGTCGATCCAATTGACAAACGCTTTGAGATCATTCCAGCTCTTTACGTCAATGAAGATTCTGGCCGCAAAAAAACGGCTTGGGGACAGTTTGTCGAGAACGTCAAAGCCAGGCTTCGCTGGGAAGTTTTTGTTGAGCTGACATTGCGATCTCACAGTGGGAGAACTCTGGAGTTAGCAGGCATCGGCGCAGTCGTACCGGATCCGTTCCTCATTAAAGAAGCAGCTTTGCACTTTCAAGCCAAGGTTGTTGAATTGGTTGGCGGCCTTCGCGACAAGCCGATTGAAGATTTCGAGCGCTTCATCACAGGCTTTTTGATGCATCAAAAGTCACGCGGCGCGTTTGACGTAAGTTCCATTGACGGGCTCTCGGACTTTGCTCGTTTTGTCGAAACCGCAGATGACTGGATCTTCAACAACAGCTTGTCATTACCCAATTACGGCAAACGCTTTCGTCCGCCCGCGCCGCTTGCAATGCGCCCCTTGAAGAACTCTTCCAAAGGATTTTTTGATTCGATTCTTCCAACCTCGTCTCATTCTGAAACGTGGTACAGCGTCTGGCTTTCAAGCATTTTCGGCTCGGATCTGGATGTTATTGCCGGTTGCAAAGACATCTACAGTGCCATGCTTGATGTGTTGCGCACGCTTGACATGGTTCACGTGATCTGGATGAAAAAGCAGACTAACACACCGGTCTACATGCTCAATCCGCAAACCTGGTATGTTGCCCGTTCTCTTAAACGTGCTGTTTGCCCGTCGTGCGGACGTTGGCACGTTTTTGAAGGTACTCAAAATAATTGCTCGCAGTGGGAACACATGCATTGCCTGTCGAAGAAGTGCAATGCTCAAACTCACGTTATCGAGCCCTTTGACGAAGAAGTCGACCTTTATCAGGGAACTCCGTGGCGAGCCACTGCACGCGAACACACCAGTAATGTTCCCAGTGAAGATCGCGGTCGTATTGAACGTAGTTTCATCCACGGCAAAGAACCGTGGGATGTGAATCTACTTTCGGCCACACCCACGCTCGAAATGGGTATTGATATCGGAGATCTTTCCTCTGTGCTTCTGGGGTCCATGCCTCCAAAACAGGCAAGTTACCTGCAACGTATCGGCCGCGCAGGACGTCGTGATGGCAATGCGCTCGCAATGACAATCTGCGGAACCGACCAACATGCTCAATATTTCTGGGCAGACCCCGAAAAAATGTTGTCTGATGCCGTGGAGCCCCCCGGCGTCTTCCTGCACGCCATGGCCGTGCTTGAGCGCCAACTTTTTGCTTTGTCTCTCACCCGCTGGATGAGTCGCTACAAAGACGCACAGATTCCGGCCAAGATTGATGACATCATCAGACCGGAAGTTTTAAATGCAGAAAGCTACACGCCGGAGAGTTTCCCGCTGGGCTTCCTGGACTATGTTATGGATGACGCAGATACCCTTTATGAGGATTTCTGCTCGCTCTTTGCCAACGATAGCGTCAAAGCCGGACTTCCTCCGTTAGTTTTCACAGCTGAAGAAAAAGAGCGCCTGCGAGATTATCTATTGGGATCCTCTGAAGGACGCTCATCGCTACGCGATCGCTTGATCGGCAAATTGCGCAAGTTGGAGCTGCAACGCGAAAGCTACGTCAACAAGCGCCGCGAATATCAAAATGCCCTCAAGCGCCGTCAGAACGCTCCGCAGGACGAGGCTCGCGACAATGACATTGAGGAACTCAAACAAAACATTTCTTCGCTCACAAATCTGATTTCGACAGAGTTTGCCAATAAGCGAACTTTGAACATGCTCACCGACGAAGGGCTTCTGCCTAACTACGCCTTCCCTGAAGAAGGCATTACCATCGATAGCATGGTCATCAAACTTCGCAGTCGCGACGGTAAGGGAAGGAACGACACAACTACCGACAGTAAAGATCACGGCGTCTACAAGCGCTTTACCTTCCAACGCGCAGCATCCAGTGGGCTAACAGAAGTTGCCCCCGAGAGCAGCTTCTACATCAACGAGTACATCCTTCACATCGATCAGGTTGAACTTGCCGACGACGAACTCAAGCTCTGGCGATTCTGCCCGAATTGCCAGTATTCGGAACACGAAATGCTTGATGAACGCAGCTCTGCCTGCCCGCGCTGCGGATCGCCCGAGTGGCGAGAAGCATCTCAGGCTCGTCAAGTTCTGCCGCTGCGCACGGTCTACGCTTGGGCTGATCTCAAAAACGATCGCATCAAGGACGATGACGAAAGCCGTCGTCCGCTGTTGCAGACAAAGAAATTGCTGGTTGACTTCTCCGGGAAAGCCACTCGCAACTCGTTTGTGATGGAGGCTGCCGGTGGTTTCGGATTTGAGTACATCTCCTCGGTCACGCTTCGTGACTTCAACTTTGGTCCGGTTGGCCGTAACGACGCGCAAAACATTGAAGTCGGAGGCAACAAGCTGCCAGCACCCGGGTTTACTGTTTGCAAAGGCTGCGGCCGCGTCAAGCAAAACGAATATGCTCGTAACAAGCGCTCGCAACATGATTTTGACTGCCCTTATGCCAAGCAACCTGAAAAAGCCGAATGGCTCGATGGGCTTATCCTCTATCGCGAGTACCAAAGCGAAGCTCTGCGCATTCGCTTACCGGGCGGGCTTCTGGCCGCAAGTTACGGTCCTGAGGTATTGTCTGCGTCGCTTATGGCTGCTCTACGCCTAGGACTAAAACGTTACTTCCACGGTTCGGTTGACCATTTGAAGTTCACGCAGATCGAAGAACCCCAGGAAGGTGCAGCAAAGCTCTACTACATTGTGGTCTACGACACCGTTCCCGGCGGCACCGGTTACCTCAAAGAATTGATGTCCGACCCTAGCAATCTGATCGGCGTCTTCCGTGAGGCTCTTGATGTGATGGTCAATTGCGACTGTGATGGAGATCCTGAAGCCCGTGGCTGCTACAAGTGCGTCTACCAATATCGCGATGCATCCAATCGCAAGAACATTTCCAAACTGTGTGCGATTGATGTTCTAAGTGACCTCACTTCCCCCAACAAGCTCGTGAGGCCAGGTGAGATTGACACGCGGAACAACACTGACGGTGACAGCGAACTTGAGGTTCGCTTTATACGTGCTTTGGGTAACTCCGATCTTGTCTCAGAAATGAAGCGTTGCCAAGAAGGCGTGCCGCACTATCTCATCAAAATGGATTCCGGCAAACTGTGGCGCATGGATTTACAGGTGGATATGCCCGGCGATATCCCGTCACGCCCGGATTTTGTCCTCCGCCCATGGAAAGAATCAGAACGTGCGCCCGAAATGGAAATGGCAGTCTTTACAGACGGCTGGCGCTATCACGCTGACATCGTGAAGGAAGACTGTGCCAAACGACAAAGCATCCTTAATACCGGCCGACGAGTCTGGACGCTGTCGTGGCACGATGTCCCAGATGCACAGGCCAACGACAATAGCTTGGATAATGTTTTCTGCGATTCGCTTTTAAGTCGCCCAGCCCCAAAATCTGGGAAGCTTTATGCGAAGTACGAAGTCTGGCAAACCAACATGCAGCAGCGCGGACTGGGAAAGTTCCCGGAACTCACAACACTCATCAAAGAGTGGGTCGAAAAAAAGAATAGTTTCAACCGTCTTCTGCAATGGATGGACAAACCTGAAGAAGCAAAAAAGGCCGCTCAAGCGCTTGCCTTTTTCTGCGGCATGCAGACGGTGGTGTCGGACGACTTGAAACGTCTGCCAGTTATTACCCTAAAAGGCATGACAGCACAGGCTCTCTCAGCAACCGATAACGCCAAGCGCCATGTTTTCGGTCTGCACCAGTCTTCGGATAGAAGCTGGGCGTCGGTTCACGACTACATGAACACGTACCGCACGGCCTTTTTTGTCAACCCAGAAATCTTTGCCTTACACAAGGATGAACCTGCCGCCTGTCCCGCATCACAGTCGCTTCGCGCCTTCTGGGCTGCTGTCAATATGGCAAGTCTCGCCGAAGATGTGCTCATCATCCCGCAAACTCGACCGGAAGATGGATCCGATCCTGTCGTTGGGTACCAATTACCTTGGGCCCGGGCAATGGATGAAATCTCCTCAAGGCCCGGAAGCATCCATCCCGGTGCGATAAATAGTGAAGCTCGGTCCTCTGAGGTCAGTAACCGGTCCGAGATTGAGGCTCTTTGGGAAGAAGCTAAATCGTTACTTCCCGAAGACCTGCAAACGCTTGCCGATGAACTAAAAAATTTAAATGTCACTATTGACCTCAACAATATTGGTTTTGAATTCATCGGTCCTGACGGTGAAATCACCTCAACCTTTGAGCTTTACTGGCCGAATCAAAAAGTAGCGGTCCTTTATGAACCCTTGACTGCCCCCGGAGACATCACCGCATTGGATGCTTCTATGCCGGCACACGAACTTGCAATGGCAATCAAAGAAACTCTTACAAACAAGACTCGCTCTCAGGAGTAAACCATGACGCAAAATTACAGTGCTCGCCGATTCGCTATCACTCGTGAGCTCCTGACGGCGTTATCAAAAGCGACAAATGAACAAAAACAAGCGTTTGCCATTTTCACAAATTCGTTTCGAATGGGCAGCCCCTTTGACTATCTTCCTTTGGCCGGAGTGTCCGCATATGAGCGCATATCCCTTGCCAATGACCTCAATGTCGTAATCAGACGCAACGAGGACATGCATCTTCTTTTGTGGCTAGGTACGCTTGCTTCCTCTGAACAATGGGCTGCTGTTCATAAATGCGAAATTAATAAGGAAACAGGTGCACTACAGATTTATCAGGTTGCAGCCTCAGACTCAGTGACTGACGCAGCTACTCCCAAAGCAGGCATCTTTGATGCCCTTTCCGACGGTGAACTTTTGGCGATTGGTTTGCCTAAAGAATTGCTTGCTGAGGTTCGTGCTGTCACTTCCGAATCCTCTCTTGAAGCAATTCAAAAGCTAATCCCTGAAAATGTCTATGAAGCGTTAACCTGGTACATGCAAGGTGAAGAGTGGCTACATATCAAGGAAGCTTATTCAGAGACCTATGCCGATGAAACGGCAGTCGTACCCACAAGCCTGGGCAACCTCGACACCGGCCGCTTTCACATCGTCACAAGCGACGAAGAACTCCGCTCCATCATGGATAAGCCATTGGCTCAATGGCGCGTGTTCCTGCATCCGATACAAAAGAGCATCGTCGACAAGGCTTGGCATGGTGCTGCACTCATCACAGGTGGAGCCGGTACAGGCAAGACGGTGGCTGCCATTCACAGGGCCCGTCATCTTGTACGATTGCCGGATTGGAAAGAAAGCGACAAGCTGCTTTTTACCACCTTTACCAAAAATCTTACACTGGACATCGAACAGCTTCTCCGGCAAATTTGTACTAGAGACGAAATGAAACGCATCCAAGTACAAAACATTGATGCGTGGCTTGCTGCCTATATTCGGCAACACGGTGCCAACAAAACCATCGTATATCCAAACCCAAAAGACAAACGAACTGCCTGTCATGGAACAAATACTAATCCATATGAAGAATGCTGGGAGGCAGCATGGGAATTCTTTAGCACACAGGAAAAACTCGGTCTCTCGCCTGTCTTTTACCGCGAGGAATTCGAAGAAGTGGTGTTGCCTCAACATTGCTTGACTAGTCGTGACTACATCCTTGCGAACCGCACAGGCCGCAGAAAGGTTTTAAGCCGACTTCAACGCAAATCTATCTGGCCGCTCTTTGAAGAAATGCGTTTGCAACTTCAACTCAAAGATGCCATTACAGTTGAAGATGCCGCACTGTTTGCCATCCAAGAAATCACTAAGAGTCAACCCAATGGTATCTACCGTGCAGTTATTGCCGACGAAATACAAGACTTCAAGCCGGATATGCTCAAACTCCTGCGGGCAATAGCCACTGACGTCAAAAAACTTGATGAACCGATGGAAGGTGACCTGTTTCTCACCGGAGATGCTCATCAGAGAATTTACGGTAAGCCCGTCGCTTTTAGTTCTTGTGGTATTGAAATACGAGGACGCTCAAAGAAACTGCGCCTGAACTACCGAACTACCGACGAAATCCGCAAAGTGGCAGACGCCATTTACGAAGGAACCCAAATTGACAACATGGATGGCGACGCTGAAGCGCTCACAGGCTATGCCGCGCTTCGACATGGCGCTTTTCCGGAAGCTCATTTAGCTAAAAACTTTTCTGAGGAAATCAATTGGATCTGCGCTCAGATCAACGCACTAAAGGACGCTGGCTATTCCACTCAGGACATGTGTGTTGTGGTGCGCACCAATGATCTGACTGAGAACTATGCTCAGGATCTTAAAGCTCAAGGCATAGCCGTACACCCCATTTCACGCAACCGTCCGGACAATCCCGATATTGAAGGTGTGCGCATAGCCACAATGCATCGCATTAAAGGGCTTGAGTTTAAGGTTGTCTTTATTGCGGGTATGGATCTTGACATTTTTTCGTCGCCAGAACTAACTGATGATCTTCAACCAAACAAAGCTCGCATACTCCTTGAAAAATCTCTGTTTTATGTTGCCTCTAGTCGTGCATGTGATTTACTTTTTCTCAGCACAACGAATCAAAAAAGTAAAATTCTAGATATACTAAAACAAAAAAGACATCAAACCCATCAGTGCAAAATATCATGATTAATTTAAGAAAAGGAAAATCCAAATTCATTTTGGATGCTTCTATTAATTCTGCAATTTCTGCTGTTGAAATTTACAACAAACCCAATGCTAGATTTCGCACCGAAACATTTATTGTATTAATGATAATCGCCTGGACAAAATTATTCCATGCCTTTTTTCCAAGCAACAATTGGTGAAAAATACTTCTATAAGAATGATAACAAACGATTCAAAATCGTTAATGGAGAGAAAAGAGCATGGGAATTATCTGAATGCATCAAGCAATTCAATAAACAAAAAGGGAATCACCATACCCTATCCCAAGCCGTTATGGCAAACATCCAATTCTTTATTGGGATAAGAAATAAGATCGAGCACAGACACTACGATTCTTCTGACCTTGATATTAACCTTTTCGGAGAATGCCAATCCTTACTATACAACTATGAGAAATTACTTCTTAACCTATTTGGAACAAACTATTCATTGAACGCTAGCCTTGCATATTCGTTACAATTCTCACAACTGAGAACACCTCAGCAATTTATTTCTCAAAGATCACTTGCTAGCAAGCAGATTTTCAATATAAAAGAATACATTAAAACATATCGTTCTAAATTGCCCCAACCAATTTTTGATAGTTCAGAATTCAGCATAAAGCTATTCTTAGTTCCAAAGGTCAGCAACAACGACAGAGGAGCTTTGCCGATCGAATTTGTAAAATGGTCACCATCCGACAGCGACAAATATGACAAGTTACTCACCATCATTAAGGACAAAGTCGTCAAAATAAAAACAGCCAATGCTGACATGCTTAAACCCAAGCAAGTTATAGACCTTGTCAATCAACATACAATGGCAGGATTGACCATATACGACCATTCTCTGCTATGGAAAGCATTTGACATAAGACCCTCTGGCCCTCACTCCTGGCCCAATAAAACCAACGAAGAATTCTGCATTTACGATGACCCTCACAAAGATTACGTGTACTCTTTAGAGTGGGTTAAACTGTTAATTTATCTAATCAATGTTGAAGGATTCAGCCAAGAGAAAATTCGTCAACTAAAAGAAACAAAATTAAACATTGACGATTACAATTATCGGAATACCATTGTTTTAAGCTAAGCCACAATAAAACATTACTAAGTCATCACAACCATCTTCATCATAATTCATCAGATCTCATAGCTCAGAAAGCAACCGTATTGCTTGCAAAGCTTTATCATTTAAAATATTTACTAAAAAAACGGATTGAAATTTTTCGTTCCAATTTTCACACTCTCCTGCCCTATCCTATCCCGCTACAATCGAATCAGGTAGTACTTTTTCGAAAGGTCACTCATGCTCAACCGTCGTCTCAATCTGGCCGTCGCCTTTTCCTCAGCCCTACTTCTCGCAGGCTGCGCGAGCAGTCCCGAGTACACAGATTTCGTCGAGATTGGAAACAACACCTACACAATCAGCGCCTCGAGCGACTCCACCGACAACGGCGGCATTGTTCGCGTTGAGCTGATCAAACAGGCTCAGGAATTCTGTGCGGACAAGGATCTCAAGTTCCGTTTGCTCAAGTCTCGCTTCAATGACGGCAACGATGACAAGAGCGCCACAGCCACCATTGACTTTGTCTGTGAATCGCCTTCGGCTGCTGCAGCCAATCAGCCTGTACAGCAGGTTCCCATGACCGAAGTCCTCTCAACCAAAGTTCCTTCGGTCTTAGTGCCTTCAGCTCAAAAGCGTTAAGCCACCTACGCTGATCAATAGCCCATGAAACCGCAAGCGTTCTGCCATCCACGTCGAGCGCAAGCGGTTTCTTTTTGAGATTAATTAACCTTGACAGGTCTTACCACTTCGTTGTCGGACACGGTGAAAGATAATCGCGCCGCATCGCCCACTCCTCAGAACTCTTGGCTCTTGCCAGCGTCACCACCTTTCTTCTGAATTTCTCGTTTAGCACCTCAATTGAAACTTAAATCCGCTCGCTGCTAAGTAAGTTTCTGATTTAGCCGCAAACACAACAAGGATACGCGCTTCGGCTTGTTGCTTTTTTTGAGCTGGAAGTTGTATCAAGTCAACAAATCAACTCCACTTCCCGAATTCAAAAAAGATTTAAAAATATAAAACCACTTTGGTGCCTTGTTTCCTTTTTCTTCCTCATTCACGTAAACCATGGAGCTAATCCTCTATAGCCACTGCATGTCTATGGGAGTAGCATATTCCGCAGAAGGCTTAATAAGCCCAATCAAGTTCGTCACTGAGGAGAGGAAAAGATGAGCTTTACATTGAAAAAGATAGTTCTTCCCGCAACAATGGCTTTTTGTGCCATCAGCGCGTCTGCAGCGACCTACACTCAGACGGTTCCGGGACATAACGGCCCGATGACTGTCAAGGTCGCAATCGACAGCGGCAAGATTACGGCAGTCGAAGTTGTGAAACACAACGAAACGCCCGGAGTCGGCACCAAAGCAATTGAAGCGTTGCCGGCAAAGATCGTAAAGGCCAACTCAACCAAGGTGGATGCCGTCACCGGTGCCAGCGTCTCTTCCAAGGGAATTCTGATGGCTGTCAATCAGGCTCTGGATGCCTCTCAGGGTAAGAAGGTCGGCAAAGCTCAATTTAAGCCGGGTACGTACAAAGCTCAGGTCTATGGCAACAACGGCTACCTCAATGTCGAAGTCACGGTGAGCAAAGACAAAATCACCGACATCAAGGTTCCCGGCCACACAGAAACCGATCTGATGGGTGGCATGGCCATTCGCACAATGACCAAAGACATCCTTGATTATCAGACCGTCAATGTGGATGCTGTTTCCGGCGCGACGGTCACGAGCGGAGCATTCAAACAGGCTGTTATTGCCGCATTGGAAAAAACCGGCGTCAATCTGGCTGCGCTGCAGACCCCCGTCCCCGTCAAGATCAAGAAGTTCAACGGTACGAAGACCTAAAGTTATGACCTTGTCATCGTCGGTTCCGGTGGTGCAGGTCTGTCAGCTGCGGTGACTGCGGCCGAAGCAGGCAAATACAACATCGTTGTGCTGGAAAAGATGCCTGTGATCGGCGGCAATACGCTTCGCTGCGCCAGCGCTTTCAATGCCGCTGATCCGGAACGTCAAAAACTGCTTCCGATGACGGACACCCTCAAGGATGCCGTCGTTAAGGCCATCAACGAAAAACCTGCCAACGCGGATCACGCCAAACTGATGGCCGACGTTAAGGCCAAGTACGAAGCGTATTTGAAGAGCGGCAGCAAGACGCTTTTTGACTGCCCCGAATGGCATGCCTTGCAGACCTACAACGGCGGCGACAAGGTAGGACATATTCCCCTGATTCGTACCTATGCCGAAAATGTGCTTGAAACCCTCCACTGGATGCAAAAGCACGGTACGCCTGTGATGGATCGAGTCAGTCAAGGTGCCGGTGCTCTTTGGCAGCGTACACACCAAGTTGACGCGCCCGCCGGGACCGGACTCATTGAACCGTTGCTCAAGGCCGCTAATAAGGAAGGCGTCAAGATCATCACCGGTATGCGTGCACAGGAACTCATTTACCGCGATGGTGAAGTCGTGGGCGTCAAAGCCAGCGACAAGGTGGGTAATTCCTACGAGTTCAAGAGCAAGTACGGCGTGATTCTCGCCACCGGCGGTTACAGTCAGAACAAGGAAATGCGCCAAAAATCTTCGCCCGTCTTGACGCCTGACATGGTTTCAACAAACCAGCCGGGTGCCACTGGCGACGGCATTGTCATGGCCACGAAGATCGGTGCCGATCTCACCGGCATGAATTACGTTCAGGTTTACCCGCTAGCAACGCCGGGTTCCGGTGCCTTGCAGGGACGTGCCCGCAAGATGTCCGGTCTTGACGACGTGATTGACGTGAATAAGAACGGCTTGCGCTTCGTGAAGGAAGACGCTCGCCGTGACGAGTTTGTTGCTGCCATTAAGAAACAGCCCGGTGCCATGTGCTACGACATCAATGACTCGAGCATTGTCCAGGAATACAACTCGTTTGCAGAAAACGTCGAAACGCTTGTTAAGCTCGGTCGCATCTACAAGGACGACACGCTGGAAGGTCTGGCCAAGCAGCTTGGCATGCCGCCGGAAAATCTGAAGGCTACCGTTGAAGAGTTCAACAAGATGGTTGAAGCGAAGAACGATCCGAAGTTCGGCCGCAAGCTCTTCGACCGCAAGATCGAAAAGGCTCCGTTCTATGCAACACCTCGCGCACCGTCTATCCACCATACAATGGGCGGTTTATATATCAATCCGAAGGCACAGGTGCTCGATAAGAAGGGCAACGTGATCAAAGGCTTGTATGCAGCCGGTGAAGTAACTGGCGGCGTTCACGGCAGCAACCGCTTGGGCGGCAATGCTACTGCCGATGTGTTGACGTTCGGACGTATTGCAGCTAAGACTGCTTTGGGTTTGAATAAGTAACGGTTCGCCCCTACTTCACTGCTCTTTTAGGTTTGGGGCAGGCTTCATGGCCTGCCCCAAACTGTCATCAGGAATCAATTGCTCTTACTGCTTTGCTGCCGACTCATTGCCTTTGATCCAGCAACTGATCCATCCCGACAAGATGCAAATAAGGGTCCCGTGTAGCCATATCAAGCAACACGTCGTCAAATCCCATGCGAGAAAAAATCCAATAGTGAAAAACGGCGTCCTTCGCAACCGGCAGTTGTTCGCATTTAGCCTGAAGGGAGCGCAATACTTTTATTCCGACTTTCTGATTGCGATACTTGCATTCAGCCACAAGACAATACCGTCTTTCGTGATCGGCTCCAACCAAATCAATCTCCGTGCCGTTTCTCCACCATCGCCCCAGAGTCGTCACAGAAAACGGCAGCTTCCCGGAAAAACGAAGTCGTGTCAGATATTGACAACAGACCTGTCCAAAAGATTCGGCAGCGAAATCCGCAAAGCAAGGCTCTACGGTCGCTTTCCATTCTGAAAGGGCCTCCTGCCGCGTCATGATCAGAGTCGGATTGTTGGCTACAAACCGGAACCAGAATTTCACGTACGGATCGGCAATGCGATAGCGTCCTCGAGACGCATTCCCCAACTCCCCCGGGCCGGTGAAGACGGGAAATTCCTTCACGACCAAATCCATGTCTTCCAGTACGGACAAATATTTGGAAAGCGTTCGCGTATCCACCAAGCTCTTCTGCGCAATTTCGTTTCTTGAAGTTGAACCGAAAGCAATCGTCTGAAGAATGGCGTTGTAGGTGGCAGGATCCCGAAATTCCTGCCTCAATGCCGATTGAACCTCGTCATTGAGAAAACCGTTGGATCTCAGGATATTGGCGGCGAGATTTTCCGTCATTGAACGTTGTGGATTCACGCCCTGCCAGAAATAAGGGATTCCGCCCAACACGGCGTATCCGCGAAAAACGTCATCCACAGAGCAAGAAGGCACAAATTCGGCGACCGTCTGAAAAGGAAGCGGACGAACTTTCATGATGGTTCTCGCTCGCCCGTAAAGAGGATTCTTTTCTCCCAAAACTTCTTTGGCGATAAAAGACACGGGCTGCCACAAAGCACCAGCAGAATGTTTTCTCGGGACAGCTCCTCGTCCCAAAGCACCTGAAGCTCGGAGAGTATGCTCGGACGCTCCTTGGCAATGTATTGAAATTCGTCAATGACAATCACCTTGCGAGCCGGTGACGGCCGAGTCGCAAGGGCCCTGAGCGCCGAAGTCCACTCGAGATAGCGCAATTTCGGGTTTCCGCAAAATGTTCCCACGGCCTGAGAAAAACGATCCAACTGATACGGATCTTTCCATGCTTTCGCTGTGTAGAAAAAGGTGGGTTTCCCTTCACAGAATTTTTGAATAAGCGCCGTTTTTCCAATACGCCGATTGCCGTAAATCATTGCCATTTCGGCTATTCTGCTGTCATACGCATCCTGCAATGATTCAAGTTCACCGACGCGGCCAAAGAAATCTGTGTCGCCCATCTTCTGCTCCTGCATCGACTGTTTTTATTTTCCTGATTTAACTATTAAAGATTATGTTCTGCCAGATCGTAATCTGACAGAACGTAATCTTCACACTATTCCAATCGCTTTCCGACACGCTCTGATCTGCCGCAATTCAGTGGGCCTTGAGCAAACCATTCCACTTCGTCGTCAGACAGAGTGACAAACACTCTCGCCTCATTTTCCAATCCGTCAGCGCATCAAGCCGCTGCGCCTCAATGAACGGTCTACGCTCCGCTGTACGGGTTCCCTCCATTAAGCGAGGCTTCGGGCTTGACACAGTCACCCCCTGAGCCGAGGTTGATCTCGACTCGTTACGTCGTCATGGTAAGGAGGATGATGCAAGGATAGAATCGAAGGAGACTCTCTGACGAGACTGTTTGGTGTCAACCAAATCAGGTCTTTGTAAAAAAGCTGTCGACAGTTTTAGGCAAAAACCAAAAAACTGTCTACTTATTCAGTCACACCGCGGAAAACTGTCAACCAATTTCAGGCAAGGACAGAGACCTGCATATCTGCATCAAAATTCTGGGAATTTGATGCATGCACGCATGCTATTCCTAGGAATTTGATGCATTTTGCTCCAAATACCCTGCACTGAGACAAGCAAAAACTCTGGAGAAGAAAGGATGCAACGAATTGCCATGGACAAGCAGTTCGCATAAAAGCATTACGAAGCAAAGCGTCTGATGCTTCTGGCTTTGGAAAAGCAAAAAGCGGGCTTTTCGAGCAATGTCACGCAGTGAAGCGGTGAGTGGTCCAGGTCATTGAGCGGCAGACCGTTTCTTCCCGACACGCTCAGTTCTGCCGCAATTCAGTTGGCCTTGAGCAAATCATTCCACTTCGTCGTCGGACAGGGTGATAAATACTCTCGCCGCATGGCCCACTCCGCAGAACACTTGGCACTTGCGAGCGTCACCACCTTGCCGCCAAACTTCTCGTTCAGGGCCTCAATCGAAACCTGAATCCGCTCTCGGCGTTTCAGAACCTCGATCTCGTCCGTGTCGAAAAGCGTCGTCGGCACCAAAGAGTGTTCAGCCGGCACCAGGTCGGCAAGCATGACACCCGCTTTCTTGTACCCGTATCCTTCCTTGAAAAAGGCTCGCACCAGATCGTGCGCAGCCCGGGTAAGCGTGATCACATCCGCGCACGCGTGCGGCAACGGTCTGTATTCGACGACTGCGTGATAACGGCCGTTGGCTTTAAACGGGTCCGTATGAAACATCACTCCCACCGTTTTGGCGGCGCAGCCCTGCTTACGCAACACATTGACGGCTTCGGCCATGTGAACCGATACGGCCGCAAGAATGGCGTCCATGTCACTGCACGTAACGGCAAAGCTGCGTGTCCGAACAATCTGTTGCCGCGGCTGCGGATGATCTTCCAAAGGAATGCACGAGACGCCAAGAATCTCTCTGTGAGTTCGTTCAAGTACGACCGTAAAGCGCCTGCGAATGAGTGCAGCGTCCATCCGGGCAAAATCAAGCACCGTCTTCACGCCCATGGCTTCCAATCTCTCGCGGTTCCTGGAGCCGATTCCCCAAATTTCCTTGATCGGCGTAATCGCCATGGCTTTGTGTTGACGTTCCGACGTCAGCTCCAGCCAATTGACAACGCCGTTAAAAACCGGATAGGTCTTAGCAAAGTGGTCGCACAGTTTGGCAAGCGTCTTGGTGGGAGCAATCCCTGCGCACGTCGGAATGCCGACCCACTTGTAGACGCGCTGACGTATGGATTGCGCCAGAGCGGTCAAACGTGCCGGATCCCCGTCTTCCACCCCTGTTAAATCCCCAAACACTTCGTCAATGGAATACGACTCCATGCGCGGAATCATGCCGGCAACGGTTCTTTGCATCCTCCCTGAAATCGAGTTGTAAAGCTCGTAGTTGGAAGACAATACGGCCACCTTGTTGGCTTCAACGATGTCCTTGACCTTAAAAAGCGGCATGCCGCGCTTGAGGCCCACGGCCTTGGCCTCCTTGGTGAGCGCCACGATGCAGCCGTCGTTGTTGGAGAGCACAACAACAGGCTTGCCACGCAGCTCGGGACGGAAAAGCCGCTCGCAGCTGCAGTAAAACGAATTGCCGTCCAGATGGAGAAAAATAGGCGTAGCCATTTGCATACGAATCTTGTTTTGAGGTAGGATACGTTATTCGTATACAAATCGCAAGTGCGAGAATCCCATGGAAAAAAGCAAAAAACAGCCTTCGTCCCAAGAACACAAACCGGTTGGAAGACCTCGTCTGACCAATGAGTTGCTCGATGTCAATCTTCAGGTTCGCGTGACCAAGAAGCTTGCCGACACCTGCAAGTCACTGGGCGGCGCAAACTTTATGAGACCCCTGCTTGAAGCGGCAACGCAGCGGGCAATGGCACTCAAGAAACTGGCTCCCGCTCGTCCCGGTGAAGAATCCGAAGGCATCAAGTTCATCGACCTGACGGTTCAGTGCGGCTTTCCCTCCCCTGCTGCGGACTATGCCGAAAACGACCTGTCGCTCAACGACTACTTCGTGAAAAACCGCGATGCGACTTTCATTATCGAAGCACGCGGTGACTCCATGATCGATGCCGGCATCTACGAGGGTGACATTCTCATCATCGATCGCTCCGTTGAACCGCGTCGCGGCGACATCGTGCTCGCCTACCTGCAAGGGGACTTCACGCTCAAAAAGCTCGAATTTGTCGACGGCAAACCGGAACTGCATCCGCAAAACAGCTCCGGCAACTACCCGGTCATTCACCCGGGCGAATACGACGACTTCTCAATCGAAGGCGTTCTGGTCGGCTCCGGCAGGAGATACAGAAGTTAAGTGAACTTGTTCTATGAACTTATACAAAAAACGCTTTGCCGACCTCTCCACCGACGAGCTCTACCGAATCCTTCAAGCTCGATGTGGCGTCTTCGTGGTCGAACAGAAATGCGCCTATCAAGACTTGGACGGAATCGACCGACAGGCTCTTCATGTTTGGCTTGAGGACGACAGCAAAATCCTCGCCTATCTGCGCGTCTTTGCGGCACCCAGACTTGCCGACACCATACAGATCGGCCGAGTACTCACGACCGTGCGCGGTCAAGGTCTGGGAGAAATCATTCTTCAAGCCGGCATCAATGCTATCCCCGACTTCTTTCCTAACGCTCGGTCGATTCAACTGGAAGCTCAGTGCTATGCGACTGGCTTCTACACTCGCAAAGGTTTTGTGGTAACCGGCGAACCGTTTGACGAAGACGGCATTCCTCACGTGTTAATGGAGCGTCCGGTAGTGCTTCCATAGAGCACACCAAAAAGCCATCATGCTCCCCATTTTGAAGCAGTGATAACAAGTGTCCAAATCACCATTCATCCGCAATGCACCTAAGTTTGTCTTTGAATTGCGTGCTTCTTAACACTTCCGTCTAGTAAACGCAAACTGCCATGAGGAGGACTCCTAACAAGGACAGTTATAGTGACCTATTCCACCATTATTAACAAACCCGCAAAAAGAGTTATCATTCCATAACCTGGGAGCAATGAATGTGTGTTAAACCCATCGTCTACGGCGTCATGATCGGCCTGCGCAGGCTGTAGCCATTGTGGATTCTTTTGCTTACCGCAATCTGTGACACAAAAGCAAAACGGCCAAGAACATGTACGAAACGTTTCAAGGCCGCTTCATAAGGAGGACTGGATGCCATCACCATCTAAATCCGCCATCGTATTTCGAGATATCAAAGCGCTTGTCAAGATTATGCTTGGCGATCCTCTTTGCCCCGCATCAATGAGTGCGCACAAGCTCCCGAGCGACCCCGTGTAGACAAGCACGCTTGAGAGTTACGTGCGCTGGGCTAACCCACGTCTACACCAACTATCCTCAATTGAACTGCGTCATCCGTCGAGCCTCCAGAATGTCGTTAGTACCCACCCGCATAAGGTTCGAAGTGGCATAGTAGATCGAATTGTCGATTAACCCTACCCAATTCCTCCAAAGGCTCAAACCGAGGCTTCATCAAAGGGCACTTCACACGGCAATAGAAATGCACGCCGCCGACAGTCACCAGTGCATCGACTTCAACTCCCTTGCGCAACTCTTCGATCGAGAATCGAGCAAACTTCTCGCGCAAGATAGCATCAACTCTCTGCATGGCAGCCATTTTGTTAACGGCATCGAGATGTTCGGCGACTTCCTCTGGCATTTCCTCATTGAAACCCATATGTCCTCCTCACTCCTTTGTCTTGATTCATTCCAGCGGAATCAACTGACAGTTGACTCCCTTACCCATTGCTTACTTCTTCGGCTACTAGCGCTACCTCAGCAACCCTGTTACGTGCTTCTCAACTATCCCCTGATAGACGCAGAATGCGTGCGGCTCAAACCTACCGAAATCAAGCGCATTTGTGCAAGAAAAATGCTCTAGGGAAAGCAATTTTATTACCAGGACAGGAAAAGCCATACGTGCTGTAGAACGAGTGCCATCCATGTCCCGGAGTTGTTGGGCGAACTCTTAAAGTACCTCCTTCCGTCCAGTAAGCGCAAACAGCACACATAGGAAAGGCGCTCGTTTCGTTTTTTCCTGGTAAATTTTCTCTCAATGGGTACAAAATTCTCCCTCGTTGGAACGGAAGTCTTCGCTTTTGAAACGTTTCCACGACCCGATTTTCTCCTTCGATTGAACGAAATTCTCCTCGATTAGGTCCTAGCGGCTCGCAAAATGGAGCACAAGCAAACATCTCGTTCGTTGGATCTCTCGCCTCTCAAATTGATCACGCCATTCTTTTATTCTGGTCCGCTGCTCTCTTTCATTTAATCAACACTCTTTAACACTGGTCCCTATCTATTTGTCATTGAAATGCAATGCTCTCTCAATGGAACATTAGAAGCTTTCGACGGTACATTTCTCTCGTTGGTACAACTGGCTTGTGCGACCAAAATGGTGTAGCCAGCTCCTTTAACGGACCGCTTCAGTGACGGCAGCCTCTCATCGGTTTAATCTTTAACACTGCCTGATAATTCTTTGATTTCAGGTGTTTTTTAAAGGAATTAAACTTATGAGAAAAGACCTTATTTCCATTATGGACGTGCTGTCGAGCAATGCACAAGGGCTTTCGTTGGCTCAAATTGCGGCCAAGACCGGTGTTCCAAAAACGTCTGCTAAACGTATTCTTGACACAGCTAAAGCCAATAACATTGATTGGGCAACATTTTGTCAAATGACTCCCGAGCGCCAGCAGGAAATTTTCTTGCCAAAGCGACGTACGCAGATGAATTACGTCGAGCCGGATTGGGAAACCGTTTATTTGCAGCACGAGCGTCCTCGTCGGCGAATTGCGCTTCGTATTTTGTGGGAGCAGTATTGCCAATCCGTAGCAGAGGCTCAACGACGCCTGGGTTACTCGAGTTTCTGCAAAGCTTATGAGCGTTATAAGGACAATTTGCCTGTCAGCTTGCGAGATGTCAGCTTGTCATTTCAATGGGAGCCGGGTGACGTTGCAATGATCGACTACTAGGGCGATCCCCTGTACTACACGACACGTGACGGAGCAAAACACCGAGCAGAAATCTTTGTAGGCGTTTTACCGTTTTCAAACTACATTTTTTGCTTGGCCACAAAAGATCAAACTCGACTGTCATGGCTACAAGGATGCCGTTTAATGTTCGAGTACTTCGGTGCTGTGCCACGGTACGTTTATTTGGATAACAGTACAAGCTTAGTGATCAAAGCGGATCGCTACACTCCCCAAATTTGCAACGAACTCAAAGCCTTTTCTGCCTACTATGGTTTTTGTCCTTATCCTGTTCGTCCCGCTGAACCGCGGGACAAAGGTGCGGTAGAAGGTGCTGTCAAGATCGTCCAGCAGCGCATTACCAATCGATTGGCCGGTATGCAATTTCGTAGCATTGAGGATGTCAATGAAAGTATTCAGCCTTTACTGGAGGAGCTCAACGCCAGACGTCTGACAGAGAGATTGGAAACCCGGACTCAATTGCACCAGGAGGAAGTGGCATTGATGATACCGCTTCCATCATTGCCGTACGAGTTTGGATTACAAGAGAAAACGCTCAAAGTCAGGAAGGACTACCAGATTCGTTTAAATAATCGTCGGTTCTCTGTTCCCTATCAGTACGTTGGTAAAAATGTGAGAGTGCTGTGTTGGCCCCACAAAAACATTCTTCGCATCTACGATGTAATGACAGGGAAACAGATTGCCGAACACTATTATGACCTCATGGGAGTCAGACAAAATATTCTAACCGAGCATATGCCACTAAACCATCTGGCAATGATGCGTAGTAAACAAGATTTACTCGATATGTTGGCAGTTTTTGGACCTAATAGTGCCGAACTCGGTAGGCTAGTGACCCGTAATCGGCCCGTACGTATCGCACGTAGGTTACTGTCCAGCATTTTAGCTTCCGGTCATAACATGGGAGCTGAAGTCATTGAAAATATCGCTTCAAGCGTGCTTAAAAGACCCTCGACCACATTTGCAACATATCAACAAGAGCTTGATTTACGAACTGGAGTGGATGTGAAAAACAAAAGAATCAATCCAACGGATCACGATAAAAATATTCGTGGTGCTAGCTATTACGCAAATCGCTTGAAGTTAGTTAAGAAACAGGGAGGCAGTCATGAATAAAGCCGTCAATATGTTGAGTCCGAAACAAATTGTGCAAATACTCAAAACGATGAAGTTATCCGGTATGGCTCAAAAGTATGAGCAGATGCACTCTGAGCCGAGTTACCAACACCTCAGCGTGGATGAGATGTTGGGAATTTTGGTTGATTATGAAAGTAGAACTCGTGGCGCTAAGCGTGCTCAAAGATGTTTAAGTCGGTCAGGGATGATACCTCAGGAACCGTTCAATCAAGCTTTTATTGAATTGGGTATCTATAACTCCGCCCGAGGTCTAAAACGTGAAGTTGTATGCAAGTTGGCTTCGTGCTCGTGGATCGAAGATATTGAACCTTACAACTTGGTTGTGACAGGAGCTTCGGGAACAGGCAAAACCTGGTTGTTGCTCGTTGTCGGCAAAGCTGCCTGTGAAAAGGGAATTCCTGTGCGTTATATCCGCTTTTCTAAACTAATGGAGGAAATGGAAGATGCTAGGGAACACAAACAGTTGGCTAGTTATCGCAATAGGCTCAATCGAAACAAACTCTTGATCATTGATGACTTCGGGGTTGATCCAATGCCCGCAGACATGGCTTCAAATCTATTGACTTTATTGGAGGAGCGATACTGTCATGCTTCAACGGTATTGGCAGGACAAATGTCAACGGATCTCTGGCATGAATACCTTGGACATAGTCGGAGCGCGGATGCTATATTAGACCGAGTTCTCAACAGTAGTTACATTGTTGAACTACGAGGTCCATCCCTCCGGGAAAATAAAGCCCGCCGTGAGCTTTAATTAACTGCGATTAGTGAGTAACCACATGAAGTAAGGTCGTAGATTCGGAATTTTGGTCCTGAGTTTTTTAAAATAAAGCATCAAGAGGATCAAAATGAAACAATTTTCCCAAGAATTTAAAAACTCCGTTATTGAGCGCATTCGCAATGGCGAAACACAAATGGGTGTTGCCAAGAGTCTGGAAATCAGTTGTAAGACAGTTAACAGCTGGTGGAGGAAGGCCAAGGAAGAACTGCCCCAAGAACAGCTATCAGCTGAACAAGAAATTGCTCGTCTAAAAAAGCTTCTGCGCGAAAGGGAAGCCGAGATTGATTTCTTAAAAAAAGCGACGGCGTACTTCGCCAAAATGCCCTAAGGAAGTACGTCTATTTAAAGTGCTGCATTGACCGTGCAGAGATAGGGCGTCACTGTTACCTTCCCATAACTCGAGCTTGTCAGTTACTTCATGTGAGTGCCAGTGGCTTCTATTCGTGGTTGAAATCGGATCAAAAGCACCGTCATGGTGTGGTTCATACCGATGAGTTCATCCTGACCGCTGTCAAAGGTTTTATCAAGCAATCACGGGGTTACACACCGGGATTGATGAGTTGTTATCGTCATCTCAGAAAAGAAGGCTTGAGCATTGATTACAAACGGTTAAGACGCATTATGCGCGACAACGGTCTTTATCATCGCTACCATCGCAAATATGTCAAAACGACTGACAGTGAACATCAACTGGGCTGTGCGAGCAACCTGCTTGATCGTCGCTTTGATGACTTTGGCATCAACCAGGCTTGGTGTGGAGACATTACTTACATTCCGACCAAGGAAGGATGGCTTTATCTTGCCAGCGTCATTGATTTAGGCACACGGCGTTTGGTGGGTTACAGCTTTGGCAGTCGAATGACTCAGGCTTTGGTTGTTGAGGCCTTACAAAAGGCTTATGACAATGAGTTGCCAAATCAAGGTTGTCTTTTCCATAGTGACCGGGGCTCGCAATATTGCAGTCAAGCGTTTCAAGCTGTGCTTCAAGAATACGGTTTTCGGTGCTCGATGAGTCGACGAGCACAGTGTTGGGATAACGCTGCGGGCGAATCGTTTTGGGCGACCCTGAAGCGAGAAACGCTGCCGGTCAAGCAGTGCTTTAATTCCCGAGCAGAGGCTCAGGCTCAGATACAACAATGGATTTTCTACTACAATGGTAAATGTCCGCACTCAAAGTTAGGGATGATGTCCCCCAACGAGTACTTTGTTAGCCTTTTAAAAGCCAAATGACTGGACATTTAATCAGATCAAATATTCCGAAAATTCAACCCTCTTCCAA
>CEAB01075026.1_pt1 | contig 68342 bp, 61 predicted proteins | sample 557651 | NCBI WGS metagenome assembly CEAB01 (sample SAMEA3182046, study PRJEB8094) | gut metagenome | biome: human; feature: gut; material: Stool; isolation source: human stools | place: Canada | collected 2011-11-15 | reverse complement strand
AAAGGCACCCCGAAGGAAGAACTGGAAAAGATCGTGGACCGCTTTGAAAAGCAGGGCCTCGATGTCACCCTGATCACCGGCAAGGACTACAACGTCTTCGGTCTGGTGGGCGACACCACCAAGATCGACGAGCGCGATGTGCTCGCCAACCCCTGGATCGACAACGTGACCCGTGTGTCGGCCCCGTATAAGCGTGCCAACCGCCTGTTCCATCCCGCCGACTCGGTCATCGACTGCGGCGGCGTCCGGATCGGCGGCCGGGAGAAGATCGCCGTCATGGCCGGCCCTTGCAGCATCGAGAGCGAGGAGCAGGCCCTGCGCATCGCCCAGAGCGTCAAGGCCGGCGGTGCCGCCCTCTTCCGCGGCGGTGCCTACAAGCCCCGCACCTCTCCCTACTCCTTCCAGGGTCTGGAGACCGAGGGCATCCTCGACATGGTCAAGGCCCGCGAAGCCACCGGTCTGCCCATCGTCTCCGAGCTGATGAGCGAAGACCGCATCCCGGAGTTTGAAGAGTACGTCGATGTCGTGCAGATCGGTGCCCGCAACATGCAGAATTTCCAGCTGCTCAAGGCGGTGGGCAAGATGCACAAGCCGGTCCTGCTCAAGCGTGGCCTGTGCAACACCATTGAGGAGTGGATCATGAGCGCCGAGTACATCATGGCCGGCGGCAACGAGCAGGTCATCCTCTGCGAGCGCGGCATCCGCACGTTTGAAAAGTATACCCGCAACACGCTGGACCTTTCCGCCGTGCCCATCATCCACGAAAAGACCCATCTGCCCGTCATCGTGGACCCCAGCCACGCCACCGGCAAAGCCAACCTCGTGGAGCCGATGATGATCGCTGCGGTGGCCGCCGGTGCCGACGGTCTGGAAGTGGAGGTCCACTACGACCCCCGCCACGCATGGAGTGACGGTGCCCAGTGCCTGACCCCGGACAACTTTGCTCAGGCCATGGCCAAGTGCCGCCAGGTCGCATGGGCCATCGGGCGGGAGATGTGACCCTCTCAGGCCCCAGCTCTCCCGCAGGGAGAGCGTTTGGCAGAACGGGCAGAAGGAGGGCTGCAAATGCAGATCACGATCCAACCAGACAGAAACATTGACGGAGTCATTATGGCCCCGCCCAGCAAGAGCATGGCGCACCGGGCCGTGCTCTGTGCGGCGCTGGCAAAGGGCATCTCGCACATCCGGAATCTAGAGTTCAGCAAGGATATCGCCGCCACCCTCGCGGCGGCGGGTCAGCTCTGCGCCCGCGTCACCACCGGCGGGAACGATGCAGTCGTGGAGGGACTGGGCCGCTTTCTGCCCGTGGAAGCCCCGGTGGACTGCTGCGAGAGCGGCAGCACCCTGCGCTTCCTCATCCCGCTGGCCAGCCTCACCGGCCAGGAAGTGACCTTTGTGGGCCGCGGGCGGCTGATGGAGCGGCCCCAGTCGGTGTATGAAGCGCTGTACCGGGAGCAGGGCCTCCGCTTTGCGCAGAGCCCTTCTGGCCTGACCGTGGAGGGGGCGCTCTCCAGCGGGGACTATACGCTGGCGGGCAATGTGTCCAGCCAGTTCATCAGCGGGCTGCTGTTCGCCCTGCCGCTGCTGGGCGGCATCAGCACCCTTCACCTGCTCCCGCCGGTGGAGAGCCGCAGCTACATCGACATGACCCGGTCCGTTCAGGCGGCGTTCGGCGTCACGAGCCGGTGGGTGGACGAAACGACGCTGGAGATCCCCGGCGGGCAGGCATACCGCCCCTGTGACTACACCGTCGAGGGCGATTACAGCCAGGCGGCCTTCCCGGCGGTGCTGGGGGCTGTCACCGGCGGCGTCACGCTGACCGGTCTGGCCGAACCGACCTTGCAGGGCGACGCGGCCATTCTGGACATCCTGCGCCGGTGCGGGGCCGACTTCTCCCGCACCGAACAGGGCATCGTCTTCCGGAAAGCGCCGCTCCACGGCACGGACATCGACCTGGCCGACTGCCCCGACCTCGGCCCGGTGCTGATGGTGCTGGGCCTGTTCTGCAAGGGGCAGACGGTCATCCGGAACGCGGAACGCCTCCGCATCAAGGAGAGCGACCGCATCGAGGCCATGGAAACAGAGCTGCGCAAATGCGGCGGGGTGCTGTCCAGCGCGGGCGGCACCATCACCATCGAGGGCTGTGCCGGGGCGCTCCATGCGCCGGACGGCGTCCTCTCCGGCCACAACGACCACCGGGTCGTCATGAGCCTGTCGGTGCTGGCACTGGCGGCGGGGCTGCGGCTGCCCATCGACGGCGCCGAGGCCATCACGAAGAGCTGGCCGAATTTCTTTACAGCCATCAAGCCATTGGGCGCGGAGGTAGAAGATGTTGGATAAAACGAAACGTTATCTCGTGGTGGGCCTCGGCCTGCTGGGCGGCAAATATGCGCTGGAACTCTCCAAAGCCGGGTTCCATGTGGACGGCATCAACCGCAGCGAGGGCCACTTGCAGTTCGCGCTCGACCATGGCTACATCGAGCGGGGCAAAACCCACGATTTTGAAGACCTTGTCCGGGAGGCCGACCACATCATCTTCGGCCTCTACCCCACGGCCCTCATCGAGTGGTTCCGGACGTACGGCCCACTCCTCAAGCCCGGCTGCATCTTCACGGATGTGTCCGGCGTCAAGACCGGCCTGGTGGAGCCGGTGCAGGCCCTCTGCCCGGCGGGGGTCGAGTTCATCGCCAGCCACCCGATGGCAGGCCGCGAGACCTCCAGCGTGGAACACGCCGCCGAAGTGAATTTTGCCCCGGCGAACTTCATCATCACCCCGACCGGGAAGAATACCACGGAGGCCATCGCCTGGGTCCGAGAGCTGGCCGAGGTGCTGGGCTTCAAACACATCTGCACCCTGACCGTGCAGGAGCATGACCGGATGGTCGGCTATGTCAGCCAGCTGTGCCATGCCATCGCCGTCAGCCTGATGTGCGCCAACGACAACACCTCGCTGTGCGAGTACACGGGCGACTCCTTCCGGGATCTGACCCGCATCGCACGCATCAACGACAAAATGTGGGCGGAACTGTTCCTCTGGAACAGGGACAACCTCATCTCGGAGATCGACCAGTTCGACGCCGCGCTCGGCGCACTGCGCAGTGCGCTGGCGGCGGGCGACCGCGAAAAGCTCGAAGAGATGTTCCGCCTTTCCACCCAGCGCCGTGCGGCGTTCGACAAGAAGCTCCCCGAATGAGGTGAACCTATGCCCAAGCAGGAAGGCCAAAAATCCAAGCTGTTGGCGCTTTTGCGCATCTTTGAGACACAGACCGACGAAAACCACCTGCTGAACGTGCCCCAGCTGGTGGGGCTGCTGGAACAGCAGGGCATCCTCTGCGAGCGCAAGAGCGTGTACAGCGACATCGACGCGCTGAACGCACTGGGGTACGACATCCAGCTCCGTCGGGGCCGGGGCGGCGGCTATTTTCTGGCCAGCCGCACCTTTGACCTGGCCGAGCTGAAGCTGCTGGTGGACGCCGTGCAGGCCAGCCGGGTGGTGTCCAGCGCCACGAGCCGCCGCCTGATCCGGAAGCTGGAAAAGCTCTGCTCCAATTACGAGGGCAGCCAGCTGCAGCGTCAGGTCTACGTGGACGGCCGCCCCAAGACCGACAGCAGGAGCCTGCTGTACAGCATCGACGCGCTGCACGAGGCCATCAACACCGGCCGGATGGTGGAGTTCCACTACAAAAAAGTGGGCCGGCCCGAAAAACGGGTCATCAGCCCATGGCAGATGGCGTGGGAGAACGGCTGCTATTACCTCATCGCCTATCAGGACGAAAAGGAGCCGGTGGGCATCCGCCACTACCGGGTGGACCGGATGTCCGGCGTCCGGGTGCTGGAGCTGCCCCGCCGCGGCCGGGAGCAGTTTGCTGATTTCGATCTGCCCGCCTACCTGCGCAAGCACTTCAGCATGTACGGCGGCCCCGAACGGCGTGTGACCCTGCGCTGCACGGCCGACCTCGAAAACGCCATGCGGGAGCGGTTCGGCGCTTCGCCGACCTTCCTGCCGGAGGAGGACGGGCGCTTCCACTTTGATGTGCCCATCTGCATCAGCGAGCCGTTCTACGGCTGGGTGGCGGGCTTTGGCGGCAAGGTGGAAGTCCTTGCGCCCGAAGACGTCCGCACCGGGATACGGGCGCTGGCCGAACAGCTGGCGGAAGAGCATCGCTAAACAAGAAAAACGGACCGTTTCAGCGGTCCGTTTTTTGTTGCGGTTATTTCAGTGTCACCGTATTGAGGTTGAGGTCATAGAAAACAACGGTGTTCCAATCCCGCCGCAGGACGAACTGGGCAGTGCGCTGGGTGTCGTTGTAGATAAGCGACCACTGGGTGTTGCTGGTAACATCGTTGGGGTTGGGGTCCTGCGCCGAAGCTTTCAGGGCGTCCCATGCGGTGTCTACGGTGTAGGTGTCCGTCCCGTTCAGAACGGCTTCGATGTTGTCATAGCGCTCCCGCCCGTGGCCGTAGATGCCGTTTTTCTGGTTGGGCAGAACGCGGTCTGCGTACAGGCCGTAGAAGTTGGTGATGGCGCGGATAGGGGTTGCCACAAGAGGACGGGCGGGGTCGTCGCAATCGTATTCCACGACGCGGCCATCGCCGGACGCATCCGTGATGTAGAAATGATAGTCCCGGCCGCTGGTGGCGAACATGTCATAGCTGTTCAGCAGGTCCACGGCTTCCTGTGTGGTGGCGGCACGGTCCAGCACCAGACGGATGGCTAATGTCGTGAAGATGGTTTGCTTGCCGGTCTGCTGGACGGTCGGTTCGCTGTCCAGCGTCAGCACCGCAATGGAAACGCCCTTTTCGTTCATGCCGTCCAGACAGATGAACGGAGCGGTCAGCACGGCGATCTTCTTGGACAGACTGGCATCCGGCTGGTTGGCCGAAATGTTGCTTAGGGCCGCGAAGGCCACCGATTCATAGCCGTTTTTAGGGGTGCAGTGGACCAGAAGCGACGAGGTGTCGATCTTGAAATCATAGTTCCGGCCCATCAAGATCTCCTGATCACTGTCCGCAATGCTGAAGGCGCTGCATCCGTAATTCGGGGCCGTCATGTGGATGGGCAGAAGCGGGATGGATTCCTTCAGGATGGCGTCCAGCATATCCTGATTGCTGGAAATGCCATAGGAGATAAGACGGTCAAGGTCGTACGAATACTGGACATCCATCCGGTAGAGGTTGTAGTCTTCGTAGTCGGTCACTTTTTCCAGGCTCTGAATCGTGCGGATGCGGGAAAAATAAAATGCAGCAAACCCGCAGACTGCAAGGAGCACCAGAACCAAAAGTACCAGCAGAATGCGCTTGAGGATCTTTTTCATGGAAATCCCTCCTTTGACATGATTATATCATGCCAGAAGGGATGGACGCAATTTGGAAAAACAGACAGAAATTCCCAACAGACCTTGTAAAATCCAACGACAAAAGGCTAAGAAATTTTACTCCTCCAGTTCCAGATCGCTCGGCAGGAGCACATCCAGCGCGGCGGCGGGCTCGGCGACAAGGCGGCGGCTTTGGTAGAAGATGGCCTTTTCGAGGGTGTTGCGGGCCAGACGGCCGTTGCCGGCAATGGCGGGCAGCTTGCCCTCTGTGCCCGCCAAGATCGCCCGTGCGCCCTTGGCAAATGCTGTCGCCAGCGTTTCGGAGTTGCACTACCTCCCCGCGCAACCGCCCTTTTCCGCAAAACGCGGGCAAACTTCAAAAAATGTTACAATTTTCTCATGAAAAAGGGCGGTTTCCCATTGACAGGCTTGTTATAATAGGAGTGTAAAGATTTTTGAGCCAGCACTCGGCGGCTCGGATTGCTTGAAGGTTCCGATTTGCGGACTTTGGAAAAAAAGAAAGAGGCAACAGCATTATGACCAAGATCGATATTTTCTCCGGCTTCCTTGGTGCCGGTAAGACCACCCTCATCAAAAAGCTCATCAAGGAGTCCTTTGCGGGCCAGAAGGTCGTTCTGATCGAGAACGAGTTCGGCGAGATCGGCATCGACGGCGGCTTTTTGAAGGAGTCCGGCATCCAGATCAATGAGTTGAACGCCGGCTGCATCTGCTGCTCGCTGGTGGGCGATTTCCGCGCCGCCTTGCAGCAGGTGGTGGAGCAGTATCACCCCGACCGCATCGTCATCGAGCCGTCGGGCGTGGGCAAGCTGTCCGATGTGACCCGTGCCGTCGAGGGCGTAGCTGAGCACCTGGATGTGCAGCTGAACAGCTTTGTCACCGTGGCTGACGTGAACAAGGTCAAGATGTATATGAAGAACTTCGGCGAGTTCTACGATGACCAGATCAGCCATGCAAGCTGCATCATCCTGAGCCGCACCCAGACCGCCAGCGAAGAGAAGATCGCTGCAGCGGTGACTATGCTGCGCGAGAAGAACCCCACCGCCACCATCGTCACCACCGCGTGGGATGCCCTGACCGGTGAGCAGATTTTGAACGCTATGTCCACGAAGGACGACTTCAAGGCAGAGCTGATCGCCATGGCAGCCAAGGCCAATGAGGAGCATGCCCACGAGGACGAGGAAGAAGAGCACGAGCATCACCATCATCATTACGATGAGAACGGCGTGTGCAGCTGCGGTCATCACCATCACGACGACGATGATGACGAGGACGAGGACGAACATGAGCATCATCATCACGACCACGATGACGAGGATGATGACCATGATCACGATCATTGCTGCCACCACCATCACGACCATGATGAGGAGGAACACGAGCATCATCACGATGAGGACGGCCACTGCTGCTGCGGTCATCATCACCACCATCATCACGATGGCCACGATGCCGATGAGGTCTTCACCAGCTGGGGCGTCGAGACCGCCAAGAAGATCGCAAAGGCTGACATCGAGCATGCGCTGACCGAGCTGGATACCGGCAAGTACGGCATGATCCTGCGCTCCAAGGGCATCGTGGACGGCGGCGCAGACGGCTGGCTGGAGTTTGACTATGTGCCCGGCGAGTGGGAAGTCCGTTCCCGCGGTGCAGACGTCGGCGGCAAGCTGGTCGTCATCGGCTCCAAGCTGGACGAAAAGGCCATTGCCGGCCTGTTCGGCTGCTGAGCCCGGACAACACAGAGGAGGAAAACCGTTTATGGCAAATGAGATCCCGGTCTACCTGTTTGTGGGCTTCCTCGAAAGCGGAAAGACCAAATTCATCCAGGAGACCTTTGAAGACCCCAACTTCGACTCCGGCGACAAGACCCTGCTGCTGGTCTGCGAAGAGGGCGAAGAGGAATACAACCAGAAGAAATTCGCCTTCCCCGGCGTGACCCTCTACAATCTGGAGGACAAGGCAGAGCTGAACCCCCAGAACCTAGCCAAACTGGCCAAGGAAGCAGATGCAGGCCGCGTGGTCATCGAGTACAACGGCATGTGGCTGCTGCAGGACCTGGCCAACAATCTGCCCGAAAACTGGATCGTCTACCAGTGCATCGCCACGGCCGACGGCACCACGGCCCTTACCTATGCCCGCGACAACTCCATGCGCGCTCTGCTGCTGGACAAGATCGCCCGCAGTGAGCTGATCGTCTTCAACCGCGCCGAGGCCGTCAACAACGACGCCGCCCGTCAGGAGCTGCACAAGCTGGTGCGTCAGGCATCCCGCAAGTGCGACATCGCCTATGAGTTCGCTGACGGCAGCGTGGCCTACGATGATATTCCCGACCCCCTCCCCTTCGACCTGAACAAGCCGGTGGTGGAGATCGGCGACGACGATTTCGGCATCTGGTATATGGATTGCCAGGACGAGCCCCAGAAGTACGTGGGCAAGACCGTGAAGTTCCTGGCGCAGGTCTGCCAGACCAACCGCGCAGGAAAGAACAGCTTCGTGCCCGGCCGCTTTGCCATGACCTGCTGTGTGCAGGACATCCAGTTCGTCGGCTTCCCCTGCTCCTACGATGGCTACAAGGCGCTGGAGCAGCGCGCCTGGGTCACTGTGACCGCAAAGGTCAATTACAAGTTCCACAACATCTACCGCGGCAAAGGCCCGGTGCTGACCGCCATCTCGGTCGAACCCGCCGAAAAGCCGCTGAACGATGTCGTCACATTCTCTTAACCCGCACACTGAAATCACATCAAGGAGGATCTCACCATGAAAACGTTGTTTCGCGTTCTGGGCGCGGCTGCTGCCGTCGCCGCCACCGGTGCCGCCATCGTGGTGCTGGACAAAATTCTGAACGACAAGGGCCCGCTCCACGTCGAAGAGGTGGAGTTCCCCGAAGAGGCTGAAAAGGACCCCGCAGAGGCCGCCAAGGCAGCCGAAGCCTACGCCGAAGGCGAGGCCAAGACCGCTGAGCCGGGCGACGCATGGCCCCCGGCTTTCGAGAAGGCATCCGAGGAAAAGGCATCCGAAGAACCGGAGGCTCCCGCTGCACAGCCGGAGACGGCCGAGGAAAAGCCTGTGGCCGAGGAAGCACCCGTGAATCCGGTGGAGGCCGGCCCCGCCGTCGCCCCCAAGGATGAGACGGGCAAGTTCGACGTCACCAAGATCGCTGAGGCCAGCGATTTCACCGGCGTGGAAGAGGAATCCGGCTGCAAGAGCTGAGATCGCGAACGATAAAAAAGGACGTCTCGTCGCAGGATGAGACGTCCTTTTTTGATGCGTTTTATGTGCCGTTGGCGATCTGCTTCAGCCGTTCTTTGTCCAGTACGGTGACGCCGCCGCGGTAAAGGCGGACAAGGCCCTCCCCGGCAAAGTATTTCAGCAGGCGGCTGACGACCTCGCGGGCGGAGCCCATGTAGCGGGCGATCTGGTCGTGGGTCATGCGGACATCCGCGCCGCCGGTCTTGGCCAGCTCATCGGTGAGGAAGATGGCCAGCCGCCGGTCGGCGCTCATGAACAGGATCTGCTGCATGGTCCACATGGTGTCGGAGAAGCGCTCGGCGGTCATCTGGTAGGCGTAGCAGCGGACATGGACGTTCTGCTGCATCAATTGGCGGAACACGCCTGCGCCGATGCAGTAGGCCTCGGTGTCCTCCTCGGCGTCGATGTACAGGTCAAAGTTGACGGAATCCATCACGCAGGATGCCGACAGGATGCAGACTTCGCCGGGAAACAGCCGGTAGAGCGTGATGTCCCGCCCATCCTCCGAGAGCAGATAGGCCCGCAGCTGGCCCGACCGCAGCAACAGGATGCCCACGCAGTTTTCGACCGGACTGTGGACCCGTTCCCCTTTCCGGTAGCGCACCGGCCGGGTGAAGCGGCAGAGCTGCGCCTGTTCCTCCGGCGTGAGCTGGTCCCAGAATGGGAAGGCGCAGGCCAGACAGTTCCGGTTGACCGGAGTATTTTGCACATCGGACATGGTGTTATCCTTTCCGCACCGCTTTGGCAGCTTCGGTGCCTGCAAGTGCTCCCTCATAAACGGCCTTGGCGACCTGCAGCAGCCCGCCGGTGCAGTCCCCGGCGGCGTAGAGGCCGGGCAGGGTGGTCTGCATCTTCTCATCCACGACGATGCGGTTCCCTTCGACTTCGGCCCCCAGCTTGCGGGCCAGCGCCGTGCTGCCCGCCACGCCCAGCGCCACGAACACGCCGGACAGGGGCACCTGTCGGCCGCCATTCAGCTGCACACCGGTGACGGTCTGTTCGCCGAGGATGGCGTCCACTGTTTCGGGGCAGACCCTCACCTCCGGCGGGAACTGTGCCGTCAGCGGGGCCCCGTTGGTCAGGAGGGTGACGCTTTTTACCAACGGCAGAAGGGCCTGTACCTCATGCAGGGCATATTCGCCGCTGCCCAGCACCGCCACATCCTTTCCCCGGTAGAAAAAGGCGTCGCAGGTGGCGCAGCAGCTCACACCATGGCCTTCCAGCTCTGCCAGACCGGGGATCTTCGGTGCAGCGCGGGAAGCGCCGGTGGCCAGGATGACGGCATCGGCGGGGAACTCGCCCACCAGCGTCTCGACGGTGAGCTTGTCGGTGTAAGTCAGGCCCACGGCCTCGGTGGTGACGAACTGCACCCCCAGCGCTCTGGCCCCTTCGATGCCCCGGCGTTCCAGTTCGGCACCGGAGATGGGCGCAGCAAAGCCGTAGTAGTTCTGGATGTGCGCGGCGCGGTCCAGTGCGCCGGGCCCTTTGGTGAGAACGGTCGTTTCGACCCCTGCGCGGGCCGTGTACAGAGCGGCCGACACGCCGGCCGGGCCGGAACCGATGATGACGATGTTGGGCATGGGAAGCCTCCTGAAGTTTTTCTTCTAGTATACACCTTTTCCCGCAAAAATCTGTGACCAGGTCTCAAAACTGCACACTTTTCATCCGGGGCCGAGTGTGTTATACTGAATCGACTGAATTTGACCCAGGGAGGCACTGAACATGTCCAAGCAGCGTTTGCTTTTTATCACCACCGGCGGCACCATCGCCAGTGTGCGCACCGCACAGGGGCTGCGGCCCGTTCTGACCAGCGAGGAGCTGCTGGCCCATCTGCCGGAACTGAACGAGCTGTGCTGCCCGGAGACGCTGGCGCTGTGCAGCATCGACAGCACAGACCTCGGCCCCGAACACTGGCTGCTGATGGCGCGGGCCGTGCAGGAGAATTATGCGCTCTACGATGGCTTCATCATCTGCCACGGCACCGATACGCTGGCCTATTCGGCGGCGGCGCTATCCTACCTCATCCAGAATGCGGACAAGCCGATCATCCTCACCGGTGCCCAGCAGCCCATCTCCAACGAGATCACCGATGCGAAGAAAAACCTGCGCGACAGCGTCATCTGCGCGCTGGACCCCGGCAGCCGGGGCGTGATGGTGGTGTTCGGCGGGCATGTCATCGCGGGCACCCGCGCCAAGAAGAACAAGACCATCAGCTACGATGCCTTTGCGTCGGTCAACTTCCCGGCGCTGGCGCTGGTGCAGGGCGACCGGCTGGTGCGGTATATCCCCTCGCCCTGGCCCACCGGCCCAGTGGAGTTTGGCCGGGCACTGAACCCGAAGGTCTTTCTGCTCAAGCTGACGCCCGGCCTTGGCCCGGAGCTCATCCCGGCCATTTTTCAACAATACGACTGCGTCATCGTGGAAAGTTTCGGCGTGGGCGGCATCCCGCAGCGGCTCATGGACGCTTTTGCAGAGAATCTGGGCGATTACGACAAGACCCGCAAGATCCTGATCTTAACCACACAGGTCACCTACGAGGGCAGCGATGTGGGCATTTACGAGGTCGGCAAGCGGGTCCGGAACCGGTTCCGCTTCCTGGAAGCCCACGACATGACCATTGAGGCCGTCGTCACAAAGGTGATGTGGCTGCTGGCCCAGAACTGCGAGAGCTTCGACCAGCTCCAGCAGCGGTTCTATCGGCAGGTCAATTTTGATACATTTTATCATTGAAAATCAGAACCCTCTCCGTCATTGCTTCGCAATGCCACCTCTCCTGAAGGGCAAGCTGGCGAGTGAATGCGAGACGGAGAGGGCTGTTTTGTTATACGAACACCAGCTGCACCAGCAGCACATAGCAGACCGTGCCGCCGGCGATGGAAACAAGGGTCTGGTGCTTCCATTTGTGGAGGGCGATGGTCACGGCGATGGCGAGGGCCTCCGGGATGCCGCGGCTGCCCGCAAAGGGCGTCACGCTCTTGAGGCAGTAGACGATGAGCATCCCGAAGATGGCGGCGGGCAGAACGCGGCCCAGATACCGCACCACCTCCGGCGGCTGCTGATCTTTGGAGGAGAAGATCAGAAATGGCAGAAAGCGGGTGAGCATGGTGGCAGCAGTGCACACCGCGATCGTGATGCCCATTTGCAGTGCGGTCATTTCGGCACCTCCGTTTCGCCGTGCTTTGCTTCAATGGTCTCAATGGGCCTGCGCAGGGCCACCAGCAGCACCAGGATGCAGGCCATAGCGGGCAGCAGGAAGCTGCCTGCCCCAAAAAGCACCAGGCAGACCAGCGGCACCAGCAGCCCGATGAGGGCGCTGACGTGCTGCTTTTCTTTTTCCCACTGGTTCAGGAAGATGACCACGAACATGGCCGTCATCACGAAATCCACGCCCTTTGTGCTGAAGGGCAGGACCGAGCCGACCACCGCGCCCAGCCCGGCGCTGGCCACCCAGTAGAGCTGATCCAGCAGGGTGATGAAGAACATGAACCAGCCCCGGTCCACCCCTTCCGGCGGCTCGGCCGAGCAGGTGATGGAAAAGGTCTCGTCGCTCATGGCGTAGATCATGTAAATGCTGCGCAGGCCATAGCCCTTGTAGCGCTCCAGCATAGCAAGGCCGTAGAACAGGTGCCGCGCCTGGATCATCAGGGCCATCAGAAAGGCTGACAGCGGCGCGAACGCCCCCAGCAGCAGGCTTGCCAGCACGAATTCCAGCGAGCCGCCGTAGACGACGGTGCCCATCAGCATGGGCATCCAGACCGGCAGGCCCAGAGATTGAACATAGATGCCATACCCCATGCCCAGCACGAGGTAACCGGCAAACACCGGCACCGTCTGGGGCGCAGCTGCCCGGAGCGCCCGCCACACCTCGCCGGAAGAATGAGGATCTGATTTGACTGTATCCATTTCCACTAACCTCCTGGATTAGTAGTATAACAGAATCTCCCGGCATTGCAAGTTGTTTCGGGAAAAAGGTTTTGCGCACAAAAACACCCCCGCCGGAAAATTCCCGGCGGGGGCGTTCGTGTGTTATGGGTCACTGCTCGTTCTTCCGGGCAAGGTCTTTGGTGTAGAGGGCGCGGGTGGCGTTGAGGACGGCCAGCACCATGACGCCGACGTCGGCGAAGATGGCGGTCCACATGCTTGCCAGACCCAGAGCGCCGAGTATCAGGCAGGCGAACTTGATGGCCAGCGCGAAGACGATGTTCTCGTAGACGATGCGGAGGGTGCGGCGGGCGATGCGCATGGCCAGTGCGATCTTGGCCGGGTCGTCGTCCATCAGGACGATGTCCGCGGCCTCAATGGCGGCGTCCGAGCCCAGCGCACCCATGGCGATGCCGAGGTCGGCGCGGGACAGAACGGGCGCGTCGTTGATGCCGTCGCCCACGAAGGCGAGGTTCTCTTTCGGGCCTTTGGCGGCGAGGAGCGTTTCGATCTGGTCCACCTTGTCGCCAGGCAGCAGACCGGCATGGTATTCGTCCAGACCCAGCTGATTGGCGACCGCTCTGGCTACAGGTTCGGCGTCGCCGGTCAGCATCACGGTCTTGCGGACGCCTGCGGACTTCAGGCTCCGGATGGCCTGCGCGCTGTGGGGCTTGACCACGTCCGCGATGAGCAGATAACCGGCATACTGCCCCTCGATGGCCACATGCACGAGGGTGCCCGGCTCGGTCACTTCGGGGGCGGTGAGGCCCAGTTTTGCCATCAGGCGGGCGTTGCCGGCGGCAACGGCTTTGCCGTCCACCTTTGCTGTCACGCCGTGGCCGCCAAGTTCCTGGACATCGGTGACGCGGCTGGCGTCGATCTCCCTGCCGTAAGCGGCCTTGATGCTCAGGGAGATGGGGTGTTTGGACCAGCTCTCCGCGAGGGCGGCGGCCTCCACGAGGGCGTCTTCGGTGACACCGTGTTCGGGGTGGACGCCCACGACCTTGAAGGTGCCCTGGGTCAGGGTGCCGGTCTTATCAAAGACCACGATCCCGGTGCGGGCCAGCTCTTCCAGATAGGTGGAGCCTTTGACGAGGATGCCGCAGGCGCTGGCACCGCCGATGCCGCCGAAGAAGCTCAGCGGGATGGAAATGACCAGAGCGCAGGGGCAGGAGATGACGAGGAAGGTCAGGGCGCGATAGACCCAGTCGCCGAAGCGGGCGGGCTGGCCCATCAGCAGCAGGACCACCGGCGGGATGAACGCCAGAGCCAGTGCGCTGTAGCAGACGGCGGGGGTGTACACGCGGGCAAAACGGGTGATGAAGTTCTCGGTGCGGGCCTTCTTCATGCTGGAATTTTCCACGAGGTCGAGGATCTTGGAGACGGTAGACTCGCCAAATTCCTTGGTGGTGCGCACCTTGAGCAGGCCGGTCATGTTCACACAGCCGCTGATGACCTCATCGCCGGTCTGCACATCGCGGGGCAGGCTCTCGCCGGTCAGGGCTGCGGTGTTCAGGGCCGAAGTGCCCTCCACGATCACGCCGTCGATGGGCACACGCTCGCCGGGCTGGACCACGATCACGGTGCCGACTTCGACATCATCGGGGTCCACCTGTTCCAGCTTGCCGTCTGCGTCCTCGATGTTGGCGTAGTCGGGGCGGATGTCCATCAGGCTGGAGATGCTCTGGCGGCTCTTGCCGACGGCCACGCTCTGAAACAGCTCGCCGATCTGGTAAAAGAGGATGACGGCGCAGCCCTCGACATAGTCGCCCAGCGCGAACGCACCCACAGTGGCAACGGCCATCAGGAAGCACTCGTCGAACGGCTGGCGGTTCTTGATGCCCTTGAGCGCCTTGCGCAGGACATCCCAGCCCACCACGAGGTACGGGATGAGGTAGAGCACCAGCTCTACCGGGGTGGGGAATGCGGGCAGGAGTTTCAGGATCGCGATCAGGATGACCGCCGCGATGATCTGATACAGCACCTTTTTCTGCTTTTTGGTCATACGAAACTCTCCTTTTGACGGATGGCTGGGGGGCGGTTTCAACAGGTTTTCCCCGGAAAGGGAGCTTTTCCACGTTTTCCCCCATGTTTTCCACGAGGTTTTCCCGAAGAAATCTGACTTTTTCGCGTTTGTTTTCAAACTTTTCCGCAAAAGATGTTGAAAACCCTGTGGAAAGTGTTGAAAACTGGCTTTTCTTTCAACAGGAAATCGCCGGGGAAGGAAACGGCTCCCCCGCAGGAGGAGCCGTTCTCATCGGATGCGCTGCTCAGATATCAAAGATCTCGCAGTCGTCCTCGACCTTTTTGCAGGCGGCCAGAACGTTCACCATGGTGTCGTGGGGGTCTGCGCCCTCTGCGAACTCCACCTTCATCTTCTGGGTCATGAAGCTGACGGTCGCATTTGCCACACCGGCCACGGTGTTGGCGGCGTCTTCCATCTTCTGGGCGCAGTTTGCGCAATCGACTTCGATCTTGTAGCTCTTTTTCATAATAAGTACCTGCCTTTCGGTTATTCTTCGATATGGTCCATCCCCATGGAGAGGATGCTGCGCACATGGTCATCGTCCAGTGCGTAGTAAACGGTCTTTCCGTCCCGGCGGAACCGCACGAGCTTCGAGTCCTTCAGCACCCGGAGCTGGTGGCTCACCGCAGACTGGCTCAGCTGCACCGCATTCGCGAGGTCCTGCACACACAGCTCGCTGTCGTGGAGCGCATACAGGATCTTGATGCGGGAGGAGTCGCCGAACACCCGGAACAGGTCGGCCAGTTCATACAGCACTTCGTCGTCCGGCATCACAAGAGGCCCCGGCTGCGCGGCGGGCAGAGCGTCTTTGGGGTCGTTCATGGCAGTCTCTCCTTTCGCGGCACATTCATGTGAACGTTTGTTCATGTGTTCATAGTATCACGCGGAAGAGGCTCTGTCAAGGCTTTTTGCAAAGATTTTGAACAGAACCTCGAAATTGTAAAAAAATACCCCAATACGCAAGAAAACTGCAATTTCAATCTGCAAAAAGGGTGCGTTTTGAGCGCGGAAAAAGTGTCAATGTTTTCGTCGATTTTCGGTGAAGTTTTTTGCTGCCCATGGCAGATACATCACCGCCAGTGCCGCAGCGATGGCGGGCAGGAAGCCGAGTATATAATACTGTTCACCCAGAAATCTCGTGAAGGCACAGGTGATGACGTTGGCGGTTGGGTTGTTCAGGAAATAGAAGTTCGTGTACAGAGACTTGTTGAGAAAATAGATGGGCAAGGCGGTGCCGAACAGGAAAGCCAGTACCTGCGGCACCCGGCGGGGGCTGGGGCGGTAGCCGCCCACAACGAGAAGGACCGGGTAAAGCACCAGCAGGGCGTGGATGGAGACCGAGTGCAAGTTGATGAGCGTCCACCATGAAGGCACATCCAACCAGCTTGGGCAGAGCAGGGCCAGCGCCGCGCCGGGGATGCAGAGGGCGTAAAGTTCCTCTTTGCACCAGTTCTGGTCGAACAGGGTGTTGTACAGGCAGACGAAAACATGGATGCTGCATAGGTGGAGCGGGAGATAGCTCCAATTCCACTGGCCAGTCAGGGCCATGCCGAGCAGAAGGGCCGCTTCGTCAAGAAGCAGAAGCACCGTGACCCCCACCAGGATGCGCCGCCGCTGTTTTGGCCCGCTGTGCCTGTACCAGAGCGCAGCACTCAGGATGAAGATCAGTGAAAGCGCCAGTTCGGTGAGATGGATTCTTCCATACAGTGGGTAACACTGATAATTCACGCCGTACTCCAGCGCGGTGATATCGTAGGATTTCCAGAAGTCGTTCATAGGCGTACCCTCCCCCATTTTGCCCTATCATAACGCGTTTTGGGCTGACAGGAAAGAGGAAAATGCAGAAATCCACCAAAAACAGGTGCATCGACGCGGAAAATGTGGTATCCTATCAGGAGGTCGGAAATTTACTGCCGCAAGGCGATTCAGGAAAGGAAGTTTTTTATGTTGACTGTTGGCATTCACGGCGAGCAGAGCCAGCTCGTGACGAACGAAAATACTGCAAAGACCATGGGCAGCGGCACACTGGACGTGTTCGCAACGCCCGCACTGGTGGCACTGGCCGAAAAGACCTGCTGGATGAGCGTCGCGTCCGAGCTGGACGCGGGCTGCGGCTCGGTGGGCACGAAGCTGGAGCTGGAGCACACCGCCCCCACCCCCGTGGGCATGACCGTGACCTGTGAGAGCGAGCTGACCGCCGTGGAAGGCCGGAAGCTGGTGTTCAAGGTCTCGCTGCACGACGAAAAAGGCCCCGTGGGCGGCGGCGTGCATGAGCGCTTCGTCGTCAATGACGCGAAGTTCGCGGCGAAGGCGGAGAGCAAGAAGGGGTGAACCCTCTCAGTCACCTTCGGTGACAGCTCTCCCGAAGGGAGAGCCACTGGCGAGTCGGTAGTGGTCGTGCTGGACGAGCGAAGTTTTTTTCGATCGGGAACGGTCGGGCTCCGCTGTCTCGATTCACGGCTGCAATACAAATGCCGCTGCCAATGAGAGCAGGGCCCGGCACCTTGCGCCCCATCGGGCCCAAGCGAACAGCAGGGCTGGCCCGGTCTGCCAATGCCTCGCCCTTCGGGAGAGGTGGCAGTGCGCAGCACTGACGGAGAGGGTCAGTCCCGCAGCCGCTTCACGGTTTCCGGGGGGCGGCCTCCCCTGGGTGGGGACGGAGCGGTTCTTCCAACCGCAGCGGCGGTTCATCCTCCGCCATCACCTGTTCTTCGGCCCGCTGCTGGGCCTCGTGGAGGAGGCGGGCGGCCTGTTCGCTGGCGCGGAACAGTTCAAAGTACAGCGCTTTATAATCCGGCGCGGCAAACACCCCCTTCCCTGTCTGGTTGGGGATAGTCTGCCCCGCGCTGAGGCAAAAAATCAAAAGAGGAATCAGATCTTATGAAAAAAGTCAATCTTTCGTGGGCGGGCGCCGTGCTGGTGTTCGCTCTGCTGCTGTGGTGCACGGCGGCAACACCCGGCACCATTGCCGACCCGTCTACCTACACCTGCGCCGTGTACAGCACGGCGCTCTCCCTGCTGCCGCCGGTGGTGGCCATCGTGCTGGCACTGAACACCAAGGAGGTCTACACCTCGCTGCTGGTGGGCATCGCGACGGGTGCGCTGCTCTTTGCCAACGGCAACCTGGAACTGGCCCTGAACACCCTGTTCTTCAACGAAGACGGCGGCATGGTCGCCAAGCTGTCCGACTCCAGCAACGTGGGCATCTTGGTCTTTCTGGTCATGCTGGGCATCCTGGTGGCCCTGATGAACAAGGCGGGCGGCAGCGCGGCCTTTGGCCGCTGGGCGTCCACCCACATCCACACCCGCGCGGGGGCGCAGTTCATGACCCTTGTTCTGGGTGTGCTCATCTTTGTGGACGACTACTTCAACTGCCTGACCGTAGGCTCCGTCATGCGGCCTGTGACCGACCGGCAGAAGGTCTCCCGCGCAAAGCTGGCCTACCTCATCGACGCCACGGCGGCCCCGGTCTGCATCATCGCGCCGGTGTCCAGCTGGGCGGCGGCCGTCACCTCCTCGGTGCCGGAAGGTTCGGGCATCAACGGCTTTACCATGTTCCTGCGCACCATTCCGTATAACTACTACGCCCTGCTGACCATCATCATGATCCTCTTCCTCATCTTCACGGGCACCGACTACGGCTCCATGAAGCTCAACGAGGACAACGCGCTGAAGGGCGACCTCTTCACCACCGAAGACCGCCCCTACGGCGACGATGTGGACGACGGCACCGCAGCCTGCGGCCATGTCATCGACCTGATCCTGCCGGTGCTGGTGCTCATTGCGGCCTGCATCTTCGGCCTCATCTACACCGGCGGCTTCTTTGACGGCGTGGACTTCATCACCGCCTTCTCCGACTGCAACGCCTCGGCGGGCCTGGTGCTGGGCAGCAGCATCGCGCTGCTGTTCACCTTCGTGTTCTACCGGGTGCGCGGCGTGATGACCTTTCAGGACTTCGCGGCCTGCATCCCGGAGGGCTTCAAGGCTATGGTCAGCCCCATGCTCATCCTGACGCTGGCGTGGACCCTTTCCGGCATGACCAACCTGCTGGGTGCCAAGTATTACGTGGCCAACCTGCTCAACGGCTCGGCGGCTGCGCTGCAATATCTGCTGCCGACCATCATCTTTCTGGTGGCGGTGTTCCTGGCCTTTGCCACCGGCACGTCCTGGGGCACCTTCTCCATCCTCATCCCCATCGTCTGCCATGCGTTCCCGCAGGGGGAGATGCTGGTCATCTCCATTGCGGCCTGCCTGTCCGGCGCAGTGTGCGGCGACCACTGCTCCCCCATCTCGGACACCTCCATCATGGCGTCCGCCGGTGCTCATTGCAGCCATGTGAACCATGTGTCCACCCAGCTGCCCTATGCCATCACGGCGGCGGTCATCTCGGCGGTGTGCTATGTCGTCACCGGCCTGAGCCAGATGTTCCTGGGCGCCAGCGCCAGCCTGCTCACCTCGCTGGTGCTGCTGGCCGTGGCCATCGTGCTGGAGCTGGTGGTGCTGAACGTCATCCGGCTGCGAACGGCCAAAGCAGACTGACCCAGCCGGCGTTTTTGACCCTGTCAAGGGGGCAAAAATCGTCATTCGCGCAGTTTTCAGGGCGTTTCACGCGGCTTTGCTTTCCTTCCGGTTGTTTTTATGGTATGATGGACCCAGAAACGAACGACCGTGCAGCTTTTGGCAGAAAAGGAGGACGACCCCGATGAAAAAACGCATTCTCAGCCTGATCCTGGCACTGAGCATGGTGCTCTCCGTGCTCCCCCTGGGGGCCTTTGCAGCAGCCCCCTTCCCAGAGCTCGTCATGGGCGCGAACGGTCTGCCGACCTGTTCGAACGGCACCATTGGCAACGGCTGGAGGTACAGGAACGACATACTGTATCTGAATGATGGAACGTATGATTTCAGTTCCACCCATCCCAAAGGCGGTGGAGAAACGACCACAACGCCTGTGCTATGTGAGATTGAGATTGAATCGGGTGCGAATATTACCGGCGGCATCTTTGAGAATGAAGTGAGAAACAAAGGAAAAATCTCTGGTGGAACCTTCAAGAGCAGAGTGACAAACTTCGCCGGCGGAACGATCTCTGGCGGCGTGTTCAACGGCAAGACGACCCCAAAACCGACAGAAAATGCCTACACCATTACTTTGGATACGCCCATTGCCACGATCAAGGAAGTCAACGATGTGGCTGTGGGTGAGCTTGGGGACGAGAACTTCTACGTCTACGCAGGCACCACCGTGACCATCACCGCCGGCACCGAGATCTACAGCCTGAACGGCAAGTCCATCGGCAAGGACAACTGCGAAAGCAGCTACCCCAAGGAAAACGACAAGACGACCGTGAAATTCACCATGCCGGACCATGACGTGAAGCTCGGCACCGGCGAACTCGTCATGGAGAACGGCTACCCGGTCGGCACCAGCGGCAAGGGCTGGAGGTACATTAGCGGCACACTGTATCTGGATGAAGGAACGTATAATTTCAGCTCCACCCATCCCCAAAACAGTAAGGGAGCGGGGGCAGAGCCTGTGAAGTGCAAGATTCTATTGGATTCGAAGAGTGCGACAATTACCGGCGGCACCTTTGAAAAACTCGTGGTGAACGACGGCTACATCGAGAAAGGCACCTTCAATGGAACAGTGGAAAACAGCCACGGAAAGATCTTTAACGGAACCTTCAATGGAAAAGTGACAAACAACGACGGAGCGATCCTTGGTGGAATCTTCGCGGGCAGTGTGAAAAATAAGGGCTGGATATACGGCGGCGTGTTCAACCTCAATGCAAACCCAACCGGGGTAACAGGTCACCTCTCCATCACTGTGGCCTCCGGTGCCAAGATCACGGAAGTCAACGGTGTGTCTGCGGATTGGAAGCCCTACGTCGTCGTGACCAGCTTTACCGAGACGAGGGAAGTAATCATCACCGCCGACACCGAGATATTCAGCCTGAACGGCTACCCCATCGACGGGAGCCCCTACAAGAGCAGCTACGAAGGCAGCGACTATAAGACCGTGAAATTCACCGAGCTGGGCGTGCTGGACGATGAAATGGTGCTGAACGGAGCAATCACCCATGGCGGCAGCCTCGTCATGGAGGGCGGCTTCCCGAAGGCTTCCATCGGCGGCAAATACTCTTGCAGTGGCAACGGCTGGGAGTACAAATGCAAGTCGGACCCGACAAGCCCCAACACACTGATTCTGTTGAGAGAAGGTGGACCGTATAATTTCAGTTTGGCCAATCCCCAAGACACTACCAAGACAACACCGGCCGATTCGCCTGTGGCGTGTGCGATTGAATCGCTTGCGACAATTACCGGCGGTACCTTCGCGGGCAGTGTGGCAAACGGCGGCACCATAGAGAACGGCACCTTTGAGGGAGAAGTGAAAAACTACCGCACCATATCCGGTGGTACCTTTGAGAGCACGTGCAGTGTGATAAACGAAAAGGCAATCACCGGCGGCAAATTTGAGTGTGCGGTGACAAACGACGCCGGAGGAACGATCTATGGCGGCACCTTCGCGGGTGGTGTGAACAACAAGAACGACCGCATCTATGGCGGCGTGTTCAACGGCAATGCAACTCTAACCAACGTAACAGGTCTCCACTCCATCACCGTGGCCTCCGGTGCCAAGATCAAGGAAGTCAACGGTGTGTCTGCGAAGTGGGACCCCCACGTCGTCGTGACTGAATCGACCAAGAACCAGGAAGTGACCATCACCGCCGACACCGAAATCTACAGCCTGAACGGCAGGCTCCTCGGCGAGGGCGACCACGTCAACGGCAACAAGAACACCGTGCAATTCACCATGCCGGACGGGCCCGTGGTGCTGAACGGAGCAATCACCTGCACCGACCTCGTGATGAAGGACGGCTGGCCGCAGGCTTCCAACAATGGCACCGACAAGGGCACAATCTCTTGCAGTGGCAACGGCTGGAGTTACGATAGCAGCACCAAGACACTGACTCTGACGAGTGGAGAGTATGATTTCAGTTCCACAGAGCCTGTGGCGTGTGCGATTCAATCGTCTGCGACAATTACCGGCGGCACCTTTGAGAAAAAAGTGACAAACAACGCCGGAGGAATAATCTCTGGTGGCACCTTCCAGGAAACGTGCAGTGTGACAAACAACGGCACCATAAAGAACGGCACCTTCAAGGACGTGTGCAGTGTGACAAACGAAGGCGCCAACGCCACCATAGAGAACGGCACCTTCAAGAACATGTGCAGGGTGACAAACGGCGGCACCATCAAGAACGGCACCTTCAAGGACATGTGCAGTGTGGAAAACAACGCCGGCGGAACGATCTCTGGCGGCACCTTCACGTACAAGGTGGAAAACAACGGCATCATCACTGGCGGCGTGTTCAACCGCAATGCGAACCTGACCGGGGTAACAGGTGGCTACAACATCACCTGGGATAAGGCCTCCTCCAAAGCCAAGATCGTGGAAGTCAACGGTGTGTCTGCGGATTGGGCCCCCTACGTCGTGACCAGCAATGCCACGACGAAGGAAGTGACCATCACCGCCGACACCGAAATCTTCAGCCTGAACGGCCAGCCCATCGCCGAAAGCAGCTACGGCAGCGACAAGAAGACCGTGACCTTTACCATGCCGGACAAGGACGTGGTGCTGAACAAAGCGATCACCAGCACCGACCTCGTCATGGAGAATGGTTATCCGAAGGCTTCCAACGGCGGCAAAGACCCCTGCAAGGGCGACGGCTGGGAGTACATTAAAAATGACCCGACCAATGGCGACATGCTGCTTCTGACGGGCAACAGCCAGACCGGCGGGCTGTACGATTTCAGCGCCATCGGAGATGGTTCGGCGGTGGAGTGCAACGTCTTTGTGGGCAAGCCGACGGCCATCACGGGCGGCGAGTTCAACGGCAAAGTGTTCAACAACAGCGGCATCCTGGGCGGCACCTTCAACGGCGAGGTCGAGAATATGGGACCGGGCACCATCAAGGATGGCACGTTCAAGAACTCGGTCGAGAACAACGGCATGATCGAAAACGGTGCGTTCCACGACGCTGTCGAGAACAACGGCACCATCAACGACGGCACCTTCCACGACAAGGTCGAGAACAACAATGCCATCAAGGACGGCACCTTCAATGGCGAGGTCGATAATACGGCATCGGGCACCATCGAGAAGGGCACCTTCCACGACGCAGTCGAGAACAAGGGTACCATCAACGGCGGTGTATTCAACGGTGCTGTGACCAGCAGCGGCACAGTCAGCGAGAGCATCACCGGCAGCGGTACGCTGAACGGCGAACCCATCACCAAGACGCCGGAACCGGAACCCGAACCGAAACCCGAACCGGAGCCTGAACCGGAACCCACCACCTACACCGTGACCGTCATCGGCGGCACCATCGACGACAAGACGTCCGTTTCCGCCAAGGAGAACGATACCCTGACCGTGGTGCTGGACCAGAGCGAAATTCCGGACGGCATGACGTTTGACATGTGGAGCATTTCGTCGAGCAAGCTCAGCGGCGACATCAACGTCGATTACCGGGCCGAGGCCATGACCTTCACGATGCCCGCCGAGGATGTGACCATCCGGGCGCAGTACCGCTCGGCGGAGATCATCGAGGACGCAGCGCCCTCTCCGCTGGCAACGGCGGCAACCGTCGCGGTGGGCGGCGCAGCCGCAGGCATCGTGGTGTGGCAGGGCGTGAACCTGGGCGTAGACCTCTACCTCGCCAATGCGCTGCCCCAGGGTGTGCCGGTGCCGACCGACCGCCGTGCGCTGGCGCTGCTCCTGTGGGAGACCGCAGGCAAGCCGGAGGTGGCTCTGCCCACCCTTTACGGCGATATCCCCGCCGAAGAGATCGAGCTGCAAAAGGCCACCCGCTGGGCGCTTCAGAACGGCCTGATGGACGCGGCCGACAAGAAGGATGCGTCCCTCTTTGACCCGGACCATTATGTCACCAAGATGGACGTCTTCGGCGCATGGCTGCGGCTCAAAAAGCTCCTCGGCACGACCTGAACATCCCCGACACAGTGAGCGTCCCCCTTAACGCAAAGGACCTCCCGGCCCGCATGGGCTGGGGGGCCCTTTGTTTCAAAACGGGAAAATTCCGTTGCTTCTGGGAAAAAACATGGTATACTAAAGGAAATTGAGCGATCGGAAGGAGCCGCACCATGCTGGAAAAAGCATTCAACGACGTTTACACAAAATTCAAGCTGCACTTCTATCAGAACGTGTTTCAGCGCTTTGCCACCCGCGAGGCGACCCTGACCACGGTGGAGTCCTTCTGCATGGAGGGCATCATGGCCATGGGTGAGCCCACCATTGCGGAGTTCTCGCGGATGATGAAGATCTCCACCCCCAACGCGGCGTATAAGATCGGCAGCCTGATGCGCAAGGGCTACGTGGAAAAGATCCAGTCCGCCAAGGACCGGCGTGAGTATCACCTGCGCCCCACCCAGAAGTATTTCGAGTATTACAACATCAGCTATTCCTACCTGCACACCGTGGTCGAGCGTGTGCGGGAGCGCTTCCCCGCCGAGGACGTGGACAAAATGGAACAGATGCTCACCATCATCAGCGAGGAGCTGATGCCGGAGCTGGATCTGAAATCAAAGGCGGAGGACGAATAAGCGCCGTTTCACCCCGTTGGAGTAAAACGGCCGGGGCAATTGCAATCCGTGCGCCGGAATGATACAATAGGAGCCAGCGAGAACCGCCGCCGGACGTTTTTCCGGCAAGTGCAAGAAAGAAGGCTTTTATCATGAGCATGAATACAGTCCCTGAGCGTCTGGCTGCGCTGCGCGCCGCCATGGACGCCAATGGCGTGGACCTCTACCTCATCCCGGTGGGCGACCCGCACTCCAGCGAGTATCTGCCCGACCACTACACCTCCCTGACCTATTTCTCCGGCTTCCACGGCGAGAACTCGAACTTCGTCGTGACCAGAGACAAGAGCGCCCTGTGGGCCGACGGCCGCTATTTTGTGCAGGCCGAAAAGGAGATCGCGGGCACCGAGATCGAGCTGGAACGGATGGGCGAGCCGGGTGTGCCCACCGTGGAGCAGTACTGCGCCGATGCCCTGCCGGAAGGCGGTGTGCTGGGCCTGTGCGGCCTGACCGCTTCCTGCCAGCTGGTGCGCAGCGTACAGAAAGCGCTGGACGCCAAGCACGGCACCATCAAGACCCTGAATCTGGAAGATGAGCTGTGGACCGAGGGCCGCCCCGCTCTGCCGGAGACCCCGGCCTGGCTCCTGAGCAAGGAGTATGCGGGCTTTGCCCCCGCCGAGAAGCTGGAGCAGCTGCGGGCCAAGCTCAAGGAGCTGGGCTGCACGGCCCAGCTGGTGGGCAAGCTGGACAACCTGGCCTGGCTGCTGAACCTCCGCGCGATGGACATCCAGTGCACCCCCTATGCCATGGCCTACTGCTATGTGACCGGGGACCGTGCCGTCCTCTTCATCAACACCCGTCGTCTGGGCGCGGAGGCCGCTGCCGAGCTGAAGGAGAACGGCGTCGAGATCGCCGAATATGACGACATCCTCACCTTCCTGGCCGCAGAGACCGAGGCCCAGACCGTTCTGGCCGACCCGGCTTCCGTCAACTATGCGGTCTATGAGACCCTGCGCAACAACCCGGCTATGACCGTCAAGGACGAGGCCGACCCGCTGCTGCCGATGAAGGGCGTCAAGAACGAGACCGAGCTGAACCACAACCGTGAGACCCATCTGCGCGATGCCGTGGCCATGGTGCGGTTCCAGAAGGAGCTGGAAGAGCGTCTGGCCGCAGGCGAAGAGCTGACGGAGCTGACCGTGGACGAGATCCTCCACAAGTACCGCTCGGCACAGGACAAGTTCATCGTGGAGAGCTTCGGCACCATTGCAGCCTACGGCGGCAACGCGGCCATGATGCACTACCATGCCACCGAGGAAGACCACGCCAAGCTCGAAAAGAAGGGCTTTTTGCTGGTGGACAGCGGTGCGACCTACATGGACGGCACCACCGACATCACCCGCACCTACCCGCTGGGCGAGCTGACCGAGGACGAAAAGCAGTTCTACACCTGGACGCTGCAGTGCCACATCGACATTGCCAAGGCCGTCTGGCTGAACTACTGCGACGGCCACATGCTGGATACCATCGCCCGTGAGCCGCTGTGGCAGCACCTCATCAATTACCGCTGCGGCACCGGCCACAGCGTCAGCTTCGTGGGCAATGTCCACGAAGGCCCCCACGCTCTGAACGGCCGTAACACCACCGTGTTCCAGCCGGGCATGATCGTCACCGACGAGCCGGGCGTCTACGAGAGCGGCGTCGTCGGCATCCGCATCGAGAACGAGCTGGAGTGCTACCACAAGGCCGACAACCAGTACGGCACCTTCCTGGCCTTCCGCCCGCTGACCTTTGTGCCCATCGCCACCTCGCCCGTGGTGCCCGGCATCCTGACCAAGGACGAGATCGAGTGGCTGAACGCCTACCACCGTGAGGTCTTCACCAAGCTCGCTCCCCGCCTGACCGAGGAGGAGCGCGACTGGCTGGCCAAGAAGTGCGCCGCCATCGGAGCGTAACCTCTCATAACGAAAATCGAGAGGCCATCGGCCTCTCGATTTTTGTTATCATTCCTGTTCCGGTTTGTGCTCTTTCCAGTAGGCTTTTGCCTCATCAATGGCCTTTTTGAACGGGCCGGAGGGGTAGGTGCTCTCGGCGATGTCCACCAGGAATTTATACAGCTGGGGGCGCACCTCCTCATACATGCCCAGGCGGGTGTAGAGGTCTTTGTAATAGCGGAACACCTGCAACTTGTTCTGCACCACGGTGGATACGTGGACCTGGGTGTGGCAGATGCTCTGCGGATTCTGGACGTAGTAATAACCGGCCTTGCCGATGGAAACGAAGGTCTCGGCGTACTGGATATACCGCAGGTTGAAGACGAGGTCTTCGGCCCAGTGCATCTCGCTGACGAACTGGATGTCGTTCCGGGTCAGGAGGTCGCGGCGGTAGAGCTTGTTCCAGAGCACACTGTAAAAATAGGAGGCGGGCTTGTCCATCAGGCGGAGGGCGAAGGTGTCCTTGTCGTAAATGCCTGCGGGCAGGAAGCCGTACTCCCGCATCTCCGGGGGCCGGGCGACGCTCATGACGCCCAGCTCGTCCTGGATCTTATCGAGCACCTGTTCGGGCTTGGAAGCGCCCGCCGGGATGACCATCTTGTAGGGCGCAATGACGAGGTCGGCGGTGTGCTCCTCGGCCGCGGCCACGAGAGCGGCTGTGAAGTCCGGGTCGAGATAGTCGTCGCTGTCCACGAACTGCACATACTTGCCGCCGGCCAGCTTCAGGCCCAGGTTGCGGGTGTCCGCTACGCCGGAGTTTTCCTTGTCCACCAGCACGATGCGGGGGTCTTTGGCGCGGAACTCTTCGCAGACGGGCAGGCTCTGGTCCTTGGAACCGTCGTTCAGGATGATGATCTCGATGTTGGAATAGGTCTGTGCGCAGATGCTGCCCACGCAGCGGGCCAGATGGTTCTGGGCGTTGTACACGGGCAGGATGATGCTGACAAGGGGCTGATTCATGGCGGCGTCTCCTTTTCTGATTTTATAGTAACTATACTCCCGTGCGGCGCAAAATGCAAGCGCCCGGAAGGCCGGGCAGGAGGAAGGAATTGAAAAAATGATCTTTCACATTGCGGTCTGCAGCCCGGATGCGGTGCTGCGGGGGCGGGTGCAGCGGCACTGCCTTGAATATTATGCCCGCCGGGCCGACGCCTGCATCGTGGAACAGCTGGAGGACGCGGGGGCTCTGCTCCGGAAAGAGGACGCGGGCAGCCGGTTCGAACTGTACCTCATCGAGCTGACAGCGGCAAACCCGGCGGCAGGTCTGCAGGCGGCGGCACAGCTGCGGCAGCGCGGGGTGCGGGCACCGCTGGCCTTTCTGGCTCACACGCCTGCCTACGCCTACGAGGCGTTCCGGGTGGATGCGATGCAGTATTTGCAGATCCCCTTCCGGCCCGAACAGCTCACGGTCCTGCTGGACCGCGCCACCGAGCCGGAGTACGGCCCCGTCATCCCGGTGACGACGTCGACCGGCCTGCGGGCCCTCCCCTTTGCGGACATCGAGTATCTGGAATGCACCCACCATGTGGTGCATTTCCACCTTGCCAGCGGCGAGGATGTAGCCTCGCTCTCGCTGCGGGTGCCCTTCTCCGAAGTGGCGAAGCCGCTGCTGGCCGACCGACGCTTTTTGCAGCCTCACCGCTCTTACGTGGTCAACCTGGCGGCGGCGTCGCAGCTGTCCGTGGGGGAGCTGTGGATGCGCAGCGGTGCCCGCGTCCCCATCCCCCGCGGCCGCGAAGCTGCCGTGAGGGCAGCCTTCCGGAAGTTTTTGGAACGATAAACGATAGAAAAGAGGTCTTGTCCAACGGGCAAGGCCTCTTTTTGTCAGAACTTCAACTCCGCCCACCGGGTCAGGAACTGGTCGCTGACACGGCGGAGGGCGGGTTCATCGGCGGCGCTGGCGGCGTCGGCGATGCCGATGACGTAAAAGCCTGCGTCGTGGGCGGTGCGGGCCGCGTAGAGGGAATCCTCGCAGACGGCGCAGCGGTGCGGGTCGGTGCCGCCAAGGCGCTGTAAGGCTGCGAAAAAGACGTCCGGGCGGCTCTTGTGCAGGGGGCCCTGGGCTTCGATGTAGAACTCGAAGCAGTCGTCTACGCCCAGGCGGGTGAGCACCGTTTTGCACTGGTCGCTCCAGGTGTTGGAGCAGATGCACATCCGGGCACCCTCGGCCTTGAGGCGGGCTAGCAGCTCCCGCACACCGGGTTTTAGCTCCACGGTCTCGTACAGCTCGGCGATGACCGAGCGCATCACGCCGAAATAGTCCTCCGGCCGCAGGGGCAGCGCGTATTCGCGGATGAGGTACTGCGCCCCGTCCGTCATGCCCATGCTCAGGAGCGTGGAGCGCAGGTCGGCCCTTGGGGTGCGGCCGTAGCGGCGCAGCAGCGCCAGCGGGGCGTTCTCCCACACCGCAGTCATGCTGTCGGTCAGGGTGCCGTCCATATCAAAGATCCATTGGTTGCAGTTCATGCAGTCCTCCTCACAGTCATAATTTACTAAATTATACCACGCTTTTTGTTCCAAAAACAGGGAGAAATTTTCCCGAAAATATGGTATACTTCTTGCAGGTTTGAATCGGACGACAAGGAGGCGTATTGGATGGCGCAGAACGATACCCCCAGAAAGGCACTGGTGCTTGCCGGCGGCGGGGCCCGCGGCAGCTATCAGGTGGGCGTCTGGCGTGCCCTGACCGAACTCGGCTGGAATCCGCAGATCATCACCGGCACCAGTGTGGGCAGCCTGAACGGCGCGATGTTCGCGCTGGACCTGTACGAGACCGCACGGGATATGTGGACCAGCATCCGCAGCCAGGACGTGATGGAGCTGCCGGAGGAGACCCGGAACCTGACCGAGCTGCACCAGTTCCTGCGGGACGTGGTGCGCGCGGGCGGCATGGATGTCACCCCGCTGGAAGAGATCGTGGAGCGGGTGCTGGACGAGGACGCGTTGCGTGCCTCGCCCATCCGGTTCGGGCTCGTCACAGTGGAAAAGCGGGGTCTGAAGCCCCGTGAGCTGCCGCTGGAAGAGATCCCGAAAGGCAAGGTGAAAGATTACCTGCTGGCTTCGGCTGCCTGCTTCCCGGCGCTGCGGGCCAAACAAATCGACGGGGTGCAGTTTCTGGACGGCGGCTACCGTGACAACATGCCCACGGCGCTGGCCCAGAAAATGGGGGCCGAGGAGCTGGTCTGTGTCGATCTGGAAGGGGTGGGCATCACCCTGCCCAACCGCACCGGCCTGCCCACCACCATGGTGCGCAGCTATTGGGAGCTGGGCGATATCCTCCACTTTGACCCGGACACCGCCAGACGGAACATCGAGCTGGGCTATTACGACACCCTGCGGGCCTTCGGGCGGTTGCGCGGCTGTGCCTACGCGGTGGCGAAGAACGAGCAGACCGCACAGGATGCTGCCGCATTCCGGCAGCGGTTCGACGCTGTGCAGAAGGCGGTGAAGGCAAAGTACCCGGTGACGCTGACGGCAGACCTGGCGCTCAAGCTGGCCAACATGCAGGACGCAGAGCTGGCCCCGCTGGAAGCGGCCGCTGAGGACGTGGGCGTGGACCCCACCCGGTATTACACCGTGGAGACGCTGGCAAAGGCCTTTCTGGAGACCTGTGACCGCAACCGCATCGAGGGATTTGAACCGCTGTTCGAGGGCAGCGGAAACGCGGCGCAGGCCGCATGGGCAGCGCTGCTGCCCAATACATTCCTGCAGGCGCTGGTCTTCCGCACGCTGACTGCGTCTGCCCCGACGGAGGTGACGGAGGAATGAAAGTCTATCAGGGATATGCCGCCTCGTCCGGCCTGGTGCTGGGGCAGGTGAGCCGTGTGGAGCGCAGGACCGAGAGCTTCGGCACAGGGCCGTTCAACCCGGACCGGGAACAGCGGCTGCTGGACCGGGCCGTCAAGACGGCACAGGCCGAGCTGGACTCGATGGCTGAGCGCAGCGGCCCCACCGAACAGGCCATCTTCCTGTTCCAGAGCATGATGCTGGAGGACGAGGGCTTCATGAACGAAGTCCGGTTCCAGATCAAGGCGGGCGTCGGCGCAGCCGAAGCCGTAGACCGGGCCGGCCGCCGCTATGCCGACCAGCTGGCCCAGATGGAAGACAACGCCTATATGCAGCTGCGCAGCGTGGACATCCTGGATGCCGCCCGCCGCGTAGTGAACATCCTGACCAACCGCCCCCGCGTCTGGCTGGCGCTGGACCACCCCGTCATCCTGGCGGCAGAGGTGCTCATGCCGAGCGACCTGTTCAGTGTGCCCGCCGGAATGATCCTGGGCATCATCACGGCAGAAGGCAACAAGCAGAGCCATGCGGCCATCATTGCGCGGGCCATGCACATCCCCGGCATCGTGCAGGTGGGCAGCGATTTTCTGAACGACTGCGACGGCCGCACGGCCATCCTGGACGCCGACAACGGCGAGTGCATCCTCGACCCGGATGCCGTCACCCGCCAGCAGGCGATGTCCCGCATCTGCGAGAAGCAGTGGGAGAACGAGGAGATGAACCGCGTCTGCGCGCTGCCGTGCCGGACGAAGGACGGCCAGCCCTTTGAGCTGCTGGCCAACTGCTTCGGGCAGGAGGACATCGAAACGGCGCGGCAGTCCGGTGCGTCCGGCGTAGGTCTGCTGCGCAGCGGTTACATGATGCTGCCGGGCCGCCCGGTGGACGAGCAGGAGCAGTATGTGTTCTATCACTCCTGCCTGGCGGCGGCAAAGGGCGGGGTGGTCACGGTGCGCACCTTTGATTTCGGCGCAGACCGCACCATGGCCGACGCCCATCAGGGGCCGGAGTCCTCCAAGCTGGGCCTGCGGGGCATCCGCAGCAGCCTGCGCCGCCCCCATCAGTTCGAGACCCAGATCTGTGCGCTGTTCCGTGCGGCGGCAGACGGCCCGCTGCGGGTGATGTTCCCGATGGTGACCAATCTGGAAGACTGGGACGAAGCCATGAAGCTGGTGGAGCACTGCCGCCAGCACCTGCGGGAGCGGGGAGAGCGCTTCAACGAGAAAATGCCCTTCGGCGTCATGCTCAGTGTGCCGTCGGCCTGCCTGACGGCGGAAGAATTCGTGGCCCACGGGTGTGAGTTCTTCGTCATTGAGACGAACGATCTCATCCAGTACACCCATGCCGTGGACCGCGACCTCTCCATCGCCGAGCGCTACTACCGCCCGGCCAGCCACGCGATGAAAAAGCTCATCGCCATGGTCGTGGAGGCGGCGGACGCGGGCCAGATCCCCGTGACCATCTGCGGTCTGGCCGTCGGCAACCCGGCTAACACCGTGCAGTACCTGAAACTCGGCCTGCGCAGCTTTTCCGTGAGCCCGCAGAGCCTCATCAGCGTGAAGCGCGCGCTGCTGGAGGCGGAAGCAAAGACAGAATAAACAAAACAGGAGGGACAGCCGCGGTTTGCGTGGTTCTGCAATTATTCGTCCAGTTCTAAATCGCTCGGCAGGAGCACATCCAGCGCGGCGGCGGGTTCGGCGACGAGGCGGCGGCTCTGGTGGAAGATGGCCTTTTCGAGGGTGTTGCGGGCCAGACGGCCGTTGCCGGCGGTGCGGGCGTCGTCGGCCTGACGGCGGGCGTAGTAGTTCCGCAGCGGCTCTTCGCAGGCCTCCGAGAGGGTGTAGCCCTTGTTTTTTGCAAGGACGTGGGTGATCTGCAGCAGCTCGTCGGCGGTGTAGTCCGGGAACTCGATCTTGTTGGGGAAGCGGCTGGCCAGACCGCTGTTGGCGGTGAGGAAAGTTTCCATCTCTCTGGTGTATCCGGCCAGAATGACCACGAGCTCGTCGCGGTGGTCTTCCATCCCTTTGACGAGGGTGTCGATGGCTTCGAGGCCGAAGCTGTCCTGCTCGCCGCGGTAGAGGCTGTAGGCCTCGTCGATGAAGAGGACGCCGCCGAGGGCGCTCTCGATGACGCTGTTGGTCAGCGGTGCGGTGTGGCCGGTGTAGCGGCCCACGAGGTCGCCGCGGCCCACCTCCACCAGCTGCCCGCCCTTGAGCGCTCCGATAGCCTTGAGGTACTTGGCCACCAGCCGGGCGATGGTGGTCTTGCCGGTGCCGGGGTTTCCGGTGAAGATCATGTGCATCGAAAGGCTGGCTGTTTTCATGCCCGCAGCGGCGCGGCGCTGCTGGACCTGCAGATTGTCGGCCAGACCGAACACGTATTCCTTGACCGGGGCCAGACCGACCAGCTCCGAGATCTCGGCCCGGATCTCATCCAGTGCGCCGGTGTAGGCGGCGGGCAGCAGGTCAAACAGCGGGGCCGGGGCGGTATCGTGCAGGTGGAAGAGCAGGCCCTCCGGTGCGGCGGTCAGGGTCACGGTGCCGGTGAGCGGCTTGTCCGTTTGCAGGCAGTATTCGCTCAGGGCGCGGAAGATGCGGTCGCAGCAGCCGGACAGCCCGGCTGCGCCCTTCTGGGGGGTGCACTGGGCGGCGACGTAGTCCCGCACATCGGCCCCGGCGGCGAGGGTCAGGCCCAGCCGGGCCGTGACCTTCTGGGCCAGCGCGTTCAGCTGCTGGGCGGCGAGGGCTGCAAGGTCTGCCCGCTGGTAGGCGGTCGTCTCGCAGACGTCGCCCAGCGCCGAAACCATGCCTGTGCCGAACTTGTCCGCCATGGCGGCGCGGCCCTTGTTCGAGAAGAAGATGAGGTACTTCCCGCAGGGGTCGAGACGGCTGACCGCGCCGGGGGCCAAGGCCGTTCCGGCGTCCACCAGAATGCCGTCCCGGTTGACGATGTACCGGCTGGAAAGCGGGGCGCTGCCCCGGACGGCCAGGTCGGACAGCGTTTTCAGAAAGCTGGGGCAGCAGCTCTCGTAGTGCTCAAAGACCACGATCTCGCCGGGGGCGTGGAGCGCGGCGTAGAGGTCCTGCAAAAAGAGCTTTTCGGCGGCGGGGTTCGCGTAAAGCGCCAGGTCGAGCGCGGCGATCTGGTCGTTTTGCAGCAGGCCCCGCGCAGCCATGCAGCGGGCGGTCTCCTCCAGCGCGAAGTGCCGCCCGGTGCCGGTGCCGCCGCTCAGCAGGATGACGTTCCGGGCGGCGGGCGGCTCGGTGCCCAGCACAAAGGGGCGGCGCATGGCGCGGACGACCGCGTCCACAAAGGCGTCCTGCCCCAGCACAGTCTGCCGGACTTCGTCGGCCAGCCCCTCGAAGCTGCCCAGATGTTCAGGTTTCACGTCGGTGGTGCCTTTGGCCAGCAGACCGTCGTTCTCCATGTCCCGCAGCATCCGGCGGCTGTCGGCCAGTGCGGCCTCGGCGGCGGTATCCTGCGTCTTCAGCTGGGCCGACTGGGCCTTGAGCATCGCATCCAGCTTCTTCTGCTGTTCCAGAAGCGCCGCGTTCAGGTCGTTCAGAGTGCTGTTTGGCTGCTGCCGGGGTTCGGCGGGAGTGCCGGGGGCGGCCTTGAATCTGCCGCCCGGCCCGAAGACTCCATTCATCAGGGTCTCCCAATCATCTGTATATGCCATGTCATCGCCTCCGTGATCGGTTCATTTCTTTCAGTATAGTGTACCGCAGCCCCATTTGCAAGGAAACTCTTGCAAAATCCGCGCAAGCCGGGTACACTGATTTCAAAAGGCCTGCCTCTGGCGAGGGCGGAAATGTCAGGATAAAGGATGAGAGTCAATGAAAACGCCTGCACAATGGAAAGCATGGTTCGAAAGCGAGGAGTTTGCCCGTCAGACCGACTATCAGGGGCCGCTGGGCGCGGCGTATTCCCCATCGGGCACCCACCTGCGGCTGTGGGCACCCACGGCGCAGTCGGTCCGGGTCGATCTTTACCGGAAAGGCGACGGCGGGGCCTGCATCGGCAGTCTGCCGCTGAGCCCGTGGGGGCAGGGCGTCTGGGGCGTTTACCTGCCCGGCGACCAGCACGGGAAGTATTATCATTTCAACGTGACCACCGAGTGGGGCAGCGTGACCACCGCTGACCCCTATGCCCGCGCGGCGGGCGTGAACGGGGCGCGGAGCATGATCGTGGATCTGGCCCGCACCGACCCGCCGGGCTGGGAACAGGACAAACGGCCGGTCATCCCGGCGTCGAAGCGGAGCGTCTGGGAGGTCAGCGTCCGGGATTTCTCGCAGGACCCGGCCAGCGGGGTGCGCAATGCGTGGCGGGGCAAATTCCTGGCCTTTACCCAGCAGGGCACGACCCTGAACGGCGACGGCGTCCACCCCACCTGCCTGAACTACCTCAAGCGGCTGGGCGTGCGCTATGTCCAGCTCATGCCCATCTTTGATTTCGGCAGCGTGGACGAGAGCCGCCCGCTGACCCGGCAGTACAACTGGGGCTACGACCCCGCAAACTTCAACGTCCCGGAGGGCAGCTACTCCACCGACCCCGCCCGCGGTGAAGTCCGGGTGCGGGAGTGCAAGCAGATGATCCAGGCCCTCCATGCGGCGGGCATCGGTGTGGTGATGGATGTGGTGTACAACCACATGTACCGCTTCGACAACGTGCTGAACCGGGCGGTCCCCTTCTATTATTTCCGCCAGAACGAGGATGGCAGCCTTTCCAACGGCAGCGGCTGCGGCAACGAGTTTGCCAGTGAGCGGCCCATGGCCCGGAAATACTTTCTGGATTCGGTGCTCTACTGGGCGCAGGAGTACCACATCGACGGCTTCCGGTTCGACCTGATGGGCCTGTACGATGTGGAGACGATGAACCTGCTGCGGGCCGAGCTGGACAAGCTGCCCGGCGGGCGGGACATCCTGATGTACGGCGAGCCGTGGCAGGGCGGCAGCAGTGCGCTGCACCGGTACGAGGCGAACAAGAACAATCTGGCCATGCTGAACGACCGCATCGGCATCTTCTGCGACGACACTCGCGACGCCATCAAGGGCGGCTGCTTCAATGCGCGGGAGCCGGGCTACGTGGAGGGCAGGCCCGGCAGCTTCTGGGACATCGGCGGGGCCGTGGCGGCGTGGTGCCGCAGCGATAAGTTCCCGCCCCACACGCCGGGGCAGATCGTCAGCTATGTGTCCGCCCACGACAATTTCACCCTGTGGGACAAGCTGCTTCTGGTGCGGTACGAGCGCCCGGAGTTCGGCGCGGTGGACCGTGCCGCCCTGGCCCAGAACCGGCTGGCGGCAGGCATCTACCTCACCTGCATGGGCCTGCCCTTCTGGCAGGCAGGCGAAGAGTTCGCCCGCACCAAAAAGGGGCAGGGCAACAGCTACCGCTCCTCCCCGGCGCTGAACCGGCTGGACTGGAAGCGGGCTGAGCAGTTCCATTGGCTGGTGGACTATTACCGGGGCCTCATCGGGCTGCGGAATGCCTTCCCGCGGCTGGGTGCGGTGGACCGGGCCAGCCCCAACGCCATTGCATTTTTTGATTTGGAACAGCCGCTGGTGGGCTGGTGTCTGCCTGCCCTGCCCGGCGATGGGGCGTGGTGGGGCGCGCTCTGCGTCTACTACAACCCCACCGAGCAGGAACAGCCCATCCGGCTGCCCGACGGGCGCTGGAAGCTGCTGAGCGACGGCACCTCGTCCAGCCTGTGGCGGGGCGACAGCCGCATCCTGAGCGGCGAAGCGGTCCTGGCCCCGGTCAGTGCGACCATCTTCGGCTTGGTATAAACAGCAATCCCCCGGCCAGCGGGTCACCGCCAGTCGGGGGATTTTTGAAGAAGAAAGGAATCAAATCTTGATAACGCCTTGCGGCGGGGGTGGCTCAGTTGTTGGCCGAACGCTGTGCGGCGGTGTTCGACGCATTCTTTTCGCCCAGCGTCAGCGAGACGGTCTGCATCTGGCCGTCGCGGGCAACGGTGATGGAAAGGGTGTCACCGGCCGTGTGCTGCTGCATCAGGGTGCCAAGGTCGTCTTTCTGGGCGATCTCGGTGCCGTCGATGCTGACGATACGGTCCCCAGCCTTCAGACCGGCCTTGTCGGCCGGGCCGCCCTGCACGACGTCCACGACATAGACGCCGTAGGCGTTGACGTTGAGCTGGGCCGCCGTCTGGGCGTCGGTCACGGCGATGTAGGTGATGCCCATATACGGCCGGCCGGAGACATAGCCGTTCTCCAGCAGGTCCTGCGCCACCTGAATGGCGTCGTTGATGGGGATGGCGAAGCCCAGACCCTCCGCGTCCGAGCTGGAGGACTTGGCGTTGACCAGACCGATCAGCTCACCGTTCATGTTGAACAGACCGCCGCCGGAGTTGCCGGGGCTGACGGAGGCATCCATCTGGATCAGAGACATGGTGTTGGTGGAGCTGGTGCCCTGAATGGTCACGCTGCGGTTCAGTGCGCTGACGATGCCGCTGGTGACGGTGCCACCCAGCTCACCCAGCGGGTTGCCGACGGCCAGGACGCTGTCGCCGACCGACAAGCTGTCGCTGTCGCCGACGGTGGCGGGGGTCAGGCCGGTGGCGTCGATCTTCAGCACAGCGACATCGCTGGTGTCGTCCTCGCCCACCACGGTGGCGGTGTAGTCGGTATCCCCGATGGTCACAGTGATCTGCGATGCACCGGAGACCACGTGCGCACAGGTGAGGATATAGCCGTCCGAGCTGATGATGACACCGCTGCCTGCGCCGGACTCGACCTGATTCTGGCCGTACCAGGACCACTGCGAGTAGACGACCTGTTCGGTGGTGATGACCACGACGCTGGGGCTGACCATCTCGGAGACCTGCGAAGTAGTCATGCCGCTGGACGAGACGGCGGTGCCGGAGGCCGCGCTGCTGTCGGTGCGCTCCACCTGCTGGATGACGACCTTGTTGCCTGCATTGCCGACCCGTGCGCCCACGAAGCCGCCTGCAAAGCCCATGGCCGCGGCCAGCACCAGCGCAACGGCGCTGCGGGCGATGCGGCCGCCGCTATGCTTGCGGCGCTTCTTCGGGGGCTTGGAGGCTGCGGCCTGCGGCTCCGGGCCTGCCGGGGGCGGCGTGGTGCCGCCATTGCCGGTGGAAGTTTCCAACGGGCGGGCCGGGGCGGGGTCGCTGTAAGTGCCCGCCGTGTTGGCGGTGTTCATGCCGGAGGAGCCGACGTTGGGGTATCCGGTATCGCCGGACGAACTATTTGCAGAGGAATAATCGTATTCCCATTTGTTTTCATTTTCCATGGTACAACTTCCTTTCTCGAAGGGACTGGTTCGGGAGGGGCGCTTCGCCCGTCCCTCTCTGGAACTGGCTCTATTGTAGCCGCTAATTGTGAAAACGAATCGCTGAGCGGGTGAAGAATGTGTGAAATAAGGTCGTAACCGCAGGCCTTGACAGCGGCGCGGGAGCTTGGTATTTTAAGGGAAAAGGAGACTGCGTATGAAACTGGAAGAACGGCCCGGCGGCTTTGCACTGTATAAAGAGAAGACCGAGGTGGGCTGCTGTCAGCTGACCCGGACGGCGGCAGGGGCGGACGTTGCCTGCCTTACCATTGTACCAGAATGGCGGCGGAAAGGCTATGGGTCTTATCTGCTAAAAGAGATATTGCGCCGCTTTGGCGGATATGACAGGGAGACGGCCACCGTTTTCACGGCTCCGCTGCCCGCTGCGCCGGGGGAGAAAGCGTTCTGGGCAAAGTTCGGCTTCCGGGAGGAGGCCGGGCGGCTCTGCCGCCGCCGGACGCCGGACCTGACCGCTGTGAAGTTCGTGCAGGACTTCCTTGCGGCCCGGCTGCAAAACCCGCAGCTGCTGGTGGATGCCACCTGCGGCAACGGCGGAGATACGGCGTTTCTGTGCCGTCTGGCGGGCGGGGCGGGCCGGGTGCTGGGCTTTGACATCCAGCCCGAAGCCATTGCCTCCACCCGACGGAATCTGGCCGCGAACGGGCTTTCCGCCGAGCTGTACTGCGGCAGCCACGCAGACCTGCTGCATTCTGTGCAGCCCGGTACGGCGGATGCCGTGATGTTCAACTTCGGCTGGCTGCCGGGGGCAGACCACAAGGTCTTTTCCCACGCGGAGAGCAGCATCCCCGCGCTGGAAGCGGCCCTCGACGCGCTGCGGCCTGGCGGGGTGCTCAGCGCCATCCTTTACAGCGGCCGGGTCATCGGGTCGGACGAGAAGACGGAGATCCTGCACTGGATGCGCACACTGCCCCTGACGCGCTGCACCGTCCTCGTCTGCGATTTCGCCAATTGGGCCGAAACGGCACCCCTGCCCTGCTTTCTTCTGAAAAAATGAGAAAAGTCTTGCATCTAAGTGGAATTTCTGCTAAAATAAATGCTGTTTGATTTTTAGACGGCCGGACCCTCTTCGGCATCGCGTATGCGATGCCGCCTCTCCCTTTGGCGGAGCGGGCGCAAAGCGCCTGAGAGGGCAGGCCTATCAATGGAGACCGACCCATGTGACGAAGAAAGGACCCGAAACAAACCCCTCTGACTTGAAATTGGGAGACTTATAAATCTATGACAAATCGTGAAGAAATCGAGCGCCGTCGGACGTTTGCGATCATCAGCCACCCCGACGCCGGCAAGACCACGCTGACCGAAAAGCTGCTGCTGTACGGTGGAGCCATCAACCAGGCAGGTTCCGTCAAGGGCAAGCAGAGCGCCAAGCACGCCGTTTCCGACTGGATGGACATCGAGAAGCAGCGCGGTATTTCCGTGACCTCCTCGGTGCTGCAGTTCAACTATGCGGGCAAATGCGTCAACATCCTGGACACGCCGGGCCATCAGGACTTCTCGGAGGATACCTACCGCACCCTGATGGCGGCGGACTCTGCCGTCATGGTCATCGACGCCGCCAAGGGCGTTGAGGCCCAGACCATCAAGCTGTTCAAGGTCTGCACCCTGCGCCATATCCCCATCTTCACCTTCATCAACAAGATGGACCGCGAGGCCCGCGACCCCTTTGAGCTGATGGAGAACATCGAAGAGATCCTGGGCATCAAGACCTACCCCATGAACTGGCCCATCGGCTGCGGCAAGGAGTTCAAGGGCGTGTTTGACCGCAACACCCGCAAGGTGCTGGCCTTCTCCAGCGACGGCCGCGCCAACGGCGTCAAGAAGGTCGAGGAGACCGAGGCCGAGCTGGGCGATCCCGCACTGGACGAGCTGCTGACCCCCTATCTGCACCAGCAGCTCTCCGATGAAATCGAGCTGCTGGACGGTGCCGCCGAGGAATTTGATCTGGACAAGGTGCTGCGCGGCGAGCTCAGCCCCGTCTTCTTTGGCTCTGCGCTGACCAACTTCGGCGTCGAGCCGTTCCTGGAGAACTTCCTCCGCCTGACCCCCACCCCGCTGGCCCGTGTGGACAGCCTGACCGGGGAGCCGGTGGACCCCTGCCGCGAAGAGTTCTCGGCCTTCATCTTCAAGATCCAGGCCAACATGAACAAGGCCCACCGCGACCGCATCGCCTTCATGCGCATCTGCTCCGGCAAGTTCGAGCGCGGCATGGAAGCCTACCATGTGCAGGAGGGCAAGAACATCAAGCTGGCCACCGGCACCCAGCTGATGGCGCAGGACCGCGCCATCGTGGATGAGGCCTATGCAGGCGATATCATCGGCCTGTTCGATCCGGGCATCTTCTCCATCGGCGACACGCTGTGCACCGGCAAAAAGAAGGTGGAATTTGCAGGCATCCCGACCTTCTCGCCGGAGCACTTTGCGCGCATCGAGCAGAAGGACACCATGAAGCGCAAGCAGTTCGTGAAGGGTATGGAGCAGATCGCCCAGGAGGGTGCCATCCAGATCTTCCGCGAAGTGGGCGGCGGCATGGAAGAAGTCGTGGTCGGCGTCGTTGGTGTGCTGCAGCTGGAAGTGCTGGAGTACCGCCTGAACACCGAATACAACGTCGAGATCCGGATGCAGCAGCTCCCCTTCGAGCAGCTGCGCTGGGTGAAGAACGACCCCGACACCTACAACCTGCGGGACCTCGACCTGACCAGCGACACCAAGGCCGTGGAGGATATGAAGGGCAACCGTCTGCTGCTGTTCACCTCGGACTGGGCCATCCGCTGGGCCGAGACCCACAACGAGACGTTGGAACTGAGCGAGTTCGGCAACATCTAAAACGATCCCAAAGAGCTGCTGTGCGGGGCGGGACTCCAAACAGCAGCTCTTTTTGGATAGAAATCAAAAATACAACAAAGAATGCCAGAAATGGGATGAGATAGGCCCCCAATGGGGAACACTTCTGGCATGGAGGAAAATAAGATGCAGAATATCACGATCGGAAAAAGCGGCATCGAGGTGCCTTTTCTCGGTATGGGCACCTGGGCCATTGGCGGCGGCAGCTGGTGGGGCGACAACGACGACGCCCTGTCGGTGAACGCCATTGAAGCGGCGGTCGAGCAGGGCATCCGCTGGATCGACACGGCCCCCATCTACGGCTTGTACCACAGCGAACAGGTCGTGGGCGAGGCGCTCCGGCACATCGACCGCGACAAGGTGGTCCTCTCCACCAAGTGCGGCCTGGAATGGCGGCACGAGACGCCGGTGCTCCACAAAGTCGTGGACGGCACCGCAGTCTACCGCGACCTGTCCGCCCAGAGCATCATCGAGGACGTGGAAGAGAGCCTGAAGCGGCTGGGCACCGACCATCTGGATGTCTTATACACCCACTGGCAGAGCCCGGATCTCGGTCTCTACCCGTTGGAAGAGACCGTCGAGGCCATGATGAAGCTCAAGGAGCAGGGCAAGATCCGCGCCATCGGTGCGTCGAATGTGACGGCGGACATCATCCGCGGCTATTGCAAGTACGGCCAGCTGGACGTCATCCAGGAAAAGTACAGCCTGCTGACCCGCCGCGTGGAAAAGCAGCTGCTGCCCACCTGCAAGGAGCTGGGCGTGTCCATTCAGGCCTACTCTCCGCTGGAGCAGGGCCTGCTGACCGGCAAGGTCACGATGGAGACCACCTACCCGGAGGGCAGCACCCGCAACACCAACCCCAGCTTCCAGCCCGCCCGCCGTGCGCAGGCCATTGAGCTGCTGGAAAAGTGGGGCGACCTGACCGAAAAATACGACTGCACCCTCGCGCAGCTGGTCATCGCGATGACGGCCCGGATGATTCCCGGCCTGCATGTGCTCTGCGGTGCCCGCACCCCGGAGCAGGTGCGCGACAACGCCGGTGCCCTGCGCATCCAGCTCAACGGCGCAGATGCCGTCCGCATGAAGTGGGACGTGGACGCGATTTCGTAAGATAAAATTGACCCAAAAGAACCGGATGGACGCCATCCGGTTCTTTTCTGTGATGATTGCTGCAAATTTACTGTTGAATTTTACAGCAGAATCCGCTATACTGAATGTGAAAGGAGTTGATTTTATGCCGAACATCAAACCGATTTCTGACCTGCGGAATTATACGGAGGTCCTCCGGGATGTGGAAGAGGGTTCGCCGGTGTTTCTGACCAAAAATGGCCGCGGGAAATATGCCATTCTCGATATGCACGACTACGAGAAAGCGCAGGCGACCATCCGCCTGATGAATGAGATCGCGAGGGGCAGGCGGTCCGGAGAAACGGAGGGGTGGCTGAGTATGGAGGCCGTAGAAGAATCGCTCGGAATTGCGAATGAATAAACTTCAAGTATCAAAAGCTGCCCAGTATGATCTGCTGGAGATCAAAGCGTATATTGCAAACGATTTGGAAAATCGAACGGCAGCGGTTTCGACGGTAAAGAAGATCACGCAGAAAATTCGACGGTTGCAAGAACATCCGTTGATGGGTGCACCAATTTCGTCTGTTTCAAATGCCAATAGTGAGGAGCGTTTTCTGGTCAGCGGAAAATATCTGGTATTTTACCATGTGATCGGAAAAGAAGTTTTCATTGACCGTGTTCTTTATGGCGGCAGAGATTATCTGAAGATTCTGTTCGAGGATGCCCTTAAAGAAGAAACACAGGAAGAAAACGACTGAGCGTATAAAACAAACCGAAGAGGAGCCGCGGCCATTGGCCGCGGCTCCTCTTCGGTTATGCTTCTTTCAGCATCTGCTGGATCTTTCGTTTGGCGCGGCAGTAGGTCACGCAGGCCCAGTTGGCGGTGTGGCCGAAGATCGCGCCGATCTTCTCGTAGGAGAGCTCGCCGAAGACCCGGAGGGTGAACACCTCAACTATTTTTGCTTCACCCGTTTTCGCGCCAGAATGCTCCGCCGCTGGTCTGGAACAGCAGCCAGGGGTTCACGCTCTTGCTGCCCAGCTTGAAGTCCATGGTCATCTCTTCGCCCAGCGCACCGACGGCCTGCCCTTTCTGGACGGTCGCGTTCCGGCTGACGGAGAGGGTCTGCAGGCCGTAAAGATAGCTGCGCAGGCCGCAGCCGTGGTCGATGACGACGGTGTTGCCGGTGAGGGCAAGGTTCCCGGCAAAGACGACGACGCCGTCCGCCGGAGCGCGGGCCGGGTCGCCGGGGATGGTATAGAGTTTGGTGGAGTTGGAGCGGGAACCCTGCTGGCCGTTCGTGACCTTGACCTGACCGAAATCCAGCAGGATGAGATAGTTCTCGGCCGGGCAGATGAACCCGCCGGACCAGAGCTTTTCCCGCACAGGCAGCTCATACAGCGGCCAGATGTTGTTCCGGAACTCGGTGTTCGCGGCCTCGGTGGGGGCCGGTTCAGCCTCGACTTCCGCAGTGCCGAAGTCTTTGGGCAGAACGGTCAGCGTCCGGGAAATCGTCTCCCCGTTGACCGTGATGCGGATCTCGTGGGCTCCGGCGGAGGCGTTGTAGGCCGCAGGGATGTAGGCCCGCCAGCCGGAGGGGCTGCGGGTGCACGAAACACTGCCGAGGTCGGTCTCCAGGGTGGGGGCCGTGTCCCCGGCCATGCCGGTGATGGCAACGCCTACGATGCCGCCCTGCTCGACCCGCTCAGCCGAAAGCTCGACGTTGGCGCTGGCCTGCAGCGTGAACCGGAAGGAGAACCGATACCAGCCGGTGGGCCGGGCCGGGTGTTCCTGCCCCCAGTTCTTATGAATGGCACCGTTGGTACCGCCCTCGAACTGGGTGGCAGAAAGGTCGGCCGGGAGCCGCCAGACTGTCATCGTGGCCTTGTAGCTGCCGTTGGCCGGGAAGAGGAAGTCTTCATACTGCCCGGCAGAACCGGCGAACACGAGGCTGCCGACGTCGGTCTCGATGGTCAGGGTGGTGTAGGTGGCCCAGTCGGGCAGGGCGAGTGCCGGGTGGGCATCGTACAGTGTGCCCAGCTTTTGCACGGTAAGGGTATCCGGCTCGGCAAAGACCCTGTCGAGCACACCGCCCACCAGCGGCACCTGCCAGCAGGAGCCGTTCACTTCCAGTGCCTGCCCGCCGAACTGCACGTCCGCCGCAGGGCGGGCCCCCTCGCCGGTAAAGGAATAGCTCACGGCCATTACGGCCCCCAGCAGCACGACGACGCCCAGCGCGACGCCGATGATCCAAAGAAAAAATCGCTTCATGATATGTAACATCCTCCTGACATGAAAGTGCAGGGTTGCAAAAAGGGCGCACGCGGCGGGTCAGGAAGTGACCACCGGGTGCGCCCTTCAGCGGATCGGTTATTCTTCTGCGGCGTCCTCGGCAGGTGCGTCGGCGGGTTCCGCCTTGTCTTCGCCAAACAGCAGGCGCTCGTACTCATCGAGCTCCTTCTCGCGGCGGCGGAGATAAACGGCCACGGCGGCCAGTGCACCGGCGATGGCGGCCAGCGTAGCGATCACGGCGATCAAACAAGATTTCTTCATAGGTTCAGCACACTCCTTTTTTGGGTCGGAACGATGGGTCCAGAACATCCTTTGTGTCGGGGTGGCCCGTTTCGCGGTGGGCCATGGAACCGCCCTTGCGGATATCGTGTAGAAATATCGCGTTAGGAATATTATACCCGGAATGCAAAAAAATTACAACTGCCAATCCGTAAATTTTCATCGACCTGCACGAAAGAAGTTAAAATGCAGCGGCCAGCAGTTTGCGGTACGCCTTGAACGCACCGGGCAGGGTGTACGCGGCTTCCAGCTGTTCCGGGCTGGCCCAGACGCAGCCGACGGGGGCGGGTTGGCGCTCTGCCGTGAAGAGATAGCCGCCCATGTGCCACTCGATGTGGCTGAAGATGTGCCGGGCCGGGCGGAGGGCTTTGGCGGCATCGGGGGTGCAGACGACGCCCAGCGCTGCCAGGCGGGTGCGGGCCTCGTCGGCGGAGAGAGATTCGTCCTCCCAGAGCACCGGCTGCCACAGGCCCGCCAGCAGACCCTTTTCGGGCCGCTGCTGGAGCAGGACGCCCTCCGGGCTGCGGACGAGCGCCAGCGTCACCGGCTCGATGCGGCGAGCCTTGGGGGCCGCTTTGCGGGGCAGGGTGAGAGCTGTCCCGGCGGCATGGGCGGCGCAGAGGTGAGCCAGCGGGCACTGCGCACAGAGCGGGGCACCGTTGGGCACACAGACCAGCGCGCCCAGCTCCATCAGGGCCTGATTGTAGTCGCCGGGGGCAGCCGGGGGCTGGTGTTCCATAACACGGGCCGTGAATGCCCGCTTGACCTTGGGGTCGGTGATGAGGCGGTCGTCGTTGTACAGGCGGGAAAACACCCGCAGCACATTGCCATCCACCGCAGGCACCGGCAGGCCGAAGCTGATGGAGGCGATGGCACCCGCCGTGTAGTCGCCGATGCCGGGCAGGGCGCGGAGGGCATCGTAGTCGGCGGGCAGTTCGCCGCCGTACTGCGCACAGACGAGCTTTGCCGCCTTTTGCAGGTTCCGCACCCGGCTGTAGTAGCCCAGACCCTCCCACAGTTTGTGGAGCTTTTCCTCCTCGCAGGCGGCAAGGGCGGGGATGTCCGGCAGAGCGGCAAGGAACCGCTCATAGTAGGGCAGCGCCGCCGAGACGCGGGTCTGCTGCAGCATGATCTCACTCAGCCAGACATGGTAGGGGGTGGGGTCGGAGCGGAAGGGCAGGATGCGGTGGTTCGCATGGAACCAGTGGAGCAGGGCGGGCGAAATGTTTTCCACGAAATGTTACCTCGATGTTGAAAATGGATCAAGAAAACCTCTCCGTCAAAGCCTGACAGCTTTGCCAGCTCCCCTGCTGGGGGAGCCTCTGGCGAAAAGGGAAAGTTTCCCGTTCTGCCAAGGCCTCTCCTTGGTAGGAGAGGTGGCATTGCGAAGCAATGACGGAGAGGTTTCCTCATTTTTTAGAATCCGTAAGCGGTGCGGGGGAACGGCAGGACATCACGGATGTTCTGGATGCCCGTGAGGTACATGATCATGCGCTCGAAGCCCAGGCCGTAACCGGCATGCTCCACGCCGCCGAACTTGCGCAGGTTGAGGTACCAGTCGTAGCTGGATTTGTCCAGTCCCAGCTCGTCCATACGGGCTACCAGCTTGTCGTAGTCTTCCTCACGCTGGCTGCCGCCGATCAGCTCGCCGATGCCGGGCACCAGCATATCGGCTGCGGCCACGGTCTTGCCGTCCGGGTTCTGCTTCATGTAGAAGCTCTTGATCTCCTTCGGGTAGTCGGTGACGAAGACGGGCTTCTTGAAGACAACCTCGGTCAGGTAGCGCTCGTGCTCGGTCTGGATGTCCACGCCCCACTCGACGGGGAACTGGAACTTCTTGTTGTTCTTCTTCAGCACCTCGATGGCATCGGTGTAGGTGATGCGGCCAAATTCGCTGTTCGCCACCAGCTCCAGACGCTCGATGAGGCCCTTGTCGATGAACTGGTTGAAGAAGGCCATCTCGTCGGGGCAGTTGTCCAGCACATAGCGGATGACATACTTGGTCATGGCCTCGGCGGTGTCCATGTAGCCGTTCAGGTCGCAGAAGGCCATCTCCGGCTCGATCATCCAGAACTCGGCGGCGTGGCGGGTGGTGAAGCTCTTCTCTGCGCGGAAGGTGGGACCGAAGGTGTACACCTTGCCAAAGGCCATGGCCATGGCCTCGGCCTCCAGCTGGCCGGAAACGGTCAGGTTGACCGGCTTCTCGAAGAAGTCCTGGGTGTAATCGACGGTGCCGTCCTCGTTCTTGGGCACGTTCTCCAGGTCGAGGGTGGTCACACGGAACATCTCACCGGCACCCTCGCAGTCGGATGCGGTCAGCAGCGGGGAGTGTGCGTAGACGAAGCCGTTCTCCTGGAAGAACTTGTGGATGGCGTAAGCAGCCACGCTGCGGACGCGGAAGGCGGCGTTGAAGGTGTTGGTGCGGGGGCGCAGGGTGGGCATGGTGCGCAGATACTCCATGCTCATCTTCTTTTTCTGCAGCGGATATTCGTCGGCGGGGCAGTCGCCCAGGATCTCGACGGAATCGGCGTTCAGCTCAAAGGGCTGCTTGGCCTGCGGGGTCAGCACGATGCGGCCCACGATGCGCAGGCTGCTGTAGAGGCCGGTGTGGATGACGGCATCGTAGTTTTCCAGCTTGCCGGCTTCCAGCACGACCTGCAGGGTCTTGAAGCAGCCGCCGTCCGACAGGGCGATGAAGCCGATGTTCTTGGAGTCGCGGATGTTCTTTGCCCAGCCGCAGACGGTCACGACGGTGCCGTCGGCGGGGGTGTTCTTGTACAGCGAAACGATCTCAGTGCGTTCCATGGTATCTCCTCCGATATAAAATAAAAAGACAGCTTTGCCCTGAAGTTTCAGGGCGAACAAGCTGTCTTGTAATGTCCGCGGTGCCACCTGAATTACCGGAAGTGTCCGGTCGCTTACGCGCTCATCTCAAAAAGAAAGCGCTGCCCTTGTAACGCGGGGCGCAGCGGCGCACCTACTGGCAGTTTTGCAAAAAACTGGGGTTCAGGTTGCAGCTCCTGGGTGTTCGTTCGCGCAGGGGGCGCTCACGGCTCGCAGCAACTGCCGTGTTCTCTGGAAGCGTCCCGGATGCGTTACTTTTCCCGATCTGTGCTTTTCGGTAATTCTAAAAATAGCACAGGAAAGCGGCTTTGTCAATCGGAAATTGCAGGGTCTGCGCTGCGCAGCGCTTCGATCAGCCCCTCGGCGGCCAGCTGCCCGGCGTACAGGGCTTCGTTGAGGTTGTTTCCATGGCCGCCCACCTCGATGAGCAGGCTTCCGGTGGTGAGATCCTGATTGTAAAAGCGGTAGCTGAACAGCACAGGCCGGGTGAGGCCTGGGAATGTCCCCTCCATCGCCCGCTCCCATGCGGCGGCGAAGCGGAGGTTCTGGCGGTAGTTGGGCAGGGAGATGCTGCTGCCGTTGTCACACCCGCAGATGATCATGACCTGAGCCGCCTGCTGGCCGTTCACGGTGCAGACCGGGGCCATCCGGGAGCCGTTCTCGGTCTCGATGGCGTCGCGGTGGACATCGAGCACCACCTTGATACTGGGGTATTGGGCTAAGTACTGCTGCACCACAGTGCGGCTGTTGGCGTAGCTGCCGGTGTAGCTGGGGTAGTCGTTCAGGGTCTCGTCGTGGAGGGTGTTCAGCCCGGCGGCATTGAGGGTGTCGGCCATGACGCGGCCCACGGCGCACATGTTATCGTTCCGGTCGGTGGTGCGGGAGCCGTCGCCGGGGCGGAACCACAGCCCGGCCGAGAGGCGGTAGTCCTCGGTGGCGTGGGTGTGCATGATGAGGACCTGCGGCTCCGGGCTGTTCCACTCCACCGCAAAGGGGAGCGGAGCTTCGACCTCGGCCGCGATCTCCGCCGCCGGGACGCGGGTGTTGTTCTTGATGCTGCCCGCCCCGCAGGCCACGTATTTTTCGCCGCTGCCCTGCGGATAGGTCTTTTCGAGGATGGTGCCTGCATCTTCGGGCCGGGCGTCGTCGCCTTCCAGCGGGACGAGGTAGGAGCGGTCTGCGGCGGCGGGCAGAGATCCCGAAGCGGGTTCGAGGACTTCGGGCGGAAGCGCTTCTACCGCAGATTCGCCGCTCTGCGCGGAGGCGGCCTGCTTCCGGCTGAGAGAAAGGGCCGTCTGCGCGGCGGGCAGAGGCCCGATGATGAGCGCCGCCAGACTGAGCACCAGTCCATGGGCAAAAACGGTCAGCGCCAGCATCAGCGCCGCCGCCCCGGCCAGACTGAGCACCGGCCCGGCCCCGAAATCTCCCTGCCTGCGGCGCATGGCGGACACCTCCTTCCCTCTTAATAGGGTATGAAATTAACCTGTAGAGATAGAACGTTTCGTGCCGGAATGCCAAGGCCTCAGCTCGTCAGCCAGCCCAGCTGGGCGATGCTCAGGCGGGGCTGCAAAGCACGGTTGATGGCCGCGGCCAGCAGGGCAGCCCCGTGGGCGATGACGCTGTCCAGCTCGCGGGGGGTCACCACAAGGTCGCTGCCCTCCTCGGCCTGCATCAGGGTCGGGATGCCTGCCGCTACGACCGGCACCCCCAGCCGGGCGGCATCCAGATGGCGGCTGTGGCCGGGCTGGGCCGGGAACAGCCCGGTGTCCGAGAATTGCAGGGTCCGGCCCAGCCGCTCTGGTTCGGAAGAGCAGAGGCTGTCCACGCAGAGCAGGGCAGCGGGGCGGATCTCCCGCACCAGTGCCCCGGCCAGCTGCTGCAAACTCAGCCCGGTGGCAGCCGACACGCCCGGTGCCACTGCCGCCACCGGCCGGATGCCCCGCACCGGGACGGCATGCTGCCCCATCGTGACGAAAATTTTCTGCACAGTCCGGGGGCCGAGGGCATCGGAGGTCACCCGCCGGTTCCCGACGCCCAGCACCAGCACCGGCCCTGCCGGAGGCAGCAGGGCCTGCAGCTCTGCCGCAGCCGGTTCGATGACCGCTTCGTCCCGCTCGTCCAGCAGGCTGACGCGGGGCACTTCCAGCGTCACGTACCGCCCGCGGGGGCGCTCCAGCCCTTCGCGTGCGATCTCCACCCGCGTCACGGTCACGCCGCCGCGCCTGGCTGTGGCCACCCGCACACCGGTGGGCGGCGCACTGCCTGGTGCCCGGAACAGCTCATCGGCAAGGTCTGTTTCCCGCATGATTCATCCCGCTTTCCCATCTGAAATTTGCATTTGGGGCCGTTTTGGCCCGGTTTTATAGTTTCAGTATGGGATTTTGAAAACTTTTCTAAACAAAAATCGAAAAAAGGCTTGCGCTGGTACGGCAAATATGGTATCATAAGGTGCGCTGTTATAGGTAGCCAAGGAGGTGGAACGAATGCCTAACATCAAATCTCAGAAGGACCGCGTCGTGCAGGCTGCAGTTGAGCAGGCTCACAACAAGGCCATTAAGACCAACCTGAAAACAGTCGTCAAGAAGGCAGACGCTGCCATCGATGCTAAAGCCGCTGACAAGGACGCAACTGTCCTGGCTGCTGTTTCCGCGATCGACAAGGCTCGCGCTAAGGGTGTCATCAAGAAGAACACCGCTTCTCGCAAGATCAGCCGTATGGCAAAGCGTGCAAACAAGAACGCTTGAGTTCATGCCTGATCGAGTGATCGACTGACGAACAAAACCTCTGTGCCGGTTGCCGGTGCGGGGGTTTTTGTTTTTTGCATCCTACCACCCGCCGTGCGCGAACCGGCGCGAAGCAGCGCCGCTTTTTATTGCGGGCTAGTTCTGGTCGTGGCTCCGGCCGACCCAGGAGCAGACCACGCCGCAGACGAGGCTGGTGGTGATGCCGGCGGCAGCGGCGGTGAGCCCGCCGGTGAGGATGCCGATGGCCCCCTCCTCCTGCAATGCGGTGCGGACGCCTTTGGCCAGCAGGTGGCCGAAGCCCAGCAGCGGCACGGTGGCCCCGCACCCGGCCAGCTCAGCCAGCGGGGCGTACCAGCCGAGGGCCGACAGCACGACTCCCGCGACGACATAGCCCGTCAGGATGCGGGCGGGGGTCAGGCCGGTCAGGTCGATGAGGATCTGCCCGGCGGCGCAGATGCCGCCCCCGATGACGAAAGCCCAGAGATAGTTCATGATGCGGCTCCTTTCTCCGGCGCAGCCAGCTCCACCAGATGGGCGACGGCCGGGATGCTCTCCTTTTGCAGAAAGGTGGTCTGGCTCATCAACGCTCCGGTGGCGAGGAAGAGCACCCGCTTCTGGGTGCCGCGCTCCAGCCGGGGCAGGATGTGGGTGCAGAGCACCGCCGCGCAGCAGCCCGCACCGGAGCCGCCGCTCTTCACGGCCTGCTCGTTGGCATCGTAGAGGATGCAGCCGCAGTCCACATGGTTCTTGATGAGCAGGCCCTCGGCGGCCAGCAGTTCCCGGAAGAGCTGGCTGCCCACATGGCCCAGGTCGCCGGTGTAGATGGCGTCGAAATCCGGCGGCTCTGCATGGGTGTCCCGCAGGTAGTGCAGCAGGGTCGCGCTGGCGGCGGGGGCCATGGCCGCACCCATGTTGTTGATGTCCCGGATCTGATAATCCTGCACCCGCCCGAAGGTCACGGCCCGGATGCCGACCCCCTGCCCGGCGGGGCGCAGCAGACAGGCCCCGGCGGCGGTGGCCGTCCACTGGGCGGTCGGGGTGCGGACGGCTCCATAGCTCAGCGGGGTGCGGAACTGGCGTTCAGCGGTGCAGAAATGGCTGGATGCCATGGCCAGCAGGCCGTCGGCCAGCCCGGCCGAGCAGAGCGCAGCCCCCAGACCCAGCGCTTCGGCCATGGTGCTGCAGGCCCCGAACAGCCCCGCATAGGGGATGCCCAGTGCCCGCATGGCGTAATTGGAGGCCGTGCACTGGGCCTGCAGGTCTCCGGCCAGAGCCAGACTGACCTCTTTTTCGGTGGTCTGCGCTTTTTTCAGGCAGAGCCGCGCCGCCCGCAGCTGCAGCTGGGTCTCGGCGGCTTCCCAGCCGGACTGGCCGAACCGGTTGTCGGCGCTCAGCGCATCGAAGCCCGCCGCAAGGGGGCCTTCCCCCTCTTTTTTGCCGCCCACCGCCGCATGGGCCGCGATGACGGGCGGAGTCTGGAAAATCAGGGTGTCGCCGCGCCGGGTCGCCATGAGAAATTCCTCCTTTCAGGGATGTTTTTTTGCGGATTTTGTGGTATACTGGAAAATCGCCGGGAGTGTGCAATCTTTGCGCCCGGCAAAGCGTATGGTAAGTGAGAGGGATCAGCTGCCCAGCAGCCAGAGCACCCCGCCGTACAGCACCGCAGCCAGTGTGCCGTACACGATGACCGGCCCGGCGATGGTGAACATCTTGGCCCCGGTGCCCAGCACGCGGCCCTCGGTCTTGAACTCGATGGCTGCGCTGACCACGGCGTTGGCAAAGCCCGTGATGGGCACCAGCGACCCGGCCCCCGCGCGGGCGGCGAGCTTCTGGTAAAGGCCCAGCGTCGTCAGCACCGCCGAGAGGGCGATGAGGGTGCAGCTGGTCAGGGTACCGGCAAGGTCGGCTTCGAGCCCCAGACCCAGATACCACTGGCGGAGCACCTCGCCCAGCAGGCAGATGCCGCCGCCCACGCCGAAAGCCCACAGGCAGTCGGTGCCCAGCGGCGAATGCGGGCCTGCCCGCTGTACCCGCCGCGCATATTCCTGCGCTGTCAGTTTCATGCAGAACACCTCCGGGGATAGGATGTCCCCGGCCCGGAGAGAATATACAAGGAGAAGCCTTATGAATCAACGACCTGTGAACCAACCGCACCGCCGCATGACCCGCGCCGAAGTGCGCCGCCGCCGTCGCAGCCGTGCCATCCGCCGGGTGGCCGGGCTGACCGTCGCCGTCTGCCTGTTCGTGGGCGGGGCTGCGTTCCTGCTCAACCGCCACGCCCCGGTGCCTTCCGCCAGCGCGGCCAGCGCTCCGGCAGAGGATGCGGAGAACAGCCTGCTTCCGGCAGCGTCCAGCACGGTGGAGGAGACCAACGGCAATGCTCTGGGCCTGACCGCAGACGAGGCCGCTGCTATGCTGACCGACCCGCTGATGGTGCTGGTGAACCACACCAACAAGATGCCGGACGACTATACCTTTGAGACCAAGGAGTGCGGCTCGAAGACCGCTGTGAACAAGACGCTGCAGACCGTGGCCTGCGATGCTTTTCTGGAGATGCAGAAAGCCGCTGCCGCCGAAAATGTGACCATCTGGATGCAGAGCGGTTACCGCAGCGTCAAGTACCAGACCGGTCTGTACGAGCGGAAGACGAAATACTACACCGACCAGGGCTACGACCTGGCCACAGCCAAGGAAAAGGCGGCGGCGGTCGTCAACCCGCCGGGCTATTCGGAGCACAACTGCGGTCTGGCCGCAGACCTGAATAGCCCGGAGCATACCGGCCTGGACGAGGGCTTTGAGAACACCACGGCCTTCCGCTGGCTGTGCGAGCACGCGGCAGATTATGGCTTCATCCTGCGCTACCCCAAGGGGGCCGAGGCTCAGACCGAGATCACCTACGAGCCCTGGCACTGGCGCTATGTGGGCGTGGAAAATGCCCGGAAGATCAGCGCCAGCGGCCTGTGCTTCGAGGACTACATCGCCCAGCTGCACACCCTTGCGGGCTGAGCGGAAAAGCGCTGGCAAAGACCGGTGAAGAAACCGTAAAAATTTGCGCGAACCTTTGCATTTCCGGCAAGGGTATGGTAAGATAGCAATGGCCCGGCCAGCCGCGCCGGAAGGCACAGCACCGGGCTTGAGTGTAATGAATGCAAAAGAAGGAATAATCTATGAAGATCCGTTCAAAACTGATACTGTCCGCTGTGGCTGCCACGCTGAGCTGCGCTCTGCTCGCAGGCTGCGGCGGCGCGGCTTCCTCGTCCACGGCTTCCTCGGCAAGCCCGGCGGCGTCCTCGGTGGTGCTGTCCCAGGCGGAGAGCGCCCTGCCCGACGACGGCACCAACAGCCCCGATGCGCTGGCCGACGAAGTAGATGCGCTGCTGGAAGCCAACCCCATCTCCAACCAGTTCGAGATCGCTGCCATGAACATCGAGTACGATTTCGGTCTGAAGGCGGAGGATGTGGCCAGCTATAAGGGTGTGAAGAGCAACGACAACGGCGATGCCGGTCTGGTGCTGGTCATCGAGCCGGCAGAGGGCAAGGCCGAAGAGATCGTGGAGGCCCTGAAGGCCTATCAGCAGGACCAGGTGGCCTTCTACGGCAACTATGCCGAGTTTGCTGCGGCACAGGCCAATGTGGAAAATGCCGTCATCGCCAACAGCGCCGACCGCGTGGTGATGGTCATTGCCTCCAACGCGTGCACGGAAGACCTGACCGACGCCGTCAACGACGTTCTGCTCAAGTAACAACGATCATCGTGGGCCGGTGCCTTGGCGGCATCGGCCCTTTTTCAAAGGAGGAACACCTTGGTTTTCAGCACCATCCTTTTTCTGTTCCGGTTTCTCCCCATCACGCTGGCGCTCTATTACCTTGCGCCCGCCAAACTCAAGAACACCGTGCTCTTTGTGTGCAGTCTGGTGTTCTATTGCTGGGGCGAAGTCCGGTTTTTCCCGGTCATGCTGGCCCTCATCCTCATCAACTACCTCTGCGGCCTGGGGCTGGAACGCATGGAGGACAAGCCCGCCGCCCGCACGGCGCTGCTGCTGGTGGCTCTGGCGGGGAGCCTGGGGATGCTGTTCTATTTTAAGTATGCGAACTTCGTCCTCTCCAGCCTGAACAGCCTGTTCGGCACCCAGTTCGCGGCCATCCAGGGCATCAGCACCCTGCCGCTGGGCATCAGCTTCTACACCTTCCAGACCCTTTCCTACACCATTGATGTCTACCGCCGGGATGTGAAGACCGAGCATAACATCATTGATTTCGGTGCCTATGTGGTCATGTTCCCGCAGCTCATCGCAGGCCCCATCGTCAAATACCGCGATGTCTCGGCCCAGCTGCATGTCTACGAACATCGCTACAGCCTCCGGCAGATCGAGGAGGGCATGACCCTGTTCACCTTCGGTCTGGCGAAGAAAGTCCTGCTGGCGGATGCCGTGGGCGCGCTCTGGACCGACATCATCGGCATCCAGAACAGCCCATCCACCACCTATGTGGGTCTGGGCAATGCCTCCACGGCGCTGGTCTGGCTGGGCGTCATCGCCTATTCTTTGCAGCTGTATTTCGACTTTTCCGGCTATTCCATGATGGCCATTGGCATGGGCAAGATGCTGGGCTTTGATTTCCCGCAGAACTTCAACTACCCCTATATCTCGCGCTCCATCACGGAATTCTGGCGGCGCTGGCACATGACCCTGTCCGGCTGGTTCCGGGAGTATGTCTATATCCCGCTGGGCGGCAACCGCAAGGGCCTCAAGCGGCAGATCTTCAACCTCTTCGTCGTGGAGCTGCTCACCGGCATCTGGCATGGCGCGGACTGGAACTTCATCTGCTGGGGTCTGTACTACTTCATCCTGCTGGCCGTCGAGAAGCTGTTCCTGCTGAAATACCTTGAAAAAGGCAAAGTCTGGCCGCATGTCTACACCCTCTTCCTCGTGGTGGTGGGCTGGGCCATGTTCGTGGGCAACGACTGGGGCGTCGGGTTCAACTACCTGTTCTATAAGCTCTTCGTGCCTGCGGGCGGTGTGTCGCCGGTGTATTTCCTGCGGAATTACGGTGTGCTGCTGGCGGTGTCGGTGGTCTGCTGCACCCCGCTCATCGAAAAAATCTGGGACCTTCTGAAGAAGCGCACCGCAACGCGGGTGGCCACGGTGCTGGTGCTGCTGGTGCTCTCCACGGCCTATGTCGTGGGCAGCACGAACAGCCCATTCCTGTATTTCAATTTCTGAGGAGGACGTAAAGCATGGATCAAAAAAAGCGTGTTTCCTCCCTGAAGCAGTACCCGGTGCTGGCGGCCTTCACCCTGTTCTTCGCGGCGCTGTTCGTGCTGGACCTGGTGACGCCGGACCGCGCCTACAGCGAGCTGGAAAACACCACCCTCACCCAGCGGCCCAAACTGACGGCCGTGTCGGTGGATGGGCTGAACAACTATTTTACGAACTATACCAAATATGTGAAGGATCAGGTCTTCGGGCGGGACCAGTGGATCAGCCTGCAGAGCCTGGCCGAGACGACCCTATTCCAGAAGACCCAGAGCGGCGGTATCCTGCTGGGGCGGGAGCACCGGATGTTTGCCCGGCGCTACCGCGTTCTGCCCACCGAAGAGCGGGTCTGGAACAAGAATCTGGCGGCGGTGCAGTCGCTGGGCGAGCGTTACCCCGGCAAGGTGAGCTTCATGCTCGTGCCGTCGGCCTCCGTGCTCTACCCGGACGACCTGCCCCTCGCTGCGCCTCAGATGGACGAGGAAGGGCGGATCGACGAAGCGCAGGCGGCGCTCCCGGCGGTGCAGTTTCTCCGCGTCACCGATGCGCTGCGGGCGCACAAGGACGAGTATCTGTACTATCGCACCGACCACCACTGGACGACGCTGGGGGCTTACTACGCCTACGAGCAGTTCTGCGAAGCGCAGGGCCTGACGCCCTTTGACCGCAGTGCGCATCCTGTGGAGACGGCGGAAAACTTCTACGGCACCCACTACTCCAAGGCGCGCACCTGGAATGCCGAGCCGGACACCATCACCTGGTACGATCTGCAGAACCGGCTCACCATCTGGAACGTCACTGCGCCGGGCCAGCCCACCGAGGGCACACAGACCGGCCTGTACGATACGGGCAAGCTGGACGTTTACGACAAGTATGCCATGTTCCTCCACGGCAACAACGGCCTGAGCCGGGTGGAGGGCGACGGCACCGGCAAGATCCTCGTCATCAAGGACAGCTACGCCAACAGCTTCGTGCCGTATCTGACGGCGAACTATGCGGCCATCGACGTGGTGGACTTCCGCAATTACAACTACGGTCTGGACCAGCTCATCGCAGACAACGACTACGACGCCATCCTGGTGTTGTACAGCTATTCCAGCTTTACCAGCGACCCGTATCTCTACCGTGCGGGCGTGGCAGGCTGAGCTGTAAAAAAAACGCAGTCCTTTTTCACAAACTTTTTGCGAAGTTTTCATGCGACTTTCCGATTTTTCATAGTTTTGCACAGAATCTATTGCAGAAAATCGACAGACGTAGTAAAATGAGCGTATAAAGAGTGAGTGAGGAATGCAGCAGGGTTGCTGTATGCGGCGGAGGGACAGAAACCGTCGAAATGAGGGAAAACGAAAGATGAAGAACGAACTGAAGATGCCCGCACACTGCGCCGTGGTGTCGGAAGATGAAATGACTTATGTTGAGGGCGGCGGCTATCTGGATGCGCTCTCGACGGCGGCAACGGTCGTAGGAGCTGTGGTGCTGGGTGCCAGCTATGTCTGGGGCATCGGAACGGCCCGCAGCTGGCTGAACCAGAAGGAGAACCGCAAGGGCAATGTCTTCACGGTGATCGGCCGTGCGCTGGATGATATCGGCGAGGACATGAGCCAGAGCCCGTCCAACTTCCTGCGGGATGCGGTCTCCACCGCTGCGGTGGTGGGTCTGGCCCCGGTCAGCGTGGTGCTGATGCTCATCTGAGCAGACAGCCCCGGATGCCTCTTGGAACCCCTTAGCATTTGTTTGGAAACCTGCAGTGCAGCGAATGCACTGCTTGGGATATTATTGCTTTTTCAAAGGAGTGTTATTATGGAAAACAAGATGAAGATGCCCGCGAACTACAACGTCATGAACGAAGAGGAAATGACCTATACGCAGGGCGGCAGCGCTATTGGTGCTATTTCTGCTCTGGCTAGCACCGCATTCGGCATCTGGAACCTGTACAACTACTACAAGGGCATGGTCGCTACCCGCAACTATGTCGCAGCGCACAAGGGCCAGGATACCGCAGCTCTGCTGGAGGGCGGCATGAACACCTATGTGAACTACCTGCAGAAGGATCTGATCAGCGCATTCAAGGGCATCTGCGCTGGCACGGCTGCTGTCGGCCTGTGGCCCATCACCGCTCTGGTCATCGTGACTGCCTAAAATATTGAGGCCAGACAGCCCGGAGTACTCCAAAGAACAATGAAAGGCGGCGGCTCTCCCCAATCGGGGCGGGCCGCCGCTTTTTGTTGTGTTTTGGAGAAAAGTGTGCTATTCGAATACCGGAAGACGCTGTGTCCAGAACGCAGGCGGCAACTCCCTACCGGAAGGTCTTGTTATCAGCAAGGCGCCGGGAGGGCGACTTTTGTAGTTTTTGTCCCCCGGAGGCCTTGTGGCTGAAAGGGGGGATGTCAAATGACATTGACTGAGGTTCTTGCACTGTTGGCGCTCATCATCAGTTTCCTGGGATTGATCGTCACAGTTATCTACGACACGATCGATATCGTGCTTCGCATCAAAGAGTTTCAGACCAAAATTGGACAAAAGAAATGACCGCCCACGCTTGCCCAAGCCGACGGTCATTCTTTTGACGATATGCCGGTAAGGAGCTAGCCGTTTGTTGGGCCAGCGCCTTCCTTATTTGTAGTATATCCGGTTTTGGACGGATTGTCAAGATTTTGTGTGGCTGTTCCGTAAGTGCAGGCCGCCGCTTTTTGTTGTGTTTTGTGACCCGGTTACGGAAGCGGGGCGGCATTTGGGGTATACTAAGACCATCGAACAACAAACACACCCGCAGGAGGTAGAAGATATGGAACCCATCACGATCACGACCGAAAATTTTGATGCCGAGGTGCTGCACAGCGAAAAGCCGGTGCTGCTGGACTTCTGGGCCAGCTGGTGCGGCCCCTGCCGGATGCTCTCGCCCATCGTGGACGAGGTGGCCGAGGAGCGCAGCGACGTCAAGGTGGGCAAGGTCAATGTGGACGAGCAGCCGGACCTCGCCGCCCAGTTCGGCGTCATGAGCATCCCCACGCTGCTGGTCTTCCAGAACGGTCGGCTCGTCAATCAGGCGGTCGGTGCCCGCCCGAAGAGCGGTGTGCTGGCCCTGCTGGATCGCTGAGCCGGCCCCCGAAGAATCGCGTTTTGCCCTGCTGTGCGCATCCTGCGCTCGGCGGGGCATTTTTGCGCTTTGGGGAGCGGTGCGTTTGCGGAACGCATCATCTGATTTGCCGGTACGATGAAACAATTTCGCGTTTCTGTACAAACGCACAGAAAAACGGTAAGATAAAAGAGAAAAGTTTGATACTTTCGTGCTTTACAGCTTTATCAAGATAAAGTAAAATAAATTCAAGAACGATTTCGCAGAGCAAATGGCGCGGACGGTGCCGCGCACAGGGCGGGAAAGAGGAAAGGGAAACCAGCATGGGATTTGATCTGTCGGATCTGCAGCCGAAGGAGCGGGCCTCCTTTGCGCTGCGGGCATTGTATGAGGCGGCGGGCTGCCGCAAATACCACATGGGCCGCTTTGAGGAATACGGTCTGTATCAGGAGAACCGGAGCTTTCTGTCGTCGGAACAGGTCATCACCTTCACCGACCTGGACGGACGGTTGCTGGCGCTCAAGCCGGATGTGACCCTCTCCATTGCCAAGACGGCCCAGCCCGCCCCCGGCGAGACGCTGAAATATTACTACCACGAGAACGTCTACCGCCCCTCGGCAGAGAGCCACACCTTCAAGGAGATCGCGCAGATGGGCCTGGAGATGCTGGGCGCCGTGGGCGAAGCGCAGGTGCAGCAGGCAGTCGGGCTGGCGGCAAAATCGCTGGAACAGCTGGGCGCGGCCTGGGTGCTGGAGCTGAGCCACATGGGGTATCTGTTCGGTCTGCTGGATGCGCTGGCAGTGCCCGAAACGGCCCGCCCCGCCCTGCTGGACTTGCTGCGCGAGAAGAACGCCCACGAGCTGCGGGCCGCCGCAAAGGCCGCCGGGCTGGACGATGCCGGGGCCGATACGCTGTGTGCGCTGCTGACCCTCTGCGGCGGCTGCGAAGAGACGCTGGCCCGCGCCGAGGCCTTCTGCAAAAATGACCGGATGCGGGCCGCTGCCGCCGAGCTGCGGGCACTGACACGCTCTCTGAGCGCCGTGGGCGGGAGCGTTCGTCTGGACCTCTCGCTGGCGGGCGAGATGGAGTATTACAACGGGCTGGTCTTTCAGGGCTATTTGCAGGGCCTGCCCCGCCCGCTGCTCAAGGGCGGACGCTACGACCTGCTGATGCAGAAATTCACCCCCGGCGCGGACGCCATCGGGTTTGCGGTCTATCTGGATGAGCTGGACCGCCTGAGCGCCCCGCTGCCGCCGGTCCAGCAGCAGAAGACCGACCGGGTGATGCTGAATGTGGCTCTGCCGAAAGGCCGTCTGGGCGATAAGGTCTATGGCCTGCTGGCCCGCATCGGCTACGGCTGCGCCGAGGACTACAATGCTACCCGGAAGCTGGTGGTCGAGAACCCCGAAGCGGGCATCCGGTACTTCCTCGTCAAGCCCAGCGATGTGGCCATCTATGTCGAGCACGGCGCGGCGGATGTGGGCATCGTGGGAAAGGACATCCTCACCGAAGCCTCCGCCGACGTGTATGAGCTACTGGACACCGGCCTCGGCAGATGCCGGATGTGCGTGGCAGCGCCGAACGACTATCAGGACGACCCCAGCCGCCCGGTGCGGGTCGCTACCAAATTCGTGAACATCGCAAAGAACTACTATGCGTCCATCGGGCGGGACATTGATATCATCAAGCTGAACGGTTCCATTGAGCTGGCCCCCATCCTGGGCCTTTCGGATGTCATCGTGGACATCGTGGAGACGGGCACGACCCTGCGGGAGAACGGCCTGAAGGTCGTGACCGAGTTTCTGCCCATCTCGGCCCGCTTCATCGCCAACAAGGCCAGCTACCAGTTCAAACACCGGGAAGTGGACCGAATGCTCGAACAACTGCGGGAGACCTTACAGGAGGCTGCAAAATGATCAAGCTGTACCAATTTGACGAACTGAGACCGGAAGAGATCCTGAACCGGGACATCCGCGCCGAAAAGAATGTGGAGGATGTCGTGGATGGCATCCTTGCCGACGTCCGCGCCCGCGGCGATGCGGCCCTGAAGGAATACGCCCTGAAATTCGATGGCGCGTCCATCGAAGAATTGCAGGTGACCCAGGCGGAGATCGACGAGGCCTTTGCGAACATGGACCCCTATTTCCTGGAGACGCTGAAGGAGGCCGCTACCAACATCGAGGCCTTCCACCGCCAGCAGGTGCACAAGAATTTTGTGATGAACGACAAGCCCGGCGTGGTGCTGGGCCAGAAATACACCCCCATCGAAAAGGCAGGCGTCTATGTGCCCGGCGGTACGGCGGCTTATCCTTCTACGGTGCTGATGGACGTCATCCCGGCCAAGGTTGCCGGGGTGTCGGAGATCGTCATGACCACCCCCGCCGGAAAGGACGGCAGGGTGAACCCGGTCATTCTGGCCGCTGCCGCTACGGCGGGCGTGACGAAGATCTTCAAGACCGGCGGCGCACAGGCGGTGGCAGCGCTGGCCTACGGCACCGAGAGCATCCCAGCCGTGGATAAGATCGTCGGCCCCGGCAATATCTACGTGGCCACGGCCAAGCGGAAGGTCTTCGGCAAGGTGGGCATCGACATGATCGCCGGCCCCAGCGAGATCCTGGTGCTGGCAGACGGCGGGTGTGACCCGGCCTGGGTGGCGGCAGACCTGCTGAGCCAGGCCGAGCACGACAAGCTGGCCAGCCCCGTCCTCGTGACCGACAGCGAAGCGCTGGCCAAAGCCGTGCAGGCGGAGCTGGAAGTCCAGATCCCCCAGCTGCCCCGTGCCGCCATCGCCCGCGCCAGCGTGGACGACAACGGCAAGATCATCGTCTGCACCGACCTGCACAAGGCCATTGAGGCCTGCAACATCATCGCGCCGGAACATCTGGAAGTCTGCGTGGAAGACCCCTTCGGCGTGCTGAACGAGATCAAGAATGCGGGAAGCATCTTCCTGGGCCGGAACGTCCCGGAGGCTCTGGGCGATTACTTCGCCGGCCCGAACCACACCCTGCCCACCAGCGGCACGGCCCGCTTTTCCAGCCCGCTGGGCGTGGACGACTTCGTCAAGAAGTCCAGCTTCCTCTATTACACCCGCGATGCGCTGGAGGCGGTGGCCCCCCGCATCGCCGATTTTGCCGAGCGCGAGGGTCTGCACGCCCACGCCAGAAGCGTGACGATCCGGTACGAATAAATGGGAAGGCGTTTTCCCCTCTCCGTCATTGCTTCGCAATGCCACCTCCCCCAAAGTGGGAGGTTGAAAAGCTCTCCCTTTGGGAGAGCTGGACGCGAAGCGGCCTGAGAGGGTGAGGACGCTGACAAGGAGATAAAGCGTATGAGTAGATTCCTTTCACCGAGGCTGGATACGGTGACCCCCTACACCCCCGGCGAGCAGCCGCAGGATCAGCAGTACATCAAGCTGAACACCAACGAAAGCCCCTATCCGCCCTCCCCGGCGGTGCTGGAGGCCGTGAGCCGTGCCGAGGTGGAAAAGCTGCGGCTCTACTCCGACCCGGCCTGTGCCGAGCTGCTGAATGCGGCGGCAAAGCACTTCGGGCTGCAGCCGGACCAGATCATGCCCGGCAACGGCAGCGACGAGAACCTGTTCTTCGCGCTGCGAGCCTTCTGCGACGAGGAACACCCGCTGGCCTATGCGGACATCACCTACGGCTGCTACGGCGTCTGGTGCGGGCTGATGCACATCCCCAGCCGGATCATCCCGCTGCGGGAGGACTTCACGCTGGACCCCGCCGACTATTACGGCCTGAACACCACCATCGTGCTGGCCAACCCCAACGCCCCCACCGGTCTGGCCCTGCCCCGCAGCGCCATCGAGGGCATCCTGAAGGCCAATCCCGACCATGTGGTCATCGTGGACGAAGCGTATGTGGACTTTGGCGGGGAGAGCTGTGTGCCCCTCATCGACCGGTACGAGAACTTGCTGGTGGTGCAGACCTTCTCGAAGTCCCGCCAGCTGGCCGGTGCCCGGCTGGGTCTGGCCATGGGCAACGCGAAGCTCATCGCTGACCTGAACCGGGTCAAGTTCAGCCTGAACCCCTACAACATCAACCGCCTGACCCTGAAAGCCGGGCAGGCCGCGCTGGAAGATACCGCCTACTTCGACACCACCCGCGCCGCCATCGTCGAGACGCGCAGCTGGACCCGGCAGCAGCTGGAAGCGCGCGGCTTCACCGTGCTGGACAGCCGGTCGAACTTCCTGTTCGTCCGTACGGCACGGCAGGACGGCGGCACTCTGTACCGAAGACTGAAGGAAAACGGTGTGCTGGTGCGGCATTTCGATGCACCGCGCATCCACAGCTGGCTGCGCATCACCATCGGCACACCGGCCCAGATGCAGGTGCTGCTGGCCGCGCTGGACAAGATACTGGAGGACTGACCCATGCGGGAAGTGAGTTTGGAACGCAACACCAACGAGACGCAGATCGAACTGACCCTCAATCTGGACGGCGCAGGCCGGTATCAGGTGGACACCGGCTGCGGGTTTTTGAACCACATGCTGGAGCTGTTTGCGCGGCATGGCCGGTTCGACCTGGTGCTCACCTGCCACGGCGACGTGGAGGTGGACTACCACCACACCGCCGAGGACATCGGTATCGCACTGGGGCAGGCGTTTGCCAGGGCGCTGGGCGATATGCGGGGCATCTGCCGCTACGGCAGCTTCTATCTGCCCATGGATGAGGCACTGGTGCTCTGCGCCGTGGACCTGTCCGGCCGGTGCACCCTGAATTGGGATGTCCGCTGCAAGACCGAAAAGGTCGGCGATTTTGATGTGGAGTGCGCCTCAGAGTTCTGGCTGGGCTTTGCCCGGAATGTGCCCGCCACGGTCCACTTTGTCCAGTTCGCGGGCGAGAACACCCACCACATCCTCGAAGCCTGCTTCAAGGGCGCAGGCCACGCGCTGGCTGCGGCGGTCAAGATCGACGCAGCCCACCGGGACGAGATCCCCTCCACGAAAGGACTGCTGGTATGATCGCGATCATGGATTATGGGGTGGGCAACCTGTTCAGCCTGAAGTCGAGCCTGGCCCATCTGGGGCAGGAGGCCGTCGTCACCGCCGACCCGGCGGTCATCCGCGCGGCCGACCGGCTCATCCTGCCCGGCGTGGGGGCGTTCGGCGACGCCATGGCCAAGCTGGAAGCCACCGGCCTGGTGCCCATCCTCCGGGAAGAAGCCGCCAAAAAGCCGCTGCTGGGCATCTGCCTGGGGATGCAGCTGCTGTTTGAAAAAAGCTATGAGTACGGCGAACACGCGGGCCTGGGCTTCGTAAAAGGCGAGATCTGCCCGCTGGAACCCGACCTTGCAGATCGGACACTCAAGGTGCCGCAGATCGGCTGGAACGCGCTGCACATCGTCCGGGACGACCCGCTGTTCCGCTACATCCACGAGGGCGAATACGTCTACTACGTGCACAGCTACTACGGCACGAACTGCGCGGAGAGCACGCTGGCGGTGAGCGATTATTCCATCCCCGTCACCGGCGTGGTCCGTGCGGGCCGGGTGTATGGAACGCAGTTCCACCCCGAAAAGAGCGGAGACACCGGCCTGCGCATCCTGAAAGCCTTCAGTGAATTGTGAACAGCTCAACCCTCTCCGTCATCGCTTACGCGATGCCACCTCCCCCGAAGTGGGAGGTTGAAAAGCTCCCCCTTTGGGGGAGCTGGCGCGAAGCGCCTGAGAGGGGGAAGCCAGTTAAAGGAGATCTATAATGCAATTATTTCTAGCCATTGATCTACGGGACGGAAAGGTCGTCCGCCTGACGCAGGGCGACTACGACCGGATGACCGTCTACGGCGAAGACCCCTGTGCCCAGGCACGGAAGTTCCTGGAAGCCGGGGCAAAAAATCTCCATGTCGTGGATCTGGACGGTGCCAAGGACGGCACCCTTTCCAACTACGAGGCCATCGCCGCGCTGGCAAAACAGGGCGGCCTGTACATTGAAGTCGGCGGCGGCATCCGCACCGAAGAGCGGATCGAGACATATCTGTCGCTCGGCGTGGGCCGCTGCATCCTGGGCAGCGTGGCCGTGACCGATTTCGACTTCACGGCCCGGATGCTGAAACGGTACGGCGACCGGATCGCCGTGGGCGTGGACGCGAAGGATGGATACGTTGCCATCCATGGCTGGAAGGAGGTCAGTACCGAACAGGGCGTGGACTTCTGCAAACGGCTGGCCGAGGCGGGCTGCCGGGCCATCATCTACACCGACATTGCCTGTGACGGCGCGATGCAGGGCACGAATCTGGCTCTCTACCGGCAATTGCAGGCCGAAGTGCCCGGCGTGGCCTTCACGGCCAGTGGCGGCATCTCGTCGGAAGCCGAGCTGGAAGAGCTGGACCGGATGGGCGTAGCGGCGGCCATCCTGGGCAAGAGCCTGTACACCGGTGCGCTGGACCTGAAACGCTGCGCTGCGCGGGTGCAGCGCTGAACCGGAAGGGAGCAGAACATGATAACGAAACGCATCATTCCCTGCCTGGACGTGCGGAATGGCCGGGTGGTCAAGGGCACGAACTTTGAGGGCATCCGGGATGTGGCCGACCCTGTGGAAATGGCCCGGCTCTACAACGCCGCCGGGGCCGATGAACTGGTGTTTTACGACATCACGGCCAGCTTTGAGGGCCGCGCCCTCTTCACCGATATCCTCACCCAGGTGGCGAGCGAGATCTTCATCCCGCTGACCGTGGGCGGCGGCATCCACACGCTGGAGGATTTTGACCGGGTGCTCAAGTGCGGGGCCGACAAGGTCAGCGTCAACTCCGGTGCGCTGCAGGACCCCGGCCTGATCCCGGCGGCAGCCCAGCGCTACGGCGACCAGTGCGTCGTCCTCTCCGCCGACGTCAAGCGGGTGAACGGCCAGTTCCGCGTCTTTGCCAAAGGCGGGCGCGAGGACACCGGCCGCGATGCGCTGGACTGGATCGCCTGGTGCACCGAGCACGGGGCCGGGGAGGTCTGCCTGAACAGCATCGACACCGACGGTGTGCGGAACGGCTTCGACCTCGAAATGCTGGACGCCGTGGCCGCACGGGTGCATGTGCCCATCATCGCCAGCGGCGGCGCAGGCAAAAAAGAAGATTTTCTGGAACTGTTCCACCACAAGGGCATCGACGCGGGCCTTGCGGCGGGCATCTTCCACCAAAAACTGCTCTCCATTGCCGACCTGAAAGCCTACCTGAACGAAAATGGCATCGAAATGCGGGTCTAAGCTCTTGCGTTTCGGCCCCATTTAGGATAAACTGTAAGTATCCCCTTTTGAGGGGGAGGAGAACTACGATGGAATTGAAATTTGATGAAAAGGGCCTCATTCCTGCCATCGTGCAGGACCACTACACCAAAGAGGTGCTCACCCTTGCCTACATGAACGCCGAGACGCTGGCACTGACCATCGCCGAGGGGCGGACCGTGTTCTGGAGCCGCAGCCGCCAGGAGATCTGGCGCAAGGGCGACACCAGCGGCAATGTCCAGCATGTGGTGTCCATCACCGCCGACTGTGACAACGACGCGCTGGTGGTGGAGGTGGTCAAGGACGGCCCCGCCTGCCACACCGGTGCCGAGAGCTGCTTCTTCCACGAAGTGTATCTCTCGCCGGAACTCAAGCAGTTCAGCTGGCAGGGGCTTTATGCGCTCATCAAAGGCCGCAAGACCGACCCCCAGGAGGGCAGCTACACCACCTACCTGTTCGAAAAGGGCAAGGAGAAGATCCTGAAAAAAGTGGGCGAAGAGTGCACCGAGGTCATCATTGCGGGCGAAAAGGAAGACCGCGCCGAGACCATCTACGAGATCAGCGACCTGGCATACCATGTGCTGGTGCTGATGGTCCAGGCAGGCATCACGGTGGAGGACATCACCCGTGAGCTTGAAAAACGACATGTCATCGACCACAAGGTCAAACAGGAAAGGATGCAGTGAGTTTCTATGGCAGATTACAGGAAGTCCAGCGTGCATTGCCACTCGACAATGTGCGACGGCAGAAATACGTTGCAGGAGATGGCCAGCGCCGCTTGTGCGCAGGGTCTGACTACACTGGGCTTCTCCGGCCATAGCTACACCCAGCGCGACCGCGAATACTGCATGAGCCCCAGCCGCACCGCGCAGTACAAGGCCACCATCGCCAAGCTCAAGGCGGAGTACCGGGGCAAGGTGGACATCCTCTGCGGCATCGAGTGGGATGTGCTGAGCGAGGATAAGCCCGAAAACTACGATTACTGGATCGGCGCCGCGCATCATCTGTACGGCAAGAACACCGGCCGGTATTACGAGATCGACTTCCGCCCGCAGGACCTGCACGACTGCATCTTCGATGACTTCGACGGCGACCCGCTGGCCGCAGTCGAGGCCTACTATGCCGAGGTGGCAAAGGTGGCGGCCAAAGGCCCGGACATCCTGGCCCACATCGACCTCATCAAGAAGCTGAACGGCGAGGGCGAGTTCTTCGACGAGGAGTCTCCCCGCTACAAGGCCGCTGCCCTCAAGGCACTGGCCGTGGCCAAAGAGCATGACTGCCGCCTGGAAGTGAACACCGGCGGCGTCTACCGCGGCTACCGCAAGGATTTCTACCCCGGTGCCTGGCTGCTGGGCGAGTGGCAGAAGATGGGCGGCAGGGTCATCATCACGGCCGATGCCCACGACACGGCCAGCCTGACCTTCGACTTTGACGAAGCAGCCGCTGCCCTCCGGGCCGCAGGCTTCACCCAGGTGGATGTGCTCACCGTCAACGGCTTCGAAGCACAGGAACTGTAACGGTATCATCAGAATGGCCCTCTCTGTCCCAGACGGAGAGGGTCATTTTCCGGTCTGATAGGAGGAACTGCATGACCCAAACCGAAAAAAGATCCCCATTTACGATGAACGTAGACCTGATGCACGGCCCCATTTTCAAGAGCCTGGTCGTCTTCATGCTACCCATCTTCGTCTCGAACCTGTTCCAGCAGCTCTACAACACGGTGGACACCATGATCGTGGGCAATGTGCTGGGCGACACGGCACTGGCCGCCATTGGCTCCTGCGGCTCGATCTACGAGCTTCTGGTGGGCTTTGGCCTCGGCATCGGCAACGGCCTTGCCATCGTCGCAGCGCGCTCCTACGGGGCGCAGGATCACGATCTGCTCAAGAAGACGGTGGCAGGCTCCCTTGTCATCGGCCTCATTGCCTCGCTCTGCATCACGCTGGCCGGTGCGGTGGGCCTGCGCCCGCTGCTGGTGCTGCTGGACACCCCGGCGGAGATCCTCGAAGACGCCTACCGGTACATCATCGTCATCGACTACGGCGTCCTCGTCATGTTCGCCTACAACCTCTGCGCCGGTCTGCTCCGCGCCATCGGCAACAGTTTTATGCCGCTGGTCTTCCTGCTCCTCTCGTCGGGCCTGAACATCCTGCTGGACCTGCTCTTCATCGCCCGGATGGGGATGGGGGTGCAGGGCGCAGCGGTGGCTACGGTCATCTCCCAGGGCGTGTCGGTCCTGCTCTGCATCGTGTATGTGTTCGCCAAGGTCAAGCTGCTCCTCCCGGAGAAAAAGCACTTCCGGGTCGGCCGGCATCTGTACTGGGAGCTGTTCAGCCAGAGCATCTGCATGGGCCTGATGAGCAGCATCGTCTCGGCAGGCTCGGTCGTTTTGCAGTATGGCATCAACGGGCTGGGCACACTGGTCATCGCCGGGCACACCGCCGCCCGCAAGATGTTCATGTTCACCGATATGCCGCTGCTGAGCATGGCATCGGCGGGTTCGACCTTCGTTTCTCAGAACTGCGGCGCGGGCCAGCCGGACCGCGTCCGCAAGGGAATGAAGGAGATCTACCTCTACTCGGTCGTCGTGGCCGTGGCTGCGGTTCTGCTGATGCGGGTGGCAGCGCCGTGGATGGTGGCCTTCGTCTCCGGCTCCAGTGAGCCCATCGTGCTTGAAAACGGTGCCCGCTACCTGCTCTGGAACGCACCGTTCTACGCGGTGCTGGGCATCCTGCTCTCCACCCGCTACGCCCTGCAGAGCCTTGGCAACAAGGTGCTGCCGCTCTTCTCCAGCGTCATCGAGCTGGTGGGCAAGGTCGTCTTCGTCGTGCTGTTCATCCCGAAGTTCGGGTACGATGCGGTCATCCTCTGTGAGCCCATCATCTGGTGCGTCATGGCGGCTTACCTTGTGGCCGTCTATCGGCACGACCCCTTCGTCTTCCCGAAACAGGAAAAGCGCTGAACGGCAGCACACAAACCAAAAACAGACGCAGAAAAGCATGATTTGAGGAAAAATCGCATGGGATTTTATCAAACTGTTATCCTTTTGTGAATTTTAGCACTCTTCTATTGACAGTGCTAAAAACATGTGCTATAACAGGGCCGTGCTCAGGAGGAAGGGCAAACGGAGAGCCGCAAGGCGCTCCGGAAAGCCTTTCCGAGTGGACGCTTCAGATTTTTTGCCCCGACCCGAACGCCGGGATTGGAGGAATGATTTATGCTTATGCCGACTGTTTTCCATGAAAACCTGTTCGATGATTTCTTCGATCCGTTCTGGAATGACGCTGCACTGGAACGTATGATGAACCGTGAGGCTCGTGATACCTTTGGTAAGCGCGGTGCAAACATGATGAAGACCGATGTCAAACAGACGGACAACGGCTACGAGATGGCCGTTGACCTGCCGGGCTGCAAGAAGGAAGACGTTCAGATGGATCTGAACGACGGCTACCTGACCATTCAGGCAGTGCGCAGCCACAGCA
>CEAB01022783.1_pt1 | contig 71159 bp, 10 predicted proteins | sample 557651 | NCBI WGS metagenome assembly CEAB01 (sample SAMEA3182046, study PRJEB8094) | gut metagenome | biome: human; feature: gut; material: Stool; isolation source: human stools | place: Canada | collected 2011-11-15 | reverse complement strand
CTCCCGACGAGTGCAGCCGTTTGCTTGGATATATGATATAAGTTATTTTGATTCTGTCACAAATTCAAAAGGATTGCAGTATGTGCCGTTTCGGAACTTACTGCAATCCTTCATTTGTCGTCATAATGTCCCCAGGCTGAAATGATAAACACAATTACGGTAGTCTCGTTGACCATATACCTGATACGGTTCTTCTTGTCCAGCTGCCTTGACCAGACACCCTCCAGGTATCTCAACTGTTCCGGATGCCCTGTACCCGTGTACGGGTGTTCCCGGAGTTCATCAAGCAGCTTCTCCAGCTTCCTGAAAAGCTGCGGAGAGGATTTTCTCATCAACAGGACATGTTTTACCGCTTCTTTGGAAAATTCTATCTCATACATTGCCTTCGCCCTCTATACGGTTAAGAAAATCATCCAGAGACTCGTTTTTAGCCATTCTGAAGGTATTTCCGTTTCGGATATCTTCAATACCTCTCTGGATGGCCGCAAGTTCTTCCTTTGAAGGGAAATCACCTTCTCTGACTGCACACACCATAATAGGGGCTGCATTGCGTCTGGAGACCAGGATCGTTTCCGTCTCTGCCATTTCGAAGTATTTCTTCTGATTGGCACGAAATTCGCGTGTTGTAACAATCTGCATAGTTCTAATATATTGGTTTTCACCGCAAAAATAGGGATAAAAATCAATAAAACAAAAGTTTTGTGTACTTATTTGTGTACACGCGCGGAAAATTCGTTCCTCAAAGAACGCTGCGCTGGCTTTTGCTTTGCTTTCACAAACATTCAAAAACTCGTTTTTCACGGATTTGGAGGTCTGGAAGCCACATTCAGGCTAAAATTTTATGACTTGTTTTTAAGCATTACTTGTTATATGCTTATCAACTTTTAAAAAATGCACTTTAACAATCTGACAAACAGAATATTACAATCATCAACAGCGATCTAACTACGAGTTTTTGAATACTAACTGCGAGTTTTTGAATACTATTTCAAAGTTTAACTACGAGTTTTTGAATACTAATCACACAATCTACGAGTTTTATTTGTAAAACTCGTTTTTAATACTTATATTTGCGCAAAACACTGATAATTATGGCAATAGTAAACAAAGACCTTATCCAAAGTTATATTATGACTACTGCAAAATATGACTTTAATGTGTACGAAAAGCGTATCATTTATCGTCTCGTAGAAATGGCTCAAGGAGAGCTGCAAGGTATAAAGTTCGCTGATAACTGTCAGAAGATAGAGCATGATCTTTTCAGTTGCGTAAATATAACCATGCCTATCGCCTGCCTGCTTAATGGAGAGGACGACAAGAATTATGCGAGAGTAAAAGAAGCCCTACAGTCGCTTCAGCGAAAGATCTTTGAGTATGAAGATGATGAGATCTGGCAAAGTATCTCTATCATAGCCTTGCCTTATATACGGAAGCGTTCTTCAGTATTATCCTTTCAGGTACACCCACGTGTATGGGACTGCATACTTGATTTCTCAAAGGGTTTCAGGAAATACGAACTGAAAGCAGCCATGAGCTTTAAGAGCCAGTTTTCAATGCGCTTTTATGAGTTGTTGAGCAACCAGAAAACTCCTCTGATATACTCTATAGAACAGCTAAAGGAAATGTTTTGCGTAACAGACAAATACGAGCGCATCAACGATTTTATACGTTATGTTGTGGATGCTGCAAAAAAAGAGCTTGATGAAGTCAGCCCATATACCTTTGAGTACACACCGCTCAAAACAGGGCGAAAGATAACGGCCATAAAGTTTTATCCGGTATATCAACCGGAACACCGTGACAGTGATTTGGAAAAACATGACCTTCAAAAACAGACTGCTTTAAGCTGGTCGTTAGCTCCGGAAATAAGAAGTTATCTTAAAAACTCGATTGAGTTTTCAGATAAAGAGATTAAAAACAATCTAGATCTGTTTATATCAGCACAAACCTTACTTCCAGACTTCCTTAATGAACTCGCCATTCTAAAAGGGAAATCAAGGGAAAAGAAGAACCCAAAAGGTTATATAATCAATGCTATCAAGGGAAAAATTAAAGACAGAAAGAAACTTTGATTTTGTCACACAATCAAAAAAACAAAGACATGAAAGAAGGAGATTTGATATTGGTATCAGCTGAAGCTACAGGCTTAGGAAAGCCAATGGAAGCCATTATAGACAAGATTGAGACATTCATGGGACAAACCCTTGTAACAGTCACTTACACGCAACCAGACGCCTTATCCGGCTTCGGAGGGTGCTTTGTGGATTCTCATATCACTTTAAGCGAAAAAAAGACCAAGTAACCTGAATATATTTCAGGAATATTCGGTATATTTACAGCATATTCAATTAAAAAGAAGCATAAAACCAGCATATCAAGCATATTATAAGCATATTTATATCAATCGGTTAAGGTATGACAGATAAAGCAACCATACAACCCAAAAGCAAGCCGGAAAAGACTACAATCTCAATAAGCGGAGAAACATCTGAACGGCTGGAGATATACTGCCGGGCAAACGGCATATTACGGAAAGAGTTCGTTTCTCTCGCCCTGGAATACTTTGAACGCACAGGTTTCGACCTGAAGAGTAACGCACTTGATTACTCCCCCTTGGAAAAGATCATCGGAGAATTGAATGAAGTAAAAGCGACCATGCAGACAAGCAATGAGGGAACAGAAGCGATTCGCCAACTACTACAGGCAGTCCGGGAACAGACCGCAAAACAGCTTCCAGCTCCAGAACTTATAGCCCAGGCAACAGAAGCAAAGGCCAAAGCGGAAAGTCTGGCCGCAGAACAGGCCAAAGAACTACAGGTTCTTCAGGAAGAAAACAACCGATTGCGTAACGAAATCAAAGCTCTTCAGGAGTATAAAGAAAAAGCACACCGGGAACTTTGCCGTGTACGTGACGAACAAAAAACAATAGGGAAAATCAAAGTAAATACAGAACTGTAACAGCCAATCGGGTAGAAAATAGGTAGAAAAACGGCATTGGAGCCAATATACAGCAAAAATTGGTTGGTATTTTGATGCTTTTTTCATAACATTGCGAATAGAAATGCCAAAAGATTCTACACCTATGAAGGTTGAAAGAAGTCTTTAGCTGATTTTATGATTTGTCAATCATAAAATTCCGATTTTTAAGATGACAACGAGAGGGGACATTTATGTCTGTGAAGATTAATGTAAAACTCCTCGGATTGACTACATGGGGGCAAGTTGTCTTGTGCTTGTATTGTTTAATGCTTTTTGCATCACGATGTATGATGATGTAGGAAATTAACAACAATAGAAGAACGAATCCCATTAAACCGCCTACTTGCATAAATGACTTTTCACGCATGGCAACTATTTCGTTTTCCCGGCTTTGCAGTTCGGTTTGTACCTTTTCTTCTATTTGGCAAATCAATTCTTGCAGTTGTCTGTTAAGTTCTGCATTACGAGCTGCAAGGCTGTCGGCTTGTTCCGACAATTGGCGATCCTGCACTTTCTGTTCGCTGATTACGTTTCTATTGACCGAATGAAGGATAGTGGTTGATACTGCTGGAGTTACTTCCTTTTTTTTGCCGAATATGCCTAAGAAACCTTTTCGTTTTGGCTTTTTGGACTGTTCCTGCACACTTTTCTGTACAATAACCGGAATTTGATTGGCTATCTTCTTGTTAATAGATTGTTGTTCATCCATTAACCGGACTATCTGGAACATCTGTCGTTCCTTATCCTCTAAAAGACTGCGCACACTATCGATGCGCTCTGCTGGATAGGTGGCCTTGAAACGGCAGAGCATACTGTCCATTGCCATACGCCGTGCATGGTAATGCTCGATATCTTTATCGTTCCATTCCAGTATTGTTTCACCCAATAGAGAAAATTTTATCATTTGAATATTGATATTGTTTATTTCTTTTCGGAGCTCGTCTATTTTTTTATTGCCAAGTTCTAATGCTTCTATCTCCTGCCATTCATAGAGGCTATTATATGCCATACATCCGATAAGAACGGAGATAAGTATATACCCCAACCGTATTGTCTTATAGAAATTCCTGGATCGTTCCATTATTTTGATGATACTGATTTTTCAAACATGAATAAAAGTTTATCCTTTTCTTCCATACGGGTATTATCAGAATAACCGCCTTTTGTTATTTGATACCCACACGGCTTAACCATAAAAGTGCCTAAGCCTTTAGTGTATGAACTTACTTCTGAGGCATAGTCTTTACTTGTATTTAATGGAACTTTCCCTTCAATAAGACACCACTCATTATTACAACTGATACCTTTAATCTCAGACATCATTTTTTGCAGATCTGTAATAGCTTTGGAACTTGCTACTTGGGGTATCTGTAACTCAAAATAGAGCATCGGTTCGAGAATGTCCACACCTGACTGTTGCAAAGCCAGCCTGAAGACATAAGGGGTCAGCTGTCTGAAATCAGCAGGTGTACTTACCGGGCTATAATACTCGGCTTGAGTAAAAGTTACTTTCAGATCTGTCACTTCCCATCCATGTAAACCAGATTGGCAAGACATACGAATCCCTTCAAAAACGGCATTTTGAAAAGAATGGTTCAGATAACCATAGGAGATGTCACTTTCGATTTGCAACCCTGCCCCTAACGGTAAGGGTTCAAGAGTCAGCCCTATTGTGGCCCAGTAAGGGTTGGGTGGTACTTCGATCTGAATAATCTTATTGACCTTTTTTATAGGTCGTTCTTTGTAGATAGTCTTGATCTCATCAAAATGGACCTTTACGGAAAATCGTTCTTCCAGCAATGTCTGTATGATTTCCTTTTGGGTCAAACCATATAACGAGATTTCCAATTCATCACTATATGAGTTTATGGAAAAGGACAAAGACGGGTCTTCAATCCACAATGTATTCAGAGCGGATATCACCTTGCTTCTCTCTTCGGGCTTATTTGGCCGGACGGAGGATTTGAGAGCGGGATGCTGATGAGATAATCCTTGAATCAAACAAGGTTTAGCACCTAAATAATCTCCGATTCGAAAATCTTCTATATCTTCTACAATCGCGATATCATTGGCACCCACTTCATCAACATTTATCTCTCTGCCCTGATAAATAGTCTTTAGATTTTTAATCTTGATGAATTTTTCCGAATCGTTGATTCTTACAACGTCTCGAAGTCTCAGACTTCCGTCAATTATTTTAAGAAAACTTCTTTTATGCCCTTTGGGGTCATGCTCTATCTTATAGAGATAAGCTGAAAGTCTGTTTGAGACTGATGCCGGAGGAAGTATAAAAGAAGAAATGGCGTCCAACAACTCATTGATACCGATATTGAACATTGCTGATCCATGTAGCACCGGATAGACTTTGGCTTTTGCCACAAGAGCGATTATCGTATTCCAATAATCAGCCGGTGAAATTTCGCTATCCGCCAAATATCGTTCTAATATATCGTCGTCATGGTTGCATACAAATTCTTTGTATTCTTCCTTTATATATGTTTGGGAGCAAACCGGATAAACCGATCCATCGACAACAGTTTGCATAAACAGGACATCTTGCGACAGATTTGTTTTTATATCCATATACAAACGCTCCAAATTCACACCGGCACGGTCAATCTTATTGATAAATATAATTGTCGGGATTTGCAGCTTTTGTAAAGTACTGAACAGCAACTTTGTCTGCGCTTGTATGCCTTCCTTTGCGGATAAGATGAGGACTGCTCCATCAAGCATTTTGAATGTCCGCTCCACTTCCGCAATAAAATCCATGTGTCCCGGAGTGTCAATGATATTGCATTTCACTCCATTCCAGATAATAGATGTCGTAGAAGCCCGGACAGTAATTCCTCTACGTTTCTCTATATCCATAGAGTCCGTTATGGTGTCACCATTATCCACACGGCCGCACTTTTCCGTTGCTCCACTGGCAAACAGCAGATTCTCGGTTACGGAAGTTTTTCCTGCATCAATGTGAGCAAGAATTCCTAAATTTATAATATTCATTTGGATTAAGCAATAATATACTACAGTAGATGCATTGTCGAAACGCACCTTTTAATACCTCCTCGTAGCATATGAGAACTACAGGATTACTAACTCGTATTAATATGTATATTATTACTGCCGCATAACGATTACAAAATTACACAAAAAAATATATCTAACAAAAGTGGGAGGATTTTTTAACTTTTTACCATAGACATTTTATTAGGGAAGCGTAGGTTCAACTGGCAAGTACAAATAAGTAGAAATGTTTGAACAACACCAGCAAGAGTGCCCCCTTTTTTGTGGGCAATAAAAATGGCGACCGAAACCAGTCGCCATTTTCCCCATGCGTTTCCGCAATGGGCTTGCCAGAGCCTACGCTTGAGTTCTACAAATATAAGCAATTCCGTTTTCTTCTGCAATTATAACGGCACAATACCGGGACAGTTTTGAGCAACTGGCTCCTGTAACTTTTTCCGGATATCTGCAAATTTGTTTTGTGAACGGCAAAAATTCTTTGTGAACAGCACTAAGTCCATACTCTCAGAATAAAATCACATACCCATTCCAAAACCCCGGCTTCTTTTCCTGGGCTGGTCGATTTCTTCCTCCTGTTGTTTCTTTCTCTGCGGTGCCTGGTTGATATCCGGAACTTGGGATATACTGTTTCCCTGTTGTTGGATCTCTTCACGGCCTTGTTCCTGGTGCAGTTCCTGAAGATCCCGGCTCCATTCGGCCTTCATCTTCTCAAGCCGTTCATGGTTCACACGTTCTGCCCATTCCTTCTTCTGGAAGATTTCTTTCGGGCTTCCGTTCTTCATGGTATTGAGATAGTCGAAGGTCTGTTCCGGAGCCCGGTCATACCCTGTGCGCTTGTCAAATGAAGATTCACACTTTCGGAAAAAATCTGTCCTGTCAAAACCTCCTTTCACGTTTCCGCAGTTCTTCTTCCCGGTGTGGTTGGTCTTTGGGCTTAGCTTCCTGGTGTTGCTCCTGTCCTTCCGGCTTACGATGATATGTGCGTGCATGTCGTACCGGTCGGCTCCCTTCCTCTCAAAATGGATCTTTCCGTAATACTCGATATCCTCTTTGTTCAGACCTTTTCCGAACCCTTCCGCATAGTGCTGCATCACATCATCACGGACATACTTTCTCATGGCTTCAGCCTGTTCTTTCTCTGTCTTGCCCATTTTCTCCAGCTCCCGGCTGGAAGGGCTTACCGTGATCACATAGAACTTCGCATCGTTCCGGCTTAATTTTGCCTTGTTGTTGTCTATCTTGAAGGTTACTTCCTTTGCGCTTATGTAGTCACGTGAGTTATTGAAAAACGGCTGCACTTCCCGGCCGTTCTTCATGCGCTCCAGATCCTCATGCTGGAGATAGGTCGTTACTCCTGTGCAGCTCCCTGTATTGGCATAGGTTCCGGAACCGCCACCCTGAATCTTTATGTTCATAGCCCCCTCCTTTCCTTTTCCCTCTCATAGACTTTGTTTATATCATCGAGCAGCCCGGTCTTTCCTTTTGCATCGAGGAAGGAAACGATATGCTTATAGGCTTTAATCTGTGCCGTTTCGCTGGCTTCTATCCGCTTGAAGATAATATCCTGGTTCTTCCTGATAGTTGAATCTGCATCCCGCACCGCTTTTTCTGCCCTGCCTATGGCCTTGCCGTTGTTGTCGGAACTGTTGATTATCCCGGCAAGCAGTTCCTTGTTATCCTTCAGGAACCGCCTGAACTTTTCTTCCGAAAGTAAGGATGAAAGGCTTATGGTTATCTGTGTGCTGGCTCCGGCCAGAGCTTCACAAGCCGGACGCACAAGATCCGTTTCCTGTTTCTTCAGGAATGCGAACACCTGGTCCATGCGCTTGATAAGCTTCTGCATTTCCTGTGCTGGGCTTTCATGCTCGACCGGGTTTATACCGTACTTCTCAAAGTAGTTTATGGCATGAGTAATATACTCCATTTTTGACACACTGTTTGCCTTGGCCAGACGGTCAAGTTTAGCAAAAGTAGTACGTTCTACCGCTACTGTTGTTTTACTGTCTTTTTCCATATAATTATAAGGCTTATTATAACAAATTAATATACTAACTAATTGGTTTACAAGATAATATATTTATTCGTTATAACCAACATATAGCGGTTAATTTTTCTAATGCTTTGATTTTCAAAGCATAACCCCGTAGGGCAAGAGGAAAAAACAGGGCTTGCCCGGTTTCCTCTTGCTGTTCTATCGAACACCCTCCCCAGCGCGAAATTAGCAAAGGGGACGGGGAGAGATAGAACCTATCCCACACACGTAAACACACACGAAAACCGCACGCCCGGTACACAACAGAAATACCCAACAAAACCGCACAACAGAACGTGTCCGGAACACCACAAAAAACTCATCGGTCGGGGAGCGCCGCACGGCAAGGGGGTGTACCAACACTCCCGACGAGTGCAGCCGTTTGCTTGGATATATGATATAAGTTATTTTGATTCTGTCACAAATTCAAAAGGATTGCAGTATGTGCCGTTTCGGAACTTACTGCAATCCTTCATTTGTCGTCATAATGTCCCCAGGCTGAAATGATAAACACAATTACGGTAGTCTCGTTGACCATATACCTGATACGGTTCTTCTTGTCCAGCTGCCTTGACCAGACACCCTCCAGGTATCTCAACTGTTCCGGATGCCCTGTACCCGTGTACGGGTGTTCCCGGAGTTCATCAAGCAGCTTCTCCAGCTTCCTGAAAAGCTGCGGAGAGGATTTTCTCATCAACAGGACATGTTTTACCGCTTCTTTGGAAAATTCTATCTCATACATTGCCTTCGCCCTCTATACGGTTAAGAAAATCATCCAGAGACTCGTTTTTAGCCATTCTGAAGGTATTTCCGTTTCGGATATCTTCAATACCTCTCTGGATGGCCGCAAGTTCTTCCTTTGAAGGGAAATCACCTTCTCTGACTGCACACACCATAATAGGGGCTGCATTGCGTCTGGAGACCAGGATCGTTTCCGTCTCTGCCATTTCGAAGTATTTCTTCTGATTGGCACGAAATTCGCGTGTTGTAACAATCTGCATAGTTCTAATATATTGGTTTTCACCGCAAAAATAGGGATAAAAATCAATAAAACAAAAGTTTTGTGTACTTATTTGTGTACACGCGCGGAAAATTCGTTCCTCAAAGAACGCTGCGCTGGCTTTTGCTTTGCTTTCACAAACATTCAAAAACTCGTTTTTCACGGATTTGGAGGTCTGGAAGCCACATTCAGGCTAAAATTTTATGACTTGTTTTTAAGCATTACTTGTTATATGCTTATCAACTTTTAAAAAATGCACTTTAACAATCTGACAAACAGAATATTACAATCATCAACAGCGATCTAACTACGAGTTTTTGAATACTAACTGCGAGTTTTTGAATACTATTTCAAAGTTTAACTACGAGTTTTTGAATACTAATCACACAATCTACGAGTTTTATTTGTAAAACTCGTTTTTAATACTTATATTTGCGCAAAACACTGATAATTATGGCAATAGTAAACAAAGACCTTATCCAAAGTTATATTATGACTACTGCAAAATATGACTTTAATGTGTACGAAAAGCGTATCATTTATCGTCTCGTAGAAATGGCTCAAGGAGAGCTGCAAGGTATAAAGTTCGCTGATAACTGTCAGAAGATAGAGCATGATCTTTTCAGTTGCGTAAATATAACCATGCCTATCGCCTGCCTGCTTAATGGAGAGGACGACAAGAATTATGCGAGAGTAAAAGAAGCCCTACAGTCGCTTCAGCGAAAGATCTTTGAGTATGAAGATGATGAGATCTGGCAAAGTATCTCTATCATAGCCTTGCCTTATATACGGAAGCGTTCTTCAGTATTATCCTTTCAGGTACACCCACGTGTATGGGACTGCATACTTGATTTCTCAAAGGGTTTCAGGAAATACGAACTGAAAGCAGCCATGAGCTTTAAGAGCCAGTTTTCAATGCGCTTTTATGAGTTGTTGAGCAACCAGAAAACTCCTCTGATATACTCTATAGAACAGCTAAAGGAAATGTTTTGCGTAACAGACAAATACGAGCGCATCAACGATTTTATACGTTATGTTGTGGATGCTGCAAAAAAAGAGCTTGATGAAGTCAGCCCATATACCTTTGAGTACACACCGCTCAAAACAGGGCGAAAGATAACGGCCATAAAGTTTTATCCGGTATATCAACCGGAACACCGTGACAGTGATTTGGAAAAACATGACCTTCAAAAACAGACTGCTTTAAGCTGGTCGTTAGCTCCGGAAATAAGAAGTTATCTTAAAAACTCGATTGAGTTTTCAGATAAAGAGATTAAAAACAATCTAGATCTGTTTATATCAGCACAAACCTTACTTCCAGACTTCCTTAATGAACTCGCCATTCTAAAAGGGAAATCAAGGGAAAAGAAGAACCCAAAAGGTTATATAATCAATGCTATCAAGGGAAAAATTAAAGACAGAAAGAAACTTTGATTTTGTCACACAATCAAAAAAACAAAGACATGAAAGAAGGAGATTTGATATTGGTATCAGCTGAAGCTACAGGCTTAGGAAAGCCAATGGAAGCCATTATAGACAAGATTGAGACATTCATGGGACAAACCCTTGTAACAGTCACTTACACGCAACCAGACGCCTTATCCGGCTTCGGAGGGTGCTTTGTGGATTCTCATATCACTTTAAGCGAAAAAAAGACCAAGTAACCTGAATATATTTCAGGAATATTCGGTATATTTACAGCATATTCAATTAAAAAGAAGCATAAAACCAGCATATCAAGCATATTATAAGCATATTTATATCAATCGGTTAAGGTATGACAGATAAAGCAACCATACAACCCAAAAGCAAGCCGGAAAAGACTACAATCTCAATAAGCGGAGAAACATCTGAACGGCTGGAGATATACTGCCGGGCAAACGGCATATTACGGAAAGAGTTCGTTTCTCTCGCCCTGGAATACTTTGAACGCACAGGTTTCGACCTGAAGAGTAACGCACTTGATTACTCCCCCTTGGAAAAGATCATCGGAGAATTGAATGAAGTAAAAGCGACCATGCAGACAAGCAATGAGGGAACAGAAGCGATTCGCCAACTACTACAGGCAGTCCGGGAACAGACCGCAAAACAGCTTCCAGCTCCAGAACTTATAGCCCAGGCAACAGAAGCAAAGGCCAAAGCGGAAAGTCTGGCCGCAGAACAGGCCAAAGAACTACAGGTTCTTCAGGAAGAAAACAACCGATTGCGTAACGAAATCAAAGCTCTTCAGGAGTATAAAGAAAAAGCACACCGGGAACTTTGCCGTGTACGTGACGAACAAAAAACAATAGGGAAAATCAAAGTAAATACAGAACTGTAACAGCCAATCGGGTAGAAAATAGGTAGAAAAACGGCATTGGAGCCAATATACAGCAAAAATTGGTTGGTATTTTGATGCTTTTTTCATAACATTGCGAATAGAAATGCCAAAAGATTCTACACCTATGAAGGTTGAAAGAAGTCTTTAGCTGATTTTATGATTTGTCAATCATAAAATTCCGATTTTTAAGATGACAACGAGAGGGGACATTTATGTCTGTGAAGATTAATGTAAAACTCCTCGGATTGACTACATGGGGGCAAGTTGTCTTGTGCTTGTATTGTTTAATGCTTTTTGCATCACGATGTATGATGATGTAGGAAATTAACAACAATAGAAGAACGAATCCCATTAAACCGCCTACTTGCATAAATGACTTTTCACGCATGGCAACTATTTCGTTTTCCCGGCTTTGCAGTTCGGTTTGTACCTTTTCTTCTATTTGGCAAATCAATTCTTGCAGTTGTCTGTTAAGTTCTGCATTACGAGCTGCAAGGCTGTCGGCTTGTTCCGACAATTGGCGATCCTGCACTTTCTGTTCGCTGATTACGTTTCTATTGACCGAATGAAGGATAGTGGTTGATACTGCTGGAGTTACTTCCTTTTTTTTGCCGAATATGCCTAAGAAACCTTTTCGTTTTGGCTTTTTGGACTGTTCCTGCACACTTTTCTGTACAATAACCGGAATTTGATTGGCTATCTTCTTGTTAATAGATTGTTGTTCATCCATTAACCGGACTATCTGGAACATCTGTCGTTCCTTATCCTCTAAAAGACTGCGCACACTATCGATGCGCTCTGCTGGATAGGTGGCCTTGAAACGGCAGAGCATACTGTCCATTGCCATACGCCGTGCATGGTAATGCTCGATATCTTTATCGTTCCATTCCAGTATTGTTTCACCCAATAGAGAAAATTTTATCATTTGAATATTGATATTGTTTATTTCTTTTCGGAGCTCGTCTATTTTTTTATTGCCAAGTTCTAATGCTTCTATCTCCTGCCATTCATAGAGGCTATTATATGCCATACATCCGATAAGAACGGAGATAAGTATATACCCCAACCGTATTGTCTTATAGAAATTCCTGGATCGTTCCATTATTTTGATGATACTGATTTTTCAAACATGAATAAAAGTTTATCCTTTTCTTCCATACGGGTATTATCAGAATAACCGCCTTTTGTTATTTGATACCCACACGGCTTAACCATAAAAGTGCCTAAGCCTTTAGTGTATGAACTTACTTCTGAGGCATAGTCTTTACTTGTATTTAATGGAACTTTCCCTTCAATAAGACACCACTCATTATTACAACTGATACCTTTAATCTCAGACATCATTTTTTGCAGATCTGTAATAGCTTTGGAACTTGCTACTTGGGGTATCTGTAACTCAAAATAGAGCATCGGTTCGAGAATGTCCACACCTGACTGTTGCAAAGCCAGCCTGAAGACATAAGGGGTCAGCTGTCTGAAATCAGCAGGTGTACTTACCGGGCTATAATACTCGGCTTGAGTAAAAGTTACTTTCAGATCTGTCACTTCCCATCCATGTAAACCAGATTGGCAAGACATACGAATCCCTTCAAAAACGGCATTTTGAAAAGAATGGTTCAGATAACCATAGGAGATGTCACTTTCGATTTGCAACCCTGCCCCTAACGGTAAGGGTTCAAGAGTCAGCCCTATTGTGGCCCAGTAAGGGTTGGGTGGTACTTCGATCTGAATAATCTTATTGACCTTTTTTATAGGTCGTTCTTTGTAGATAGTCTTGATCTCATCAAAATGGACCTTTACGGAAAATCGTTCTTCCAGCAATGTCTGTATGATTTCCTTTTGGGTCAAACCATATAACGAGATTTCCAATTCATCACTATATGAGTTTATGGAAAAGGACAAAGACGGGTCTTCAATCCACAATGTATTCAGAGCGGATATCACCTTGCTTCTCTCTTCGGGCTTATTTGGCCGGACGGAGGATTTGAGAGCGGGATGCTGATGAGATAATCCTTGAATCAAACAAGGTTTAGCACCTAAATAATCTCCGATTCGAAAATCTTCTATATCTTCTACAATCGCGATATCATTGGCACCCACTTCATCAACATTTATCTCTCTGCCCTGATAAATAGTCTTTAGATTTTTAATCTTGATGAATTTTTCCGAATCGTTGATTCTTACAACGTCTCGAAGTCTCAGACTTCCGTCAATTATTTTAAGAAAACTTCTTTTATGCCCTTTGGGGTCATGCTCTATCTTATAGAGATAAGCTGAAAGTCTGTTTGAGACTGATGCCGGAGGAAGTATAAAAGAAGAAATGGCGTCCAACAACTCATTGATACCGATATTGAACATTGCTGATCCATGTAGCACCGGATAGACTTTGGCTTTTGCCACAAGAGCGATTATCGTATTCCAATAATCAGCCGGTGAAATTTCGCTATCCGCCAAATATCGTTCTAATATATCGTCGTCATGGTTGCATACAAATTCTTTGTATTCTTCCTTTATATATGTTTGGGAGCAAACCGGATAAACCGATCCATCGACAACAGTTTGCATAAACAGGACATCTTGCGACAGATTTGTTTTTATATCCATATACAAACGCTCCAAATTCACACCGGCACGGTCAATCTTATTGATAAATATAATTGTCGGGATTTGCAGCTTTTGTAAAGTACTGAACAGCAACTTTGTCTGCGCTTGTATGCCTTCCTTTGCGGATAAGATGAGGACTGCTCCATCAAGCATTTTGAATGTCCGCTCCACTTCCGCAATAAAATCCATGTGTCCCGGAGTGTCAATGATATTGCATTTCACTCCATTCCAGATAATAGATGTCGTAGAAGCCCGGACAGTAATTCCTCTACGTTTCTCTATATCCATAGAGTCCGTTATGGTGTCACCATTATCCACACGGCCGCACTTTTCCGTTGCTCCACTGGCAAACAGCAGATTCTCGGTTACGGAAGTTTTTCCTGCATCAATGTGAGCAAGAATTCCTAAATTTATAATATTCATTTGGATTAAGCAATAATATACTACAGTAGATGCATTGTCGAAACGCACCTTTTAATACCTCCTCGTAGCATATGAGAACTACAGGATTACTAACTCGTATTAATATGTATATTATTACTGCCGCATAACGATTACAAAATTACACAAAAAAATATATCTAACAAAAGTGGGAGGATTTTTTAACTTTTTACCATAGACATTTTATTAGGGAAGCGTAGGTTCAACTGGCAAGTACAAATAAGTAGAAATGTTTGAACAACACCAGCAAGAGTGCCCCCTTTTTTGTGGGCAATAAAAATGGCGACCGAAACCAGTCGCCATTTTCCCCATGCGTTTCCGCAATGGGCTTGCCAGAGCCTACGCTTGAGTTCTACAAATATAAGCAATTCCGTTTTCTTCTGCAATTATAACGGCACAATACCGGGACAGTTTTGAGCAACTGGCTCCTGTAACTTTTTCCGGATATCTGCAAATTTGTTTTGTGAACGGCAAAAATTCTTTGTGAACAGCACTAAGTCCATACTCTCAGAATAAAATCACATACCCATTCCAAAACCCCGGCTTCTTTTCCTGGGCTGGTCGATTTCTTCCTCCTGTTGTTTCTTTCTCTGCGGTGCCTGGTTGATATCCGGAACTTGGGATATACTGTTTCCCTGTTGTTGGATCTCTTCACGGCCTTGTTCCTGGTGCAGTTCCTGAAGATCCCGGCTCCATTCGGCCTTCATCTTCTCAAGCCGTTCATGGTTCACACGTTCTGCCCATTCCTTCTTCTGGAAGATTTCTTTCGGGCTTCCGTTCTTCATGGTATTGAGATAGTCGAAGGTCTGTTCCGGAGCCCGGTCATACCCTGTGCGCTTGTCAAATGAAGATTCACACTTTCGGAAAAAATCTGTCCTGTCAAAACCTCCTTTCACGTTTCCGCAGTTCTTCTTCCCGGTGTGGTTGGTCTTTGGGCTTAGCTTCCTGGTGTTGCTCCTGTCCTTCCGGCTTACGATGATATGTGCGTGCATGTCGTACCGGTCGGCTCCCTTCCTCTCAAAATGGATCTTTCCGTAATACTCGATATCCTCTTTGTTCAGACCTTTTCCGAACCCTTCCGCATAGTGCTGCATCACATCATCACGGACATACTTTCTCATGGCTTCAGCCTGTTCTTTCTCTGTCTTGCCCATTTTCTCCAGCTCCCGGCTGGAAGGGCTTACCGTGATCACATAGAACTTCGCATCGTTCCGGCTTAATTTTGCCTTGTTGTTGTCTATCTTGAAGGTTACTTCCTTTGCGCTTATGTAGTCACGTGAGTTATTGAAAAACGGCTGCACTTCCCGGCCGTTCTTCATGCGCTCCAGATCCTCATGCTGGAGATAGGTCGTTACTCCTGTGCAGCTCCCTGTATTGGCATAGGTTCCGGAACCGCCACCCTGAATCTTTATGTTCATAGCCCCCTCCTTTCCTTTTCCCTCTCATAGACTTTGTTTATATCATCGAGCAGCCCGGTCTTTCCTTTTGCATCGAGGAAGGAAACGATATGCTTATAGGCTTTAATCTGTGCCGTTTCGCTGGCTTCTATCCGCTTGAAGATAATATCCTGGTTCTTCCTGATAGTTGAATCTGCATCCCGCACCGCTTTTTCTGCCCTGCCTATGGCCTTGCCGTTGTTGTCGGAACTGTTGATTATCCCGGCAAGCAGTTCCTTGTTATCCTTCAGGAACCGCCTGAACTTTTCTTCCGAAAGTAAGGATGAAAGGCTTATGGTTATCTGTGTGCTGGCTCCGGCCAGAGCTTCACAAGCCGGACGCACAAGATCCGTTTCCTGTTTCTTCAGGAATGCGAACACCTGGTCCATGCGCTTGATAAGCTTCTGCATTTCCTGTGCTGGGCTTTCATGCTCGACCGGGTTTATACCGTACTTCTCAAAGTAGTTTATGGCATGAGTAATATACTCCATTTTTGACACACTGTTTGCCTTGGCCAGACGGTCAAGTTTAGCAAAAGTAGTACGTTCTACCGCTACTGTTGTTTTACTGTCTTTTTCCATATAATTATAAGGCTTATTATAACAAATTAATATACTAACTAATTGGTTTACAAGATAATATATTTATTCGTTATAACCAACATATAGCGGTTAATTTTTCTAATGCTTTGATTTTCAAAGCATAACCCCGTAGGGCAAGAGGAAAAAACAGGGCTTGCCCGGTTTCCTCTTGCTGTTCTATCGAACACCCTCCCCAGCGCGAAATTAGCAAAGGGGACGGGGAGAGATAGAACCTATCCCACACACGTAAACACACACGAAAACCGCACGCCCGGTACACAACAGAAATACCCAACAAAACCGCACAACAGAACGTGTCCGGAACACCACAAAAAACTCATCGGTCGGGGAGCGCCGCACGGCAAGGGGGTGTACCAACACTCCCGACGAGTGCAGCCGTTTGCTTGGATATATGATATAAGTTATTTTGATTCTGTCACAAATTCAAAAGGATTGCAGTATGTGCCGTTTCGGAACTTACTGCAATCCTTCATTTGTCGTCATAATGTCCCCAGGCTGAAATGATAAACACAATTACGGTAGTCTCGTTGACCATATACCTGATACGGTTCTTCTTGTCCAGCTGCCTTGACCAGACACCCTCCAGGTATCTCAACTGTTCCGGATGCCCTGTACCCGTGTACGGGTGTTCCCGGAGTTCATCAAGCAGCTTCTCCAGCTTCCTGAAAAGCTGCGGAGAGGATTTTCTCATCAACAGGACATGTTTTACCGCTTCTTTGGAAAATTCTATCTCATACATTGCCTTCGCCCTCTATACGGTTAAGAAAATCATCCAGAGACTCGTTTTTAGCCATTCTGAAGGTATTTCCGTTTCGGATATCTTCAATACCTCTCTGGATGGCCGCAAGTTCTTCCTTTGAAGGGAAATCACCTTCTCTGACTGCACACACCATAATAGGGGCTGCATTGCGTCTGGAGACCAGGATCGTTTCCGTCTCTGCCATTTCGAAGTATTTCTTCTGATTGGCACGAAATTCGCGTGTTGTAACAATCTGCATAGTTCTAATATATTGGTTTTCACCGCAAAAATAGGGATAAAAATCAATAAAACAAAAGTTTTGTGTACTTATTTGTGTACACGCGCGGAAAATTCGTTCCTCAAAGAACGCTGCGCTGGCTTTTGCTTTGCTTTCACAAACATTCAAAAACTCGTTTTTCACGGATTTGGAGGTCTGGAAGCCACATTCAGGCTAAAATTTTATGACTTGTTTTTAAGCATTACTTGTTATATGCTTATCAACTTTTAAAAAATGCACTTTAACAATCTGACAAACAGAATATTACAATCATCAACAGCGATCTAACTACGAGTTTTTGAATACTAACTGCGAGTTTTTGAATACTATTTCAAAGTTTAACTACGAGTTTTTGAATACTAATCACACAATCTACGAGTTTTATTTGTAAAACTCGTTTTTAATACTTATATTTGCGCAAAACACTGATAATTATGGCAATAGTAAACAAAGACCTTATCCAAAGTTATATTATGACTACTGCAAAATATGACTTTAATGTGTACGAAAAGCGTATCATTTATCGTCTCGTAGAAATGGCTCAAGGAGAGCTGCAAGGTATAAAGTTCGCTGATAACTGTCAGAAGATAGAGCATGATCTTTTCAGTTGCGTAAATATAACCATGCCTATCGCCTGCCTGCTTAATGGAGAGGACGACAAGAATTATGCGAGAGTAAAAGAAGCCCTACAGTCGCTTCAGCGAAAGATCTTTGAGTATGAAGATGATGAGATCTGGCAAAGTATCTCTATCATAGCCTTGCCTTATATACGGAAGCGTTCTTCAGTATTATCCTTTCAGGTACACCCACGTGTATGGGACTGCATACTTGATTTCTCAAAGGGTTTCAGGAAATACGAACTGAAAGCAGCCATGAGCTTTAAGAGCCAGTTTTCAATGCGCTTTTATGAGTTGTTGAGCAACCAGAAAACTCCTCTGATATACTCTATAGAACAGCTAAAGGAAATGTTTTGCGTAACAGACAAATACGAGCGCATCAACGATTTTATACGTTATGTTGTGGATGCTGCAAAAAAAGAGCTTGATGAAGTCAGCCCATATACCTTTGAGTACACACCGCTCAAAACAGGGCGAAAGATAACGGCCATAAAGTTTTATCCGGTATATCAACCGGAACACCGTGACAGTGATTTGGAAAAACATGACCTTCAAAAACAGACTGCTTTAAGCTGGTCGTTAGCTCCGGAAATAAGAAGTTATCTTAAAAACTCGATTGAGTTTTCAGATAAAGAGATTAAAAACAATCTAGATCTGTTTATATCAGCACAAACCTTACTTCCAGACTTCCTTAATGAACTCGCCATTCTAAAAGGGAAATCAAGGGAAAAGAAGAACCCAAAAGGTTATATAATCAATGCTATCAAGGGAAAAATTAAAGACAGAAAGAAACTTTGATTTTGTCACACAATCAAAAAAACAAAGACATGAAAGAAGGAGATTTGATATTGGTATCAGCTGAAGCTACAGGCTTAGGAAAGCCAATGGAAGCCATTATAGACAAGATTGAGACATTCATGGGACAAACCCTTGTAACAGTCACTTACACGCAACCAGACGCCTTATCCGGCTTCGGAGGGTGCTTTGTGGATTCTCATATCACTTTAAGCGAAAAAAAGACCAAGTAACCTGAATATATTTCAGGAATATTCGGTATATTTACAGCATATTCAATTAAAAAGAAGCATAAAACCAGCATATCAAGCATATTATAAGCATATTTATATCAATCGGTTAAGGTATGACAGATAAAGCAACCATACAACCCAAAAGCAAGCCGGAAAAGACTACAATCTCAATAAGCGGAGAAACATCTGAACGGCTGGAGATATACTGCCGGGCAAACGGCATATTACGGAAAGAGTTCGTTTCTCTCGCCCTGGAATACTTTGAACGCACAGGTTTCGACCTGAAGAGTAACGCACTTGATTACTCCCCCTTGGAAAAGATCATCGGAGAATTGAATGAAGTAAAAGCGACCATGCAGACAAGCAATGAGGGAACAGAAGCGATTCGCCAACTACTACAGGCAGTCCGGGAACAGACCGCAAAACAGCTTCCAGCTCCAGAACTTATAGCCCAGGCAACAGAAGCAAAGGCCAAAGCGGAAAGTCTGGCCGCAGAACAGGCCAAAGAACTACAGGTTCTTCAGGAAGAAAACAACCGATTGCGTAACGAAATCAAAGCTCTTCAGGAGTATAAAGAAAAAGCACACCGGGAACTTTGCCGTGTACGTGACGAACAAAAAACAATAGGGAAAATCAAAGTAAATACAGAACTGTAACAGCCAATCGGGTAGAAAATAGGTAGAAAAACGGCATTGGAGCCAATATACAGCAAAAATTGGTTGGTATTTTGATGCTTTTTTCATAACATTGCGAATAGAAATGCCAAAAGATTCTACACCTATGAAGGTTGAAAGAAGTCTTTAGCTGATTTTATGATTTGTCAATCATAAAATTCCGATTTTTAAGATGACAACGAGAGGGGACATTTATGTCTGTGAAGATTAATGTAAAACTCCTCGGATTGACTACATGGGGGCAAGTTGTCTTGTGCTTGTATTGTTTAATGCTTTTTGCATCACGATGTATGATGATGTAGGAAATTAACAACAATAGAAGAACGAATCCCATTAAACCGCCTACTTGCATAAATGACTTTTCACGCATGGCAACTATTTCGTTTTCCCGGCTTTGCAGTTCGGTTTGTACCTTTTCTTCTATTTGGCAAATCAATTCTTGCAGTTGTCTGTTAAGTTCTGCATTACGAGCTGCAAGGCTGTCGGCTTGTTCCGACAATTGGCGATCCTGCACTTTCTGTTCGCTGATTACGTTTCTATTGACCGAATGAAGGATAGTGGTTGATACTGCTGGAGTTACTTCCTTTTTTTTGCCGAATATGCCTAAGAAACCTTTTCGTTTTGGCTTTTTGGACTGTTCCTGCACACTTTTCTGTACAATAACCGGAATTTGATTGGCTATCTTCTTGTTAATAGATTGTTGTTCATCCATTAACCGGACTATCTGGAACATCTGTCGTTCCTTATCCTCTAAAAGACTGCGCACACTATCGATGCGCTCTGCTGGATAGGTGGCCTTGAAACGGCAGAGCATACTGTCCATTGCCATACGCCGTGCATGGTAATGCTCGATATCTTTATCGTTCCATTCCAGTATTGTTTCACCCAATAGAGAAAATTTTATCATTTGAATATTGATATTGTTTATTTCTTTTCGGAGCTCGTCTATTTTTTTATTGCCAAGTTCTAATGCTTCTATCTCCTGCCATTCATAGAGGCTATTATATGCCATACATCCGATAAGAACGGAGATAAGTATATACCCCAACCGTATTGTCTTATAGAAATTCCTGGATCGTTCCATTATTTTGATGATACTGATTTTTCAAACATGAATAAAAGTTTATCCTTTTCTTCCATACGGGTATTATCAGAATAACCGCCTTTTGTTATTTGATACCCACACGGCTTAACCATAAAAGTGCCTAAGCCTTTAGTGTATGAACTTACTTCTGAGGCATAGTCTTTACTTGTATTTAATGGAACTTTCCCTTCAATAAGACACCACTCATTATTACAACTGATACCTTTAATCTCAGACATCATTTTTTGCAGATCTGTAATAGCTTTGGAACTTGCTACTTGGGGTATCTGTAACTCAAAATAGAGCATCGGTTCGAGAATGTCCACACCTGACTGTTGCAAAGCCAGCCTGAAGACATAAGGGGTCAGCTGTCTGAAATCAGCAGGTGTACTTACCGGGCTATAATACTCGGCTTGAGTAAAAGTTACTTTCAGATCTGTCACTTCCCATCCATGTAAACCAGATTGGCAAGACATACGAATCCCTTCAAAAACGGCATTTTGAAAAGAATGGTTCAGATAACCATAGGAGATGTCACTTTCGATTTGCAACCCTGCCCCTAACGGTAAGGGTTCAAGAGTCAGCCCTATTGTGGCCCAGTAAGGGTTGGGTGGTACTTCGATCTGAATAATCTTATTGACCTTTTTTATAGGTCGTTCTTTGTAGATAGTCTTGATCTCATCAAAATGGACCTTTACGGAAAATCGTTCTTCCAGCAATGTCTGTATGATTTCCTTTTGGGTCAAACCATATAACGAGATTTCCAATTCATCACTATATGAGTTTATGGAAAAGGACAAAGACGGGTCTTCAATCCACAATGTATTCAGAGCGGATATCACCTTGCTTCTCTCTTCGGGCTTATTTGGCCGGACGGAGGATTTGAGAGCGGGATGCTGATGAGATAATCCTTGAATCAAACAAGGTTTAGCACCTAAATAATCTCCGATTCGAAAATCTTCTATATCTTCTACAATCGCGATATCATTGGCACCCACTTCATCAACATTTATCTCTCTGCCCTGATAAATAGTCTTTAGATTTTTAATCTTGATGAATTTTTCCGAATCGTTGATTCTTACAACGTCTCGAAGTCTCAGACTTCCGTCAATTATTTTAAGAAAACTTCTTTTATGCCCTTTGGGGTCATGCTCTATCTTATAGAGATAAGCTGAAAGTCTGTTTGAGACTGATGCCGGAGGAAGTATAAAAGAAGAAATGGCGTCCAACAACTCATTGATACCGATATTGAACATTGCTGATCCATGTAGCACCGGATAGACTTTGGCTTTTGCCACAAGAGCGATTATCGTATTCCAATAATCAGCCGGTGAAATTTCGCTATCCGCCAAATATCGTTCTAATATATCGTCGTCATGGTTGCATACAAATTCTTTGTATTCTTCCTTTATATATGTTTGGGAGCAAACCGGATAAACCGATCCATCGACAACAGTTTGCATAAACAGGACATCTTGCGACAGATTTGTTTTTATATCCATATACAAACGCTCCAAATTCACACCGGCACGGTCAATCTTATTGATAAATATAATTGTCGGGATTTGCAGCTTTTGTAAAGTACTGAACAGCAACTTTGTCTGCGCTTGTATGCCTTCCTTTGCGGATAAGATGAGGACTGCTCCATCAAGCATTTTGAATGTCCGCTCCACTTCCGCAATAAAATCCATGTGTCCCGGAGTGTCAATGATATTGCATTTCACTCCATTCCAGATAATAGATGTCGTAGAAGCCCGGACAGTAATTCCTCTACGTTTCTCTATATCCATAGAGTCCGTTATGGTGTCACCATTATCCACACGGCCGCACTTTTCCGTTGCTCCACTGGCAAACAGCAGATTCTCGGTTACGGAAGTTTTTCCTGCATCAATGTGAGCAAGAATTCCTAAATTTATAATATTCATTTGGATTAAGCAATAATATACTACAGTAGATGCATTGTCGAAACGCACCTTTTAATACCTCCTCGTAGCATATGAGAACTACAGGATTACTAACTCGTATTAATATGTATATTATTACTGCCGCATAACGATTACAAAATTACACAAAAAAATATATCTAACAAAAGTGGGAGGATTTTTTAACTTTTTACCATAGACATTTTATTAGGGAAGCGTAGGTTCAACTGGCAAGTACAAATAAGTAGAAATGTTTGAACAACACCAGCAAGAGTGCCCCCTTTTTTGTGGGCAATAAAAATGGCGACCGAAACCAGTCGCCATTTTCCCCATGCGTTTCCGCAATGGGCTTGCCAGAGCCTACGCTTGAGTTCTACAAATATAAGCAATTCCGTTTTCTTCTGCAATTATAACGGCACAATACCGGGACAGTTTTGAGCAACTGGCTCCTGTAACTTTTTCCGGATATCTGCAAATTTGTTTTGTGAACGGCAAAAATTCTTTGTGAACAGCACTAAGTCCATACTCTCAGAATAAAATCACATACCCATTCCAAAACCCCGGCTTCTTTTCCTGGGCTGGTCGATTTCTTCCTCCTGTTGTTTCTTTCTCTGCGGTGCCTGGTTGATATCCGGAACTTGGGATATACTGTTTCCCTGTTGTTGGATCTCTTCACGGCCTTGTTCCTGGTGCAGTTCCTGAAGATCCCGGCTCCATTCGGCCTTCATCTTCTCAAGCCGTTCATGGTTCACACGTTCTGCCCATTCCTTCTTCTGGAAGATTTCTTTCGGGCTTCCGTTCTTCATGGTATTGAGATAGTCGAAGGTCTGTTCCGGAGCCCGGTCATACCCTGTGCGCTTGTCAAATGAAGATTCACACTTTCGGAAAAAATCTGTCCTGTCAAAACCTCCTTTCACGTTTCCGCAGTTCTTCTTCCCGGTGTGGTTGGTCTTTGGGCTTAGCTTCCTGGTGTTGCTCCTGTCCTTCCGGCTTACGATGATATGTGCGTGCATGTCGTACCGGTCGGCTCCCTTCCTCTCAAAATGGATCTTTCCGTAATACTCGATATCCTCTTTGTTCAGACCTTTTCCGAACCCTTCCGCATAGTGCTGCATCACATCATCACGGACATACTTTCTCATGGCTTCAGCCTGTTCTTTCTCTGTCTTGCCCATTTTCTCCAGCTCCCGGCTGGAAGGGCTTACCGTGATCACATAGAACTTCGCATCGTTCCGGCTTAATTTTGCCTTGTTGTTGTCTATCTTGAAGGTTACTTCCTTTGCGCTTATGTAGTCACGTGAGTTATTGAAAAACGGCTGCACTTCCCGGCCGTTCTTCATGCGCTCCAGATCCTCATGCTGGAGATAGGTCGTTACTCCTGTGCAGCTCCCTGTATTGGCATAGGTTCCGGAACCGCCACCCTGAATCTTTATGTTCATAGCCCCCTCCTTTCCTTTTCCCTCTCATAGACTTTGTTTATATCATCGAGCAGCCCGGTCTTTCCTTTTGCATCGAGGAAGGAAACGATATGCTTATAGGCTTTAATCTGTGCCGTTTCGCTGGCTTCTATCCGCTTGAAGATAATATCCTGGTTCTTCCTGATAGTTGAATCTGCATCCCGCACCGCTTTTTCTGCCCTGCCTATGGCCTTGCCGTTGTTGTCGGAACTGTTGATTATCCCGGCAAGCAGTTCCTTGTTATCCTTCAGGAACCGCCTGAACTTTTCTTCCGAAAGTAAGGATGAAAGGCTTATGGTTATCTGTGTGCTGGCTCCGGCCAGAGCTTCACAAGCCGGACGCACAAGATCCGTTTCCTGTTTCTTCAGGAATGCGAACACCTGGTCCATGCGCTTGATAAGCTTCTGCATTTCCTGTGCTGGGCTTTCATGCTCGACCGGGTTTATACCGTACTTCTCAAAGTAGTTTATGGCATGAGTAATATACTCCATTTTTGACACACTGTTTGCCTTGGCCAGACGGTCAAGTTTAGCAAAAGTAGTACGTTCTACCGCTACTGTTGTTTTACTGTCTTTTTCCATATAATTATAAGGCTTATTATAACAAATTAATATACTAACTAATTGGTTTACAAGATAATATATTTATTCGTTATAACCAACATATAGCGGTTAATTTTTCTAATGCTTTGATTTTCAAAGCATAACCCCGTAGGGCAAGAGGAAAAAACAGGGCTTGCCCGGTTTCCTCTTGCTGTTCTATCGAACACCCTCCCCAGCGCGAAATTAGCAAAGGGGACGGGGAGAGATAGAACCTATCCCACACACGTAAACACACACGAAAACCGCACGCCCGGTACACAACAGAAATACCCAACAAAACCGCACAACAGAACGTGTCCGGAACACCACAAAAAACTCATCGGTCGGGGAGCGCCGCACGGCAAGGGGGTGTACCAACACTCCCGACGAGTGCAGCCGTTTGCTTGGATATATGATATAAGTTATTTTGATTCTGTCACAAATTCAAAAGGATTGCAGTATGTGCCGTTTCGGAACTTACTGCAATCCTTCATTTGTCGTCATAATGTCCCCAGGCTGAAATGATAAACACAATTACGGTAGTCTCGTTGACCATATACCTGATACGGTTCTTCTTGTCCAGCTGCCTTGACCAGACACCCTCCAGGTATCTCAACTGTTCCGGATGCCCTGTACCCGTGTACGGGTGTTCCCGGAGTTCATCAAGCAGCTTCTCCAGCTTCCTGAAAAGCTGCGGAGAGGATTTTCTCATCAACAGGACATGTTTTACCGCTTCTTTGGAAAATTCTATCTCATACATTGCCTTCGCCCTCTATACGGTTAAGAAAATCATCCAGAGACTCGTTTTTAGCCATTCTGAAGGTATTTCCGTTTCGGATATCTTCAATACCTCTCTGGATGGCCGCAAGTTCTTCCTTTGAAGGGAAATCACCTTCTCTGACTGCACACACCATAATAGGGGCTGCATTGCGTCTGGAGACCAGGATCGTTTCCGTCTCTGCCATTTCGAAGTATTTCTTCTGATTGGCACGAAATTCGCGTGTTGTAACAATCTGCATAGTTCTAATATATTGGTTTTCACCGCAAAAATAGGGATAAAAATCAATAAAACAAAAGTTTTGTGTACTTATTTGTGTACACGCGCGGAAAATTCGTTCCTCAAAGAACGCTGCGCTGGCTTTTGCTTTGCTTTCACAAACATTCAAAAACTCGTTTTTCACGGATTTGGAGGTCTGGAAGCCACATTCAGGCTAAAATTTTATGACTTGTTTTTAAGCATTACTTGTTATATGCTTATCAACTTTTAAAAAATGCACTTTAACAATCTGACAAACAGAATATTACAATCATCAACAGCGATCTAACTACGAGTTTTTGAATACTAACTGCGAGTTTTTGAATACTATTTCAAAGTTTAACTACGAGTTTTTGAATACTAATCACACAATCTACGAGTTTTATTTGTAAAACTCGTTTTTAATACTTATATTTGCGCAAAACACTGATAATTATGGCAATAGTAAACAAAGACCTTATCCAAAGTTATATTATGACTACTGCAAAATATGACTTTAATGTGTACGAAAAGCGTATCATTTATCGTCTCGTAGAAATGGCTCAAGGAGAGCTGCAAGGTATAAAGTTCGCTGATAACTGTCAGAAGATAGAGCATGATCTTTTCAGTTGCGTAAATATAACCATGCCTATCGCCTGCCTGCTTAATGGAGAGGACGACAAGAATTATGCGAGAGTAAAAGAAGCCCTACAGTCGCTTCAGCGAAAGATCTTTGAGTATGAAGATGATGAGATCTGGCAAAGTATCTCTATCATAGCCTTGCCTTATATACGGAAGCGTTCTTCAGTATTATCCTTTCAGGTACACCCACGTGTATGGGACTGCATACTTGATTTCTCAAAGGGTTTCAGGAAATACGAACTGAAAGCAGCCATGAGCTTTAAGAGCCAGTTTTCAATGCGCTTTTATGAGTTGTTGAGCAACCAGAAAACTCCTCTGATATACTCTATAGAACAGCTAAAGGAAATGTTTTGCGTAACAGACAAATACGAGCGCATCAACGATTTTATACGTTATGTTGTGGATGCTGCAAAAAAAGAGCTTGATGAAGTCAGCCCATATACCTTTGAGTACACACCGCTCAAAACAGGGCGAAAGATAACGGCCATAAAGTTTTATCCGGTATATCAACCGGAACACCGTGACAGTGATTTGGAAAAACATGACCTTCAAAAACAGACTGCTTTAAGCTGGTCGTTAGCTCCGGAAATAAGAAGTTATCTTAAAAACTCGATTGAGTTTTCAGATAAAGAGATTAAAAACAATCTAGATCTGTTTATATCAGCACAAACCTTACTTCCAGACTTCCTTAATGAACTCGCCATTCTAAAAGGGAAATCAAGGGAAAAGAAGAACCCAAAAGGTTATATAATCAATGCTATCAAGGGAAAAATTAAAGACAGAAAGAAACTTTGATTTTGTCACACAATCAAAAAAACAAAGACATGAAAGAAGGAGATTTGATATTGGTATCAGCTGAAGCTACAGGCTTAGGAAAGCCAATGGAAGCCATTATAGACAAGATTGAGACATTCATGGGACAAACCCTTGTAACAGTCACTTACACGCAACCAGACGCCTTATCCGGCTTCGGAGGGTGCTTTGTGGATTCTCATATCACTTTAAGCGAAAAAAAGACCAAGTAACCTGAATATATTTCAGGAATATTCGGTATATTTACAGCATATTCAATTAAAAAGAAGCATAAAACCAGCATATCAAGCATATTATAAGCATATTTATATCAATCGGTTAAGGTATGACAGATAAAGCAACCATACAACCCAAAAGCAAGCCGGAAAAGACTACAATCTCAATAAGCGGAGAAACATCTGAACGGCTGGAGATATACTGCCGGGCAAACGGCATATTACGGAAAGAGTTCGTTTCTCTCGCCCTGGAATACTTTGAACGCACAGGTTTCGACCTGAAGAGTAACGCACTTGATTACTCCCCCTTGGAAAAGATCATCGGAGAATTGAATGAAGTAAAAGCGACCATGCAGACAAGCAATGAGGGAACAGAAGCGATTCGCCAACTACTACAGGCAGTCCGGGAACAGACCGCAAAACAGCTTCCAGCTCCAGAACTTATAGCCCAGGCAACAGAAGCAAAGGCCAAAGCGGAAAGTCTGGCCGCAGAACAGGCCAAAGAACTACAGGTTCTTCAGGAAGAAAACAACCGATTGCGTAACGAAATCAAAGCTCTTCAGGAGTATAAAGAAAAAGCACACCGGGAACTTTGCCGTGTACGTGACGAACAAAAAACAATAGGGAAAATCAAAGTAAATACAGAACTGTAACAGCCAATCGGGTAGAAAATAGGTAGAAAAACGGCATTGGAGCCAATATACAGCAAAAATTGGTTGGTATTTTGATGCTTTTTTCATAACATTGCGAATAGAAATGCCAAAAGATTCTACACCTATGAAGGTTGAAAGAAGTCTTTAGCTGATTTTATGATTTGTCAATCATAAAATTCCGATTTTTAAGATGACAACGAGAGGGGACATTTATGTCTGTGAAGATTAATGTAAAACTCCTCGGATTGACTACATGGGGGCAAGTTGTCTTGTGCTTGTATTGTTTAATGCTTTTTGCATCACGATGTATGATGATGTAGGAAATTAACAACAATAGAAGAACGAATCCCATTAAACCGCCTACTTGCATAAATGACTTTTCACGCATGGCAACTATTTCGTTTTCCCGGCTTTGCAGTTCGGTTTGTACCTTTTCTTCTATTTGGCAAATCAATTCTTGCAGTTGTCTGTTAAGTTCTGCATTACGAGCTGCAAGGCTGTCGGCTTGTTCCGACAATTGGCGATCCTGCACTTTCTGTTCGCTGATTACGTTTCTATTGACCGAATGAAGGATAGTGGTTGATACTGCTGGAGTTACTTCCTTTTTTTTGCCGAATATGCCTAAGAAACCTTTTCGTTTTGGCTTTTTGGACTGTTCCTGCACACTTTTCTGTACAATAACCGGAATTTGATTGGCTATCTTCTTGTTAATAGATTGTTGTTCATCCATTAACCGGACTATCTGGAACATCTGTCGTTCCTTATCCTCTAAAAGACTGCGCACACTATCGATGCGCTCTGCTGGATAGGTGGCCTTGAAACGGCAGAGCATACTGTCCATTGCCATACGCCGTGCATGGTAATGCTCGATATCTTTATCGTTCCATTCCAGTATTGTTTCACCCAATAGAGAAAATTTTATCATTTGAATATTGATATTGTTTATTTCTTTTCGGAGCTCGTCTATTTTTTTATTGCCAAGTTCTAATGCTTCTATCTCCTGCCATTCATAGAGGCTATTATATGCCATACATCCGATAAGAACGGAGATAAGTATATACCCCAACCGTATTGTCTTATAGAAATTCCTGGATCGTTCCATTATTTTGATGATACTGATTTTTCAAACATGAATAAAAGTTTATCCTTTTCTTCCATACGGGTATTATCAGAATAACCGCCTTTTGTTATTTGATACCCACACGGCTTAACCATAAAAGTGCCTAAGCCTTTAGTGTATGAACTTACTTCTGAGGCATAGTCTTTACTTGTATTTAATGGAACTTTCCCTTCAATAAGACACCACTCATTATTACAACTGATACCTTTAATCTCAGACATCATTTTTTGCAGATCTGTAATAGCTTTGGAACTTGCTACTTGGGGTATCTGTAACTCAAAATAGAGCATCGGTTCGAGAATGTCCACACCTGACTGTTGCAAAGCCAGCCTGAAGACATAAGGGGTCAGCTGTCTGAAATCAGCAGGTGTACTTACCGGGCTATAATACTCGGCTTGAGTAAAAGTTACTTTCAGATCTGTCACTTCCCATCCATGTAAACCAGATTGGCAAGACATACGAATCCCTTCAAAAACGGCATTTTGAAAAGAATGGTTCAGATAACCATAGGAGATGTCACTTTCGATTTGCAACCCTGCCCCTAACGGTAAGGGTTCAAGAGTCAGCCCTATTGTGGCCCAGTAAGGGTTGGGTGGTACTTCGATCTGAATAATCTTATTGACCTTTTTTATAGGTCGTTCTTTGTAGATAGTCTTGATCTCATCAAAATGGACCTTTACGGAAAATCGTTCTTCCAGCAATGTCTGTATGATTTCCTTTTGGGTCAAACCATATAACGAGATTTCCAATTCATCACTATATGAGTTTATGGAAAAGGACAAAGACGGGTCTTCAATCCACAATGTATTCAGAGCGGATATCACCTTGCTTCTCTCTTCGGGCTTATTTGGCCGGACGGAGGATTTGAGAGCGGGATGCTGATGAGATAATCCTTGAATCAAACAAGGTTTAGCACCTAAATAATCTCCGATTCGAAAATCTTCTATATCTTCTACAATCGCGATATCATTGGCACCCACTTCATCAACATTTATCTCTCTGCCCTGATAAATAGTCTTTAGATTTTTAATCTTGATGAATTTTTCCGAATCGTTGATTCTTACAACGTCTCGAAGTCTCAGACTTCCGTCAATTATTTTAAGAAAACTTCTTTTATGCCCTTTGGGGTCATGCTCTATCTTATAGAGATAAGCTGAAAGTCTGTTTGAGACTGATGCCGGAGGAAGTATAAAAGAAGAAATGGCGTCCAACAACTCATTGATACCGATATTGAACATTGCTGATCCATGTAGCACCGGATAGACTTTGGCTTTTGCCACAAGAGCGATTATCGTATTCCAATAATCAGCCGGTGAAATTTCGCTATCCGCCAAATATCGTTCTAATATATCGTCGTCATGGTTGCATACAAATTCTTTGTATTCTTCCTTTATATATGTTTGGGAGCAAACCGGATAAACCGATCCATCGACAACAGTTTGCATAAACAGGACATCTTGCGACAGATTTGTTTTTATATCCATATACAAACGCTCCAAATTCACACCGGCACGGTCAATCTTATTGATAAATATAATTGTCGGGATTTGCAGCTTTTGTAAAGTACTGAACAGCAACTTTGTCTGCGCTTGTATGCCTTCCTTTGCGGATAAGATGAGGACTGCTCCATCAAGCATTTTGAATGTCCGCTCCACTTCCGCAATAAAATCCATGTGTCCCGGAGTGTCAATGATATTGCATTTCACTCCATTCCAGATAATAGATGTCGTAGAAGCCCGGACAGTAATTCCTCTACGTTTCTCTATATCCATAGAGTCCGTTATGGTGTCACCATTATCCACACGGCCGCACTTTTCCGTTGCTCCACTGGCAAACAGCAGATTCTCGGTTACGGAAGTTTTTCCTGCATCAATGTGAGCAAGAATTCCTAAATTTATAATATTCATTTGGATTAAGCAATAATATACTACAGTAGATGCATTGTCGAAACGCACCTTTTAATACCTCCTCGTAGCATATGAGAACTACAGGATTACTAACTCGTATTAATATGTATATTATTACTGCCGCATAACGATTACAAAATTACACAAAAAAATATATCTAACAAAAGTGGGAGGATTTTTTAACTTTTTACCATAGACATTTTATTAGGGAAGCGTAGGTTCAACTGGCAAGTACAAATAAGTAGAAATGTTTGAACAACACCAGCAAGAGTGCCCCCTTTTTTGTGGGCAATAAAAATGGCGACCGAAACCAGTCGCCATTTTCCCCATGCGTTTCCGCAATGGGCTTGCCAGAGCCTACGCTTGAGTTCTACAAATATAAGCAATTCCGTTTTCTTCTGCAATTATAACGGCACAATACCGGGACAGTTTTGAGCAACTGGCTCCTGTAACTTTTTCCGGATATCTGCAAATTTGTTTTGTGAACGGCAAAAATTCTTTGTGAACAGCACTAAGTCCATACTCTCAGAATAAAATCACATACCCATTCCAAAACCCCGGCTTCTTTTCCTGGGCTGGTCGATTTCTTCCTCCTGTTGTTTCTTTCTCTGCGGTGCCTGGTTGATATCCGGAACTTGGGATATACTGTTTCCCTGTTGTTGGATCTCTTCACGGCCTTGTTCCTGGTGCAGTTCCTGAAGATCCCGGCTCCATTCGGCCTTCATCTTCTCAAGCCGTTCATGGTTCACACGTTCTGCCCATTCCTTCTTCTGGAAGATTTCTTTCGGGCTTCCGTTCTTCATGGTATTGAGATAGTCGAAGGTCTGTTCCGGAGCCCGGTCATACCCTGTGCGCTTGTCAAATGAAGATTCACACTTTCGGAAAAAATCTGTCCTGTCAAAACCTCCTTTCACGTTTCCGCAGTTCTTCTTCCCGGTGTGGTTGGTCTTTGGGCTTAGCTTCCTGGTGTTGCTCCTGTCCTTCCGGCTTACGATGATATGTGCGTGCATGTCGTACCGGTCGGCTCCCTTCCTCTCAAAATGGATCTTTCCGTAATACTCGATATCCTCTTTGTTCAGACCTTTTCCGAACCCTTCCGCATAGTGCTGCATCACATCATCACGGACATACTTTCTCATGGCTTCAGCCTGTTCTTTCTCTGTCTTGCCCATTTTCTCCAGCTCCCGGCTGGAAGGGCTTACCGTGATCACATAGAACTTCGCATCGTTCCGGCTTAATTTTGCCTTGTTGTTGTCTATCTTGAAGGTTACTTCCTTTGCGCTTATGTAGTCACGTGAGTTATTGAAAAACGGCTGCACTTCCCGGCCGTTCTTCATGCGCTCCAGATCCTCATGCTGGAGATAGGTCGTTACTCCTGTGCAGCTCCCTGTATTGGCATAGGTTCCGGAACCGCCACCCTGAATCTTTATGTTCATAGCCCCCTCCTTTCCTTTTCCCTCTCATAGACTTTGTTTATATCATCGAGCAGCCCGGTCTTTCCTTTTGCATCGAGGAAGGAAACGATATGCTTATAGGCTTTAATCTGTGCCGTTTCGCTGGCTTCTATCCGCTTGAAGATAATATCCTGGTTCTTCCTGATAGTTGAATCTGCATCCCGCACCGCTTTTTCTGCCCTGCCTATGGCCTTGCCGTTGTTGTCGGAACTGTTGATTATCCCGGCAAGCAGTTCCTTGTTATCCTTCAGGAACCGCCTGAACTTTTCTTCCGAAAGTAAGGATGAAAGGCTTATGGTTATCTGTGTGCTGGCTCCGGCCAGAGCTTCACAAGCCGGACGCACAAGATCCGTTTCCTGTTTCTTCAGGAATGCGAACACCTGGTCCATGCGCTTGATAAGCTTCTGCATTTCCTGTGCTGGGCTTTCATGCTCGACCGGGTTTATACCGTACTTCTCAAAGTAGTTTATGGCATGAGTAATATACTCCATTTTTGACACACTGTTTGCCTTGGCCAGACGGTCAAGTTTAGCAAAAGTAGTACGTTCTACCGCTACTGTTGTTTTACTGTCTTTTTCCATATAATTATAAGGCTTATTATAACAAATTAATATACTAACTAATTGGTTTACAAGATAATATATTTATTCGTTATAACCAACATATAGCGGTTAATTTTTCTAATGCTTTGATTTTCAAAGCATAACCCCGTAGGGCAAGAGGAAAAAACAGGGCTTGCCCGGTTTCCTCTTGCTGTTCTATCGAACACCCTCCCCAGCGCGAAATTAGCAAAGGGGACGGGGAGAGATAGAACCTATCCCACACACGTAAACACACACGAAAACCGCACGCCCGGTACACAACAGAAATACCCAACAAAACCGCACAACAGAACGTGTCCGGAACACCACAAAAAACTCATCGGTCGGGGAGCGCCGCACGGCAAGGGGGTGTACCAACACTCCCGACGAGTGCAGCCGTTTGCTTGGATATATGATATAAGTTATTTTGATTCTGTCACAAATTCAAAAGGATTGCAGTATGTGCCGTTTCGGAACTTACTGCAATCCTTCATTTGTCGTCATAATGTCCCCAGGCTGAAATGATAAACACAATTACGGTAGTCTCGTTGACCATATACCTGATACGGTTCTTCTTGTCCAGCTGCCTTGACCAGACACCCTCCAGGTATCTCAACTGTTCCGGATGCCCTGTACCCGTGTACGGGTGTTCCCGGAGTTCATCAAGCAGCTTCTCCAGCTTCCTGAAAAGCTGCGGAGAGGATTTTCTCATCAACAGGACATGTTTTACCGCTTCTTTGGAAAATTCTATCTCATACATTGCCTTCGCCCTCTATACGGTTAAGAAAATCATCCAGAGACTCGTTTTTAGCCATTCTGAAGGTATTTCCGTTTCGGATATCTTCAATACCTCTCTGGATGGCCGCAAGTTCTTCCTTTGAAGGGAAATCACCTTCTCTGACTGCACACACCATAATAGGGGCTGCATTGCGTCTGGAGACCAGGATCGTTTCCGTCTCTGCCATTTCGAAGTATTTCTTCTGATTGGCACGAAATTCGCGTGTTGTAACAATCTGCATAGTTCTAATATATTGGTTTTCACCGCAAAAATAGGGATAAAAATCAATAAAACAAAAGTTTTGTGTACTTATTTGTGTACACGCGCGGAAAATTCGTTCCTCAAAGAACGCTGCGCTGGCTTTTGCTTTGCTTTCACAAACATTCAAAAACTCGTTTTTCACGGATTTGGAGGTCTGGAAGCCACATTCAGGCTAAAATTTTATGACTTGTTTTTAAGCATTACTTGTTATATGCTTATCAACTTTTAAAAAATGCACTTTAACAATCTGACAAACAGAATATTACAATCATCAACAGCGATCTAACTACGAGTTTTTGAATACTAACTGCGAGTTTTTGAATACTATTTCAAAGTTTAACTACGAGTTTTTGAATACTAATCACACAATCTACGAGTTTTATTTGTAAAACTCGTTTTTAATACTTATATTTGCGCAAAACACTGATAATTATGGCAATAGTAAACAAAGACCTTATCCAAAGTTATATTATGACTACTGCAAAATATGACTTTAATGTGTACGAAAAGCGTATCATTTATCGTCTCGTAGAAATGGCTCAAGGAGAGCTGCAAGGTATAAAGTTCGCTGATAACTGTCAGAAGATAGAGCATGATCTTTTCAGTTGCGTAAATATAACCATGCCTATCGCCTGCCTGCTTAATGGAGAGGACGACAAGAATTATGCGAGAGTAAAAGAAGCCCTACAGTCGCTTCAGCGAAAGATCTTTGAGTATGAAGATGATGAGATCTGGCAAAGTATCTCTATCATAGCCTTGCCTTATATACGGAAGCGTTCTTCAGTATTATCCTTTCAGGTACACCCACGTGTATGGGACTGCATACTTGATTTCTCAAAGGGTTTCAGGAAATACGAACTGAAAGCAGCCATGAGCTTTAAGAGCCAGTTTTCAATGCGCTTTTATGAGTTGTTGAGCAACCAGAAAACTCCTCTGATATACTCTATAGAACAGCTAAAGGAAATGTTTTGCGTAACAGACAAATACGAGCGCATCAACGATTTTATACGTTATGTTGTGGATGCTGCAAAAAAAGAGCTTGATGAAGTCAGCCCATATACCTTTGAGTACACACCGCTCAAAACAGGGCGAAAGATAACGGCCATAAAGTTTTATCCGGTATATCAACCGGAACACCGTGACAGTGATTTGGAAAAACATGACCTTCAAAAACAGACTGCTTTAAGCTGGTCGTTAGCTCCGGAAATAAGAAGTTATCTTAAAAACTCGATTGAGTTTTCAGATAAAGAGATTAAAAACAATCTAGATCTGTTTATATCAGCACAAACCTTACTTCCAGACTTCCTTAATGAACTCGCCATTCTAAAAGGGAAATCAAGGGAAAAGAAGAACCCAAAAGGTTATATAATCAATGCTATCAAGGGAAAAATTAAAGACAGAAAGAAACTTTGATTTTGTCACACAATCAAAAAAACAAAGACATGAAAGAAGGAGATTTGATATTGGTATCAGCTGAAGCTACAGGCTTAGGAAAGCCAATGGAAGCCATTATAGACAAGATTGAGACATTCATGGGACAAACCCTTGTAACAGTCACTTACACGCAACCAGACGCCTTATCCGGCTTCGGAGGGTGCTTTGTGGATTCTCATATCACTTTAAGCGAAAAAAAGACCAAGTAACCTGAATATATTTCAGGAATATTCGGTATATTTACAGCATATTCAATTAAAAAGAAGCATAAAACCAGCATATCAAGCATATTATAAGCATATTTATATCAATCGGTTAAGGTATGACAGATAAAGCAACCATACAACCCAAAAGCAAGCCGGAAAAGACTACAATCTCAATAAGCGGAGAAACATCTGAACGGCTGGAGATATACTGCCGGGCAAACGGCATATTACGGAAAGAGTTCGTTTCTCTCGCCCTGGAATACTTTGAACGCACAGGTTTCGACCTGAAGAGTAACGCACTTGATTACTCCCCCTTGGAAAAGATCATCGGAGAATTGAATGAAGTAAAAGCGACCATGCAGACAAGCAATGAGGGAACAGAAGCGATTCGCCAACTACTACAGGCAGTCCGGGAACAGACCGCAAAACAGCTTCCAGCTCCAGAACTTATAGCCCAGGCAACAGAAGCAAAGGCCAAAGCGGAAAGTCTGGCCGCAGAACAGGCCAAAGAACTACAGGTTCTTCAGGAAGAAAACAACCGATTGCGTAACGAAATCAAAGCTCTTCAGGAGTATAAAGAAAAAGCACACCGGGAACTTTGCCGTGTACGTGACGAACAAAAAACAATAGGGAAAATCAAAGTAAATACAGAACTGTAACAGCCAATCGGGTAGAAAATAGGTAGAAAAACGGCATTGGAGCCAATATACAGCAAAAATTGGTTGGTATTTTGATGCTTTTTTCATAACATTGCGAATAGAAATGCCAAAAGATTCTACACCTATGAAGGTTGAAAGAAGTCTTTAGCTGATTTTATGATTTGTCAATCATAAAATTCCGATTTTTAAGATGACAACGAGAGGGGACATTTATGTCTGTGAAGATTAATGTAAAACTCCTCGGATTGACTACATGGGGGCAAGTTGTCTTGTGCTTGTATTGTTTAATGCTTTTTGCATCACGATGTATGATGATGTAGGAAATTAACAACAATAGAAGAACGAATCCCATTAAACCGCCTACTTGCATAAATGACTTTTCACGCATGGCAACTATTTCGTTTTCCCGGCTTTGCAGTTCGGTTTGTACCTTTTCTTCTATTTGGCAAATCAATTCTTGCAGTTGTCTGTTAAGTTCTGCATTACGAGCTGCAAGGCTGTCGGCTTGTTCCGACAATTGGCGATCCTGCACTTTCTGTTCGCTGATTACGTTTCTATTGACCGAATGAAGGATAGTGGTTGATACTGCTGGAGTTACTTCCTTTTTTTTGCCGAATATGCCTAAGAAACCTTTTCGTTTTGGCTTTTTGGACTGTTCCTGCACACTTTTCTGTACAATAACCGGAATTTGATTGGCTATCTTCTTGTTAATAGATTGTTGTTCATCCATTAACCGGACTATCTGGAACATCTGTCGTTCCTTATCCTCTAAAAGACTGCGCACACTATCGATGCGCTCTGCTGGATAGGTGGCCTTGAAACGGCAGAGCATACTGTCCATTGCCATACGCCGTGCATGGTAATGCTCGATATCTTTATCGTTCCATTCCAGTATTGTTTCACCCAATAGAGAAAATTTTATCATTTGAATATTGATATTGTTTATTTCTTTTCGGAGCTCGTCTATTTTTTTATTGCCAAGTTCTAATGCTTCTATCTCCTGCCATTCATAGAGGCTATTATATGCCATACATCCGATAAGAACGGAGATAAGTATATACCCCAACCGTATTGTCTTATAGAAATTCCTGGATCGTTCCATTATTTTGATGATACTGATTTTTCAAACATGAATAAAAGTTTATCCTTTTCTTCCATACGGGTATTATCAGAATAACCGCCTTTTGTTATTTGATACCCACACGGCTTAACCATAAAAGTGCCTAAGCCTTTAGTGTATGAACTTACTTCTGAGGCATAGTCTTTACTTGTATTTAATGGAACTTTCCCTTCAATAAGACACCACTCATTATTACAACTGATACCTTTAATCTCAGACATCATTTTTTGCAGATCTGTAATAGCTTTGGAACTTGCTACTTGGGGTATCTGTAACTCAAAATAGAGCATCGGTTCGAGAATGTCCACACCTGACTGTTGCAAAGCCAGCCTGAAGACATAAGGGGTCAGCTGTCTGAAATCAGCAGGTGTACTTACCGGGCTATAATACTCGGCTTGAGTAAAAGTTACTTTCAGATCTGTCACTTCCCATCCATGTAAACCAGATTGGCAAGACATACGAATCCCTTCAAAAACGGCATTTTGAAAAGAATGGTTCAGATAACCATAGGAGATGTCACTTTCGATTTGCAACCCTGCCCCTAACGGTAAGGGTTCAAGAGTCAGCCCTATTGTGGCCCAGTAAGGGTTGGGTGGTACTTCGATCTGAATAATCTTATTGACCTTTTTTATAGGTCGTTCTTTGTAGATAGTCTTGATCTCATCAAAATGGACCTTTACGGAAAATCGTTCTTCCAGCAATGTCTGTATGATTTCCTTTTGGGTCAAACCATATAACGAGATTTCCAATTCATCACTATATGAGTTTATGGAAAAGGACAAAGACGGGTCTTCAATCCACAATGTATTCAGAGCGGATATCACCTTGCTTCTCTCTTCGGGCTTATTTGGCCGGACGGAGGATTTGAGAGCGGGATGCTGATGAGATAATCCTTGAATCAAACAAGGTTTAGCACCTAAATAATCTCCGATTCGAAAATCTTCTATATCTTCTACAATCGCGATATCATTGGCACCCACTTCATCAACATTTATCTCTCTGCCCTGATAAATAGTCTTTAGATTTTTAATCTTGATGAATTTTTCCGAATCGTTGATTCTTACAACGTCTCGAAGTCTCAGACTTCCGTCAATTATTTTAAGAAAACTTCTTTTATGCCCTTTGGGGTCATGCTCTATCTTATAGAGATAAGCTGAAAGTCTGTTTGAGACTGATGCCGGAGGAAGTATAAAAGAAGAAATGGCGTCCAACAACTCATTGATACCGATATTGAACATTGCTGATCCATGTAGCACCGGATAGACTTTGGCTTTTGCCACAAGAGCGATTATCGTATTCCAATAATCAGCCGGTGAAATTTCGCTATCCGCCAAATATCGTTCTAATATATCGTCGTCATGGTTGCATACAAATTCTTTGTATTCTTCCTTTATATATGTTTGGGAGCAAACCGGATAAACCGATCCATCGACAACAGTTTGCATAAACAGGACATCTTGCGACAGATTTGTTTTTATATCCATATACAAACGCTCCAAATTCACACCGGCACGGTCAATCTTATTGATAAATATAATTGTCGGGATTTGCAGCTTTTGTAAAGTACTGAACAGCAACTTTGTCTGCGCTTGTATGCCTTCCTTTGCGGATAAGATGAGGACTGCTCCATCAAGCATTTTGAATGTCCGCTCCACTTCCGCAATAAAATCCATGTGTCCCGGAGTGTCAATGATATTGCATTTCACTCCATTCCAGATAATAGATGTCGTAGAAGCCCGGACAGTAATTCCTCTACGTTTCTCTATATCCATAGAGTCCGTTATGGTGTCACCATTATCCACACGGCCGCACTTTTCCGTTGCTCCACTGGCAAACAGCAGATTCTCGGTTACGGAAGTTTTTCCTGCATCAATGTGAGCAAGAATTCCTAAATTTATAATATTCATTTGGATTAAGCAATAATATACTACAGTAGATGCATTGTCGAAACGCACCTTTTAATACCTCCTCGTAGCATATGAGAACTACAGGATTACTAACTCGTATTAATATGTATATTATTACTGCCGCATAACGATTACAAAATTACACAAAAAAATATATCTAACAAAAGTGGGAGGATTTTTTAACTTTTTACCATAGACATTTTATTAGGGAAGCGTAGGTTCAACTGGCAAGTACAAATAAGTAGAAATGTTTGAACAACACCAGCAAGAGTGCCCCCTTTTTTGTGGGCAATAAAAATGGCGACCGAAACCAGTCGCCATTTTCCCCATGCGTTTCCGCAATGGGCTTGCCAGAGCCTACGCTTGAGTTCTACAAATATAAGCAATTCCGTTTTCTTCTGCAATTATAACGGCACAATACCGGGACAGTTTTGAGCAACTGGCTCCTGTAACTTTTTCCGGATATCTGCAAATTTGTTTTGTGAACGGCAAAAATTCTTTGTGAACAGCACTAAGTCCATACTCTCAGAATAAAATCACATACCCATTCCAAAACCCCGGCTTCTTTTCCTGGGCTGGTCGATTTCTTCCTCCTGTTGTTTCTTTCTCTGCGGTGCCTGGTTGATATCCGGAACTTGGGATATACTGTTTCCCTGTTGTTGGATCTCTTCACGGCCTTGTTCCTGGTGCAGTTCCTGAAGATCCCGGCTCCATTCGGCCTTCATCTTCTCAAGCCGTTCATGGTTCACACGTTCTGCCCATTCCTTCTTCTGGAAGATTTCTTTCGGGCTTCCGTTCTTCATGGTATTGAGATAGTCGAAGGTCTGTTCCGGAGCCCGGTCATACCCTGTGCGCTTGTCAAATGAAGATTCACACTTTCGGAAAAAATCTGTCCTGTCAAAACCTCCTTTCACGTTTCCGCAGTTCTTCTTCCCGGTGTGGTTGGTCTTTGGGCTTAGCTTCCTGGTGTTGCTCCTGTCCTTCCGGCTTACGATGATATGTGCGTGCATGTCGTACCGGTCGGCTCCCTTCCTCTCAAAATGGATCTTTCCGTAATACTCGATATCCTCTTTGTTCAGACCTTTTCCGAACCCTTCCGCATAGTGCTGCATCACATCATCACGGACATACTTTCTCATGGCTTCAGCCTGTTCTTTCTCTGTCTTGCCCATTTTCTCCAGCTCCCGGCTGGAAGGGCTTACCGTGATCACATAGAACTTCGCATCGTTCCGGCTTAATTTTGCCTTGTTGTTGTCTATCTTGAAGGTTACTTCCTTTGCGCTTATGTAGTCACGTGAGTTATTGAAAAACGGCTGCACTTCCCGGCCGTTCTTCATGCGCTCCAGATCCTCATGCTGGAGATAGGTCGTTACTCCTGTGCAGCTCCCTGTATTGGCATAGGTTCCGGAACCGCCACCCTGAATCTTTATGTTCATAGCCCCCTCCTTTCCTTTTCCCTCTCATAGACTTTGTTTATATCATCGAGCAGCCCGGTCTTTCCTTTTGCATCGAGGAAGGAAACGATATGCTTATAGGCTTTAATCTGTGCCGTTTCGCTGGCTTCTATCCGCTTGAAGATAATATCCTGGTTCTTCCTGATAGTTGAATCTGCATCCCGCACCGCTTTTTCTGCCCTGCCTATGGCCTTGCCGTTGTTGTCGGAACTGTTGATTATCCCGGCAAGCAGTTCCTTGTTATCCTTCAGGAACCGCCTGAACTTTTCTTCCGAAAGTAAGGATGAAAGGCTTATGGTTATCTGTGTGCTGGCTCCGGCCAGAGCTTCACAAGCCGGACGCACAAGATCCGTTTCCTGTTTCTTCAGGAATGCGAACACCTGGTCCATGCGCTTGATAAGCTTCTGCATTTCCTGTGCTGGGCTTTCATGCTCGACCGGGTTTATACCGTACTTCTCAAAGTAGTTTATGGCATGAGTAATATACTCCATTTTTGACACACTGTTTGCCTTGGCCAGACGGTCAAGTTTAGCAAAAGTAGTACGTTCTACCGCTACTGTTGTTTTACTGTCTTTTTCCATATAATTATAAGGCTTATTATAACAAATTAATATACTAACTAATTGGTTTACAAGATAATATATTTATTCGTTATAACCAACATATAGCGGTTAATTTTTCTAATGCTTTGATTTTCAAAGCATAACCCCGTAGGGCAAGAGGAAAAAACAGGGCTTGCCCGGTTTCCTCTTGCTGTTCTATCGAACACCCTCCCCAGCGCGAAATTAGCAAAGGGGACGGGGAGAGATAGAACCTATCCCACACACGTAAACACACACGAAAACCGCACGCCCGGTACACAACAGAAATACCCAACAAAACCGCACAACAGAACGTGTCCGGAACACCACAAAAAACTCATCGGTCGGGGAGCGCCGCACGGCAAGGGGGTGTACCAACACTCCCGACGAGTGCAGCCGTTTGCTTGGATATATGATATAAGTTATTTTGATTCTGTCACAAATTCAAAAGGATTGCAGTATGTGCCGTTTCGGAACTTACTGCAATCCTTCATTTGTCGTCATAATGTCCCCAGGCTGAAATGATAAACACAATTACGGTAGTCTCGTTGACCATATACCTGATACGGTTCTTCTTGTCCAGCTGCCTTGACCAGACACCCTCCAGGTATCTCAACTGTTCCGGATGCCCTGTACCCGTGTACGGGTGTTCCCGGAGTTCATCAAGCAGCTTCTCCAGCTTCCTGAAAAGCTGCGGAGAGGATTTTCTCATCAACAGGACATGTTTTACCGCTTCTTTGGAAAATTCTATCTCATACATTGCCTTCGCCCTCTATACGGTTAAGAAAATCATCCAGAGACTCGTTTTTAGCCATTCTGAAGGTATTTCCGTTTCGGATATCTTCAATACCTCTCTGGATGGCCGCAAGTTCTTCCTTTGAAGGGAAATCACCTTCTCTGACTGCACACACCATAATAGGGGCTGCATTGCGTCTGGAGACCAGGATCGTTTCCGTCTCTGCCATTTCGAAGTATTTCTTCTGATTGGCACGAAATTCGCGTGTTGTAACAATCTGCATAGTTCTAATATATTGGTTTTCACCGCAAAAATAGGGATAAAAATCAATAAAACAAAAGTTTTGTGTACTTATTTGTGTACACGCGCGGAAAATTCGTTCCTCAAAGAACGCTGCGCTGGCTTTTGCTTTGCTTTCACAAACATTCAAAAACTCGTTTTTCACGGATTTGGAGGTCTGGAAGCCACATTCAGGCTAAAATTTTATGACTTGTTTTTAAGCATTACTTGTTATATGCTTATCAACTTTTAAAAAATGCACTTTAACAATCTGACAAACAGAATATTACAATCATCAACAGCGATCTAACTACGAGTTTTTGAATACTAACTGCGAGTTTTTGAATACTATTTCAAAGTTTAACTACGAGTTTTTGAATACTAATCACACAATCTACGAGTTTTATTTGTAAAACTCGTTTTTAATACTTATATTTGCGCAAAACACTGATAATTATGGCAATAGTAAACAAAGACCTTATCCAAAGTTATATTATGACTACTGCAAAATATGACTTTAATGTGTACGAAAAGCGTATCATTTATCGTCTCGTAGAAATGGCTCAAGGAGAGCTGCAAGGTATAAAGTTCGCTGATAACTGTCAGAAGATAGAGCATGATCTTTTCAGTTGCGTAAATATAACCATGCCTATCGCCTGCCTGCTTAATGGAGAGGACGACAAGAATTATGCGAGAGTAAAAGAAGCCCTACAGTCGCTTCAGCGAAAGATCTTTGAGTATGAAGATGATGAGATCTGGCAAAGTATCTCTATCATAGCCTTGCCTTATATACGGAAGCGTTCTTCAGTATTATCCTTTCAGGTACACCCACGTGTATGGGACTGCATACTTGATTTCTCAAAGGGTTTCAGGAAATACGAACTGAAAGCAGCCATGAGCTTTAAGAGCCAGTTTTCAATGCGCTTTTATGAGTTGTTGAGCAACCAGAAAACTCCTCTGATATACTCTATAGAACAGCTAAAGGAAATGTTTTGCGTAACAGACAAATACGAGCGCATCAACGATTTTATACGTTATGTTGTGGATGCTGCAAAAAAAGAGCTTGATGAAGTCAGCCCATATACCTTTGAGTACACACCGCTCAAAACAGGGCGAAAGATAACGGCCATAAAGTTTTATCCGGTATATCAACCGGAACACCGTGACAGTGATTTGGAAAAACATGACCTTCAAAAACAGACTGCTTTAAGCTGGTCGTTAGCTCCGGAAATAAGAAGTTATCTTAAAAACTCGATTGAGTTTTCAGATAAAGAGATTAAAAACAATCTAGATCTGTTTATATCAGCACAAACCTTACTTCCAGACTTCCTTAATGAACTCGCCATTCTAAAAGGGAAATCAAGGGAAAAGAAGAACCCAAAAGGTTATATAATCAATGCTATCAAGGGAAAAATTAAAGACAGAAAGAAACTTTGATTTTGTCACACAATCAAAAAAACAAAGACATGAAAGAAGGAGATTTGATATTGGTATCAGCTGAAGCTACAGGCTTAGGAAAGCCAATGGAAGCCATTATAGACAAGATTGAGACATTCATGGGACAAACCCTTGTAACAGTCACTTACACGCAACCAGACGCCTTATCCGGCTTCGGAGGGTGCTTTGTGGATTCTCATATCACTTTAAGCGAAAAAAAGACCAAGTAACCTGAATATATTTCAGGAATATTCGGTATATTTACAGCATATTCAATTAAAAAGAAGCATAAAACCAGCATATCAAGCATATTATAAGCATATTTATATCAATCGGTTAAGGTATGACAGATAAAGCAACCATACAACCCAAAAGCAAGCCGGAAAAGACTACAATCTCAATAAGCGGAGAAACATCTGAACGGCTGGAGATATACTGCCGGGCAAACGGCATATTACGGAAAGAGTTCGTTTCTCTCGCCCTGGAATACTTTGAACGCACAGGTTTCGACCTGAAGAGTAACGCACTTGATTACTCCCCCTTGGAAAAGATCATCGGAGAATTGAATGAAGTAAAAGCGACCATGCAGACAAGCAATGAGGGAACAGAAGCGATTCGCCAACTACTACAGGCAGTCCGGGAACAGACCGCAAAACAGCTTCCAGCTCCAGAACTTATAGCCCAGGCAACAGAAGCAAAGGCCAAAGCGGAAAGTCTGGCCGCAGAACAGGCCAAAGAACTACAGGTTCTTCAGGAAGAAAACAACCGATTGCGTAACGAAATCAAAGCTCTTCAGGAGTATAAAGAAAAAGCACACCGGGAACTTTGCCGTGTACGTGACGAACAAAAAACAATAGGGAAAATCAAAGTAAATACAGAACTGTAACAGCCAATCGGGTAGAAAATAGGTAGAAAAACGGCATTGGAGCCAATATACAGCAAAAATTGGTTGGTATTTTGATGCTTTTTTCATAACATTGCGAATAGAAATGCCAAAAGATTCTACACCTATGAAGGTTGAAAGAAGTCTTTAGCTGATTTTATGATTTGTCAATCATAAAATTCCGATTTTTAAGATGACAACGAGAGGGGACATTTATGTCTGTGAAGATTAATGTAAAACTCCTCGGATTGACTACATGGGGGCAAGTTGTCTTGTGCTTGTATTGTTTAATGCTTTTTGCATCACGATGTATGATGATGTAGGAAATTAACAACAATAGAAGAACGAATCCCATTAAACCGCCTACTTGCATAAATGACTTTTCACGCATGGCAACTATTTCGTTTTCCCGGCTTTGCAGTTCGGTTTGTACCTTTTCTTCTATTTGGCAAATCAATTCTTGCAGTTGTCTGTTAAGTTCTGCATTACGAGCTGCAAGGCTGTCGGCTTGTTCCGACAATTGGCGATCCTGCACTTTCTGTTCGCTGATTACGTTTCTATTGACCGAATGAAGGATAGTGGTTGATACTGCTGGAGTTACTTCCTTTTTTTTGCCGAATATGCCTAAGAAACCTTTTCGTTTTGGCTTTTTGGACTGTTCCTGCACACTTTTCTGTACAATAACCGGAATTTGATTGGCTATCTTCTTGTTAATAGATTGTTGTTCATCCATTAACCGGACTATCTGGAACATCTGTCGTTCCTTATCCTCTAAAAGACTGCGCACACTATCGATGCGCTCTGCTGGATAGGTGGCCTTGAAACGGCAGAGCATACTGTCCATTGCCATACGCCGTGCATGGTAATGCTCGATATCTTTATCGTTCCATTCCAGTATTGTTTCACCCAATAGAGAAAATTTTATCATTTGAATATTGATATTGTTTATTTCTTTTCGGAGCTCGTCTATTTTTTTATTGCCAAGTTCTAATGCTTCTATCTCCTGCCATTCATAGAGGCTATTATATGCCATACATCCGATAAGAACGGAGATAAGTATATACCCCAACCGTATTGTCTTATAGAAATTCCTGGATCGTTCCATTATTTTGATGATACTGATTTTTCAAACATGAATAAAAGTTTATCCTTTTCTTCCATACGGGTATTATCAGAATAACCGCCTTTTGTTATTTGATACCCACACGGCTTAACCATAAAAGTGCCTAAGCCTTTAGTGTATGAACTTACTTCTGAGGCATAGTCTTTACTTGTATTTAATGGAACTTTCCCTTCAATAAGACACCACTCATTATTACAACTGATACCTTTAATCTCAGACATCATTTTTTGCAGATCTGTAATAGCTTTGGAACTTGCTACTTGGGGTATCTGTAACTCAAAATAGAGCATCGGTTCGAGAATGTCCACACCTGACTGTTGCAAAGCCAGCCTGAAGACATAAGGGGTCAGCTGTCTGAAATCAGCAGGTGTACTTACCGGGCTATAATACTCGGCTTGAGTAAAAGTTACTTTCAGATCTGTCACTTCCCATCCATGTAAACCAGATTGGCAAGACATACGAATCCCTTCAAAAACGGCATTTTGAAAAGAATGGTTCAGATAACCATAGGAGATGTCACTTTCGATTTGCAACCCTGCCCCTAACGGTAAGGGTTCAAGAGTCAGCCCTATTGTGGCCCAGTAAGGGTTGGGTGGTACTTCGATCTGAATAATCTTATTGACCTTTTTTATAGGTCGTTCTTTGTAGATAGTCTTGATCTCATCAAAATGGACCTTTACGGAAAATCGTTCTTCCAGCAATGTCTGTATGATTTCCTTTTGGGTCAAACCATATAACGAGATTTCCAATTCATCACTATATGAGTTTATGGAAAAGGACAAAGACGGGTCTTCAATCCACAATGTATTCAGAGCGGATATCACCTTGCTTCTCTCTTCGGGCTTATTTGGCCGGACGGAGGATTTGAGAGCGGGATGCTGATGAGATAATCCTTGAATCAAACAAGGTTTAGCACCTAAATAATCTCCGATTCGAAAATCTTCTATATCTTCTACAATCGCGATATCATTGGCACCCACTTCATCAACATTTATCTCTCTGCCCTGATAAATAGTCTTTAGATTTTTAATCTTGATGAATTTTTCCGAATCGTTGATTCTTACAACGTCTCGAAGTCTCAGACTTCCGTCAATTATTTTAAGAAAACTTCTTTTATGCCCTTTGGGGTCATGCTCTATCTTATAGAGATAAGCTGAAAGTCTGTTTGAGACTGATGCCGGAGGAAGTATAAAAGAAGAAATGGCGTCCAACAACTCATTGATACCGATATTGAACATTGCTGATCCATGTAGCACCGGATAGACTTTGGCTTTTGCCACAAGAGCGATTATCGTATTCCAATAATCAGCCGGTGAAATTTCGCTATCCGCCAAATATCGTTCTAATATATCGTCGTCATGGTTGCATACAAATTCTTTGTATTCTTCCTTTATATATGTTTGGGAGCAAACCGGATAAACCGATCCATCGACAACAGTTTGCATAAACAGGACATCTTGCGACAGATTTGTTTTTATATCCATATACAAACGCTCCAAATTCACACCGGCACGGTCAATCTTATTGATAAATATAATTGTCGGGATTTGCAGCTTTTGTAAAGTACTGAACAGCAACTTTGTCTGCGCTTGTATGCCTTCCTTTGCGGATAAGATGAGGACTGCTCCATCAAGCATTTTGAATGTCCGCTCCACTTCCGCAATAAAATCCATGTGTCCCGGAGTGTCAATGATATTGCATTTCACTCCATTCCAGATAATAGATGTCGTAGAAGCCCGGACAGTAATTCCTCTACGTTTCTCTATATCCATAGAGTCCGTTATGGTGTCACCATTATCCACACGGCCGCACTTTTCCGTTGCTCCACTGGCAAACAGCAGATTCTCGGTTACGGAAGTTTTTCCTGCATCAATGTGAGCAAGAATTCCTAAATTTATAATATTCATTTGGATTAAGCAATAATATACTACAGTAGATGCATTGTCGAAACGCACCTTTTAATACCTCCTCGTAGCATATGAGAACTACAGGATTACTAACTCGTATTAATATGTATATTATTACTGCCGCATAACGATTACAAAATTACACAAAAAAATATATCTAACAAAAGTGGGAGGATTTTTTAACTTTTTACCATAGACATTTTATTAGGGAAGCGTAGGTTCAACTGGCAAGTACAAATAAGTAGAAATGTTTGAACAACACCAGCAAGAGTGCCCCCTTTTTTGTGGGCAATAAAAATGGCGACCGAAACCAGTCGCCATTTTCCCCATGCGTTTCCGCAATGGGCTTGCCAGAGCCTACGCTTGAGTTCTACAAATATAAGCAATTCCGTTTTCTTCTGCAATTATAACGGCACAATACCGGGACAGTTTTGAGCAACTGGCTCCTGTAACTTTTTCCGGATATCTGCAAATTTGTTTTGTGAACGGCAAAAATTCTTTGTGAACAGCACTAAGTCCATACTCTCAGAATAAAATCACATACCCATTCCAAAACCCCGGCTTCTTTTCCTGGGCTGGTCGATTTCTTCCTCCTGTTGTTTCTTTCTCTGCGGTGCCTGGTTGATATCCGGAACTTGGGATATACTGTTTCCCTGTTGTTGGATCTCTTCACGGCCTTGTTCCTGGTGCAGTTCCTGAAGATCCCGGCTCCATTCGGCCTTCATCTTCTCAAGCCGTTCATGGTTCACACGTTCTGCCCATTCCTTCTTCTGGAAGATTTCTTTCGGGCTTCCGTTCTTCATGGTATTGAGATAGTCGAAGGTCTGTTCCGGAGCCCGGTCATACCCTGTGCGCTTGTCAAATGAAGATTCACACTTTCGGAAAAAATCTGTCCTGTCAAAACCTCCTTTCACGTTTCCGCAGTTCTTCTTCCCGGTGTGGTTGGTCTTTGGGCTTAGCTTCCTGGTGTTGCTCCTGTCCTTCCGGCTTACGATGATATGTGCGTGCATGTCGTACCGGTCGGCTCCCTTCCTCTCAAAATGGATCTTTCCGTAATACTCGATATCCTCTTTGTTCAGACCTTTTCCGAACCCTTCCGCATAGTGCTGCATCACATCATCACGGACATACTTTCTCATGGCTTCAGCCTGTTCTTTCTCTGTCTTGCCCATTTTCTCCAGCTCCCGGCTGGAAGGGCTTACCGTGATCACATAGAACTTCGCATCGTTCCGGCTTAATTTTGCCTTGTTGTTGTCTATCTTGAAGGTTACTTCCTTTGCGCTTATGTAGTCACGTGAGTTATTGAAAAACGGCTGCACTTCCCGGCCGTTCTTCATGCGCTCCAGATCCTCATGCTGGAGATAGGTCGTTACTCCTGTGCAGCTCCCTGTATTGGCATAGGTTCCGGAACCGCCACCCTGAATCTTTATGTTCATAGCCCCCTCCTTTCCTTTTCCCTCTCATAGACTTTGTTTATATCATCGAGCAGCCCGGTCTTTCCTTTTGCATCGAGGAAGGAAACGATATGCTTATAGGCTTTAATCTGTGCCGTTTCGCTGGCTTCTATCCGCTTGAAGATAATATCCTGGTTCTTCCTGATAGTTGAATCTGCATCCCGCACCGCTTTTTCTGCCCTGCCTATGGCCTTGCCGTTGTTGTCGGAACTGTTGATTATCCCGGCAAGCAGTTCCTTGTTATCCTTCAGGAACCGCCTGAACTTTTCTTCCGAAAGTAAGGATGAAAGGCTTATGGTTATCTGTGTGCTGGCTCCGGCCAGAGCTTCACAAGCCGGACGCACAAGATCCGTTTCCTGTTTCTTCAGGAATGCGAACACCTGGTCCATGCGCTTGATAAGCTTCTGCATTTCCTGTGCTGGGCTTTCATGCTCGACCGGGTTTATACCGTACTTCTCAAAGTAGTTTATGGCATGAGTAATATACTCCATTTTTGACACACTGTTTGCCTTGGCCAGACGGTCAAGTTTAGCAAAAGTAGTACGTTCTACCGCTACTGTTGTTTTACTGTCTTTTTCCATATAATTATAAGGCTTATTATAACAAATTAATATACTAACTAATTGGTTTACAAGATAATATATTTATTCGTTATAACCAACATATAGCGGTTAATTTTTCTAATGCTTTGATTTTCAAAGCATAACCCCGTAGGGCAAGAGGAAAAAACAGGGCTTGCCCGGTTTCCTCTTGCTGTTCTATCGAACACCCTCCCCAGCGCGAAATTAGCAAAGGGGACGGGGAGAGATAGAACCTATCCCACACACGTAAACACACACGAAAACCGCACGCCCGGTACACAACAGAAATACCCAACAAAACCGCACAACAGAACGTGTCCGGAACACCACAAAAAACTCATCGGTCGGGGAGCGCCGCACGGCAAGGGGGTGTACCAACACTCCCGACGAGTGCAGCCGTTTGCTTGGATATATGATATAAGTTATTTTGATTCTGTCACAAATTCAAAAGGATTGCAGTATGTGCCGTTTCGGAACTTACTGCAATCCTTCATTTGTCGTCATAATGTCCCCAGGCTGAAATGATAAACACAATTACGGTAGTCTCGTTGACCATATACCTGATACGGTTCTTCTTGTCCAGCTGCCTTGACCAGACACCCTCCAGGTATCTCAACTGTTCCGGATGCCCTGTACCCGTGTACGGGTGTTCCCGGAGTTCATCAAGCAGCTTCTCCAGCTTCCTGAAAAGCTGCGGAGAGGATTTTCTCATCAACAGGACATGTTTTACCGCTTCTTTGGAAAATTCTATCTCATACATTGCCTTCGCCCTCTATACGGTTAAGAAAATCATCCAGAGACTCGTTTTTAGCCATTCTGAAGGTATTTCCGTTTCGGATATCTTCAATACCTCTCTGGATGGCCGCAAGTTCTTCCTTTGAAGGGAAATCACCTTCTCTGACTGCACACACCATAATAGGGGCTGCATTGCGTCTGGAGACCAGGATCGTTTCCGTCTCTGCCATTTCGAAGTATTTCTTCTGATTGGCACGAAATTCGCGTGTTGTAACAATCTGCATAGTTCTAATATATTGGTTTTCACCGCAAAAATAGGGATAAAAATCAATAAAACAAAAGTTTTGTGTACTTATTTGTGTACACGCGCGGAAAATTCGTTCCTCAAAGAACGCTGCGCTGGCTTTTGCTTTGCTTTCACAAACATTCAAAAACTCGTTTTTCACGGATTTGGAGGTCTGGAAGCCACATTCAGGCTAAAATTTTATGACTTGTTTTTAAGCATTACTTGTTATATGCTTATCAACTTTTAAAAAATGCACTTTAACAATCTGACAAACAGAATATTACAATCATCAACAGCGATCTAACTACGAGTTTTTGAATACTAACTGCGAGTTTTTGAATACTATTTCAAAGTTTAACTACGAGTTTTTGAATACTAATCACACAATCTACGAGTTTTATTTGTAAAACTCGTTTTTAATACTTATATTTGCGCAAAACACTGATAATTATGGCAATAGTAAACAAAGACCTTATCCAAAGTTATATTATGACTACTGCAAAATATGACTTTAATGTGTACGAAAAGCGTATCATTTATCGTCTCGTAGAAATGGCTCAAGGAGAGCTGCAAGGTATAAAGTTCGCTGATAACTGTCAGAAGATAGAGCATGATCTTTTCAGTTGCGTAAATATAACCATGCCTATCGCCTGCCTGCTTAATGGAGAGGACGACAAGAATTATGCGAGAGTAAAAGAAGCCCTACAGTCGCTTCAGCGAAAGATCTTTGAGTATGAAGATGATGAGATCTGGCAAAGTATCTCTATCATAGCCTTGCCTTATATACGGAAGCGTTCTTCAGTATTATCCTTTCAGGTACACCCACGTGTATGGGACTGCATACTTGATTTCTCAAAGGGTTTCAGGAAATACGAACTGAAAGCAGCCATGAGCTTTAAGAGCCAGTTTTCAATGCGCTTTTATGAGTTGTTGAGCAACCAGAAAACTCCTCTGATATACTCTATAGAACAGCTAAAGGAAATGTTTTGCGTAACAGACAAATACGAGCGCATCAACGATTTTATACGTTATGTTGTGGATGCTGCAAAAAAAGAGCTTGATGAAGTCAGCCCATATACCTTTGAGTACACACCGCTCAAAACAGGGCGAAAGATAACGGCCATAAAGTTTTATCCGGTATATCAACCGGAACACCGTGACAGTGATTTGGAAAAACATGACCTTCAAAAACAGACTGCTTTAAGCTGGTCGTTAGCTCCGGAAATAAGAAGTTATCTTAAAAACTCGATTGAGTTTTCAGATAAAGAGATTAAAAACAATCTAGATCTGTTTATATCAGCACAAACCTTACTTCCAGACTTCCTTAATGAACTCGCCATTCTAAAAGGGAAATCAAGGGAAAAGAAGAACCCAAAAGGTTATATAATCAATGCTATCAAGGGAAAAATTAAAGACAGAAAGAAACTTTGATTTTGTCACACAATCAAAAAAACAAAGACATGAAAGAAGGAGATTTGATATTGGTATCAGCTGAAGCTACAGGCTTAGGAAAGCCAATGGAAGCCATTATAGACAAGATTGAGACATTCATGGGACAAACCCTTGTAACAGTCACTTACACGCAACCAGACGCCTTATCCGGCTTCGGAGGGTGCTTTGTGGATTCTCATATCACTTTAAGCGAAAAAAAGACCAAGTAACCTGAATATATTTCAGGAATATTCGGTATATTTACAGCATATTCAATTAAAAAGAAGCATAAAACCAGCATATCAAGCATATTATAAGCATATTTATATCAATCGGTTAAGGTATGACAGATAAAGCAACCATACAACCCAAAAGCAAGCCGGAAAAGACTACAATCTCAATAAGCGGAGAAACATCTGAACGGCTGGAGATATACTGCCGGGCAAACGGCATATTACGGAAAGAGTTCGTTTCTCTCGCCCTGGAATACTTTGAACGCACAGGTTTCGACCTGAAGAGTAACGCACTTGATTACTCCCCCTTGGAAAAGATCATCGGAGAATTGAATGAAGTAAAAGCGACCATGCAGACAAGCAATGAGGGAACAGAAGCGATTCGCCAACTACTACAGGCAGTCCGGGAACAGACCGCAAAACAGCTTCCAGCTCCAGAACTTATAGCCCAGGCAACAGAAGCAAAGGCCAAAGCGGAAAGTCTGGCCGCAGAACAGGCCAAAGAACTACAGGTTCTTCAGGAAGAAAACAACCGATTGCGTAACGAAATCAAAGCTCTTCAGGAGTATAAAGAAAAAGCACACCGGGAACTTTGCCGTGTACGTGACGAACAAAAAACAATAGGGAAAATCAAAGTAAATACAGAACTGTAACAGCCAATCGGGTAGAAAATAGGTAGAAAAACGGCATTGGAGCCAATATACAGCAAAAATTGGTTGGTATTTTGATGCTTTTTTCATAACATTGCGAATAGAAATGCCAAAAGATTCTACACCTATGAAGGTTGAAAGAAGTCTTTAGCTGATTTTATGATTTGTCAATCATAAAATTCCGATTTTTAAGATGACAACGAGAGGGGACATTTATGTCTGTGAAGATTAATGTAAAACTCCTCGGATTGACTACATGGGGGCAAGTTGTCTTGTGCTTGTATTGTTTAATGCTTTTTGCATCACGATGTATGATGATGTAGGAAATTAACAACAATAGAAGAACGAATCCCATTAAACCGCCTACTTGCATAAATGACTTTTCACGCATGGCAACTATTTCGTTTTCCCGGCTTTGCAGTTCGGTTTGTACCTTTTCTTCTATTTGGCAAATCAATTCTTGCAGTTGTCTGTTAAGTTCTGCATTACGAGCTGCAAGGCTGTCGGCTTGTTCCGACAATTGGCGATCCTGCACTTTCTGTTCGCTGATTACGTTTCTATTGACCGAATGAAGGATAGTGGTTGATACTGCTGGAGTTACTTCCTTTTTTTTGCCGAATATGCCTAAGAAACCTTTTCGTTTTGGCTTTTTGGACTGTTCCTGCACACTTTTCTGTACAATAACCGGAATTTGATTGGCTATCTTCTTGTTAATAGATTGTTGTTCATCCATTAACCGGACTATCTGGAACATCTGTCGTTCCTTATCCTCTAAAAGACTGCGCACACTATCGATGCGCTCTGCTGGATAGGTGGCCTTGAAACGGCAGAGCATACTGTCCATTGCCATACGCCGTGCATGGTAATGCTCGATATCTTTATCGTTCCATTCCAGTATTGTTTCACCCAATAGAGAAAATTTTATCATTTGAATATTGATATTGTTTATTTCTTTTCGGAGCTCGTCTATTTTTTTATTGCCAAGTTCTAATGCTTCTATCTCCTGCCATTCATAGAGGCTATTATATGCCATACATCCGATAAGAACGGAGATAAGTATATACCCCAACCGTATTGTCTTATAGAAATTCCTGGATCGTTCCATTATTTTGATGATACTGATTTTTCAAACATGAATAAAAGTTTATCCTTTTCTTCCATACGGGTATTATCAGAATAACCGCCTTTTGTTATTTGATACCCACACGGCTTAACCATAAAAGTGCCTAAGCCTTTAGTGTATGAACTTACTTCTGAGGCATAGTCTTTACTTGTATTTAATGGAACTTTCCCTTCAATAAGACACCACTCATTATTACAACTGATACCTTTAATCTCAGACATCATTTTTTGCAGATCTGTAATAGCTTTGGAACTTGCTACTTGGGGTATCTGTAACTCAAAATAGAGCATCGGTTCGAGAATGTCCACACCTGACTGTTGCAAAGCCAGCCTGAAGACATAAGGGGTCAGCTGTCTGAAATCAGCAGGTGTACTTACCGGGCTATAATACTCGGCTTGAGTAAAAGTTACTTTCAGATCTGTCACTTCCCATCCATGTAAACCAGATTGGCAAGACATACGAATCCCTTCAAAAACGGCATTTTGAAAAGAATGGTTCAGATAACCATAGGAGATGTCACTTTCGATTTGCAACCCTGCCCCTAACGGTAAGGGTTCAAGAGTCAGCCCTATTGTGGCCCAGTAAGGGTTGGGTGGTACTTCGATCTGAATAATCTTATTGACCTTTTTTATAGGTCGTTCTTTGTAGATAGTCTTGATCTCATCAAAATGGACCTTTACGGAAAATCGTTCTTCCAGCAATGTCTGTATGATTTCCTTTTGGGTCAAACCATATAACGAGATTTCCAATTCATCACTATATGAGTTTATGGAAAAGGACAAAGACGGGTCTTCAATCCACAATGTATTCAGAGCGGATATCACCTTGCTTCTCTCTTCGGGCTTATTTGGCCGGACGGAGGATTTGAGAGCGGGATGCTGATGAGATAATCCTTGAATCAAACAAGGTTTAGCACCTAAATAATCTCCGATTCGAAAATCTTCTATATCTTCTACAATCGCGATATCATTGGCACCCACTTCATCAACATTTATCTCTCTGCCCTGATAAATAGTCTTTAGATTTTTAATCTTGATGAATTTTTCCGAATCGTTGATTCTTACAACGTCTCGAAGTCTCAGACTTCCGTCAATTATTTTAAGAAAACTTCTTTTATGCCCTTTGGGGTCATGCTCTATCTTATAGAGATAAGCTGAAAGTCTGTTTGAGACTGATGCCGGAGGAAGTATAAAAGAAGAAATGGCGTCCAACAACTCATTGATACCGATATTGAACATTGCTGATCCATGTAGCACCGGATAGACTTTGGCTTTTGCCACAAGAGCGATTATCGTATTCCAATAATCAGCCGGTGAAATTTCGCTATCCGCCAAATATCGTTCTAATATATCGTCGTCATGGTTGCATACAAATTCTTTGTATTCTTCCTTTATATATGTTTGGGAGCAAACCGGATAAACCGATCCATCGACAACAGTTTGCATAAACAGGACATCTTGCGACAGATTTGTTTTTATATCCATATACAAACGCTCCAAATTCACACCGGCACGGTCAATCTTATTGATAAATATAATTGTCGGGATTTGCAGCTTTTGTAAAGTACTGAACAGCAACTTTGTCTGCGCTTGTATGCCTTCCTTTGCGGATAAGATGAGGACTGCTCCATCAAGCATTTTGAATGTCCGCTCCACTTCCGCAATAAAATCCATGTGTCCCGGAGTGTCAATGATATTGCATTTCACTCCATTCCAGATAATAGATGTCGTAGAAGCCCGGACAGTAATTCCTCTACGTTTCTCTATATCCATAGAGTCCGTTATGGTGTCACCATTATCCACACGGCCGCACTTTTCCGTTGCTCCACTGGCAAACAGCAGATTCTCGGTTACGGAAGTTTTTCCTGCATCAATGTGAGCAAGAATTCCTAAATTTATAATATTCATTTGGATTAAGCAATAATATACTACAGTAGATGCATTGTCGAAACGCACCTTTTAATACCTCCTCGTAGCATATGAGAACTACAGGATTACTAACTCGTATTAATATGTATATTATTACTGCCGCATAACGATTACAAAATTACACAAAAAAATATATCTAACAAAAGTGGGAGGATTTTTTAACTTTTTACCATAGACATTTTATTAGGGAAGCGTAGGTTCAACTGGCAAGTACAAATAAGTAGAAATGTTTGAACAACACCAGCAAGAGTGCCCCCTTTTTTGTGGGCAATAAAAATGGCGACCGAAACCAGTCGCCATTTTCCCCATGCGTTTCCGCAATGGGCTTGCCAGAGCCTACGCTTGAGTTCTACAAATATAAGCAATTCCGTTTTCTTCTGCAATTATAACGGCACAATACCGGGACAGTTTTGAGCAACTGGCTCCTGTAACTTTTTCCGGATATCTGCAAATTTGTTTTGTGAACGGCAAAAATTCTTTGTGAACAGCACTAAGTCCATACTCTCAGAATAAAATCACATACCCATTCCAAAACCCCGGCTTCTTTTCCTGGGCTGGTCGATTTCTTCCTCCTGTTGTTTCTTTCTCTGCGGTGCCTGGTTGATATCCGGAACTTGGGATATACTGTTTCCCTGTTGTTGGATCTCTTCACGGCCTTGTTCCTGGTGCAGTTCCTGAAGATCCCGGCTCCATTCGGCCTTCATCTTCTCAAGCCGTTCATGGTTCACACGTTCTGCCCATTCCTTCTTCTGGAAGATTTCTTTCGGGCTTCCGTTCTTCATGGTATTGAGATAGTCGAAGGTCTGTTCCGGAGCCCGGTCATACCCTGTGCGCTTGTCAAATGAAGATTCACACTTTCGGAAAAAATCTGTCCTGTCAAAACCTCCTTTCACGTTTCCGCAGTTCTTCTTCCCGGTGTGGTTGGTCTTTGGGCTTAGCTTCCTGGTGTTGCTCCTGTCCTTCCGGCTTACGATGATATGTGCGTGCATGTCGTACCGGTCGGCTCCCTTCCTCTCAAAATGGATCTTTCCGTAATACTCGATATCCTCTTTGTTCAGACCTTTTCCGAACCCTTCCGCATAGTGCTGCATCACATCATCACGGACATACTTTCTCATGGCTTCAGCCTGTTCTTTCTCTGTCTTGCCCATTTTCTCCAGCTCCCGGCTGGAAGGGCTTACCGTGATCACATAGAACTTCGCATCGTTCCGGCTTAATTTTGCCTTGTTGTTGTCTATCTTGAAGGTTACTTCCTTTGCGCTTATGTAGTCACGTGAGTTATTGAAAAACGGCTGCACTTCCCGGCCGTTCTTCATGCGCTCCAGATCCTCATGCTGGAGATAGGTCGTTACTCCTGTGCAGCTCCCTGTATTGGCATAGGTTCCGGAACCGCCACCCTGAATCTTTATGTTCATAGCCCCCTCCTTTCCTTTTCCCTCTCATAGACTTTGTTTATATCATCGAGCAGCCCGGTCTTTCCTTTTGCATCGAGGAAGGAAACGATATGCTTATAGGCTTTAATCTGTGCCGTTTCGCTGGCTTCTATCCGCTTGAAGATAATATCCTGGTTCTTCCTGATAGTTGAATCTGCATCCCGCACCGCTTTTTCTGCCCTGCCTATGGCCTTGCCGTTGTTGTCGGAACTGTTGATTATCCCGGCAAGCAGTTCCTTGTTATCCTTCAGGAACCGCCTGAACTTTTCTTCCGAAAGTAAGGATGAAAGGCTTATGGTTATCTGTGTGCTGGCTCCGGCCAGAGCTTCACAAGCCGGACGCACAAGATCCGTTTCCTGTTTCTTCAGGAATGCGAACACCTGGTCCATGCGCTTGATAAGCTTCTGCATTTCCTGTGCTGGGCTTTCATGCTCGACCGGGTTTATACCGTACTTCTCAAAGTAGTTTATGGCATGAGTAATATACTCCATTTTTGACACACTGTTTGCCTTGGCCAGACGGTCAAGTTTAGCAAAAGTAGTACGTTCTACCGCTACTGTTGTTTTACTGTCTTTTTCCATATAATTATAAGGCTTATTATAACAAATTAATATACTAACTAATTGGTTTACAAGATAATATATTTATTCGTTATAACCAACATATAGCGGTTAATTTTTCTAATGCTTTGATTTTCAAAGCATAACCCCGTAGGGCAAGAGGAAAAAACAGGGCTTGCCCGGTTTCCTCTTGCTGTTCTATCGAACACCCTCCCCAGCGCGAAATTAGCAAAGGGGACGGGGAGAGATAGAACCTATCCCACACACGTAAACACACACGAAAACCGCACGCCCGGTACACAACAGAAATACCCAACAAAACCGCACAACAGAACGTGTCCGGAACACCACAAAAAACTCATCGGTCGGGGAGCGCCGCACGGCAAGGGGGTGTACCAACACTCCCGACGAGTGCAGCCGTTTGCTTGGATATATGATATAAGTTATTTTGATTCTGTCACAAATTCAAAAGGATTGCAGTATGTGCCGTTTCGGAACTTACTGCAATCCTTCATTTGTCGTCATAATGTCCCCAGGCTGAAATGATAAACACAATTACGGTAGTCTCGTTGACCATATACCTGATACGGTTCTTCTTGTCCAGCTGCCTTGACCAGACACCCTCCAGGTATCTCAACTGTTCCGGATGCCCTGTACCCGTGTACGGGTGTTCCCGGAGTTCATCAAGCAGCTTCTCCAGCTTCCTGAAAAGCTGCGGAGAGGATTTTCTCATCAACAGGACATGTTTTACCGCTTCTTTGGAAAATTCTATCTCATACATTGCCTTCGCCCTCTATACGGTTAAGAAAATCATCCAGAGACTCGTTTTTAGCCATTCTGAAGGTATTTCCGTTTCGGATATCTTCAATACCTCTCTGGATGGCCGCAAGTTCTTCCTTTGAAGGGAAATCACCTTCTCTGACTGCACACACCATAATAGGGGCTGCATTGCGTCTGGAGACCAGGATCGTTTCCGTCTCTGCCATTTCGAAGTATTTCTTCTGATTGGCACGAAATTCGCGTGTTGTAACAATCTGCATAGTTCTAATATATTGGTTTTCACCGCAAAAATAGGGATAAAAATCAATAAAACAAAAGTTTTGTGTACTTATTTGTGTACACGCGCGGAAAATTCGTTCCTCAAAGAACGCTGCGCTGGCTTTTGCTTTGCTTTCACAAACATTCAAAAACTCGTTTTTCACGGATTTGGAGGTCTGGAAGCCACATTCAGGCTAAAATTTTATGACTTGTTTTTAAGCATTACTTGTTATATGCTTATCAACTTTTAAAAAATGCACTTTAACAATCTGACAAACAGAATATTACAATCATCAACAGCGATCTAACTACGAGTTTTTGAATACTAACTGCGAGTTTTTGAATACTATTTCAAAGTTTAACTACGAGTTTTTGAATACTAATCACACAATCTACGAGTTTTATTTGTAAAACTCGTTTTTAATACTTATATTTGCGCAAAACACTGATAATTATGGCAATAGTAAACAAAGACCTTATCCAAAGTTATATTATGACTACTGCAAAATATGACTTTAATGTGTACGAAAAGCGTATCATTTATCGTCTCGTAGAAATGGCTCAAGGAGAGCTGCAAGGTATAAAGTTCGCTGATAACTGTCAGAAGATAGAGCATGATCTTTTCAGTTGCGTAAATATAACCATGCCTATCGCCTGCCTGCTTAATGGAGAGGACGACAAGAATTATGCGAGAGTAAAAGAAGCCCTACAGTCGCTTCAGCGAAAGATCTTTGAGTATGAAGATGATGAGATCTGGCAAAGTATCTCTATCATAGCCTTGCCTTATATACGGAAGCGTTCTTCAGTATTATCCTTTCAGGTACACCCACGTGTATGGGACTGCATACTTGATTTCTCAAAGGGTTTCAGGAAATACGAACTGAAAGCAGCCATGAGCTTTAAGAGCCAGTTTTCAATGCGCTTTTATGAGTTGTTGAGCAACCAGAAAACTCCTCTGATATACTCTATAGAACAGCTAAAGGAAATGTTTTGCGTAACAGACAAATACGAGCGCATCAACGATTTTATACGTTATGTTGTGGATGCTGCAAAAAAAGAGCTTGATGAAGTCAGCCCATATACCTTTGAGTACACACCGCTCAAAACAGGGCGAAAGATAACGGCCATAAAGTTTTATCCGGTATATCAACCGGAACACCGTGACAGTGATTTGGAAAAACATGACCTTCAAAAACAGACTGCTTTAAGCTGGTCGTTAGCTCCGGAAATAAGAAGTTATCTTAAAAACTCGATTGAGTTTTCAGATAAAGAGATTAAAAACAATCTAGATCTGTTTATATCAGCACAAACCTTACTTCCAGACTTCCTTAATGAACTCGCCATTCTAAAAGGGAAATCAAGGGAAAAGAAGAACCCAAAAGGTTATATAATCAATGCTATCAAGGGAAAAATTAAAGACAGAAAGAAACTTTGATTTTGTCACACAATCAAAAAAACAAAGACATGAAAGAAGGAGATTTGATATTGGTATCAGCTGAAGCTACAGGCTTAGGAAAGCCAATGGAAGCCATTATAGACAAGATTGAGACATTCATGGGACAAACCCTTGTAACAGTCACTTACACGCAACCAGACGCCTTATCCGGCTTCGGAGGGTGCTTTGTGGATTCTCATATCACTTTAAGCGAAAAAAAGACCAAGTAACCTGAATATATTTCAGGAATATTCGGTATATTTACAGCATATTCAATTAAAAAGAAGCATAAAACCAGCATATCAAGCATATTATAAGCATATTTATATCAATCGGTTAAGGTATGACAGATAAAGCAACCATACAACCCAAAAGCAAGCCGGAAAAGACTACAATCTCAATAAGCGGAGAAACATCTGAACGGCTGGAGATATACTGCCGGGCAAACGGCATATTACGGAAAGAGTTCGTTTCTCTCGCCCTGGAATACTTTGAACGCACAGGTTTCGACCTGAAGAGTAACGCACTTGATTACTCCCCCTTGGAAAAGATCATCGGAGAATTGAATGAAGTAAAAGCGACCATGCAGACAAGCAATGAGGGAACAGAAGCGATTCGCCAACTACTACAGGCAGTCCGGGAACAGACCGCAAAACAGCTTCCAGCTCCAGAACTTATAGCCCAGGCAACAGAAGCAAAGGCCAAAGCGGAAAGTCTGGCCGCAGAACAGGCCAAAGAACTACAGGTTCTTCAGGAAGAAAACAACCGATTGCGTAACGAAATCAAAGCTCTTCAGGAGTATAAAGAAAAAGCACACCGGGAACTTTGCCGTGTACGTGACGAACAAAAAACAATAGGGAAAATCAAAGTAAATACAGAACTGTAACAGCCAATCGGGTAGAAAATAGGTAGAAAAACGGCATTGGAGCCAATATACAGCAAAAATTGGTTGGTATTTTGATGCTTTTTTCATAACATTGCGAATAGAAATGCCAAAAGATTCTACACCTATGAAGGTTGAAAGAAGTCTTTAGCTGATTTTATGATTTGTCAATCATAAAATTCCGATTTTTAAGATGACAACGAGAGGGGACATTTATGTCTGTGAAGATTAATGTAAAACTCCTCGGATTGACTACATGGGGGCAAGTTGTCTTGTGCTTGTATTGTTTAATGCTTTTTGCATCACGATGTATGATGATGTAGGAAATTAACAACAATAGAAGAACGAATCCCATTAAACCGCCTACTTGCATAAATGACTTTTCACGCATGGCAACTATTTCGTTTTCCCGGCTTTGCAGTTCGGTTTGTACCTTTTCTTCTATTTGGCAAATCAATTCTTGCAGTTGTCTGTTAAGTTCTGCATTACGAGCTGCAAGGCTGTCGGCTTGTTCCGACAATTGGCGATCCTGCACTTTCTGTTCGCTGATTACGTTTCTATTGACCGAATGAAGGATAGTGGTTGATACTGCTGGAGTTACTTCCTTTTTTTTGCCGAATATGCCTAAGAAACCTTTTCGTTTTGGCTTTTTGGACTGTTCCTGCACACTTTTCTGTACAATAACCGGAATTTGATTGGCTATCTTCTTGTTAATAGATTGTTGTTCATCCATTAACCGGACTATCTGGAACATCTGTCGTTCCTTATCCTCTAAAAGACTGCGCACACTATCGATGCGCTCTGCTGGATAGGTGGCCTTGAAACGGCAGAGCATACTGTCCATTGCCATACGCCGTGCATGGTAATGCTCGATATCTTTATCGTTCCATTCCAGTATTGTTTCACCCAATAGAGAAAATTTTATCATTTGAATATTGATATTGTTTATTTCTTTTCGGAGCTCGTCTATTTTTTTATTGCCAAGTTCTAATGCTTCTATCTCCTGCCATTCATAGAGGCTATTATATGCCATACATCCGATAAGAACGGAGATAAGTATATACCCCAACCGTATTGTCTTATAGAAATTCCTGGATCGTTCCATTATTTTGATGATACTGATTTTTCAAACATGAATAAAAGTTTATCCTTTTCTTCCATACGGGTATTATCAGAATAACCGCCTTTTGTTATTTGATACCCACACGGCTTAACCATAAAAGTGCCTAAGCCTTTAGTGTATGAACTTACTTCTGAGGCATAGTCTTTACTTGTATTTAATGGAACTTTCCCTTCAATAAGACACCACTCATTATTACAACTGATACCTTTAATCTCAGACATCATTTTTTGCAGATCTGTAATAGCTTTGGAACTTGCTACTTGGGGTATCTGTAACTCAAAATAGAGCATCGGTTCGAGAATGTCCACACCTGACTGTTGCAAAGCCAGCCTGAAGACATAAGGGGTCAGCTGTCTGAAATCAGCAGGTGTACTTACCGGGCTATAATACTCGGCTTGAGTAAAAGTTACTTTCAGATCTGTCACTTCCCATCCATGTAAACCAGATTGGCAAGACATACGAATCCCTTCAAAAACGGCATTTTGAAAAGAATGGTTCAGATAACCATAGGAGATGTCACTTTCGATTTGCAACCCTGCCCCTAACGGTAAGGGTTCAAGAGTCAGCCCTATTGTGGCCCAGTAAGGGTTGGGTGGTACTTCGATCTGAATAATCTTATTGACCTTTTTTATAGGTCGTTCTTTGTAGATAGTCTTGATCTCATCAAAATGGACCTTTACGGAAAATCGTTCTTCCAGCAATGTCTGTATGATTTCCTTTTGGGTCAAACCATATAACGAGATTTCCAATTCATCACTATATGAGTTTATGGAAAAGGACAAAGACGGGTCTTCAATCCACAATGTATTCAGAGCGGATATCACCTTGCTTCTCTCTTCGGGCTTATTTGGCCGGACGGAGGATTTGAGAGCGGGATGCTGATGAGATAATCCTTGAATCAAACAAGGTTTAGCACCTAAATAATCTCCGATTCGAAAATCTTCTATATCTTCTACAATCGCGATATCATTGGCACCCACTTCATCAACATTTATCTCTCTGCCCTGATAAATAGTCTTTAGATTTTTAATCTTGATGAATTTTTCCGAATCGTTGATTCTTACAACGTCTCGAAGTCTCAGACTTCCGTCAATTATTTTAAGAAAACTTCTTTTATGCCCTTTGGGGTCATGCTCTATCTTATAGAGATAAGCTGAAAGTCTGTTTGAGACTGATGCCGGAGGAAGTATAAAAGAAGAAATGGCGTCCAACAACTCATTGATACCGATATTGAACATTGCTGATCCATGTAGCACCGGATAGACTTTGGCTTTTGCCACAAGAGCGATTATCGTATTCCAATAATCAGCCGGTGAAATTTCGCTATCCGCCAAATATCGTTCTAATATATCGTCGTCATGGTTGCATACAAATTCTTTGTATTCTTCCTTTATATATGTTTGGGAGCAAACCGGATAAACCGATCCATCGACAACAGTTTGCATAAACAGGACATCTTGCGACAGATTTGTTTTTATATCCATATACAAACGCTCCAAATTCACACCGGCACGGTCAATCTTATTGATAAATATAATTGTCGGGATTTGCAGCTTTTGTAAAGTACTGAACAGCAACTTTGTCTGCGCTTGTATGCCTTCCTTTGCGGATAAGATGAGGACTGCTCCATCAAGCATTTTGAATGTCCGCTCCACTTCCGCAATAAAATCCATGTGTCCCGGAGTGTCAATGATATTGCATTTCACTCCATTCCAGATAATAGATGTCGTAGAAGCCCGGACAGTAATTCCTCTACGTTTCTCTATATCCATAGAGTCCGTTATGGTGTCACCATTATCCACACGGCCGCACTTTTCCGTTGCTCCACTGGCAAACAGCAGATTCTCGGTTACGGAAGTTTTTCCTGCATCAATGTGAGCAAGAATTCCTAAATTTATAATATTCATTTGGATTAAGCAATAATATACTACAGTAGATGCATTGTCGAAACGCACCTTTTAATACCTCCTCGTAGCATATGAGAACTACAGGATTACTAACTCGTATTAATATGTATATTATTACTGCCGCATAACGATTACAAAATTACACAAAAAAATATATCTAACAAAAGTGGGAGGATTTTTTAACTTTTTACCATAGACATTTTATTAGGGAAGCGTAGGTTCAACTGGCAAGTACAAATAAGTAGAAATGTTTGAACAACACCAGCAAGAGTGCCCCCTTTTTTGTGGGCAATAAAAATGGCGACCGAAACCAGTCGCCATTTTCCCCATGCGTTTCCGCAATGGGCTTGCCAGAGCCTACGCTTGAGTTCTACAAATATAAGCAATTCCGTTTTCTTCTGCAATTATAACGGCACAATACCGGGACAGTTTTGAGCAACTGGCTCCTGTAACTTTTTCCGGATATCTGCAAATTTGTTTTGTGAACGGCAAAAATTCTTTGTGAACAGCACTAAGTCCATACTCTCAGAATAAAATCACATACCCATTCCAAAACCCCGGCTTCTTTTCCTGGGCTGGTCGATTTCTTCCTCCTGTTGTTTCTTTCTCTGCGGTGCCTGGTTGATATCCGGAACTTGGGATATACTGTTTCCCTGTTGTTGGATCTCTTCACGGCCTTGTTCCTGGTGCAGTTCCTGAAGATCCCGGCTCCATTCGGCCTTCATCTTCTCAAGCCGTTCATGGTTCACACGTTCTGCCCATTCCTTCTTCTGGAAGATTTCTTTCGGGCTTCCGTTCTTCATGGTATTGAGATAGTCGAAGGTCTGTTCCGGAGCCCGGTCATACCCTGTGCGCTTGTCAAATGAAGATTCACACTTTCGGAAAAAATCTGTCCTGTCAAAACCTCCTTTCACGTTTCCGCAGTTCTTCTTCCCGGTGTGGTTGGTCTTTGGGCTTAGCTTCCTGGTGTTGCTCCTGTCCTTCCGGCTTACGATGATATGTGCGTGCATGTCGTACCGGTCGGCTCCCTTCCTCTCAAAATGGATCTTTCCGTAATACTCGATATCCTCTTTGTTCAGACCTTTTCCGAACCCTTCCGCATAGTGCTGCATCACATCATCACGGACATACTTTCTCATGGCTTCAGCCTGTTCTTTCTCTGTCTTGCCCATTTTCTCCAGCTCCCGGCTGGAAGGGCTTACCGTGATCACATAGAACTTCGCATCGTTCCGGCTTAATTTTGCCTTGTTGTTGTCTATCTTGAAGGTTACTTCCTTTGCGCTTATGTAGTCACGTGAGTTATTGAAAAACGGCTGCACTTCCCGGCCGTTCTTCATGCGCTCCAGATCCTCATGCTGGAGATAGGTCGTTACTCCTGTGCAGCTCCCTGTATTGGCATAGGTTCCGGAACCGCCACCCTGAATCTTTATGTTCATAGCCCCCTCCTTTCCTTTTCCCTCTCATAGACTTTGTTTATATCATCGAGCAGCCCGGTCTTTCCTTTTGCATCGAGGAAGGAAACGATATGCTTATAGGCTTTAATCTGTGCCGTTTCGCTGGCTTCTATCCGCTTGAAGATAATATCCTGGTTCTTCCTGATAGTTGAATCTGCATCCCGCACCGCTTTTTCTGCCCTGCCTATGGCCTTGCCGTTGTTGTCGGAACTGTTGATTATCCCGGCAAGCAGTTCCTTGTTATCCTTCAGGAACCGCCTGAACTTTTCTTCCGAAAGTAAGGATGAAAGGCTTATGGTTATCTGTGTGCTGGCTCCGGCCAGAGCTTCACAAGCCGGACGCACAAGATCCGTTTCCTGTTTCTTCAGGAATGCGAACACCTGGTCCATGCGCTTGATAAGCTTCTGCATTTCCTGTGCTGGGCTTTCATGCTCGACCGGGTTTATACCGTACTTCTCAAAGTAGTTTATGGCATGAGTAATATACTCCATTTTTGACACACTGTTTGCCTTGGCCAGACGGTCAAGTTTAGCAAAAGTAGTACGTTCTACCGCTACTGTTGTTTTACTGTCTTTTTCCATATAATTATAAGGCTTATTATAACAAATTAATATACTAACTAATTGGTTTACAAGATAATATATTTATTCGTTATAACCAACATATAGCGGTTAATTTTTCTAATGCTTTGATTTTCAAAGCATAACCCCGTAGGGCAAGAGGAAAAAACAGGGCTTGCCCGGTTTCCTCTTGCTGTTCTATCGAACACCCTCCCCAGCGCGAAATTAGCAAAGGGGACGGGGAGAGATAGAACCTATCCCACACACGTAAACACACACGAAAACCGCACGCCCGGTACACAACAGAAATACCCAACAAAACCGCACAACAGAACGTGTCCGGAACACCACAAAAAACTCATCGGTCGGGGAGCGCCGCACGGCAAGGGGGTGTACCAACACTCCCGACGAGTGCAGCCGTTTGCTTGGATATATGATATAAGTTATTTTGATTCTGTCACAAATTCAAAAGGATTGCAGTATGTGCCGTTTCGGAACTTACTGCAATCCTTCATTTGTCGTCATAATGTCCCCAGGCTGAAATGATAAACACAATTACGGTAGTCTCGTTGACCATATACCTGATACGGTTCTTCTTGTCCAGCTGCCTTGACCAGACACCCTCCAGGTATCTCAACTGTTCCGGATGCCCTGTACCCGTGTACGGGTGTTCCCGGAGTTCATCAAGCAGCTTCTCCAGCTTCCTGAAAAGCTGCGGAGAGGATTTTCTCATCAACAGGACATGTTTTACCGCTTCTTTGGAAAATTCTATCTCATACATTGCCTTCGCCCTCTATACGGTTAAGAAAATCATCCAGAGACTCGTTTTTAGCCATTCTGAAGGTATTTCCGTTTCGGATATCTTCAATACCTCTCTGGATGGCCGCAAGTTCTTCCTTTGAAGGGAAATCACCTTCTCTGACTGCACACACCATAATAGGGGCTGCATTGCGTCTGGAGACCAGGATCGTTTCCGTCTCTGCCATTTCGAAGTATTTCTTCTGATTGGCACGAAATTCGCGTGTTGTAACAATCTGCATAGTTCTAATATATTGGTTTTCACCGCAAAAATAGGGATAAAAATCAATAAAACAAAAGTTTTGTGTACTTATTTGTGTACACGCGCGGAAAATTCGTTCCTCAAAGAACGCTGCGCTGGCTTTTGCTTTGCTTTCACAAACATTCAAAAACTCGTTTTTCACGGATTTGGAGGTCTGGAAGCCACATTCAGGCTAAAATTTTATGACTTGTTTTTAAGCATTACTTGTTATATGCTTATCAACTTTTAAAAAATGCACTTTAACAATCTGACAAACAGAATATTACAATCATCAACAGCGATCTAACTACGAGTTTTTGAATACTAACTGCGAGTTTTTGAATACTATTTCAAAGTTTAACTACGAGTTTTTGAATACTAATCACACAATCTACGAGTTTTATTTGTAAAACTCGTTTTTAATACTTATATTTGCGCAAAACACTGATAATTATGGCAATAGTAAACAAAGACCTTATCCAAAGTTATATTATGACTACTGCAAAATATGACTTTAATGTGTACGAAAAGCGTATCATTTATCGTCTCGTAGAAATGGCTCAAGGAGAGCTGCAAGGTATAAAGTTCGCTGATAACTGTCAGAAGATAGAGCATGATCTTTTCAGTTGCGTAAATATAACCATGCCTATCGCCTGCCTGCTTAATGGAGAGGACGACAAGAATTATGCGAGAGTAAAAGAAGCCCTACAGTCGCTTCAGCGAAAGATCTTTGAGTATGAAGATGATGAGATCTGGCAAAGTATCTCTATCATAGCCTTGCCTTATATACGGAAGCGTTCTTCAGTATTATCCTTTCAGGTACACCCACGTGTATGGGACTGCATACTTGATTTCTCAAAGGGTTTCAGGAAATACGAACTGAAAGCAGCCATGAGCTTTAAGAGCCAGTTTTCAATGCGCTTTTATGAGTTGTTGAGCAACCAGAAAACTCCTCTGATATACTCTATAGAACAGCTAAAGGAAATGTTTTGCGTAACAGACAAATACGAGCGCATCAACGATTTTATACGTTATGTTGTGGATGCTGCAAAAAAAGAGCTTGATGAAGTCAGCCCATATACCTTTGAGTACACACCGCTCAAAACAGGGCGAAAGATAACGGCCATAAAGTTTTATCCGGTATATCAACCGGAACACCGTGACAGTGATTTGGAAAAACATGACCTTCAAAAACAGACTGCTTTAAGCTGGTCGTTAGCTCCGGAAATAAGAAGTTATCTTAAAAACTCGATTGAGTTTTCAGATAAAGAGATTAAAAACAATCTAGATCTGTTTATATCAGCACAAACCTTACTTCCAGACTTCCTTAATGAACTCGCCATTCTAAAAGGGAAATCAAGGGAAAAGAAGAACCCAAAAGGTTATATAATCAATGCTATCAAGGGAAAAATTAAAGACAGAAAGAAACTTTGATTTTGTCACACAATCAAAAAAACAAAGACATGAAAGAAGGAGATTTGATATTGGTATCAGCTGAAGCTACAGGCTTAGGAAAGCCAATGGAAGCCATTATAGACAAGATTGAGACATTCATGGGACAAACCCTTGTAACAGTCACTTACACGCAACCAGACGCCTTATCCGGCTTCGGAGGGTGCTTTGTGGATTCTCATATCACTTTAAGCGAAAAAAAGACCAAGTAACCTGAATATATTTCAGGAATATTCGGTATATTTACAGCATATTCAATTAAAAAGAAGCATAAAACCAGCATATCAAGCATATTATAAGCATATTTATATCAATCGGTTAAGGTATGACAGATAAAGCAACCATACAACCCAAAAGCAAGCCGGAAAAGACTACAATCTCAATAAGCGGAGAAACATCTGAACGGCTGGAGATATACTGCCGGGCAAACGGCATATTACGGAAAGAGTTCGTTTCTCTCGCCCTGGAATACTTTGAACGCACAGGTTTCGACCTGAAGAGTAACGCACTTGATTACTCCCCCTTGGAAAAGATCATCGGAGAATTGAATGAAGTAAAAGCGACCATGCAGACAAGCAATGAGGGAACAGAAGCGATTCGCCAACTACTACAGGCAGTCCGGGAACAGACCGCAAAACAGCTTCCAGCTCCAGAACTTATAGCCCAGGCAACAGAAGCAAAGGCCAAAGCGGAAAGTCTGGCCGCAGAACAGGCCAAAGAACTACAGGTTCTTCAGGAAGAAAACAACCGATTGCGTAACGAAATCAAAGCTCTTCAGGAGTATAAAGAAAAAGCACACCGGGAACTTTGCCGTGTACGTGACGAACAAAAAACAATAGGGAAAATCAAAGTAAATACAGAACTGTAACAGCCAATCGGGTAGAAAATAGGTAGAAAAACGGCATTGGAGCCAATATACAGCAAAAATTGGTTGGTATTTTGATGCTTTTTTCATAACATTGCGAATAGAAATGCCAAAAGATTCTACACCTATGAAGGTTGAAAGAAGTCTTTAGCTGATTTTATGATTTGTCAATCATAAAATTCCGATTTTTAAGATGACAACGAGAGGGGACATTTATGTCTGTGAAGATTAATGTAAAACTCCTCGGATTGACTACATGGGGGCAAGTTGTCTTGTGCTTGTATTGTTTAATGCTTTTTGCATCACGATGTATGATGATGTAGGAAATTAACAACAATAGAAGAACGAATCCCATTAAACCGCCTACTTGCATAAATGACTTTTCACGCATGGCAACTATTTCGTTTTCCCGGCTTTGCAGTTCGGTTTGTACCTTTTCTTCTATTTGGCAAATCAATTCTTGCAGTTGTCTGTTAAGTTCTGCATTACGAGCTGCAAGGCTGTCGGCTTGTTCCGACAATTGGCGATCCTGCACTTTCTGTTCGCTGATTACGTTTCTATTGACCGAATGAAGGATAGTGGTTGATACTGCTGGAGTTACTTCCTTTTTTTTGCCGAATATGCCTAAGAAACCTTTTCGTTTTGGCTTTTTGGACTGTTCCTGCACACTTTTCTGTACAATAACCGGAATTTGATTGGCTATCTTCTTGTTAATAGATTGTTGTTCATCCATTAACCGGACTATCTGGAACATCTGTCGTTCCTTATCCTCTAAAAGACTGCGCACACTATCGATGCGCTCTGCTGGATAGGTGGCCTTGAAACGGCAGAGCATACTGTCCATTGCCATACGCCGTGCATGGTAATGCTCGATATCTTTATCGTTCCATTCCAGTATTGTTTCACCCAATAGAGAAAATTTTATCATTTGAATATTGATATTGTTTATTTCTTTTCGGAGCTCGTCTATTTTTTTATTGCCAAGTTCTAATGCTTCTATCTCC
>CEAB01017206.1_pt1 | contig 73031 bp, 66 predicted proteins | sample 557651 | NCBI WGS metagenome assembly CEAB01 (sample SAMEA3182046, study PRJEB8094) | gut metagenome | biome: human; feature: gut; material: Stool; isolation source: human stools | place: Canada | collected 2011-11-15 | reverse complement strand
TGGACACCTACGCTCATGTAACGACCTCCGCCAAGCGTGAAGCGGCAAAGACAATGGGTAACATTCTCTCTGGTGCGGTATAGTGCTTTCCGCTATCCGCTCCCGTTGGGGTCAGCGTTTGGGTCAGAAAAAACAGCAAGTAAGATATTGGACGCAAAAATGCGGAAAAAGTCCTGATTTCTTGCGAAATCAGGACTTTCTGGTTGCGGAGGGAGGACTTGAACCTCCGACCTCCGGGTTATGAGCCCGACGAGCTACCAACTGCTCTACTCCGCGATATAGAACTTGTACCGGTGGTGCCGGTGACCGGACTCGAACCGGTACGGCATTTCTGCCGGGAGATTTTAAGTCTCCTGTGTCTACCATTCCACCACACCGGCGGATCAGGCAATACTTAGATTACCACATTAGGCCCTCTATGTCAACACCTTTTCCGAAAAAACATTTCGTGGGTTTTTTGCCTTTTCCGTGTATAATAGGGCAGAGAGACACGAAGGGTGGTGGGACAGTGGACGATAGATCCCTGATGGACAGGATCGCCTCCGGCGACGAAGCGGCCTTACAGACGCTGCTGCGCCGCCATGGGCCGCTGCTGCGGTATATCATTGCGCCCATCCTGCCGGATGCGCGGGACAGGGAGGAGTGCTTTGCCGACGTGTCGGTGCGGCTGTGGCAAACGGCGGGCAGCTTCGACGCGTCCAAGGGGACGCTGCGCGGATGGCTGACAGTGCTGGCGCGCAACTGTGCGCTCAACCGCGCCCGCGGCCTGCGGATGGAGACGGCGCTGACAGACGATATGCCCCACGGCGCGGGCAGCGCCGAGGATGCCCTGCTGCGGCAGGAGCGCTCCCGGTTGCTGGTCAGGGCGGTCAAGAGCCTGACCGACGGGGAACAGACGTTGTTCTACCGGAAATATTACTACTGTCAGTCCACCGCACAGATGGCTGCCGAGCTGGGACTGACGGAGCGAGGCGTGGAGGGGCGGCTGTACCGCCTGCGGCAAAAGCTGCGGGAGCTGTTGGGAGGTGACTTCTGTGAGTGACGATCTGCGATTTGACGCGCTGCTGACAGAGAGCGCCGACACCCTGCCGCCGCCTGCGGATGTCAGCCCGTGGCGCAGTGCCATGAGCTGCGTGGTGTGGGGCATCGCCCTGAAGACGCTGACGCTGCAGCTTCTGTATCTGCACTACATCCTGCCCACGCTGGGCTGCATCCTGCTGGTGCTGGGCTTCCGCACGCTGCGGCAGGAGAATCGGGCGCTGCGGTGGGCCTACGGCCTGTCCATCGCCGCCGCCGTCATGCGCAGCGCCGCCATGGTGCTGGCGGCGCTGCCGGTGGAGGAGGGGTTGACGCTTGCCTATGCGGATATGGCGCTGATGCAGGCGACGCTGATCGCCCTGTGGCGGGGCATGGTGGGCGTATCCCGCGCCGCCGGTGCGGAGAAGCCTGCCGCGCCCGCCGCCGGAGCGCTGGCTGCCTTTTACGCGGTGCTGATGGCACTGGCAATGATCGGCCTGGAGGGCTGGCTGCTGGTGCTGCCGGTGCTGGCGGTGTACCTTGTGATCCTGCGGAATCTGGTGAAGCTCTCCCGCTCGCTGGAGGACACCGGCTACGCCATTCACGCCGCACCGGTGCGCCTTTCGATGGCGGCGGTGCTGTGGGGGTATCTGGGCGTGACGCTGGCGGCGGTGATACTGGCCATGCTGCTGGGCCAGCGGTACCCCATGGACTGGCAGGTGCGTCAGGATGCGCCGCAGGACGAGACGATCCGGGCGGAGCTGCTGGCGCTGGGTATGCCGCAGAATGTGCTGGACGACCTGACCGCCGAGGAGGTGGCCGGTCTGACGGGCGCAAGCGAGGTGCTCACACAGACCGACACGCGGTACGACGGCGACAAATATCGGGTGGTGACCACCGGTGTCTGGGACGAGGATACGCCCAATACCTGGCAGTACCAGAGCGCGGAGAAGCAGGAGGACGGCACGTACCGCTATACCTACCACGTCTACGACGTGGAGGAGGTCTGCACCATGATCCACGTGGCGGTGGTGCTGCCCCGGGACGGCTATCAGCGGGTGGTGTTCCTGCACCACATCGCGGCGCGGCCCGAGGGGCTGGCTCTGACGGAGAGCGTGGAGGTCTGGCCGATGTGGCGTGACGACGAAAACTGGACCCGTGGCAATATCATCGGCGGCCGCGTGCTATGCAGCCGGCAGGGGCAGACGTACACGGCGGACTTCGCCGCGCTGGACAGCGGCAGCTACACCAGCCAGAGCTTCTTCGGAAGCAGCCAGCGCAGCACCATCACTGCGGAGTGGTCGCGCCTGCGGGGCGCGGAGGACCTGCGGGCCTACGTGCTGTACGACGCGGAGACGCTGACGCCGGAGTGGGAGTATCTGGAGAGCTGGTGCAATTACGCGCAGTCCGGCGGCGCGGTGTATCCGTTCCGCAGTGCGCTGGTCAGATGGCGCAGCTGGGGGCTGGCCGATAGCGATACGCTGATCCAGTCGGCGCTGCAGGAATGGGCCGACGATGTGGAATAATAAATATCCGCCCGCGTAAGCGGGCGGATATTTATTTCTCGTATTTACGGCTGATAATGATGGGCGTCCTGCAAGACCATATCCTTGACCTTCATCAGCCGGGTGGTGTTGCCGCGTTCGTTTTCATCCAGCTTCATCGTAATATAGCGGATGTTCTTCTCCGTTTCCGGGATCATCACATACTCCAGCGCGTTGACGCGGCGGCGGGTCTTTTCGATGTCCTGTGCCAGCAGCTGCATGGATTTCTCCACCTGCGCCAGCTCCAGCATATCGGCGAACACCGCCTGCATCTTCTCCAGCGCCGCGTCCAGCTCGCCGCTGGTCTGGGCGAAGCCGTAGGGCAGGAGGGAACCCTCGCCGCCCTCGGTGTGGAACGTGAACACCGGCACGTTGACGCTCATGATGTTCCGGGCGTCCACGTCCAGCGACACGGAGCGCTGGGGCCGCAGCAGCGACTGCTCCAGCATCTCCGGCCCCATGACGGCGGATGCCACGGTGAAGGCGTCGTTGGCCTCCTTCAGACCCTGCTCCACCTTGGCGCGGAGCTGCCGGTTGCGGCGGACGATCTCCAGAAACTGCTTCATCAGCTCGTCCCGCTTGTCCTTCAGCAGCTTATGACCGCGGCGGGCAGTCTTGAGCCGTCCCTTCAGCCGGGTCAGCTCCATGCGGGTGGGATTGACAGTCTTTCCGGCCATAGGCGGTCACTCCTTCTCCGGCAGGTACTTGTCCAGCATCTCCGGCTTGATACGCTTGAGCTCACTTCTGGGCAGCATCCGCAGCAGCTCCCAGCCAAGATCCAGCGTCTCCTCGATGGTGCGGTTCTCGTCGAAGCCCTGAGAGACGTAGCGCTTTTCAAACTCGTCGGCGAACTTGGCGTACAGCAGGTCGGTGGGGCTGAGGGCTGCCTCGCCCAGAATGGTCATCAGCTCCTTGGCCTCCTTGCCGCTGGCATAGGCGGCGAACAGCTGGTTCATGGTGGGGGCGTGATCCTCCCGGGTCTTGCCGGCGCCCACACCCTTGTCCTTCAGACGGGAAAGGGAGGGCAGCACGTCTACCGGCGGCAGGATGTTTTTGCGGTACAGGTCGCGGCTGAGGATGATCTGCCCCTCGGTGATATAGCCGGTCAGGTCGGGGATGGGGTGGGTCTTGTCGTCCTCCGGCATGGTCAGGATAGGGATCATGGTGATGGAGCCTTTGCAGCCCAGCTTCCGCCCGGCCCGCTCGTACATGCTGGCAAGGTCGGTGTAGAGGTAGCCGGGGTAGCCGCGGCGGCCGGGGACCTCCTTCTTGGCGGCGGACACCTCGCGCAGCGCCTCGGCGTAGTTGGTGATATCCGTCAGGATCACCAGCACGTGCATGTCCTGCTCAAACGCCAGATATTCGGCGGCGGTCAGGGCCATGCGGGGCGTGGCGATACGCTCCACGGCGGGGTCATTGGCCAGGTTGGTGAACAGCACGGTGCGCTCGATGGCGCCGGTGCGCTTAAACTCGCGGACGAAGAACTCCGACTCCTCAAAGGTGATGCCAATGGCGGCGAATACCACGGCGAAGTTGGAGCTGTCGTCCAGCACCTTGGCCTGACGGGCGATCTGGGCTGCCAGATTGGCGTGGGGCAGGCCGGAGCCGGAGAAAATAGGCAGCTTCTGGCCGCGGACCAGGGTGTTCAGACCGTCGATGGTGCTGATGCCCGTCTGGATAAACTCATTGGGGTAGTCACGGGCGGCGGGATTCATGGGCAGGCCGTTGATGTCCATGTACTTGTCGGCCAGCAGGGCAGGGCCACCGTCGATAGGCTCGCCCATGCCGTTGAACACGCGGCCCAGCATGTCCGCAGACACGCCCAGCTGCAAAGGATGGCCCAGAAAACGGATCTTGGCGTCCCGCAGATTGATGCCGGCGGAGGAGTCGAACAGCTGCACCACGGCGCGGTCGCCGTTGACCTCCAGCACCTTGCAGCGGCGGACCTCGCCGCTGTGGAGCTGGATCTCCGCCAGCTCGTCGTAGGTGACGCCCTCCACGTTCTCAACCACCATCAGGGGGCCGGAGACCTCGTGGATGGTACGGTATTCCTTCATCATGCGTCCTCACCTGCTTTCTCGATCAGGGCGGCGATCTCACTGTCCATCTCGTCGTGTACCTGCTGATAGTTGGCGGCGTACTCCTCTGCGGCGGCGTACTTGGCCCAGCCCAGCCGCTCCCGTGCGGGAATGGAGAACAGGGCGGGCAGCTCCACGTTCTTGGCGATGGCATCGCGGCACAGGTCCTCGTAGTGCAGGATCAGCGCCAGCAGCCGCAGCTGCCGGTCGAAGCTGGAGTAGGAATCCACATCCATGAAGGCGTTCTGCTGCAGGAAGTCCTCCCGCAGCATGCGGGCGATCTCCAACGTCAGCTGGTCCTTGGGGGACAGGGAGTCCTTGCCCACCAGCTGGACGATCTCGTTAAGCTCGTTCTCCTCCTGCAGAAGGTGCATGGCGCGGTTGCGGTCCTTCATGAACTCAGGACCCAGATGCTCGTTGAACCAGGGGGCCACCGCGTCCAGATACAGGGAGTAGGAGTTCAGCCAGTTGATGGCGGGGAAGTGGCGGCGGTAGGCCAGGGAGGCGTCCAGCGACCAGAACACCTTGACGATGCGCATGGTGGCCTGTGCCACCGGTTCGGAGAGGTCGCCGCCCGGGGGCGACACCGCACCCACGGCAGTGAGGGAGCCGGTGCGCTCCTCCGTGCCCATGCAGCGGACCACGCCGGCCCGCTCATAGAACTGGGCCAGACGGGAAGCCAGATACGCGGGGTAGCCCTCCTCACCGGGCATCTCCTCCAGACGGCCGGACATCTCGCGCAGGGCCTCGGCCCAGCGGGAGGTGGAGTCGGCGATGACGGCCACGTCGTAGCCCATGTCCCGGAAGTACTCGGCGATGGTGATGCCGGTGTAGACCGACGCCTCACGGGCGGCCACGGGCATATCGGAGGTGTTGGCGATCAGCACCGTCCGCTTCATCAGGCTTTCGCCGGTGCGGGGGTCCGTCAGCTCGGGGAATTCACGGAGCACGTCGGTCATCTCGTTGCCCCGCTCGCCGCAGCCGATGTAAACCACGATGTCCACGTCCGCCCACTTGGCCAGCTGGTGCTGCACCACGGTCTTGCCGGAGCCGAAGGGCCCGGGCACGGCGGCAGTGCCGCCCTTGGCGATGGGGAACATCGTGTCGATGACCCGCTGGCCCGACTGCAAAGGCGTCTCCGGCGGGAATTTCTTCTTGTAGGGACGGCCCACGCGGACCGGCCACTTCTGCACCATGGTCAGCTCACGCTCTGCACCGTCAGCGGTGCGGATGCGGGCGATGGATCGGGTGATGTTGTACTGCCCCGCCTCCGCCAGCCACGATACCGTGCCGCTGACGCCGTTGGGGACCATGATCTTGTGCAGCACCGACTCCGTCTCCGGCACGGTGCCCAGCACATCGCCGCCTGCCACGGCATCGCCGACGGCGGCGGTGGGAGTAAAGGACCACAGCTTTTCGCGGTCCAGCGGCGGCACCTGGATGCCGCGGGTGATGTTGGCGCCTACGCGGCGGACGATCTCCTCCAACGGACGCTGGATGCCGTCGTAGATGTTCTCAATGAGACCCGGGCCCAGCTCCACGCTGAGAGGCGCGCCGGTGGTGACCACCTCTGTGCCGGGGCCAAGGCCGGACGTCTCCTCGTATACCTGAATGGAGGCGCGGTCGCCGGTCATATTCAGGATCTCTCCGATCAGATGCTGGGGGCCTACGCGCACCACGTCCGCCATGCTGGCGTCCGCCATGCCGTCGGCCACCACCAGCGGACCGGAGACTTTGATGATCTTACCCATTCTTCTGCTCCTTTCAGGAAATATCCGCGCCTACGGCGCGTTCCACGGCTGCGTGCAGCGCATGGTCCGCAAGGCCCAGCGCGCCGCTCTTGCCGGGAATGAGGATGACAGCGGGCAGCATGTCATTCTGATAGCGGGCGATCTCCGCCGCCATGCTCTGGGCCAGCTGCTCCGTCACGTAGATGACGGCGTAGCTCTCCTGCGCCAGACGGTGCAGTGTTTTCCGCGCCGTCTCTGCGTCATCGGCAAAGAACACGTCCAGTCCCAGGGCCCGAAAGCCAAGGACGCTGTCGCGGTCACCCAATACAGCGATCTTATACATATGTGTCACGCAGCCTTTCCCGTATGGCGTCGGCGCTGAGCCCCGCCAGCCGTCCGGCCATGACGATGCGCACGGCCGTCCACTCCGCCTCCTTGGCGATGAGGTAGCCCAGCGCCACCTCCACGCCGAAGGGCACCCGCCTGGCGCCTGCGGCAGTGCGCAGCACCGCGTTGTCACAGGCCTTTTCGAAGTCCGTCAGGCTGCCGCCCTTGACGGCAGCCTCACCCAGCTCCGCGGCCTCACGGAGAGCGGTACTGCGGAACAGGGCGGCGGGCTCGGACGCACCGGCGCGGATGGCGTCGGGGGTCAGGCTGCCGCCCTCGAACAGCACCTCCTGCAAAAAGCCGGGATCCATGTGCATCCGCTCCGCCCGCACCAGCGCACGCAGGTTGGCGGCGTCGATCATGGCGCGGACGTAGGTCTGGAGGTAGACGCAGCGGCTTTCCTCTGCCAGCTGCCGCAGCTTCTGGAAGCAGGCGCGGTCCAGCAGACAGTCGCTGCGCTGGGCGCTGCCGGTCTCCGCCAGCAGGGCGGCGGCCTTTCCGGCGGCCTCTGCCATATCGCGGGGCAGGAACTGCCAGTTCCCGCCGTCGGCGTATTTGCGCTGGAGCTCCGAAACGGGGATGGTGCCCGCGTCCATCAGCAGGCGCTCCGCCCCCTCCGGCGCTTTCAGCAATACCTTGATGTTGTGATAATCATACTTGATGCGGAACACGTCCAGCAGCTGCTTTTCCGGCATGAACCGCTCCAGCTCGGCGAACACCGCCTCCCGCTGCCGCTTCAGGCTGCTCTGCAGCGAGGCCTCGTCGCGGATGGGGGCGTACCCCAGATCGCTCAGCAGCTGGGAGCAGTTCTCCACCGACGGGGATTGCAGCAGCTGTTCCAGCCGCTGGGAGGTCAGCAGGTCCTTCTCCAGGCTCCGGATGCGGGCGGAGAGGAACAGGTAGTCCGTGTCCTTTCTGGGTTTTGTCAAAGGGACGCCCCCTCTCAGTCAAATAGCAGCCTGGCCACGGCGGAGGATTCCTCCTGCCGCAGCTGGCGGAGCTTTTCGGTGAAGCTGCAGTTCAGCTCCACGCGGCCCCGCCGCAGCACCAGTCCGCCGCCGGTCTCGCGGGTCTCCTCCGACAGACGGAAGGCGGCGCCGGCCTTTCTGGCGTTGGCGGCCTTCACCACTGCGGGACCCACGGCCTCGCGGTCCTTGGCGGACAGCAGCAGCTCCTCGTCGCCGCTGCCATTCTCGGCGGCCAGCGCGGCCAGCAGGTCGATGTATTCCGCCTGCGGCAGACTTGACAGCCGCTGGGCGGCGCCTGCGAAGGCCTCATCGATCAGCTGCTGCTTGGCGGCCAGCACTTTTTGGCGGCAGGCCAGCTGGCTGCTGCCGTTGAGGTGCTCCAGCTGCTCCGCCGCCTGAGCCTCCGCCCGCTGGCGGCTGTCGCGGGCCACAGCGTCCGCCTGGGTCCGGCAGTCCCGCAGGATGGCGGCGGCGTTCTCGGCGGCGCTGGCGGTCAGCGCATCGCACTCCGCCCTGGTATCCGCCTCCATGCGGGCCACGATCTTTTCCAGTCCGTTCATAACGGTACCCACCTTACTTCAGGATGTTCAGGGAGATCATAATGGTGGCCACCAGAGACAAAATGGCGTAGAACTCCACGATGCCGCAGTAGATGATGCCCTTGGTGGCGGCCTCCGGACGCTTGGCCACGATGTTGACGGAGGCGGCGGCCACGCGGCCCTGGAAGATGGCGCTGAGCCAGCCGCCCAGCATGATGGGCAGGCAGGCGGCGAAGAAGGACAGACCCTGGGTCAGGGTGATGTCCACGGCGCTGCCGCTGAGTACGCCCACCTGGCCCAGCACCAGGAACAGGGCCACAAAGCCGTACAGGCCCTGAGTACCGGGCAGCACCTGCAAAATCAGGCACTTGGTGGACTTGTCGGGGTCCTCGCTGGTGAGGCCGGCGGCGGCTTCACCCACCATACCGGTGCCCTTAGCGGAGCCGATGCAGCACAGGCCGGCGGTCAGCGCCGCACCCAGGATGGCGAAACCCAGTCCGCCGATGGATTCAAGAATACTCATTGTACGTGTTCCTCCTTTATGATCTCTACATGATTGGCCTGCATGCGCAGGGGACGGAAGGCCTTGCCGCCGTCCTTATAAAAACGTCCGAAGAATTCCAGAAATTGCAGGCGCATATCGTGGACATAGCAGCCCAGCAGATTCAGCGCCAGGTTCAGCGCGTTGCCCACCAGCGCGATGATGACGAACAGCACGATGTTTCCGGTAGTGGCGCCCAGCATGTTGAATACCTGGGCCAGCACCGCGCCGGACAGCATCAGCGCCATCAGCCGCACGTAGGACAGGATATCGCTGAAAAAGCCGGTGACGCCGTTATACACGGCGGCCACCACGCCTGTGACCTTGCCGAAGCCTTTCTTGCCGCGGCCCGCGCCGTACAGCAGCATCAGTCCGCCGACGCACAGCACCACCGGCACGCCGCCGACGCTGCCCACGCCCAGAATGGCCATGGCCCCGCCGGCCAGGATGATCCACCACGTGATCTCATCAAAGAGCGCGTCCAAAAAATGCCCGCTCCTGCATTTCTCCACCACGCTGACGGTCATGCCGGTGAACACCTGGATGCCGCCCAGCACCAGCGAGCCCACCATGATGGCCATGGTGTCGTTCAGCGGGTCGAACAGCGCCGGCATGGTGAAGGTGCTGGCGGGATCGATGAGCTTGCACAGCTGGGGGATGAAATCCCCGAAGAAGCCGCCGGTCAGCGCACCGAAGATGAACGTCATGATGCCGCACCAGAAGATCATCTCCATAAAGCTGCGATCATCAGGCCGCTTTTTCTTCAGGAACAGCAGGGAGCCGACGATCATCAGCAGACCGTAGCCCATGTCCGCCATCATCATGCCAAAGAAGAAGATGAAGAACGGCGCCATCACGGGGTTGGGGTCCACGCCGTCGTAGGCGGGCATGGAGTACTGCTCCGTGATGCAGTTCATGGAGCGGGTCAGGATATTGCCCTTCAGCGCCACCGGCACGTCGGGGATCTCCTCCGGCGCGGGGTCGCTGAGGTCGTAGGCACAGTCCAGCGTGTCCAGCCACGCCGTCAGCTGCGGCAGCTTCTCCGCCGGCACCCAGCCGTCAAAGGCCACGATGCAGCCATCGGTCATCAGCCGTTTCCGGTTCTCCTCCCGCATGAGACGGGAGTTCAGCCGGTCGCTGCACAGCTGCATGTCGGGGAGCTTCCCGCCTAAGCCGGCAAGCTCCTGCAGGGCGGCGTCCTTTTCCGCGGCGGTCTGACGCAGACTGTCCGCCAGCGCCGTCAGGTTTTCTTCCGGTGTACCATGGCGGCCCTTGAGCTGCCCGCCGGAGAAACCGAAGCTGCGCAGCAGCTCCAGCGCCTGAGCCGTCACGGCCTTGTGGGTCAGCAGCAGGATGCCCTGCTGCTGCCGGTCGGCGTACAGCAGGTATGCCTCCGATTCCGGCACCTGTTGGCTCAGTGTGCCCTGTATCTCCTCCCATACGGCGAAGGGGGGCAGCGTGCCGGTGGTGATATCGCACCACCGCGTCTCCGTCAGCTCCAGCGGGATATCCAGACTCCTCCAGGGCGTCAGGGCTGCCTGCTCGCTGCGGAGTTGGGTCTCCTTGGCGGTGAGGCGGTTCACGTCCGCCGCCAGTTCATTGATGTGCTGGGCCGTTTCCAGCTCCGATGCCAGCGCCGCCTCGTCCAGATATTCCCGCTCGGAGATGCGGGGACGCGGTGTCAGCAGACCCGTTTTCTGGGGCGGCGCGGTGCGGCGCAGGATGTCTATGGCCGATTGCAGCTGCCGTTGGCGGGCCAGCAGGTCCGCTGCCGCAGTGTCGCACCGGCGCAGAGTGTCGGGAAGCGCCTGTACATCCGGCTCGCTGATCTCCAGACAGCCCATGTGCTGGAGACGGCGGAGTATGGCATCGTGGTCACGCTCCAGCGCCAGCACCTGCAAATGCTTCATTTTGACAATGGCCATCTACCGCTTCACCACCTTTTCCAGCAGGTAGTCCACGGCGTCGTCCATCCGCGCCATAGCCGCGGCGCGCAGGATATCGCAGTCCTTCTCGGTGCGATCCAGCATGGCCTGCCGCTCCGTCTCGGCCTGGGCCTCCGCCTGACGCAGGGCATCAGCCGCGGCGCGCCGCGCCGCCTCCTGGGCCTGGGACACCAGCGCCGCGCCGTCCTTTTCCGCCTGCCGCACCATCTCCGCCGCCGCGCTTTGCGCCGCAGCCTTCTGCGCCAGCAGACGGCTCTCCTCCGCCTGAAGACTCTCTATTTTTTCACGGTACAGTTCACTCACCGCCTTTCTCGGAATATGCAGGCAGGGGAAGCCCCCGCGGCATCCCCTGCTGAGCATCCGGTATACCGCAGGGGTGGCCCTCTGCGTTATTTGCATCAGGATACCATAAAAGCAGGTTTCTCACAACGGTCAAGCCGTAGAAATTGTCCATCATATTTTTGTGAATTTCGTCAAAAGAGTTGCGCTGCCTAAAAAAAATAGCGCAATAAGAAACTCTTGCCCGAGACCGGCGGATGTCAAATTCCAGTGGCATTTTCCCCATATCTATGGTATAGTATCCTTGTTATGGTAAACGTTCCGACAACAAATGGTATAGTTTCGACAATGTATAACAGAAAGTATTCGAAAATAACACGTGAGGTGTGGTTATGACATACGTAACATCATTCCTGCTGGGGCTGGTACAGGGCGTGGCGGAGTTCCTGCCCATCTCCAGCTCCGGCCATCTGGCCATCGCACAGAACCTGCTGGGTCTGGAGGGCGCGGGCAGCGTGCCGGAATTTTTCGACGTACTGCTGCATCTGGGTACGCTGATCGCGGTGTTCGCCGCCTATTGGAAGGACATCTGCGACATGGTGGTGGAGTTCTTCCGCGGCATCGGCGATCTGGCCCATCGCTCCACACCGTCGCCGGTACCGCCGGCGCGGCGGCTGATCCTGCTCATCATCGTGGGCACACTGCCGCTGTTCGCGGTGCTGCCCATCCGAAAAAGCGTGCAGGGCCTTGCCGATAATATGGTATTCGTGGGCGCGGCGCTGATCGTCACCGGTTTTCTGCTGTTCCTGTGCGATCGGGTCCGCAAGGGCCGCAAGACCGAGCGCAGCGCCACGTGGCTGGACGCCCTGCTGGTGGGCGTGGGCCAGGCGGTGGCCACGCTGCCCGGCGTGTCCCGCTCCGGCATGACCATCACCGCCGGCTGCTTCGTGGGCTACGAGCGCAGGTTCGCCGTGCGGTTCTCGTTTCTGCTGAGCATTCCTGCGGTGCTGGGCGCCAACATCCTGTCCCTGAGCGATGCGGCGAAGGCCGGCATCAACACGGCGGAGGTGCCCATGTACCTGCTGGGCGTCGTCACTGCCGCCGTATCGGGGTATCTGTGCATCCGCCTGTTGAAATACGTGGCGGACAAGGGACGCTTCGGCGCGTTTGCCTACTACTGCTGGGCGGTGGGTATCCTGACGCTGGTGCTGCAGGCCGTCAAGTGAGATGAAGTGAGGAAAACTATGGCATCGACGCAAAAGAAGACCACAAAAAAGAAAAAGGCGCCGCCCAAGCCGGAGCCGCCCGCCTATAACGGACTGGCGCGGCTCATCGGCGGCGTGGTCTGCCTGCTGCTGGCACTGTGCGTACTGGTCAGCTATTTTCAGGTGGACGCCCTGCTCCTGACGTTTATCGCCAAGGTGTTGAAGGGCACACTGGGCTACGGGTATTTTCTGGCGGCGCCGGCGCTGCTGGCTGTGGCGGTGATCCAGCTGCGGCATCAGGGCCGCCCCGTGATCCTGCGCACCACCTGCACCCTGCTGGTGCCGTTGCTGTCGGGAATGCTGTGCCACCTGCTGCTGTGCCGCACGGCCTATGAGCTGGGCAGCGGCCTGCTGCCCCAGCTGTGGAAGGACGGACAGACCCTGACCTGCGGCGGCGTGGTGGCCGGCGGCCTGGCACTGGGCAGCGAGGCGCTGCTGAGCAAGGTGGTGTCTGTGGTGGTGTTCGTGGTGCTGCTGGTGGCGGCGCTGCTGGGCGCGCTGCACATGACGCCGCAGCAGGCCGTGGATAAAATGAAGGAGTACCGCAGCAGCCGCTGGGAGGACGAGGAGGACGAGGACGATCTGGAGGGCTTTGAGCCTGCGGCTCCGCGGAAAGCGCCTGTACCGGAGAAGCCTGTGAAAGAGAAGCCCGCCAAAAAGCGGGTGAACATCGACATCCCGCTGGACGGCGAATCCTCCGCCATGGAGAGCGGCGAGAAGAAGGACTTCTTCCCCCGCCGCAGTGCCGCTGTCCGGACGCCGGACGAGGTGCTGGACCGCGCCGCTGCCGCGCCCGCCGTCCCCGCCGCACCGGCAGCCCCTGCGGCATCGACAGCTCCTGCCGCTCCCGCAGTACAGGAGGCCGCAGCGGTGAAGGAGCCGGTGTCCGAGAAGAGAAAGAAGGCTCAGCTCCAGCAGGAGGTGGAATCTGCCGCCCAGGAAGTGGGACAGGCCATCGAGCAGGAGCTGGCCCAGGGCGAGGAGATCTACCGCTACCCGCCCATCACCCTGCTGGAGGAGAATCACACCGACAACTGCACCGAGGTGGGCGCGGAGCTGCGCAACAACTCCCGCCGCCTGGCGGACGCCCTGCGTTCCTTCGGCGTGGACGCCACCGCGGGCGACGTGGTCCACGGACCCAGTGTCACCCGCTACGAGTTCACCCTGGAGCAGGGTGTGAAGCTCAGCAAGATCACCAACCTGTCCGACGATATCGCTCTGGCACTGGGCGCCAGCGGCGTCCGTGTGGCGCCGGTGCCCAACAAGATCTCCGTGGTGGGCATCGAGGTGCCTAACCGCACCGTTACCGCCGTCCGTATCCGCGATGTTATCGAGTCCCGGGAGTTTACCCGCCACCCGTCCCCCGTGGCCTTCGCCGTGGGCAAGGACATTGGCGGCAGCAGCATCGTGGGCAATATTGCCCGCCTGCCCCACGTGCTGATCGCCGGCACCACCGGCTCCGGCAAGTCCGTGTGTACCAACTCCCTGATCGTCAGCATCCTCTACAAGTCCACCCCGGACGAGGTGCGCTTCATTATGGTGGACCCCAAGATGGTGGAGCTGGCGCCTTACAACGGCATCCCCCACCTGCTGATCCCTGTGGTCACGGACCCCAAGAAGGCCGCAGGCGCTTTGCAGTGGGCGGTGTTCGAGATGATGAAGCGCTACAAGATGTTCTCCGAAAAGGGCGTCAAGGACCTGGCGGGCTACAACGCCCTGTCCGAGACGGACGAGGACGTGAAGAAGCTGCCCACTGTGGTGGTGGTCATCGATGAGCTGGCCGATTTGATGCTGGTGGCTGCCAAGGAGGTGGAGGAGTCCATCTGCCGCGTGGCCCAGATGGGCCGTGCCGCCGGCATGCATCTGGTGGTGGCCACCCAGCGTCCCTCCGCCGATGTCATCACCGGCCTGATGAAGGCCAATATTCCCAGCCGCATCGCCTTCGCCGTGGCCAGCTCCATGGAGTCCCGCATCATTCTGGATACCCCCGGCGCGGAAAAGCTGGTGGGTAAGGGCGATATGCTTTACTCCCCGCTGGGCGACAGCAAACCCACCCGCGTACAGGGCTGCTTCATCACACCGGAGGAGATCGAGCGTGTGGTGGCCTTTGTCAAGGACACCGCCGGCGAGGCCCATTACGATCAGGATGTCATCGAGAAGATCCAGCAGGCGGTGGACGCCAAGTCCGACAAGGGCAAGGGCGCCGCAGCCGATGTGCCTGCCGATGGCGAGGACGGCGACGAGCTGCTGCCCGCCGCCGTGGAGGTGGTGCTGGAGACGGGGCAGGCCTCCGTGTCCATGCTCCAGCGGCGTCTGAAGCTGGGCTACTCCCGTGCCGCCCGGCTGGTGGATCAGATGGAGGAGCGGGGCTATGTCGGACCCTTCGAGGGCTCCAAGCCCCGACAGCTCCTCATCACCCGGGAGAAGTGGCAGGAGCTGCAAATGGCAAAGGGCGCTGCGCCGGCGGAGACGCCGCCCACCGCTGACCGCTGCGGCTCCATCCACGATGTGTTCGAAAGCCACGACGCACTGGAATAAAGGGATTGCAAAAAAGGGGGGGCAGTGCTGCCCGCCCCTGTTTGCTTCATCGCCGCCGCTTGCTCAGATCGCAGCCTCCGCCGGAGGCAAGGACGCGGGAAATCGCCCCTGACAGAACAATAAAATATAAGAGCGCTGCGGCCATGCCGCAGCGCTCTTGTCTTATACACAGTTACACAGTCAGATTCTTACACGCCCAGCTTTTCCAGCGCTGCCAGGCGCAGGCAGATGCAGAACACCGCGATGGCCTGCTCCAGCTCCGCCACCGGCGGCAGGGACGGCGCGATGCGGATGTTGCTGTCGTTGGGGTCCTTGCCGTAGGGGAACGTGGCCCCCGCACCGGTCATGGTGATACCCGCCTCCCTGCACAGCTCCAGCGTGCGCTTGGCGCACCCGTGCATGGTGTCCACGCTGATAAAGTAGCCGCCCACCGGCCGCTTGTAGTCCGCGATGCCACGGGGCGCGATCTCACTGTCCAGCGCGTTCAGCACCGCGTGGAACTTGGGCGCCAACACCGCCGCGTGCCGCTTCATCAGCGCCAGCGTGTGCTCCCGATCCTGCAGGTACAGCACGTGCCGCAGCTGGTTCACCTTGTCATAGCCGATGGTCTGGATGTTGATGAGCTTGGAGAAATACTGGATGTTGGCCTCGCTGGCCGCCATCACCGCCACGCCCGCGCCGGGGAACGTCACCTTGCTGGTGGACGCGAACTCGTACACCATGTCGGCGTTGCCGTACTGGGCGCACAGGCCGATGATTTCGGAGAACGGTACAAAATCACAGTCGAACTCGTGGATGCAGTAGGCGTTGTCCCACATCAGCATAAAGTCCGGTGCGGCGGGTTTCATGGCCGCCAGACGGCGGATGGTCTCATCGGAGTACACCACGCCCTCGGGATTGGAGTACTTGGGCACGTTCCACATACCCTTCACGGCGGGATCCTTGATAAGCTCCTCCACCATGTCCATGTCGGGACCCTGGTCGGTCATGGGCACGTTGATCATCTCCACACCGAAGCTGCCCGTCACCTTAAAGTGCCGGTCGTAGCCGGGGACGGGGCAGATCCACTTCACCGTATCCAGCTTGGCCCAGGGCTTCTCGCTGTGGAGCAGGCCGTGGGTGAACGCCTTGGAGATGGCATCGTACATCAGCTGCAGGCTGGCATTGCCGCCCACGAACACCTGCTCCGGCTTGCAGCCCAGGATGTCGGCGAACAGCTTCCGCGCCGCGGGAATACCCGCCACCTCGCCATAGTTGCGGGTCTCCACCCCGTCGGATACAAACTGCTCCGGCTGGGTCAGCACCTGCAGCATGGGCGTCACCATGTCCAGCTGCTGGCGGCTGGGCTTGCCCCGCGCCATGTTCAATTCCAGATGAAGGGCCTTCGCCCCCTCGAATTCCGCCTTGACAGCCGCGTATTCCGCCTGCCGCTCAGGCTTTGTCATCTCTTTATAATTCTTCTTCATCATGAACGTCCTCCCGCCTCATGTTTTTTGCGATTATACACCGTCTGATGCCCCCGTGGCAATCACTTTTTTCGGGTATCGTACACGTCCGTCCGGCGCGCTGAGAGAATAGGCAGCTGTTCCCGTATGGCGGACACACGGCTCATGTCCAACTCCGTCACCACCACCTGCTCACCGGCGCCGCACTGGTGCAGCACCGTGCCCCAGGGGTCGCAGACGATGGAGTGGCCCCAGGCCACATAGGATGCCGTCTCGTCCCGCGCCGGTGAAGTGCCTGCGGTGAACAGCTGTCCGTCCACCGCGCGCTGCCGGAACAGCAGTTCCCAGTGGGTGGGGCCGGTGGTCATATTAAAGGCCGCCGGTACCAGCAACACCTGTGCGCCCTCCAGTGCCATCAGCTGTGCCAGCTCCTGAAACCGCAGGTCAAAGCAGATGCACAGCCCCATTTTGCCCCAGGGCGTGTCAAACACCGTGATCTCATTTCCCGCCGACAGGGTGTCGGACTCGCGGAATCGCTGACCGCCGGCCACGTCGATGTCGAAAAGGTGCATCTTCCGGTGACGGGCCACGCAGCGGCCCGTGGGATCGAACACATAGCTGGTGTTGTACACCTTATCGCCGTCCAGCTCCGGCAGAGAGCCGCCCACCACCCACAGGCCGTGGGCCGCTGCGGCGCGGGACAGCATCTGATAGGCCGGCCCGCCCTCCGGCTCGCCGTAGGCGCGGAAGCAGGCGTTGTCGTAGGGACAGCAGAACATTTCCGGCAGCACCGCCATGTCCGCATCCGCTGCCCGGGCCAGCAGGGCCTCCGCGTGGCGCAGGTTCGCCGCCTTGTCAGGGCCCACGCGCATCTGTATCTGTGCAAGCTTCATACCTTTACACCTCTTTCACGGAAATCGTTTTTCAATAGTATTCCCGCAGCACCAGCTCCGTGACGCCCTCACTGACGCTGACCATGCGCTTCACCTGGTTGCGCCGCCCGTAGGTCAGCCACAGCATGTCCCGAATGGCCGTGCCGCCGCGATAGCCGTGGATCAGCCGCAGGCGGTACGTGCCGTTTCCGGCGCGGCGCAGGGCCGCATCCACAGCGATCTGGGCCTGATAGGTATTCATGCCGTGCAGGTCCAGCTCCACCACACCTCCGGTCATGACAACACCTCCTCTCAACTGCCCTAATCATACGGGAAATGAATTGTTTTTTCAACCGCTTTGTGGTAAAATACCCTTCATTACATCAAGTGTGAGGGGCCTATGAATGTTTTGGTGGTGTCCGACTCCCATGGGAAAGTGGACAAACTGATACAAGCGGTGGAGCAGGTACACCCCGGCTATGTACTGCATCTGGGCGACTGCCAGCGGGATCTGGAGAAGCTGCGGCAGGCGTTTCCCATGCTGCCCATGGAGGGCGTGCCCGGGAACTGCGACTACGGCAGCTGCGACCAGCCGGAGCGGCTCATCGAGCTGGGCGGCGTGCGTATCCTGATGCTCCACGGCCACACGCGGGGCGTGAAGTCCGACGTGATGCGGGCTGTCTGGGCGGCACGTGAGTGCGGCGCGCAGGTGCTGCTGTTCGGCCACACCCACCGGCCTCTGGTGGACAACGACGGGGCCCTGCTGGTGCTGAACCCCGGGGCCGCCGGAGACCCGCTGCACCCCACCTGCGGCATCCTTACCATTGAAAACGGCAGGGCGGACGTCCGGACGCTGGCCCTGTGAAAGGAGAAAAACTATGCTGACTGTCGGCTGTCATCTGTCCGCCTCGGAGGGCTTTCTGGCCATGGGGAAAACGGCGCTGTCCATCGGCGCCAACACGTTCCAGTTCTTTACCCGCAATCCCCGGGGCAGTAAAGCGAAAGCCATTGACCCCGACGACGCGGCGGCGTTTCTGGCGCTGGCGCAGGCCAACGGCTTCGGCCGTCTGGTGGCCCACGCGCCCTACACCATCAACCCCTGCTCCAAAACGGAGCGCACCCGCGAATTCGCCCGCATGACGCTGGCGGACGACCTGAAGCGGATGGAATATCTCCCCGGCAACTACTACAACTTCCACCCGGGCAGCCACACGGAGCAGGGCATGGAGGTGGGCATCAGCCAGATCGCCGAGACGCTGAACGCCATCCTGAAGCCGGAGCAGCACACCACGGTGCTGCTGGAGACCATGTCGGGCAAGGGCTCTGAGGTGGGCGGCCGGTTCGAGGAGCTGCGGGAGATACTGGACCGCGTGGCGCTGAACACCCAGATGGGCGTGTGCATGGACACCTGCCATATCTCCGACGCGGGGTACGACATCGCGGGCGACATTGACGGCGTGCTGACGGAGTTCGACCGCGTCATCGGGCTGGAGCGGCTGAAGGCCGTCCACATCAACGACAGCATGAACCCGCTGGGCGCCCACAAGGACCGCCACGCCCGCATCGGCGAGGGCTATTTGGGGGAGGCGGCCTTTGGCCGCATCATCAATCACCCCGCGCTGCGGGACCTGCCCTTTATTCTGGAAACGCCCAACGATCTGGCGGGCTACGCCCGTGAGATCGGACGGCTGAAGGAGCTGAGGGCGGAATGATGCTGCGGCTGTCCGCGCTGTTTCTGGGCCTGCTGGGACTGGTGGGACTGTATTTTCACTCCACGCTGCCGGTGACGGGCCGCATCCGGCCTGGATTCTTCGTCTTTTACACCAACCTCAGCAACCTGCTGCTGGCGGTGTACCAGCTGACGCTGGGGGTCAGCGGCCACGATCCACAGTGCGGCGTGTTCCGGTGGCTCAGCTCCGCCGGCGTGGCCCTGAGCATGACGCTGTGCATCTTCGTGACCCACCTCATCTACCAGTGGGTGCTGGTGCCATCGGCGAAAAAGAGCGGCAAGGCGCTGTCGGACATCGGGTTCAGCAGCTTCGGCAACCTGTGTGTCCACTACGCCGTGCCGTGGCTGACGGTGGTGCAGTGGCTGCTGTGGCAGGACAAGTCCGGTCTCACCATCGGCCGCGCCGCCTGGTGGCTGGTGCTGCCGCTGGCCTACTTTGCCTTCGGTATGGCCCGTGGGGCCACGGGAAAGCCCATCGGCCACACGAAGCACTGCTACCCCTACCCGTTCATGGACCCGCAGGTGATGGGCAAACGGTTTTGGCCGGTGGTCCTGCTGCTGATCGCGGCGTTTTTCGGCCTGGGGTGCCTGTTTGTGGGCATCAGCAGGCTGCTGTAAGCGAAAAAAGAACGTCCCCACCGGGGGACGTTCTTTTTTCGCTTTTTGCTGTTTCTCAGCCGCGGCCGCTGACGCGGAGACGGTTCATGGCGCGGGCCAGCTGGCTCTGGGCCAGGTGGTATTCCGCCATGCTGCGTTTCTGGCGCAGCTCCTCCTCCGCCTCCTCACGGGCGCGGAGGGCGCGGTTCACGTCGATGTCCTCGGGACGCTCGGCCGCGTCCACCAGCAGCAGCACGCGGCCATTCTCCACCTTGAAAAGGCCCGGGGCCACGGCGGCGCGGCGCTGCTCTCCCTCCGCCGTCTCGAACCGCAGTTCACCGGCGGTGACGGCGCCCACGGCGTTGCTGTGGTTGGCCAGAATACCGTACTCGCCGTCGCTGGTGGGCAGCACCAGCGATACGCAGTCACCCCGGTAAAACGGGACGCTGGCCGCCAGAATATCCAGATGGAACGGCGCTGCCATCACATGCCGCCTTTCTTCATCTGCTCCGCCTTGCGGATCACGTCGTCAATAGTGCCGGCGTTGAAGAAGGCCGCCTCGGGGTACTCGTCCATGCTGCCGGACAGGATCTCCTTAAAGCCGCGGAGCGTCTCGTGCAGGGGCACGAACACGCCGGGGGCGCCGCTGAACTTCTCCGCCACGTAGAAAGGCTGGGACAGGAAGCGCTGGATGCGGCGGGCGCGGGCGACGGTCTTTTTGTCCTCGTCGCTGAGCTCCTCCATGCCCAGGATGGCGATGATATCCTGCAGCTCACGGTACTTTTGCAGGGTGGACTGGACGGCACGGGCAATGTTGTAGTGCTCCTCACCCACGATGTCCGGCTCCAGAATGCGGGAGGTGGACTCCAACGGGTCCACGGCGGGGTAGATGCCCTGCTCCGCGATCTTACGGCTCAGCACGGTGGTGGCATCCAAATGGGAGAACGTGGTGGCGGGGGCGGGGTCGGTCAGGTCGTCGGCGGGAACGTACACCGCCTGCACGGAGGTGACGGAGCCGTCCTTGGTGGAGGTGATGCGCTCCTGCAGAGCGCCCATCTCGCTGGCCAGCGTGGGCTGGTAGCCCACGGCGGAGGGCATGCGGCCCAGCAGCGTGGAGACCTCGCTGCCCGCCTGCACGAAGCGGAAGATGTTGTCGATGAACAGCAGCACGTCCTTGTGCTCTACATCGCGGAAATACTCCGCCATGGTCAGGCCCGACAGCGCCACGCGCATACGGACGCCGGGGGATTCGTTCATCTGACCGAACACCAGCGCCGTCTTGTCGGACACGCCGCTCTCCTGCATCTCGCCCCAGAGGTCGTTGCCCTCGCGGCTGCGCTCGCCCACGCCGGTGAAGATGGAATAGCCGCCGTGCTCCATGGCCACATTGTGGATCAGCTCCTGAATGAGCACGGTCTTGCCCACGCCGGCGCCGCCGAACAGGCCGATCTTGCCGCCCTTGGGATACGGCTCGATGAGGTCGATGACCTTGATACCCGTTTCCAGAATATCGGCGGCGGGCATCTGCTGGGCAAAGCCGGGGGCGGGACGGTGGATCTCCCAGCGGGGCGCGTCGGCGCTGACCGGCGCCTCGCCGTCGATGGGGTCGCCCAGTACGTTGAACATGCGGCCCAGCGTGGCTTCGCCCACCGGTACGGAGATGCCGTGACCGGTGGCGGTGACAGTGAGCCCGCGGCTGAGGCCGTCGCTGCCGGCCATCATGACGCAGCGCACCGTCTTGTTCTCCAGATGCTGCTCCACCTCCATGGTGTAGCGCGTACCGTTTGCCTCCACGGTCAGCGCTTCATTGATGGCGGGCAGGCTCCCCTCGGGGAAATGTACGTCGATCACGGGACCGGAAATGCCCGTGATGGTTCCTTGTTTCATTGAGGTCAGCCCTCCTTTTCTTTCTTGCTGCGCTGGGCGCGCTCACCGGCGGAGACTTCGGTGATCTCCTGGGTGATGGCGGCCTGACGCGCCCGATTGTACTGCACGGACAGGTCCTTCAGCAGGTCCTCCGCGTTCTGGTCCGCCGCGTTCATGGCGGTCATGCGGGCGGACTGCTCGCTGCAGAAGCTGTCCACCAGCGCACTGTAAATGAAGCCGGTGAGGCAGCTTCGCACCGCGTTGTCCAGCACCGCAGCGGGGCTGGGCACATACTCAAAGGTGGGATCGCCCACCGTGCTGGCCTGGGCCGCAGAGAAGTGCTCCCGCGTCAGGGGCAGCACCTGCGCCTGACGCACCGTGGCCTCCAGCCCGTTTTTCATGTCCGTGTAGATGATGTGGACAGCGTTGATGGCACCGGCGTCGTACCGCTCCAGCAGCAGCTCGCTGATCTGACGGGCACGGCGCAGGGTGGGGTTCTGCGCGGTGTAGAGAAAGCTCTTTTCGATGGGGATGCCCCGCTGGGTGAACCAGCGGCGGCCGTACTCGCCCACCACATACAGCACCGCGCCCTCGTGATCCGACAGGAACTGCTGGGCCTGACGGATGGCGTTCTGGTTATACGCGCCGGCAAGGCCCTTGTCCGCCGTGATGAGCAGGCAAGCGGCTGCGCCGGGCAGCGGCTTCTCCTCCGCGTCCCGCAGGTAGCGGCTCTCCACATGGGCGTCCGCGTTGAACACACGGCCGATCTCCGTCTGCAGTGCGTCGAAATAGGGGCGGGTGTTGTTCAGGTCCTGCTTGGCCTTGCGCAGCTTGGACTGGGAGATCAGGTACATGGCGTGGGTGATCTTCTGGGTCTGCCGGACGCTTCCGATGCGGCGGCGGATCTCACTTGTGCTGGCCATGGCCTCACCGCCCACCTGTGCGCCGGAACTTCTCCAGCGCGGTCCCTGCAAAGTCCGCGATTTGCTGACGTACCTCGTCGGTCAGCGCCGCGCCCTGCTCCAGCTCCTGCATGAGCTGGGGACGTCCGGCGGCGAACTCGCCCAGAATAAAGTCACGCAGCGGGCAGACCTGAGAAACCGGCACCTGCTGATAGACGCGGGCCATAGCCGTCACCAGCGTGACGATCTGCTGGGCCTGGCTCAGCGGGCTGCACCGGCCCTGACGCAGGATGTACATCAGGCTCTGGCCGTAGGCCAGCTGGTTCTTGGTCTCCTCGTCCAGATCGCTGGAGAACTGGGTAAAGACCTCCATCTCGCGGTATTGCGCCAAATCGAGGCGCAGCGTGCCGACCGCCTTTTTCATTGCCTTGGTCTGGGCAGCGCCGCCCACACGGGACACGGAAAGTCCTACGTTCACGGCGGGGCGGTGACCGGAGAAGAACAGGCTGCTCTCCAGAAAGATCTGGCCGTCGGTGATGGAGATGATATTGGTGGGGATGTAGGCGGACACATCGCCTGCCTGCGTTTCCACGATGGGCAGGGCGGTCATGCTGCCGCCGCCCCGTGCGTCGCTGAGGCGCGCTGCGCGCTCCAGCAGGCGGGAGTGCAGATAGAACACGTCGCCGGGGTAGGCCTCACGGCCGGGAGAACGTCCCAGCAGAAGGCTCAGTGCGCGGTAGGCGATGGCGTGCTTGGAAAGATCGTCGTAGACGATGAGCACGTCCTTCCCCTTGTTCATGAAATACTCGCCGATGGACGCGCCGGCATAGGGCGCGATGTACTGCATGGAGGCGGACTCACCGGCGCTGGCGCAGACGATGATGGTGTACGCCATGGCGTCGTGCTTGCGCAGCATCTCCGCGATCTGCGCCACGGAGCTGGCCTTCTGGCCGATGGCCACGTAGATGCAGATCATATCCTTCCCCTTCTGGTTCAGGATGGTGTCGATGGCGATGGACGTCTTGCCGGTCTGGCGGTCGCCGATGATCAGCTCGCGCTGACCCCGTCCGATGGGAAACATGGAGTCGATGGACAAAATACCGGTCTGCATGGGGGTGTTCACCGGCTGGCGGTCGATGATGCCGGGGGCGGGGCTTTCGATCATGCGGTAGGCATCGACGGGGATGTCGCCGGCATCGTCGATGGGCGCGCCCAGCGCGTCCACTACGCGGCCGATCATGGCGTCGGACACGCCGATGCCAGCGGTACGGCCGGTGCGGTACACGGCGCTGCCCTCGCTGACCTCCTCCACGCGGCCGAACAGGATGCAGCCGATGCGGTGGCCCCGCAGCTCCTGCACCATGCCGCGGATGCCGCCCTCAAAGAGCAGGATCTCGCCGTAGGCGGCGTTTTCCAGACCGTCCACGTAGGCGATGCCGTCCGCCACGGACAGGACGCTGCCCACCTCGCGGGCGCTGATCTCCGGTACCCAGTCCCGCACGGTGTCGCGGATCAGAGGGATCACGGACTGGCCGCCGGTCTTCAGGGCGGCAAGGCGCTCCTTCAGCTGGCCCAGACGACCCTCCGCCGTCCAGTCGATGATCTCGGAGCCGATCTCGATGCGGAAGCCGCCGGAGACGGTCTTATCCTCCTGCCACGAAAGCGCCACCGGCCGGCCGTACCTCTTTGCCAGCACGTCCTCCAGCTTCGCCTTCTGCGCGGCGTCAGGCGGGCAGGCACTGAGCAGTCTGGCGGTCAGGCGGGCATCATTCGTGCTCATGCTTCTCCACCCCCTCGGCTGCGTTCACGAACGCGTCATAGGCGCGGGAAGTCTCCTTCGCCAGCAGCTTCTCCATGGCGGCCTCGGCGATGGACACGGCCTCGCGATTGGCCTCGTCCACGATCTTTTTGCGGTCGTTCTCCGCGTTCTCGCGGGCGGCAGCCACGATCTTGTCCGCCTGCTCATGGGCAGCGGTGCGCTGCTGATGGGCATAGGCCTCGGCCTCCCGGGCGGCGGCGGCGCGCTTCTCGTCCAGCTCCGCGTCCAGCGCAGCCTGACGCTGCTGCATGGATGCCTCCAGCGCGGCGGTGTTCTTCTCCCGCTCCACGGCGGCGGACTCCATATCGGCATAGTGCCTGGCGCGCTTGTCCATGAAGTTCTTTACCGGCTTGAACAGCAGCAGGTACAGTCCGCCCACCAGAATGGAGAAGTTGAACAGATGCAGCAAAATCTGCTGCCAATCAATATTCAGTGGGATATTACTCATAGCGACTCTCCCCGTTCCTTACAGCACAAAGATGATGAGGATGACCACCAGCAGAGCATAGATAACGACGGTCTCCAGGAACACAAGGCCCAGCATCATGGTGGTGCGGATGTTGCCGCCGGCCTCCGGCTGGCGGGCGATGCCCTCGGCGGACTTGGAGATGGCCATGCCCATGCCGATGGCGCCGCCGGCGGCGGCGATGCCGATGGCGATGGCGGAGGCCATGGCCTTGGCACTGTCAACACTGCTGTCAGCGGTTTGCTCCGTCTGGGCGGCGGCATCCGCGGCGGGCTCGGTATCGGCGAAAGCGGTAACGGTGAACAGGGCGGTCAGGGCCAGCACCAGGCACAGCAGCAGGGCAACGGCCTTCTTATTGGACAGTTTTTTCATGATCTCTCTTTCCTCCATCAGTTATTTACAGTTTTGACTTTTTTGACTTTTTTGGGCTTGGGCGCGTGCTTTTCCGTGGTTTCTCCGTAGAACATGGAGGTCAGGGTGGTCAGCACGTAGGCCTGGATCAGTGCGTGGAGCAGGGTGAACAGCACGGCCACGATCACGGGGATCACATAGCTCAGCGTCACATAGTAGTACACCAGCTCCGTCACCAGCAGGCCGCTGAGCAGCGCACCGAAGAGACGGAAGCTCATGGACAGCGGCAGGGAGAAGTCCTTCAGGGCCTTGCCCGCGCCCTTGAGGCCGTTGGCCACGATGCCGCCCACCAGAATGACGCCGTAGGACAGGCAGCCCAGGGAGATGGCGGCGTTTACATCGGACAGCGGGGCCGGCAGGGCAATGATGTGCCCGTTGGTGGTAATGGCCTGAAAGCCGAACAGCTCGAACAGCGTGCCGATGAAGATATACACACCGGCACCGAAGATATAGGCGCCCAGAAACTTGTTGCGGTGGGGACTGTTGTCCTTGGCCATGCCGTCGAACATCCCTACTACCGTCTCCACGGCCAGCTGCAGCTTCCCCGGGACCATCTTGAAGCGGGGGATCGCAAACAGCCGCAGCAGCAGCGCCGCCAGCAGGATCACGCCCACCACTACCAGAGAGGATATGTACGCGGGGTTCACGTCTTTCAGCCCAAACAGACTGATGCGGTTGGTCCCGTGGAGCACTGCGTCACGCATGGCCTCCTGCACCGACTCCGACTTCCCGTGCCCGGGCACCAGGAGAGAACCGGCCAGCAGAGCCGCCGTGATCAGCAGCCACCCCACAATGAACCTTGTTTTCTTCTTTTTTTCCATTCTCTTATCACCTTCACATACGGTCCGGATTTTGTGCCGCTACGTCGTTTTTCACGGCATGAGCGGCACGGCGGCGCCCTATCGCGCGCAATTCCTTAACGGAATCTTCACACGGCGGGACGCCATCTTGACGCTTCGTAATTTATTATAATGAAAAGGCGGGTATAACACAAGCATTTTTTCGTCAGGACTGTCCAAACATTTCTGCTTTTTTACCGAAGAAAAGGCCAGTTTCAGTGAAATGTCCAAAAAAGGCTGGGGGCCTGCGGCAATTGCAGGCCCCCAGCGGGTCATGATTTTCTTTTTCTGGCAAATGCCGCCTTTTTCCGGTCGGACATTTTACCCTTCTGTGCCGGCTGACGGGCTGTTGGCGTACCGCGGCGGCCGCGGTTGCCGGAGACCTCCTTCCGCGGGCGGCGGGGCTGGCGCTCCGGCTTCTCCGGCTTGGCGGGAGGCTGACCGTAGGGCTCGCCCTTGCGGGGGCGCAGCAGGCACTCGGGACCGTAGCCGATGAGGTCGGTGCGGCCTGCCTCCTCCAGCGCCTCCACCACCAGAGCGCGCTTTTCGGGGCGGGACCACTGGAGCAGCGCACGCTGCATGGCCTTGTCCTTCGGGTCGCGGGCCACATACACCGGTGACATATCCCGCGGGTCAATGCCGGTATAGTACATACAGGTGGAGAGGGTGCCCGGGGTGGGGTAAAAATCTTGTACCTGCTCGGGAGTGCGGCCATTCTTGTGGAGAAACTCCGCCAGCTTCACGGCGTCGTTCAGGGTGCAGCCGGGGTGACTGGACATCAGGTAGGGCACCAGATACTGCTCCGTGCCGTCCTGCTCGTTGAGCTTTTTATACTGTCGCCAGAACTTCAGGAACACGTCGAAGTGGGGCTTGCCCATGTAGTCCAGCACGGAGCTGACGCAGTGCTCCGGCGCTACCTTCAGCTGACCGGAGATGTGGTGCTGCACCAGCTCCAGGAAGAAGTCCCTGTTCTTGTCCTGGAGCATGTAGTCATAGCGGATGCCGGAGCGGACGAATACTTTTTTTATTCCGGGGAGCTGCCGCAGCTTCCGCAGAAGCTCCGTGTACTCGGAGTGGTCGGCGTCCAGATTGGGACAGGGCTCCGGCGCAAGGCAGCTGCGATTTTTGCACATGCCGCACTTCTTCTGCTTCTGGCAGCTGGTGTGGCGGAAGTTGGCGCTGGGGCCGCCCACGTCGTGGATGTAGCCCTTGAACTGGGGGTCCTCCGTCAGGAGGCGGGCCTCCTCCACCACCGATTCGATGGAGCGGCTGGTGACCATGCGGCCCTGGTGGAAGGCCAGAGCGCAGAAGTTGCAGCCGCCGAAGCAGCCGCGGTTGTGGGTGATAGAGAAACGTACCTCCTCGATGGCGGGAATGCCCTCGGCGTACATGGGGTGGACCTCCCGCGTGTAGGGCAGGGCGAACAGGCGGTCCAGCTCCTCCCGCCGCAGGGGGCGGGCCGGCGGGTTCACCACCAGCAATCGGCCCTCGCAGGGCTGGAGCACGGCGGAGCCGCGGATGGGGTCGTGCTCGTCATATTCGATCTTGGTGGCCCGGGCGTAGGCCGTTTTATCGGCGCAGACCTCCTCATAGGAGGGGCAGGGAGCCTTGTGGAAGCGGCAGCCGCTGTCATCTGCAGCAATGTAGGCCGTGCCGGCCACATCGGTGATGTCGCATACCGGCGTCTTTCGGGAAAGGCGGCGGGCGATCTCCACCGTGGCGCTCTCCCCCATGCCGTAGACCAGCAGATCGGCGGGGGCGTCGAACAGAATGCTGCGGCGCACCCTGTCGTCCCAGTAGTCGTAGTGGGCGAAGCGGCGCAGGGATGCCTCCAGCCCGCCGATGACGATGGGCGTGTCGGGGAACGCCTCCCGCGCCCGGTTGGTATAGACGATGGTGGGGCGGTCGGGACGGCAGCCCAGCTTGCCGCCGGGGCTGTACAGGTCGCGGGTGCGGCGGCGCTTGGCCACGGTGTAGTGAGCCACCATGGAGTCCAGATTGCCGCCGCCGATGAGCACGCCGTAGCGGGGCTTGCCCATGGCGCGGAACGGCTCTGCCGAGTGCCAGTCCGGCTGGGCCAGAATGGCTACGCGGTAGCCCTCCGCCTCCAGCAGGCGGGCGATGAGGGTGGAGCCGAAGCTGGGATGGTCGATGTAGCCGTCCGCCGTCACCACCAGGAAATCATAATAGTACCAGCCGCGGTCGATCATCTCGTCACGGCTGACAGGTAAAAAATATTCGCCACGTGTCATGGGACAGCTCCTTTCAGGGACGGTACGCCTGGGGGATGGGCGGCAGCTGCTGGCGGATGTCCTTTTCCATCACATCGCCGCTCAGGGGGTAGAAGCCCAGACGGGCGAAGAACCGCCGCAGCATTGCGTCGCCGCAGGAAAGGCGCAGGAAGCCCACGCCCCGATGGCGTCCGGCACGGATGATCTGGCCCATGGGGGCGATGCCGCGGCCCGTACCGCGGAAGGCGGGGGCCAGCCAGTACCAGCCCAGCCATACGGCGTCCGGCTCGCGGTCCGGCAGCAGCTGATACGCGCCGATGAACGTCTCACCGCTGCGGATGCCCACGGCCTCGCCGCCGTCGGGCACATGGAAGCGCGGAAGAAGCTCCTCCGGCAGGGGCAGATAATCCTCGCCGGGGTCCACCATGTTTTTGCTGCGCCACCAGCTTTGTTTGGCGAAGGTGGACAGGCCGCGCTCCGTCAGGTGGCTGTTGTCATCGCGGTACTCCACGCGGAGCTGACCGTTGTCCCAGGTCAGCAGGGAGACGGCGGTGTTGTCACCATGGGGCGTCTCGCCGATCCCGGACAGGGGGACGCCCTGCAATGTGCCCAGCACGATGCGCAGGGCCGCGCCGTGGGAGAACACCGCCACGGTGCCGCCGTCGTGGGCGGCGCCCACGCGGTGCAGGGCGGGGAGATAGCGGTCCAGCACGTCCTGCGCCGTCTCGCCGTCCTCCACGTGCCACAGGTCCACGCGGCGGTTGAAGTGGTACATCTCCTGGGGGTATGCCTTATTCAGCTCGTGCCACGTGTGATTCTCCCACACGCCCATGTGGATCTCGCGGAAGGCGGGCTCCAGATGCAGGGGCAGAGCCTTGGGCAGCCAGATGGCACGGGATGTGATCTGGGTGCGGTAGAGGTCGCTGGCATACACGGCGTTGATGTCCACGTCCTGAAAGCGCTGGCGCAGGGCATCGATCTGCTGGTAGCCGCGGTAGTTGGTGATCATGCCGTTGTAGTGGCCGTGAGCCATGCGGTAGAGGTTGCCCTCCGCCTCCGCGTGGCGGATGAGATAGATCTTCGTCATACCACTGTCACCCACTGCTTCAGCAGCTGCGCGGCGGCAGGCACGGCCTGCGCCGGTTCCTCCGCGTATTGCAGATCGAAGTCCACCAGCATGGCACCGTGGCCGTACTCGTCGAAGGCGGGGACGGCATTCTCGCCGTCGCACTCCGGCAGCAGCAGAAAGGACTTGGGGCACTGCCGCCGGACATCGCGGATGTCCAGCCGGTAGCCGGTGCCCACCACCAGCGACGCACCGTGGCGGGCCATCTGATCTGCCACCGCCAGGTACAGCGGCCGGTCACCGGCCATGAGACGCTGCACCTCACCGCCGCTCTTGTTGCAGGTACGCACCAGAGCGAACACCGCCTGCTCGCCGGCATCGCAGCAGTCGCTGCCCATGTAGGGATCCACGGTGATGGCGTCGGCGCCGTAGCCCTGCCACAGGGCGGGCTCCTCCGCACCGATACCCAGAATGACGTACAGACCCTTGGCGTGGGCGGCGCTGATGAGGTTGGACAGCACGTCCGCGCCCATCATGCCGCAGCGCAGGTAGCTGGCGCCGTGGAGCATCACGGCGGGAAGTGTCTCCGCCGCCGCGTCCAGCAGGGTGGTGCCGTGATAGCGCAGGGCTTCCGCCTCCGCCATGCTGCCCGGGCCGAACATATCGGTGAAGTTTTTCAGAATTTTGGGACTGAGCTTCTCCAGCTCCGGACGCAGGCCCAGGGCCAGGGGCGTCTTTTTCTGCCGGATGCGCTGCTGCAAATCGGTAACGGACATACAGGGGTCCTCCTTTTCCGCAATAAAAATACATTAAATATTATTATACCGCGCTTTGGGGCGATTTGGCAAGAAACACCGCGTGTTTTTTTCGCGGCGGCGGGAGATACTGATGCTGTACGGAAAAGGAGTGAGGTAAAAATGAACATGACCGCATTTCTGCGGGGCGTCTGCGTCGGCATGGTAGCCGGCGCGGCGGTGGATATGGCGGCGCGCCCCTACCCGAAGCCCAGAAAAACCGTTGTGGGCAAGGCCATGCAGCGGGTGGGAAATACACTGGACTCGGCGCTGGTGACTGTCACATCCATGCTGCACTGAGGGATCACGGCAGGCGGTGGAGGGGCTCTTGGCCCTTCTACCGCCTGCCTGTGCGAAAAAACGGAGTTTTGCAGGAATTACTTCTTGACAAGGACAGTTTTTTTGCTATAATAAGTAATGCTGTTCGTCACAGAACTGAATATTTGCAGTGGTATCGAAGAGGTCATAACGAGCACGACTGGAAATCGTGTTGTCGTCAAAAGCGGCACGAGGGTTCGAATCCCTCCCACTGCGCCAGAAAAGCCTGAACGATGCCATGCGGTGAAAGCCGCATGGCATCAGGCATATTTACCATCAGTTGACATGGCTGCCCCTGCCAACTGACGGCATCTCCAAACAACCCAGACCCCGACCGCTCCCCGGCAGTCGGGGCCATTTATCGGCTCTGAACGCCGCTGTCACCTCATCTTGAAAGGAGTGCAGCCCTCTTGGCCTCTGCCACCACCAAAGACATGACCCATGGCGTGCCCTGGCGGCTCATCGCCGGATTCGCCATTCCCGTTTTCCTGAGCCAGCTGTTTCAGCAGCTGTACAACACCGCCGACTCTCTGATCGTCAGCAACTTTCTGGGCGACAACGCGCTGGCCGCCGTCAGCGCCTCCGGCCCCCTGATCTTCCTGCTTATCAGCTTCTTCGCCGGCGCCGCCAGCGGCGTGGGCGTGGCCATCGCCCGCTATTTCGGCGCAGGGGACTATGACAAGGTGTCCCGAACCGTCCACACCGCCGTGCTGCTGGGCCTCATCAGCAGCCTGATCCTCACCGTCATCGGCGTACTGTTCACCCCTACGCTGCTGCTGTGGATGGACACGGATCCCGAGGTGTTGCCCGATGCCATCGGCTACTTCCGGTGCTACTTCGCCGGTGTGGGCGCGGGTGTGATGTACAACACCTTTACCGGCATCATGAACGCTCTGGGCGACAGCAAGCGGCCCCTGTACTTCCTGATCGTCTCGTCCGTGACCAATGTGATCCTGGACCTGCTGTTCGTGGCGGTGCTGCGGTGGGGCGTGTGGTCCGCGGCGCTGGCCACCATCATCTCCCAGGCGCTCAGTGCCGTGCTGTGCGTCATCCATCTGGCCAAGAAGGGCACCATCTATCAGCTGAAGCTGTCGGCCCTGCGGTTGGACGGCCCGCTGCTGCGGGAGATCCTGCGCTACGGCCTGCCCGCCGGTATCCAGAACTCCGTGATCGGCCTTGCCAACGTGGTGGTGCAGACCAACATCAACTCCTTCGGCAAGATGGCCACGGCGGCCTACGGCGCGTATTCCAAGATCGAGGGCTTCGCGTTCCTGCCCGTCACCAGCTTCACCATGGCCATCACCACCTATGTGGGCCAGAATCTGGGCGCGGGTATGAAGCCCCGTGCCAGAAAGGGCGCCATCTTCGGCATCGCGGCGGCGGCTATCATCGCCGAGCTCATCGGTATCGCCACCTATCTGGCGGCGCCGTGGCTGGTGCGGCTGTTCTCCCGTACCCCGGAGGTCATTGAGCTGGGCGTGCTGGAGACACGGATCATCTGCCTGTTCTACTGCCTGCTGGCATTCTCCCACGCCATTGCCAGCGTGTGCCGCGGCGCGGGCAAGGCCTTTGTGCCCATGTCCATCATGCTGGGCGTGTGGTGCGTGTTCCGCATTCTCTACATCACCGTGATGATGCAGTGGCGGCACGAGATCGTCTACGTCTACTGGGCCTATCCCATCACATGGGCCATCAGCTCGGTGATCTACCTGTTCTACTTCCTGCTTTCCAACTGGCAGGACGGATTCGATCCCCAGCCGGAGGGGGAGGGCCACAAGCACCATCACCACTTCCATCTGGGACATCATAAGTGAGCGCAGCCGAAAGCGCATCCGCGGAAGCGGATGCGCTTTCTTGACTTTTGACGCATTTTATTGTACGCTTTTGCTGTGTCAACACGGATTTTAGATACTACAATGCCCAAATTTGTCTTTTTTGAGAAAGGAGTTGTCTCGCTGTGAAATGTCCGTATTGTGATAATGAAATGGTCCCCGGGTATCTCCAGAGCTCAAGGGCACTGGTATGGGACACGGAGATATTACACGACGTTACCCTGCCGCGCAGCAACGGAGACGGCATGATCCTCACTGAAAGGCTCTCTTTTTCCAAAGCGCTGGCCATAGAGTCCCACTTCTGCAAAGGCTGCAATATCCTGCTGTCGCCGCTGGCAAAATGAGTCCATGATGACAAAAGCGCATCCGCGGAAGCGGATGCGCTTTTCGTTTTTTCCCCGCCGGTGGTGGAATAAACGGCAGTAGACAAACAGCGTTCTGCATAGTATACTGTATATGCATTTTCATGAGAGGAAAGAAAGGACGCTGTTTATGACCGGAAAGATCAAGAGCATCGCTGCGCAGTACGCCATGATCACGCTGGCCTGCGCGCTGTACGCCGTGGGCTTCAACTGGTGCTTCGACCCCAACCACCTCAGCGTGGGCGGCTTCACCGGCGTGGCGCAGATCATTAATTTCTTCATTCCTCAGATCCCCATCGGCGTGGCCATTATCGTGCTGAACCTGCCGCTGTTTCTCCTGAGCTGGACCAAGGTGGGGCGGCACTGGCTGTACGCCACGCTGTACGCCACGCTGGTGAGCTCCGGCATGATCGATCTGCTGGCCGGTGTGTATACATTTCGGCCCATGGAGCCCATGCTGGCGGCGGTCTACGGCGGCGTCATCGTGGGCCTGGGCTGCGGTCTGATGCTGCGGTACAGCGCCACCACCGGCGGCACGGAGCTGGCGGCGCGGCTTCTGAAGCTGAAGCTGCCGGGACTGTCCATCGGCACGCTGTGTCTGGCCATCGACACCATTGTGGTGGTGTCCTACGCCGCGGTGTTCCGCGACCTGACCCAGGCGTTGTACGCCATGGTGGCACTGTTCATCATCTCCAAGGTGATGGACCGCGTGGTCTACGGCGGCAACGGTGCCAAAATGGCCTACATCATTTCCGAACGGTATGAGGAGATCACCGCCAAGCTGCTGGAGCTGGACCGCGGCGTGACGCTGCTGGAGGGGCGGGGCGGATACAGCGGCAAGGCAAAGAACGTGATCCTGTGCGCCTTCAGCCGTGCCCAGATCGTGGCCATCAAGTCCATCGTCAAGCAGGCGGACCCCGACGCCTTTATCATCGTGTGCGATGCCTATGAGATCCTGGGCGAGGGCTTCGGCGTCAACACTCCCAATGGGTTGTGAGAGAGCAAAGAGCCACCCGCAGTCGTAAGACTGCGGGTGGCTCTTTCTATCGTATGTACGTCAATAGCCGATCTTGCGGTCGACGTAGCGGGCCAGAGGGCGGCCGGCGGCGTAATTCTCCAGATCCTCGCAGAACAGGGCCACATTCTTATCCCGCGTATAGCCCAGGCTCAGCTGGCCGGAGACGTGAGGCGTCAGCAGGAGGTTCTTGGCGTCCCAGATGGGGTCTCCGTCGGGGATGGGCTCCTGCACGAACACGTCCAGTGCCGCGCCGGCCAACTGCCCGGCGTTCAGGGCGTCCACCAGCGCGGGCTGGTCGATGGCGCTGCCGCGGCCCACATTGATGACGAAGGCGGTCTTGGGCAGCAGGGCGATGCGCCGGCGGGACAGGAAGCCGATGGTGTCCGGTGTGGAGGGCAGGGCCAGCACCAGCAGATCGGTGTCCGGCAGAAGGGACTCCAGCTGGTCATGGGTATGGACGCTGTCAAAGGCGGGGTCGGCGGGCTTCATGGTGCGGCGGACGCCGCGAATGGACTTGGCGCCCATAGCCTTGGCGCGGCGGGCGAACTCGGTGCCGATGTCGCCGGTGCCCACCACGGTGATGGTGCTGCCCATGATGGAACGCATGGGCAGGACGGGGCCCCAGCGGTGGGCGGCGGCCTCCAGCACGTAGGCGGAAGCGTGGCGCAGCAGCATCAGCGTGACCATGATGAGGTGCTCGGCGATGGTGACGCCATAGGCACCGGAGGAGTTGGTCAGGATCACATCGGGGGAAGGGTAGAGGGCGTCATCCAGATAGGCATCCACACCGGCGAAGTTGCCGCAGAACCACTTCAGGCCGGTGAAGGTCCTGAGGGCAGCGCGATCCGGCATGCCATACAGCACCTCGTACTGTCCGGCCAGCTCCGCAGGCACGTGGCCGTCGGGATAATAGTCCACGGCAAAGCCGCAGCGTGCCGCGGTGCTGTCGATCTGCGCATGGTGATGCGGCTCCAGAAAATCTCCGAGTACAGCAAGCTTTTTCATCGGTATACCTCCAGCAATTTTTCGGCGCAGCGCATACCGTCAGCAGCGGCGGAGAGGATGCCGCCGGCATAGCCGGCCCCCTCGCCGCAGGGGTACACGCCGCGAATATTGGACTCGTATCGGTCATCCCGCACCAGCCGTACCGGCGATGAGGAGCGGGTCTCGATGCCGGTAAGCAGGGCATCGGGGTCGTCGTAGCCCCGCAGCTTCCGGCCAAGCTCCGGCAGAGCCAGGGCCAGCGTTTCGCTGATGAAGGCGGGCAGGCAGCGCCGCAGGTCGGTGTAGGTGACGCCGGGCAGGTAGCTGGGCTGCACGGTACCTGCACCGGTGGAGGGGCGGCCCGCCAGAAAGTCGCCCACCCGCTGGCAGGGGGCGCGGTAATCGCCGCCGCCCAAGGCGAAGGCGGCGTCCTCCAGCTGCCGCTGAAGCCGGATGCCGGCAAGAGGGTGCCCGTCCGGGAAGTCGGCGGGTGTGACGTTTACCAGCAGGGCGCCGTTGATGTTCTCGCGGTCACGGGCGTACTCGCTCATACCGTTTGTGACGACGCGCTGTTCCTCCGAGGCGGCGGCCACCACCTGCCCGCCCGGGCAGACGCAGAAGGAAAAGGCGCTGCGGCCGTTGGGCAGGTGGCAGGACAGCTTATAGGTGGCAGGCGGCAGAGCGGGATGGCCCGCCAGCTGCCGGTAGCGGGCGGCGTCCACCGCCGACTGGCGGTGCTCGATGCGGACGCCCATGGCGAAGGGCTTGGGCTCCATGGCGAGGCCGGATCCATACAGCGTCTCAAAGGTATCCCGCGCACTGTGGCCCAGAGCCAGGATCAGTCGCTGGGCGGGAATGGTGTAAAGGGAATCGCCTTGCCGGCAGGTGATGGCAGTCAAGGCCCCGCCCTGTGCGGTGAAGCCCTCCAGCCGCGCACCGAAGCGGATGTCCGCACCGGCGTCCAGCAGCTGCTGGCGCAGGTTCCGCAGGGCGATATGGAGCTTGTCGGTGCCCACATGGGGCAGGGCATCGGCGAGGATGGTCTCCGGTGCGCCGCAGGCCACCAACTGCTCCATGATGTAGCGGTGGCGGAGGTCGCGGGTGCCGGTGTTCAGCTTGCCGTCGGAGAAAGCGCCTGCGCCGCCCTCGCCGAACTGGACGTTGCTCTCAGTGTCCAGCCGACCGGTGTGCCAGAAGCGCGCCACGTCCCGGCTGCGCTGCTCCACGGACTGCCCGCGCTCCAGCAGGATGGGGCGGGCACCGCAGCGGGCCAGCACCAGCGCCGCGAACAGGCCCGCGGGGCCTGCACCCACCACGATGGGACGCACCTCTGGCGGGGTCACGGGGGCGGGGAGGGCGTAATGCTCCGGTATGTAGGCGGTGACGCGCTTGTCGCGGCAGCGGCGGAGCAGGGCGGCCTCCTGCGGGGCGGAGACGGCCACAGTGTACACAAAGGTCAGGCCCTCCCGTGCGTCGATGGCGCGGCGCAGCACCGTCAGGTCCCGCAGGGACGACGGGTCTGTCCGCAGCAGACGGGCGCACTTGGCCGTCAGGCCCGATTCCGGCTGGTCCGGCAGCAGGCGCAGTTGGTCGATCCGCAGCAAATGTCTCACCTCGTTTTCAAAAAGTTAAAATTTCCAGCGGAAACTTAAAGCTTGGATTAAGGAAAGTGTTTATCCTATAAGATAGAAAAAGAAATTTCCCGGCGGCGGTATCATACCACGAATTTCCCGCTGCCACAAGCATCAAAAATCATATGGTCCGCCGAAAGAGGAGGTATTTTTTATGTACTACAACGATGACTTCAGAAGCAGCGACCAGTATCGCTACACCAATCGGGATCAACTGCCCCACGACGACTACGCGCCGGGCCCCGACCGCGCACCGGCGCCTGCGCCGGAGTCTCCCAAGAAGCGGGGATTCTTCCACCGCACTGCCGTGAAGGTGACGGCGCTGATCCTGGCCTGCGCCGTGGCAGGCGGACTGGCAGGCTGGGGCGGCGCGGCCATCGCCGGGAGCAGTACGTCCAGGACCGCTATCCAGCAGAGTTCGCGCCAGCCCGTGTCGGTGCAGGTGAAGAACGTGGACGGCCAGACCAAGATGGAGCCTGCCGAGGTGTACGCCTCCGTGGTGAACAGCGCCGTGTCCATCAACTGCTCTGCCACCAGCACCAACATCTTCGGCCAGCAGACCCAGACTGCCTCCTCCGGCAGCGGCTTCATCATCACCGAGGACGGTTATGTGGTCACCAACTACCATGTTGTCAGCGGCGCCAGCTCTGTGGAGGTGACGCTGTACAACGGAGACACTTATGATGCCACCGTCATCGGCGGCGACAGCGACTACGATGTGGCGGTGCTGAAGATCAACGCCTCCGGCTTGCAGCCTGTGACGCTGGGCGAGAGCGCCGACGTCAACGTGGGCGACACCGTGCTGGCTATCGGCAACCCGCTGGGCGAGCTGACATTCTCCATGAGTCAGGGCATCGTGTCCAGCTGCGACCGCGCCATCAATGTGGACGGCACGCCCTTCAACATGATCCAGGTGGACTGCTCCATCAACCCCGGCAACTCCGGCGGCCCGCTGGTGAACCTGTACGGCGAGGTGGTGGGCATCGTGTCCGCCAAGTACTCCACTTACTCCAGCACCACAGTGGAGGGTCTGGGCTTCGCCATCCCCATCAGTGACGTGCGCAGCATCATCACCGACATCATGGAAAACGGCGCTGTGACGGATAAGGCCTACATGGCCATCACTGCCGGCACCATGAATGAGCAGATGGCGGCACAGTTCAATATCGACGTCACGGAGGGCGTGTTCGTCTACTCCGTGGTGGAGGGCGGCGCCGGTGACAAGGCCGGTCTGCGTCTGGGCGATGTCATCACCAAGATGGGCGACAAGACCCTGACCTCCCGTCAGGATCTGTCCGCGGCTATGAAGGGCTATCGCGCCGGTGACACCGTGACGCTGACGGTGTACCGCGGCGGGCAGTATATTGAGGTGGAGCTGACGTTTGACACCCAGCCCCAGACCACCGGCTCCGATGACAGCAGCCAGAGCAGCGACAACAGCTACGGCTACGGCAACGGCGGCAACAGCTACGGCGGCCAGATGCCCGACAACTTTCAGGAATTCTACAACTACTTCTTCGGTAACCGCGGTTGAGCGGCGCGGTGAAGGTAAGGGCTACGGAGAGCGGCACACCGTGCCGCTCTCCGCTTTTTTGCGCGTTCGAACCGCTTTTTTCGCGGCGGCAGGCGGCGCAGGAAATTTCTCTTGTACTCCGGCGGGAAGTAGTATATAATATAACGTATTAAATTGGGCTTATTATTTTTGCTGCCATCCGCCGCGGCAAGCGGGCAGGTCCCTGCACCGGCGGGATGGATGGCGGTATTCCGCAGAAAGGAAGTCAGCTATGATAAAAGTCCCCACTGAGCAGGGCGAGATCACCATCAGCGATGCGGTGTTCACCACCATCACCGGCGCGGCGGCCACCAACTGCTTCGGCGTCAAGGGCATGGCACAGCGCAGCATGACGGACGGTCTGGTCCATCTGCTTCGGCCGGAGGCCATGAGCAAGGGCGTCAAGGTCACGTACAACGATGACCATACCGTTTCCATCGAGCTGCACATCGTGGTGGAGAACGGCGTCAACATCGCCACTGTCTGCCGCTCCATTATGAGCGAGGTCAAATATGTGGTCAGTCTCAACACCGGCGTCACCGTGAAGGCGGTTAACGTCTGCGTGGATTCCGTCACTGTGTGACATCGCCGAGAAGGAGAATTAGGACATGACAGATAGGATCAGCGGCGGCGCCTTCAAGCAGATGGTCGCCTTCGGCGCCGCGTGCATCGCACAGCAGAAACAGACCATCAACGACCTCAACGTTTTTCCGGTGCCCGACGGCGACACCGGCACCAACATGTGCCTGACCATCCAGACGGCGGTGAACGAGCTGCGCAAGAATCAGCCCGCCACCGTGGAGGAGGCGGCCAAGATCACGGCATCCGGCCTGCTGCGGGGCGCCCGCGGCAACTCCGGCGTCATTTTGTCCCTGCTGTTCCGCGGCATGAGCAAGGCTTTGAAGGGCGTGGCGGAGGCGGACGGCGCACAGCTGGCCGCCGCCATGCAGGAGGGCGTGGCCACCGCCTACGGCGCGGTGATGAAGCCCGCAGAGGGCACGGTGCTCACCGTGTCCCGTCTGGCTGCCCAGCGCGCGCTGGAGGCGGCAGGCGAGCGGAACGACGCCGACTATGTGCTGGAGGAGGCCATCAAGACCGGTTATGCCACGCTGGCGGAGACCACGGAGATGAATCCGGTGCTGAAGAAGGCCGGCGTGGTGGATGCCGGCGGAAAAGGCTACCTCATTATTTTGGAGGGCATGCTCCGTGCCCTGCGGGGCGAGGAGATCCCCGAGGTGGAGGAGCAGGCCGAGGAGAAGGCGGACTTTGCCGCCATCGGCGATGAGGACATCACCTTCGCCTTCGACACCGTGTTCATCGTGCGCAAGACCACGAACCGCCCGCTGGACGGCCTGCGGGAATATCTGGGCGGCATCGGCGACAGTCTGGTCATCGGCGAGGATGACGAATCCTTCAAGGTTCACGTCCACACCGACACCCCGGGCGACGCCCTGAACGAGGCCCAGAAGTACGGCACGCTGGAGCTGGCCAAGATCGAGAACATGCGTACCCAGGCGGCGGATCTGGCAGCGGGGCGCAAGGCCCAGTCCACCGACGATCTGGACGCCATTGAGGAGGAACTGGAGAAGAGCGCCTGCGCCGTGGCCGCACCGGAGAAGCGGTACGGCTTCCTGGCGGTGTGCGCCGGTGAGGGCCTGGCTGCGGTATTCCGCGACCTGGGCGTGGACCGCATCGTCTCCGGCGGCCAGACGATGAATCCCTCCACCGAAGCCATCCTGCGGGAGATCGATCAGACCCCCAGCGAGGTGGTGTTCGTTCTGCCCAACAACAAGAACATCATCATGGCAGCCCAGCAGTGCGTGGGCCTGTCGGAGAAGGAAGTCGTGGTAGTCCCTACGGCCACCGTGCCCCAGGGCATCTCCGCCATGATGAACGTGGACCCCGAGGAACCGGACGCCCAAGTGATCCTGCAGGCCATGACCGACGCTGCGGCCAACGTCACCACGGCACAGATCACCTACGCCGCCCGCAACTCCGATTTCGACGGGTTTGCCATCAACGAGGGCGACTATCTGGCCCTGTGCGATGGTAAGCTGATGGGTACCGACCGGAATCTGGACGTGCTGCTGGAGCGGCTGGCCCGCATGGCGTCAGACAAGGGCGCCGAGTTCATCACCATCTACGCCGGTGAGGGCGTGTCCGACGAGGACGCCGCCCGGGCTGCGGCCCTGTTCGAGACGGTGTGCCCTCAGGCGGAGGTCAGCGCCCTGCCCGGCGGGCAGCCGGTGTATTACTACATCGTGGCCATTGAATAGCGACAACAAAGCGTAATATTCGACGAGAATATTGCAGACGGTAGAGAAAAAGGACTCGTGAACGCCCTGTAAGGGTGGTCACGGGTCCTTTTGGTTTCGGTTACAGGTTCAGAACGGACAGGAGGGACTGGGTTTCCGACGCCTGCTGCCGCGGCGTGGCGCTGTTGCAGCGCAGCTCCCGTACGGAGCGCTTCAGGCCGCCGCAGAACACCAGCTTCCCCCAGCGGCGTACCTCCATCAGGGGGGTGAGCCAGCGGTGCTGCTCCAGCACGGGGTAGTGGTGCTTCAGGGTGTCGTAGGGCAGGAAGATGCGGGAGGCGGCGTACCGCAGCTTGCCGCCCTGCTTCTGCTGCTGCACCGTGATGCGGTTTTCCATGCTGCCGTACAGGCCGCCGCGGAGGATGTAGGAGGTCATCTGGTCGGTGACGGCGGTGGGGGCCGCGCCGCCGAACCACACCTCCGACAGGAGCTCCGCCTGCTGGGCGAAGGCGGACAGGCCGCCCTCTGCCAAAAGGCGGTCGCGGCTCCGGCGGTCGAAGGGAATGCGGTGGGTCAGCACCCAGACATCCAGCAGCGGGCGGATGCCGCAGCCACCGGTGGAGACGAAGTGCTTGGCCATGTGGGCCATGTGGTAGAAGTAGAACAGATCGTCCGGCATGTCGTACCGGAGGGTGCTGTCCCCGTGGGGCACGGCGGTATCCCAGACGCGGCGCAGCACTGCGGCGGCGTCGTTCACCATGCCGTCCTCAATGAGGTCGTAGTGCAGCTCTATGTGGGAGCCGGCGGGGGCAGTGAGGGCCACATCGTGGGTGCTTTTCTCGCCGATGGTGAAGCCATTCTCGCAGAGAAGGGCCACGGCGCGGTCCAGATCGGCGGGGTGTACCAGCACGTCGATGTCGCAGCTGGTACGCATCCACGGCTGGGGGTAGTACTGCCGCAGCACCGAGCCCTTCAGGGGCAGGAACGGTATCTGCCCGTGGGTGAGCAGGGCATCCAGCTGGGCCAGGTCGCTGCCCTGCGTCTCGCAGCGGTAGACGGCCAGCAGCACCTGCTTTTCAAAAGCGGCCCGCAGGGGACCGTCCGGCAGCAGGCCGCGGTGCAGCAGGGCGCTGCCGGCGAGGTGGGCCAGATCGTAGGTTTTAGACAGGGCGTACAGGTGGGCCGCCTCATCCGCCGTCAGGGCGGGGAGGGGCGGCTCTCCGCCGCAGACCTGACCGGTCAGCAGGGACATCATCACGCCGGTGATCCGGTCCATAGGGGCACCTCCTTTGGGGTCAGTCACGGAAATACAGATCGCGGGTGTAGACCTTGTCCGGCACGTCGCGGATATCGTCGCTGTACCGGTTGGCCACGATCACGTCGCTGACGCGCTTGAACTCGTCCAGATCGCAGATGACGCGGCTGTTGAAGAACCGGTCCTCGCGGAGGGCGGGCTCGTAGACCACCACCTCCACACCCTTGGCCTTGATGCGCTTCATGACGCCCTGAATGGAGGACTGGCGGAAGTTGTCACTGCCGGCCTTCATGGTCAGGCGGTAGATGCCCACGATCCGGGGGTGTCTGGCCAGGATCTGCTCCGCGATGAAGTCCTTGCGGGTGCTGTTGGCCGCCACGATGGCGGAGATGATGTTCTGGGGCACATCACGGTAGTTAGCCAGCAGCTGCTTGGTGTCCTTGGGCAGGCAGTAGCCGCCGTAGCCGAAGGAGGGGTTGTTGTACTGGTCGCCGATGCGGGGATCCAGGCAGACGCCCTCGATGATGGCCCGGGTGTCAAGACCGCGGACCTGGGCGTAGGTGTCCAGTTCGTTGAAGTAGCTGACGCGGAGGGCCAGATAGGTGTTGGCGAACAGCTTGACAGCCTCCGCCTCCGTGGGGGCCATGAAGCGGACGGGGATGTCCTTCTTGACGGCACCCTCCCGCAGCAGGGCGGCGAAGTCCTCTGCGGTCTGCCGCAGCTGGGAGTCGTTCTGGGAGACGCCCACCACGATGCGGCTGGGGTAGAGGTTGTCATACAGCGCGCGGCCCTCCCGCAGGAACTCGGGGCTGAACAGGAGACGGCGGCAGCCGTGCTTGATCCGGGCGCTTTCGGTGAAGCCCACGGGCACGGTGGAGCGGATCACCACGGCGGCATGGGGGTTCACGGCCATGACCTGACGGATGACGCTCTCCACCGACGAGGTGTCGAAATAATTCTGGTCGGGGTCGTAGTTGGTGGGGGTGGAGATCAGCACCAAGTCCGCATTACGGTAGGCGCTGTCGCCGTCGGTGGTGGCGGTCAGGTCCAGCGGACGGGTGGACAGGTACTCCTGTATCTCGGAGTCGGCGATGGGGGAGATGCGGCGGTTGATAAGGTCCGCCTTCTCGGGGACGATGTCCACGGCTGTGACCGTGTTGTGCTGGGCCAGCAGGACGGCCATGGACAGACCGACATAGCCGGTCCCGGCGATGGCGATACGCATAGGGGACCTCCTTATGAGCGGGGGCGCAGAAGTGGATGAAGTATGTGCAGGCTTCTGCGCCGCAGGGGCGGGATACCCGGCAAATGCGGGGAGAAACCCGCGATTTTCAACGTTTTTACTGTACCATAAACGGGAGGGAAAGGCAAGGAAAAAGGCTGCTTCTTATCGGCGGCTTATTCAGCACAACGGCAATACAGCGCGGAGAAACGACAACAAATCGTATAAAACGGCAAAAAGAACACCCTGTGTATTCACACAGGGCGTTCTTTGGGGTGCGGCGGCGGTACAGGGGACACGCTTTACAGTGCTGCATGGGTCAGGCCAGAGTCTCCATCTCCTGATTGACGCGCTCCTCGCAGCTGCGCATGGCCAGAATGGTCTTTTCCATCAGCTCCTCGATGGGCCAGCCCAGGCGCTCGGCGCCGGTGTTGATGACATCACGGGAGCAGCCGGCGGCGAACTTCTTGTCCTTGTACTTTTTCTTCAGGCTGCTGACCTCCATGTCCATGACGCTCTTGCTGGGACGCATGCGGGCGGCGGCGCCGATGAGGCCCGTCAGTTCGTCGGCAGCGAACAGCACCTTCTCCATTTCGTGGGTGGGCTCCACATCGCAGCACAGGCCGTAGCCATGGGAGCAGACGGCGTGGATGAACTCATCGGAACAGCCGGCCTTCTTCAGCAGCTCAGGCGCCTTGACGCAGTGCTGCTCCGGCCACATCTCAAAGTCAATGTCGTGGAGCAGGCCCACCGTGGCCCAGAAGTCCGCATCCTCGCCGCAGCCCAGCTCGTTGGCATACCAGCGCATGACACCCTCCACCGTCAGACCGTGCAGAATGTGGAACGGTTCCTTATTATATTCTTTCAGGGCGGCCAGCGCCGCTTCGCGGGAGATGCACTCTTTCATCTTCCAGACCTCCTTTGTGGTGTTGAATTGCCCCCTATTTTAGCAGGTTATTCCCTGTTGTCAAGCTGCTTTCCAACAGGTGCAGCAGGGAGGCGGCGTGGCCGTACTCCGCCTGACTGAAGCGGCGGAAAATGTCCCGCAGACACACGTCCTCCGTGTCTTCCGCAGCCTGGGCGTAGGCCCAGCCGCCGCAGGTTTCCTCACGGTACAGCTCCCGCAGCAGCCGGCACCAGGACGAGCGGGGCTCCTCTCCCACGGGGGTGGGGGGACGGTAGTACCGGCCGGTCAGCAGATAGTGGGCGGCCAGCAGCGTGCGGGCATGGGCCAACTCCTCATCCGACAGGCGCAGCAGCGTCCGGCGGGCCGAAGGCGGGGCGCAGCGGACCTGACGGCGGTAGGCGCGGGCCATGGACAGCTCCTCATCGATAAACCGCCGCAGGCGATGGGTGCTGTCCTCCGGCGGCGGGGCGGCGATGCCGCAGCTGCCGGTATCCGCGGCGGGCGCTTCCAGCGGCGGCAGCGACTGTGCCACCCGCTGCCAGACCTCGCGGGTCAGCTTTTGGTCATAGGCGATGTTCAGTTCCTGCTCCATGTTTGAACGCCTCCTTCTCACGGCATACTATGCGCAGAGGGGCGGCGGTGCGCCTGCGGCGCCTGGTTGCGGCAAAATACGCAGGAAAAGATTGCTTTTTGCGGGGGAATCTGTTACACTGACAGGGTTGTAAAGTCACAACGCTTTTTCTTTTGACTGTTGCAGATGCCATAAAGCGGCGCGGAAAGCTCTGGTATACTGCTGTCAGATATTACCTCAAAGAGGGGAGAGGCATTCATGCTGGAACTGCAGAATATCTGTTATCGCGTATCTACTCCCGATGGGGAGCAGGACATTCTCAAAAACGTCTCCATCACCATTCCCGACCACAAGCTGGTGGTGTTCACCGGCCCCAACGGCGGCGGCAAGACCACGCTGGCCAAGGTTATCATGGGGCTGGTGCAGCCCACGTCCGGCCGCGTACTGTATAACGGCGAGGACGTGACGGACATGTCCATCACGGAGCGGGCCCGCCGCGGTATCAGCTACGGCTTTCAGCAGCCGCCGCGGTTCAAGGGCATCACGGTCCACGACCTGCTGCTTCTGGCGGCGGGACAGGAGAAGCTCAGCAAGGACAAGTGCTGCGCGTACCTGACCAAGGTGGGCCTGTGCGCCAACGACTATCTGGACCGCGAGGTGGACGTGTCCCTGTCCGGCGGCGAGGTCAAGCGCATCGAGATCGCCACCATTCTGGCGCGGCAGAGCGACCTGATGATCTTCGACGAGCCGGAGGCGGGCATCGACCTGTGGAGCTTCGCGCGGCTCACCGAGACCTTTGAGCAGATCCATCAGGAGGGTCACGCCACCATGATCATCATCTCCCATCAGGAGCGCATCATCCGTCTGGCGGACGAGATCGTGGTCGTCGCCAACGGACAGATCGCCCACCGCGGCAGCACCCAGGAGATATTCCCGCTGATCCTGGCGAATACGCTGGGCGGCTGTCCCGTGCTGGATAGAAAGGAGGGCGTACAATGATTACCGATATTGATGCCAAGCTGCTGGAAAAAATCGCGGACCTGACGGGCAAGCCCGTGGGCGCCTTCAACATCCGGAAGGACAGCGGCTGCGAGGCCCGCCAGTCCACCGAGCATATTGAGATCACGCCCCGCGCCGACGGGAAGCAGGGCATCGACATCCGCATCAAGGCGGGCACCAAGGGGGAGAAGTGTTACATCCCCGTCATCATCAGCAAGACCGGCCTGAGCGAGCTGGTCTACAACGACTTCTACGTGGGCGACGACTGCGACGTGGAGATCGTGGCAGGCTGCGGCATCCACAACTCCGGCTGCGACGAGAGCCGTCACGACGGCATCCATACGTTCCACATCGGCAAAAACGCCCGGGTGCGGTACAGCGAGAAGCACTACGGCGAGAACGACCCCGGTCAGACCGGCGGCAACGTGATGAACCCCAAGACCGTGGTGTATCTGGGAGAGAACTCCACCATGCAGATGGACACCATCCAGATCCGCGGCATTGACTCCACCAAGCGGGAGACGGACTTCTTCTGCGAGGCCGGCAGCGAGGTGGTGGTGACGGAGCGCCTGCTGACCCATGGCAGCCAGCAGGCCGAGAGCGATATGAACATCCAGCTCAACGGCTGCGATGCCAAGGGCCGCGTCATCTCCCGCTCCGTGGCGCAGGACCAGTCCCATCAGGTATTCCGCCCCGTCATGGTGGGCAACGCCCAGTGCTTCGGCCACGTCCAGTGCGACAGCATCATCATGGGACGGGCCAAGATCGAGTCCGTACCGGCCATCACCGCCAACTGTCCCGATGCGCAGCTCATCCACGAGGCGGCCATCGGCAAGATCGCCGGCGACCAGCTGCTGAAGCTGGAGACGCTGGGTCTGACGGAGGAGGAGGCCGAGGACACCATTCTTAAGGGCTTCCTGGCGTAAACACACGCGAAATACCGGAAAAAGACCGCCTCGGGCGGTCTTTTTTTCCGCCGCGCTTGCATGCGCCGCGGAAAGATGGTATGATATATAGTCGAAAAATATAAGGGAGGTTATCCTCTATGAAATTAGGTATCGTGGGGCTGCCCAACGTGGGCAAGAGTACCCTGTTCAACGCCATCACCAATGCCGGCGCCGAAAGCGCCAACTATCCCTTCTGCACCATTGAGCCCAACGTGGGCGTGGTGGCCGTGCCGGACGCGCGGCTGGACAAGCTGGCAGAGATGTACCAGCCGGACAAAAAGACGCCCGCCGTCATTGAGTTCGTGGACATTGCCGGCCTGGTAAAGGGTGCCAGTCAGGGCGCGGGCCTGGGCAACAAGTTCCTGGAGAACATCCGCCGCACCGACGCCATCGTTCATGTAGTGCGCTGCTTCGATGATGAGAACATCATGCACGTGGTGGCGGACGCCAGCCAGAACGTGCCGGTGGATCCTCTGGGCGATATCGGCACCATTGATCTGGAGCTGATCATGGCGGATCTGGAGATGGTGAACCGCCGCGTGGAGAAGGCGGCAAAGGCTGCCAAGGGCGACAAGAAGTTCCTCCACGAGGCCGAGGTGTTCAAGGCGCTGGCTGCCCATCTGGATGCCGGTAAGTCCGCCCGCACTTTCGAGTGTGATAAGGACGACCGCGCCATCATCGAGACGGCGGATCTGCTGAGCCTGAAGCCCATTATTTACGCCGCCAACATGGATGAGGACGGCTTTGCCAACTACGAGGATAACGGCTATTTCCGGTCCGTCCGTGAGCTGGCGGAGAAGGAGGGCGCGCAGGTGCTGCCTATCTGCGCCAAGCTGGAGCAGGATATCGCCGAACTGGACGATCCCGAGGAGCGGGCCATGTTTCTGGCGGATCTGGGCATTGAGAAGTCCGGTCTGGACCGGCTGATCCAGTGCTCCTACGACCTTCTGGGCCTGATTTCCTTCCTGACCTACGGCAAGGACGAGTGCCGCGCCTGGACCATCAAAAAGGGCACCAAGGCCCCCCAGGCCGCAGGCAAGATCCATTCCGACATCGAACGGGGCTTCATTCGCGCGGAGACCATCAATTTCGACGAGATGATGGCTTGCGGCGGCAGTGTGGCCGCCGCCAAGGAGAAGGGCCTGCTGCGCTCCGAGGGTAAGGAGTACGTGGTGAAGGACGGCGACATGATCTACTTCCGCTTCAACGTGTAAAAAACCATCCGGAGACGGCGCAGGCGGCAGCTCTGCGCCGCCTTTTTGTATGCCGGGTGGACAAAATAAGCGGATTTTGGGCATATTATCCAAAAAAAGAGCGCAGAATTTCTACCGCACGAGGCGGGAAAGTGCTTGCCCGGCACAGGCGGTACGCGTATAATAAATCCATTATTGTGATTTGGGTACAAGTGAAACGAGAGAGAAAGGAAATTTTATATGGAAAAACGGTATACGCTGCCTGTTGCCATCGCGCTGGTGGTGGGCACGGTCATCGGCTCCGGCGTGTTCTTCAAGGCGGAGGCGGTGCTGACAAAGACCGGCGGCAATCTGTCCGTGGGCATTCTGGCTTTCATTATTATGGGCGTGGTGATGATCATCAGCGCCTGCACCTTCGGCGTGGTGGCCCAGAGCCATCAGGACGTGGAGGGGCTGGTGGGCTACGCCCGGGCCTCCTGCGGAAAGACCTACGGCTACTATGTGGGATGGTTCATGGCGGTCATCTACTACCCCTCGCTGGTGGCGGTGCTCAGTTGGCTGCCCGCCCGCTATTTCGGCGTGCTGATGGGCTGGGAGGATGCGGTGATAGGCGGCCGCACCATGATGCTGGCGGGGGTGTTCATGATCGTCACCTACACCATGAACGCGCTGGCCCCTCGGCTGGCGGGGCGGTTTGCCATCACCACCACCGTCATCAAGCTGATCCCACTGCTGCTGATGGCCGTGGTGGGTACTATCGTAGGACTCGGCAACGGTATGACCAGCTTCAACTTCACCCACGTGGTGACGGAGATCCCCTTCGCGGAAGGACTGTTCGGCGCAGTGGTGTCGCTGGCCTTCGCCTTTGAGGGGTGGATCTGCGCCACCTCCATCGGCACGGAGCTGGAGAACCCCAAGAAGAACATGCCCCGCGCCCTGCTGATCGGCACCGTCATCATCGCCGTGGTGTATGTGGTGTACTACATTGGCCTTGCCGGCGCGGTGGAGTCGGAGGTCATGATGGCCGGCGGCGAGACCGGCGCAAAGCTGGCCTTCCAGAACGTATTCGGGCAGGTGGGCGGCGCGCTGATCTTTGCGTTCGTGGTCATATCCTGCTGGGGAACCTGCAACGGCCTGACCATGGCCGTGACCCGCGGCATGTTCGACCTGGCCAGCGAGTGCGAAAGCCCGCGGCTGGCCATGTTCCGCAGCGTGGATCCCAACACCGGCATGGCCAACAATTCTGCGGTATTCGGCCTGCTGGTCAGCTCTCTGTGGCTGCTGTACTTCTACGGCGGCACTATCATGAACGGCTTCGGCCCCTTCAAATTCGACTCCTCGGAGCTGCCCATTATCACGCTGTACGTCCTGTATATCCCCATTTACATCGCTCTGATGCGCCGCCGCGACCTGCCCGCCTTCCGCGGGAAGGTTATGCCGGTGCTGGCGATCCTATGCTCACTGTTCATGGTGTTCGCAGCCGTCTACTCCCACGGCGTGAATGTGGCGTGGTATCTGGTGGTGTTCGCGGTCATCGAACTCATCGGCGCGGTATTTCGCGGCCGGACGGCGTAACGGCATCTTACAGGAAAATCCCCCGGCTTTGCCGGGGGACTTTTATTTTGTCTGTGCGGGAATAAGATCGGGGTTCCGACAGAAAACGGCGTATTCTGCGGCCCGCGTGTGCTACCATAGCTCCAGCAAACGACAGGGGGGAGCATCATGGAACAGAGAAACGCCGTACCGCAGGGGACGGCACGGCCGCGCCCGCCGCGAACGGCGGAGGAGCGGCAGCGGGACAGGCGGCTGGCCCTCTCACTGCTGACGCGGCTGGCGGCAGCGGCGGCAGCGCTGGCGGTACTGCTGGGCGTGGTGCTGCTGGTGACGCAGGCGGAGGGGCAGGACATGTTCCCCGCCGTAAAGGATGGGGATCTGCTCATCGCCTACCGGCTCCAGCGCCGGTGGGCGCAGGACGACCTGGTGCTGTACCGGCAGGAGGGGGTGCTGCGGCTGGGCCGCGTGGCCGCCGTGGGCGGCGATGTGGTGATGCTGGAGGAGGACGGTACGCTGCGGGTCAACGGTACCCTCCACGCGGGAGAGGTGCTGTATCCCACATATCCCGCCGGTGGGGTGACGTATCCCTACACCGTGCCGGAGGGCTGTCTGTTCATACTGAACGACTACCGTACCCGGGGACGGGACAGCCGTCACTTCGGCGCGGTGCCGCAGCAGGACGCGGCGGGGAAGGTCATCACCCTGCTGCGCCGCCGCGGGCTGTAAGGGGGGACGGACATGCTGCCCTATAAGGTGCTGAAATTTTTCGACGATGTCACCAGCGCGCTGGTGGCGGTGCTGCTGGCGCTGCTGGCGGTATACGCGGGCTACGCCCTGTGGGACAACCGGCAGGTGTACGCGGCGGCGGAGGAGGTGCAGGCGTCCCTCCTGACCCTGAAGCCCCGGGAGGGAGGGGCGCCCTTTGCGGAGCTGCGGGCGGTGAACGCCGACGTGTGCGCCTGGGTGACGCTGGACGGTACCGGCGTAGACTACCCCGTGGTGCAGGGAAAGGACAACCTGACCTACGTGAACACCGACGTGTACGGGAATTTCTCCCTGGCGGGCACCATCTTTCTGGATACCCGCTGCGCACCGGACTTCACCGGCGGGTACAGCCTGCTGTACGGCCACCACATGGTCAGCGGCCAGATGTTCGGCGATCTGGAGAAGTATCAGGATGCGGCGTTCCTGCGGGAGCACCGGACGGGAACCCTGCTGCTGCCGGACGGCGCCTGCACGCTGGAGGTGTTCGCCTGCCTGCTGGTGCCGGCATCGGAGGAACACATCTTCCGGCCGGAGCACTGGCAGGAGGACGTATCGCCGCTGCTGGACTGGGCCGAGGGGGAGGCCCTGTGCTGGGAGACGACGGACCGACCGCAGCGGGTGCTGGCCATGTCCACCTGCTCGTCGGCGTTCACCGACGCCCGCACCGTAGTGCTGGCGGCCATACAAGAGGGATGAGGAGCACCTCGTCCCTCTTGCCATCTGCGGGAAGGCGTGGTAAGATAGCACCGACCTGCGGCGGGGTGTCCCGCCGATGAAAGGAACGATGCTGCATGAAATACAAAGCGATCTTATTTGATATGGACGGCACGCTGCTGGACACGCTGGCGGATATGGTCAGCGCGGTGAACCACATCCTGTCTGTCCACGGCTGGCCCCTGCGCACAACGGAGGAGGTCCGCGCCTTCGTGGGCAACGGTGCGCGGCGGCTGATGGAGCGGGCTCTGCCGCCCACCGTCACCGGCGAGGATTTCGAGACGGTGCTGACGGAGTACCGGGACTGGTATCAGGCCCACAACTGCGTGGACACCGCGCCCTACGCCGGTATTCCGGCGGTGCTGGCGGCGCTGGATGCGGCGGGCATTAAGACGGCGGTGGTGTCCAACAAGCCGGACGCCACCACCAAAACGCTGGCCGCCCGGTTCTTTCCGGGGCTGCCCGCCTTTGGGCAGCGGGACGATGTGCCGCCCAAGCCGTCGCCGGATCTGGTGTTCCGCGCGCTGGACACGCTGGGCGTAGCCGCTGCCGACGCCGTCTACGTGGGGGACAGCGAGGTGGACGTGGCCACGGCCCGTAACGCGGGACTGCCGCTGGCGGCGGTGAGCTGGGGCTTTCGGGGCCGTCAGGCGCTGGCGCAGGCCGGTGCGGAAACCATCGTGGACACGGCGGAGCAGCTGCTGGAGGTTCTGCGGTAAAACGCGGTAAAACGCGGCAAGACCTGTTGACAAACCGCAAAAAGCGGTTTATACTATTCCCCATCAAAAAGGCATTGACGGAGAAGAAGCTGTTTTTCCAACGGCCAAAGAGAGGGACGCCCCGGCTGAAAGCGTCCTGCCTGCGGCGCAGCCTGTACCGCTCCTGAGCCGCCTGCGACGAGCAGGACGGGGGCTTCCCGTTACAGAAGTCACGAGCGACGGCGTATGCCGTAAGCAGGGTGGAACCGTGGAGTAAAGTCATTTACCTCACCCCTGAAACACATCAGGGGTGGGGTTATTTTTATACCTGCCCCCAAAACAAGGAGGACTGTACCATGAGCGAGGAAAACATCTACACGTTTGAAAACGAGCAGTACCGCAAGACGTACTGGCATACCTGCTCCCACATTCTGGCCCAGGCGGTGAAGCGCCTGTGGCCGGAGGTGAAGCTGGCCATCGGCCCCAGCATCGACAACGGCTTTTACTACGATCTGGATGCACCCTTTGCCTTTACCCCCGATAACCTGGCGGAGATCGAGGCAGAGATGCGGAAGATCTGCAAGGAGAAGCTGAAGCTGGAGCGCTTCGAGCTGCCCCGCGCCGAGGCCATCAAGTTCATGGAGGAGAAGGAGGAGCCCTACAAGGTGGAACTCATCAACGACCTGCCGGAGGACGCCCACATCTCCTTCTACAAGCAGGGCGAGTTCGTGGACCTGTGCGCCGGCCCCCATGTGGACTCCACCGGCCGCATCAAAGGCAACGGCATCAAGCTGACCGCCTGCAACGCCGCCTACTGGCGCGGCGATTCCAGCCGCCAGCAGCTCCAGCGTATCTACGGCGTAGCCTTCCCCAACAAGGAGGAGCTGGAGACCTATCTCAAGGAGCGTGAGGACGCGCTGAAGCGCGACCACAACAAGCTGGGCCGCGAGCTGGAGTATTTCACCACCGTGGACTGCATCGGTCAGGGCCTGCCCATCCTGCTGCCCAAGGGCGCACGGGTCATCCAGCTGCTGCAGCGCTGGGTGGAGGACACCGAGCAGGAGAGAGGCTATCTGCTGACCAAGACGCCCCTGATGGCAAAGCGGGAGCTGTATAAGATCTCCGGCCACTGGGATCACTATCTGGACGGTATGTTCATCATGGGCGACCCCATGGATGAGACCAAGGAGTGCTTCGCCCTGCGTCCTATGACCTGCCCGTTCCAGTATCAGGTTTTCCTGAACCGGGGCCGCAGCTACCGCGACCTGCCCATGCGCCTGGGCGAGACGTCTACCCTGTTCCGCAACGAGGATTCCGGCGAGATGCACGGTCTGATCCGCGTCCGCCAGTTCACCATCTCCGAGGGCCATCTGGTGCTGCGTCCCGACCAGCTGGAGGAGGAGTTCAAGCAGTGCCTCGATCTGGCCAAGTACTGCCTGGGCACCGTGGGCCTGCTGGATAAATGTACGTTCCGCTTCTCCCAGTGGGACCCCACCAACCCCAACAACAAGTACGAGGGTACGGCGGAGCAGTGGGATCACGCCCAGTCCGTGATGGAGCGCATCCTGAAGGACCTGGACGTGGACTACACCGTGGGCATCGACGAGGCCGCGTTCTACGGCCCCAAGCTGGATATCCAGTACAAGAACGTCTACGGCAAGGAGGACACCCTCGTTACCATCCAGATCGACATGCTGCTGGCGGAGCGCTTCGGTATGTACTATATCGATGAGAACGGCAACAAGGCCCTGCCCTATATCATCCACCGCACGTCTCTGGGCTGCTACGAGCGGACGCTGGCCTACCTCATCGAGGAGTACGCCGGTGCGCTGCCCACGTGGATGATGCCGGAGCAGGTGCGCTTCCTGCCCATTACCGACCGCGCCGCCGACTACTGCGCCCAGCAGGCCGCGGAGCTGCGTAAGCAGGGCTTCCGCGTGGAGGTGGACAGCCGCAACGAGAAGGTGGGCAAGAAGATCCGCGAGGCTACGCTGGAGAAGATCCCCTATATGCTGGTGGTGGGCGACCGCGACATGGAGGCGGGCACCGTCTCCGTCCGTACCCGTACCGGCGAGGATCTGGGCGCTATGTCTCTGGCGGACTTCAGCGCTCTGCTGCGCGATGTGGTGGACAGCAAGGCCCGCAAGTAAGCGGAACACATACCGTTAAAAAAGAGGAGCATCTTGGATGCTCCTCTTTTTTTGCGCTCCCACCCCTGCATTTTGACCGGCTGATTTGCAGGAAAAGCAGAAAACTCCTGCAATTTTGCAGGATTACCCTGCAAAATCACAATTTACCATGTTATTTGGCGAAAACGCCGATCGTGCCAAAACTCCGACAGAATCGGAATAGTGCATAAAAAACGGCGGCGAAATCAGACAAATCGGACAACGCTTGTAAAAAAACTTTTTCAAAAAAATGAATTTTTATGTATTTGGATGTTGCAAAACAGGAAAAGCCGCGTTATAATGGGCGCTGTAAGAGCAAGCCCCTCAAGCGGAGGGGTATATGAAGGAGAAGACTGTTATGAAGAAACTGATGAGCATGATCCTTGCCCTGATGATGGCGCTGAGCCTGGTGGCCTGCGGCGATAAGGGCGGCAGCGGCGACAACGGCGACAGCGCCAGCAAGCCCGAGCATACCGACACCACTACGGTGGCGGTGGGTGCGGTGATCCTGGCCCGCGACGATGTGGCTGAGGACGATGTGTACAAGTTCGTGGCCGATATCTTCGACAACGCCGCAGACCTGGTGACCAGCCACGCCAAGTACGGCGAGCTGAGCCTGGAGTACGGCGCGTCCATCACCTCCGTACCCTATCACCCCGGCGCTGCCAAGTACTTCGCTGAGAAGGGCATCGATGTGGCCGCCGTCAAGGATGGCGCTGGCACCGGCGCTTCCCGCAACCTGCGGTTCGTCACCGGCGGCGAGTCCGGCACCTACTACGCCTTCGGCTCCGTCATCGCCCAGCACGCCACCAACAACGCCGGCGTGAACGTGGTGGGCCTGTCCGGCAACGGCTCCCAGGCCAACGTGCAGGAGCTGGTGGACGGCACCGCCGACTTTGCGTTCTGCCAGTCTGACGTCATGGCCTACGCCTACAATGGCACCAACCTGTTCGACACCAAGGTGGAGGGCTTCTCCACGGTAGCCGCCCTGTACATGGAGCAGGTGCAGATCGTCACCACCAACCCCGATATCAAGACCGTGGCTGACCTGGCCGGTAAGTCCGTGTCCATCGGTGCTCCCGGCTCCGGCGTGTACTTCAACGCTATCGACGTGCTGGGTGCCTACGGCCTGACCGAGAACGACATCAAGCCCACCTACCAGTCCTTCGGCGACAGCGCTGACGCCCTGAAGAACGGCCAGATCGACGCCGCCTTCATCGTGGCCGGTGCGCCCACCACCGCCGTCACCGATCTGGCCACCACCAAGGATACCTATCTGGTGAGCCTGGATGATGAGCACGTGGCCAAGCTGCTGGAGACCTCTGACTACTACACCAAGACTGTTATCGCCAAGGATGTGTACTTCGGCGACTGATCCTTAACGCGGATTTGACACTTTACGAGGCTGCGGCGGGGCATCCCGCCGTAGCCCTCGCATTATTCTGAAAAGATCGAGAGGATCGCCACTATGAGCAAAGATAAGAAAAAGCCGGATACCCGCCCGGCGGCAGGGGCGGAGACCTCTGCCGAGGAGGCTGCGGATCTGGATGCGGTGATGCGGAAGTATGACCGCGAATCTGCCACCCGCATGTGGGAAGGCACGCCACAGCTGCTGATCCGCATCCTGATGGCGGTCTTCGGCGTGTTCTGCATCGGTATGACCCTGTTTTCCAAGGATATGCCGGAGATCCGGCTCACCCTGTTCGTGGGCTGCATCGTCATCATCGGCTTCCTGACCTACCCTGCCAGCAAGCATCATGTGCGGGTGAACTACCTGCCCTGGTACGACATCGTGCTGATGGTGGTGGGCGCGTTCTGCTTCTTCTATTTCGCGCTGAACGCCATGACGCTGGTACGCCTGTCCACCCGTATCGAGACTGTCCACGTCGTCATCGGCGTGGTGGGCATCCTGATCCTGATGGAGCTGTGCCGCCGCTGCGTGGGCGTGCCCATCCTGTGCGTGGCCGGTGTGCTGATCGTCTATGCGTTCATCAACCAGCTGAGCTACGCCGGTGCCGTCAACGGCGCTACGCTGTATGACGCCCTCAAGACCATCATCTACAAGCTGTTCTACACCACCTCCGGCGTTATCGGCACGCCCATCAGCGTGTGCTACACGTACATCGTGCTGTTCATCATCTTCGGCGCGTTCCTGGAGCGCACCGGTATCGCCAATTTCTTCATCAGCTTCGCCAACCGCATCGCCGGCTGGTCCAGCGGCGGTCCCGCCAAGGTGGCTGTTATCAGCTCCGCTCTGTGCGGCATGGTGTCCGGCTCCTCTGTGGGTAATACCGTCACCACCGGTTCCTTCACCATCCCTATGATGAAGAAGACCGGCTACAAGCCGGAGTTCGCGGGCGCCGTGGAGGCCGCCGCCTCTACCGGCGGCCAGATCATGCCGCCCATCATGGGCGCTGCCGCCTTCCTGATGGCGGAGTACATGAAGCTGCCCTACGCCCAGGTGGCCGTGAAGGCCATCCTGCCCGCCATCCTGTACTTCACCGGCATCTTCATCGCCGTCCATCTGGAGGCCAAGAAGCTAGGCCTGAAGGGTATCTCCCGCGACCAGCTGCCTAAGTGGAAGCTGCTGGCCCGGGACTGCTACCTCATCATCCCCCTGATCCTGCTGGTGTGGCTGGTTTCCTCTGGCAGCAAGACCATGTCCCACTCTGCCGCCTACTCCATTCTGGCGGCCATCGTTGTGGGCTTCGTCAACTTCTTCCTGCAGGGAAAGCGCGGCGATGAGGAGCATGAGGCCCAGTCCACCGGCAAGGCGCTGGCCTCCGCCGGTAAGCGCTCCTTCTTCTCTGCGGTGGAATCTCTGGAGGCCGGTTCCCGCGGCGCCATTACCGTGGCCGTGGCCTGCGCCATGGCGGGCATCATCGCCGGCTGCATCACCGTCACCGGTCTTGCCTCCATCCTCATCAACGCTATCGTTCAGCTGGCCGGCAACGCCACCATCATCGGTCTGGTGCTGACCATGCTGTGCTGCATCGTGCTGGGCATGGGCGTGCCCACCACGGCCAACTACTGCATCATGGCCTCCACCTGTGCCCCCATTCTGATCCAGCTGGGGTTCCCTGTGGTGGCTGCCCACTTCTTCGTGTTCTACTTCGGCATCGTGGCCGACATCACGCCTCCTGTGGCGCTGGCGGCTTACGCCGGTTCGGCCATCGCCAAGTCCAACCCCATGAAGACGGGCCTCAACGCCACGAAGCTGGCCATCGCGGCCTTCATCGTGCCGTACATCTTCGCATACAGTCCGGCACTGCTGTTTGAGAACATCTCCGGCTGGTGGGAGGTGGCGCAGATCTGTGTCAGCGCCCTGCTGGGTATCTTCGGCATCGCCGCGGCCCTCAACGGCCACCTGTTCAAAAAGGTCGGCTGGCCTCTGCGGATCCTGCTGGTGGTGGGCGGCCTGGGCATGATGATCCCCGGCACCGTCACCGACCTGGCGGGCCTGCTGCTGGTGGGTGCCATTGTCGCGTACCAATACCTGTCCAACAAGCGCGCCAGCGCTTCTGCGGCAGCGTAATAGTCCTCTCCGAAAGCAGAGAAAGCGTTCGGCTATGCCGGACGCTTTCTCTGCCGCTGTTTCCCGCGGCGTAAAATGTTGCAAAAATGCTTTGTGCAAAACGTCAACAACTTTGCAGGAAGGCATGCGCGCCTGTGTGAAGATTCTAAAGAATATGCCAAAAAGAATTTTCTCCCATTTTCGGGAGATTTTTTTCTTTTTATACGAAAATAGTTGCATAAAAAATTTTTTAAAAATACAAATTGGAACAAATGCACAGGAGAAAATGACAGAAATATGTCAAACTTACATATAGAAGCGTTTTGTGTCGGAAAAAACAGGGGGAATAACGGTCTATTTATACGAAAAAAGTTGTAGGCAAAATCACGGATGATTATCCATACTTTTTAAGACTACCTGAAAATTTGTATGAAAATTTGACGAGAAAATCAAAATTTTTTATAATGATAGACGGAACAAAAAGTGAATATCCCCTGTAACGAGGGGGAGGAAAGAGGAAAACACACATGGAAAAGTATCTGGTCCTTGCCACATTCGTTGGCTCCGTCATCGCGCTTTTGTTTGCGCTTTTCACGGGAAAACGGGTACTGCGCTTTGAGGAGGGAACCCCTCTGATGAGCAAGATCTCCCGTTCGATCCGCGAAGGCGCCAACGCCTACCTGCGGCGGCAGTACACCGTCGTGGGCATCTTCTTCGCCTGCATGATCGTGGTGCTGTGCATCATGGCTGCCTGCCATCTGCTGACCTGGTTTGTACCCTTCGCATTTCTGACCGGCGGCTTTTTCTCCGGTCTCAGCGGCTTCGTGGGCATGCGCATCGCGACCAAGTCCAACTGCCGCACCGCCAACGCCTGCCGCGAGGGGCTGAACAAGGGCCTGCGGGTGGCCTTCTCCGCCGGCTCCGTCATGGGCTTCACCGTGGTGGGCTTGGGCCTGTTTGACATCTCCGTCTGGTTTGCCCTGCTGCGCTTTGTGTTCAAGCTGGAGGCCGCCGACATCACCAGCGCCATGCTGACCTTCGGCATGGGCGCCAGCTCCATGGCTCTGTTTGCCCGTGTGGGCGGCGGCATCTTCACCAAGGCCGCCGACGTGGGCGCGGACCTGGTGGGCAAGGTGGAGGCCGGTATCCCCGAGGACGATCCCCGCAACCCTGCCGTCATTGCCGACAACGTGGGCGACAACGTGGGTGACGTGGCCGGTATGGGCGCGGATCTGTACGAGTCCTACGTGGGCTCCATCATCTCCGCCTCCGCGCTGGGCGTGGCGGCCTTCTCCAATCAGGCGTTCAAGGCCATGGCTATCCCCATGGTCATGGCGGCCGTGGGCATCCTGTGCTCCATCATCGGCTCCTTCTTCGTCAAGACGGAGGAGAATGCCGACCAGCGCACCCTGCTGAAGGCGCTGTCCCGCGGCACCAATCTGTCCGCCATCCTCATCGCCGTCATTTCCTTCTTCCTGGTGTGGGCTCTGCTGGGGCTGGAGCACTGGGGACTGTACGTGGCCATCCTGTCCGGTCTGGTGGCCGGCGTGCTCATCGGTAAGGCCACCGAGTACTACACCTCCGACACCTATAAGCCCACCCAGGAGCTGAGCGGCAAGAGCCAGACCGGTTCCGCTACCATCATCATCGGCGGTCTGGGCCTGGGCATGCTGTCCACCGCGCTGCCCATCGTCATCGTGGCGGTGTGTATCCTGCTGGCATTCTTCCTGTCCGGCGGCGGTACCGACGCCAGCATGGGCCTGTACGGCATCGCGCTGGCCGCCGTAGGCATGCTGAGTACGCTGGGCATCACCCTGGCCACCGATGCCTACGGCCCTGTGGCCGACAACGCCGGCGGCATCGCCGAGATGGCCGGTCTGGACCCCGAGGTCCGCAAGCGTACCGATGCACTGGACTCTCTGGGCAACACCACCGCCGCCACCGGCAAGGGCTTCGCCATCGGCTCCGCCGCCCTGACTGCCCTGGCCCTTATGGCCTCCTACATTGAGAAGGTCAAGGAGGTGGGCGCGGCGGATGTCACATTCAACGACTTCTCCCTGATGAACCCGCTGGTGCTGACAGGCTTGTTCATCGGCGCCTGCCTGCCCTTTGTGTTTGCCGCTCTGACCATGAATTCCGTGGGACGCGCGGCCCAGAGCGTGGTGCTGGAGGTGCGCCGCCAGTTCCGCGAGATCGCCGGCCTCATGGAGGGCAAGGCTGACCCCGACTACGCTCGCTGCGTGGACCTGTGTACCAAGGCCAGCCTGAAGGAGATGGTGCTGCCCACCGTCATCGCGGTGGTAACGCCCATCGTCGTGGGCATGGTGCTGGGCTATAAGGGCGTTGTGGGCCTGCTGGCCGGCGCCACCGTTACCGGCTTCCTGATGGCCATCTACATGGCCAACGCCGGCGGCGCGTGGGATAATGCCAAGAAGTACATCGAGGCGGGCAACTTCGGCGGCAAGGGCGGTGACTGCCACAAGGCCGGCGTGGTGGGCGACACCGTGGGCGACCCCTTCAAGGACACCTCCGGCCCCGCCATCAACATTCTCATCAAGCTGCTGAGCATGGTGTCCATTGTGTTCGCCGGCCTGATCGTGAACTATTCCATCTTCTGAGATCCCTTGGCCGGTGCCAAGCGATAGAGAACGCCGAAGCGCCCAGCCGAAAGGCTGGGCGCTCTGGTTTGCTGTATTGCGTTAAAGCAGTGTCTCTGCGCCGGCGGTGAACAGCGCGTCATTGATCTCCGGCAGCGTCAGGCTGTGGCTCAGGCCGAACAGCAGCACCGCGTCCCTCTTGTCCCGAGCGTACAGCGGCGCGTGGTGTGCCTGCTGCAAGAGACTCTGGGTTTCCTCTGTCGAGGCGCCCAGCCCGATACACAGACACAGCAGCCGGTCGCGGGAGGGGGTGCGCCGTCCGGAGAACACCTGGTGGAGATAGACCTCGCTGATGCCGGAGGCCTTGGCCAGCGCGGATTTGCTCATGTCCTGCTGGTCGAACAGCGCCTGCAGCCCGTGGGGCAGGTCGCCCTCGCGGAAGCAGGCGGAATTATCGGAGAGTACGCGGCTCAGATCGTTGGAGTCCATCAGCTCCTTCAAAAGCTGATCCGTATTCTTGCGTTTCATCACACATACCATCCTTATCTCTATGCTGCTTACCATTATAGACAAAATTCGCTGAAAAGACAATATGCACGCTGCATAGTTGGCAAATTTCCTCATTTTTCTGCCCGCAGCTTTACAGATGGCGAGATTTCGGCTATACTGGTAAAAACCGCAAAGAAGGGGGGACGGACATGTACGACGAGCTGCTGCGTGCCATGGAGCAGTATTTTGACGAGGTGAAGGTGCTGAAGCGGGGCACCCGCGGTACGGTGACACTGGTGCGCCACCGGCAGACGGGGCAGCGTTACGTGTTCCGCCGCTTCGACGGCGCCGCTGATGTCTACCGGCGGCTGCTGACCGTGTCCAGCCCTTACCTGCCGCGGGTGGAGGAGGTGGCCGAGTCCCACGGCCGCGTGGCCGCGCAGGAGGAGTATGTTCAGGGCGACACCCTGCTGTATCTGCTGGAGGGCGGGCTGCTGGACTGGCCCGAGGCCCGCAAGGTAGCCCGCGACCTGTGCGCGGCACTGTGGGTGCTGCACAGCATGGGCGCGGTACACCGCGATGTCAAGGAGAGCAACGTCATCCTGCGGGGCGGTGAGGCGGTGCTCATCGACTTTGACGCCTCCCGCATCATGAAGCCGGAGCTCCACAGCGACACGGTGATCCTGGGAACCACCGGCTATGCCGCGCCGGAGCAGTTCGGCCTGTCCCAGACCGATGGGCGGGCGGACATCTACTCTCTGGGCGTGCTGCTGAATGTGATGCTGACGGGACAGCACCCCTCCCGCCTGCTGGCGGAGGGCCATGCGGGGCGGATCGTCCGCCGCTGCACCATGATGAATCCGAATCAGCGGTTCCGCGATGTGCTGGAACTGCGGGACGCTTTGTGAGGTAGTTGTGGAGAATCGAAAGAAATGTATCAGATGCGGCGCGTTGCTGCCGCAGGAGGCGTCCTTCTGCCCCTGCTGCACCGCCAGCCAGCTGGCACGGGAGCCTATGTCCCCGCCCCGCAGCGAAAAGCGCCGCGGGGCGCTGACCTGCGCGGTACTGCTGGTGGTGCTGATAGGAGCGGTACTGTGGGCGACCCTCGGCGGCCGCGCTGCCCAGACCCCGCCCCGGACCGACGGTGCCCAGACGCTGGAGCCCGCCGATCCAACGGAGCCTACCGGCCTTTCCGGCAACTACCAGAGCGGCGGCTGCCAGACCTGGTACGACGGCGCAGATGGGCGGATGTACCACCTGTACGTCTGCTTCAGCCCTCAGTCTGACGGCGGAGGGCTTCCTGCCAGCCACCGCTCGGAGCTGCTTCCGGCCGACGCGTCCGGTACCAGCCCGCTCTGCCTGTTCGTGGAGGACGCGGAGGATCCCTCTCTGGACGTGCGGGAGGATTTCAGTGCCCTGCTGGCCTACCACACGGTGGAGGCCGTGGCTGCCGAGGGCAGCGATACCTGCACCATCCTGGGGGAGACGGATTCCTATTACAACGCGGGGGCCCTGCTGGCCCACGAGCATGAGGTCACCAGTGCCTGCACCTATAATGACATCATCTGGACGCTGCACATGAAGACCGGCGACAAGATCACCCTCCGCCAGGTGGAGGAGTGCAGCGAAAAGCAGCGCCGTACCGTCAGCTGGGAGGATACCCCCATGGACACCACGGCGGATCTGCAGGCGCTGCTGGACGATCTGACGCTGAACCTGGACGCGGAGACGGAACTGGTGGTGGAACTGCCCAGCGTGACCTACACGGAGCCGCTGACCATCCGCCGCGCCATGACGCTGCAGGCTCACGCGGACGGCACGGAGTTCACCGCCCCCATCACGGTGAACCATATGGCATACAGCGAGGTCACGGACATCCACGTAGTGCTGTCGGGCCTGCGCCTTTGCGGCGCGGGGGACATGACCGGTACCGGCGTCACCGCCAAGGCCCCTACTTACCTGAACAACTGCTGGATCACCAACTGGGATGTAGGCGCGCTGGCGGCGGACGGCGGCTGGATCTGGGTGGAGAAAAGCAGCTTCACCCGCAACGCCACGGCTCTGCGCATCGACACCACGGAGAGCTCCTCCTGGGGCAGTGATCTCCACGGCGGGAACTTTATCCGCAACGGTACGGCGCTGGATATCCAACGCATGCCCGGGGAGTGGATGACCTACTACGTACACAACAGCACCTTTACCGACAACGACACAGTGATCGCCGGCCCTCTGGCGGATCAAGTCCGGCTGGAGGACGGCAACTATGTGCAGCAGAGCGCCTGAGCAAAAAAAGGACATCCGCCCTGTGCGGATGTCCTTTTTTCACCCGCTCTGCCCCTGCTGCGCGATTTTTAGTCTGCCCCTTGTGCCGCGCCCCGCGGTATGATATACTTTAACCATTACCATACAACGATTATCATTGATCGGCGGACGGGCCCTGCGGCCTGCCGCCGCCGGAGAAATAAGGAAGGCGACATGGACGAAAGGGAAGAGATGACCGTGGAGGTCATGTACGGCAGCAAGACGAAACAGGCCTACGAGCTGATCAAACAGAAGATACTGATGCTGGAGTATGCCCCGGGTCAGCCTCTGCGGGAGCTGGAGCTCAGCGAGCAGCTTTCCATGAGCCGCACGCCCATCCGCGCCGCCATCGAGCGGCTGGTGGCGGACTGCTTCGTGGACGAGACGGCGGGCAAGCGCACCGTGGTGTCCGGCGTCTCGGTGGACAGCTTTGTGGAGCTGTACGAGATTCGTGAGGCTATGGAGATGCTGTGCGTCTCGCTGGCGGCCTACGCCTGGCAGGACCACAGCCAGATCGACGCCGCCCGTGATCTGGTGGACCGCCAGTTTGAGCTGGCGACCCAGACGCCGGTGGATTCCCAGGCTGTGCAGGCGGTGGACCGCGAGTTCCACCGCGCCCTGGCCCACCTGTCCGGCAACCGCCTGCTGGAGCGGGAGACAGTGTGGATCTACGACCTGTGCCTGCGCTACATCTTCTACTCCATGCACATGAACTGGTCCGCCCGCATCGCTCAGGAACACAGGGACATCCTAGGCGCCATCGAGCGCCGCGACAGCCAGCTGGCCCAGGCCCACGTCCGCAACCACCTGTCCAAGGTGAAGGACGCGGTGCTGATGGGCCTCGCCAAGGGCTTCGACCCCTCGGTGGAGCTGCGGAACGCGCGGGAAGGCTATACCATCCGCCCCCACGGCGAGTGAGCAGCGGCATATACCGGCAAAAAGCGCCCCGCCGGACCGAAACGGTCTGGCGGGGCGCTTTTTTTATCTCCGACCGGCGCAGGTGGTGTGGGAGGTAAACCACAAGGGGGGACGCCGGCGCAGCGTATTTACAGCTCCTGATCGATCTGATGCAGGATGGAGATAGCCTTCTGCAGCACCTCCATGGAGGAGGCGTAGGACAGACGCACATAGCCTTCACCGTTGCGGCCGAAGGCGGTGCCCGGGATGGTGGCAAGACGGTACTTATCGATAGCGTAGGCGCAGAACTCATCGGCGGTCATGCCGGACTTCTTGATGTTCATGAAGATGTAGAACGCACCCTCCGGCTTCTTGCAGCTGAAGTGCTGCATCTTGTTGATCTCCTCCACCAGATAGTCGCGGCGGCGCTTGAACTCCTGCCGCATCCGCTCAATAGAGCCGTCCTCCTCCAGCAGGCCCGCCACACCGGCGTACTGCACGAAGGTGGTGGCGCCGGCGGTCATGTAGAAGGACAGCCGGTTCATAGGCTCGATCATGTTCTCCGGCGCGGCGATGTAGCCCAGACGCCAGCCGGTCATGGCCATACTCTTGGAGAAGCCGTTGAGCACGATGGAACGCTCCTTCATGCCGGGCAGAGAGGCGATGCTCACCAGCTCCTGCTCATCATCGTATACAAAGCGGTCGTAGATCTCGTCGCTGAGTACCAGAAGATCATGCTCCTTGGCGATGGCGGCGATGGCCTCCAGCGAGGTGCGGCTCAGCACGCCGCCGGTGGGGTTGCTGGGGGAGACGATGACCAGCATCTTTGTCTTATCGGTGATGAGGGAGCGGATCTGGTCCACATCCACCTGATAGTCGTTCTCCTCCAGCAGATCGTACTTCTTGATGACGGCCCCCGCGATGTTGGGGATCTCGGAATAGGTCAGATACACGGGATCGGGCACCAGCACCTCATCCCCGGGGTTCAGGGTGCTCAGCAGTGCCACGAACATGCCCTGAGCCACGCCGGTGGTGACGGAGATCTCGTTGGGCGTGTAGTGCAGGCCGTTCTCCTTTTCCAGCTTCTGGCAGACAGCCTCCTTCAGCTCCTGAATGCCGGAACCATCGGTGTAGCGGGTCTTGCCCTCGTCTAACGCCTTCTTGCAGGCATCGATGATGTACTGGGGCGTGTCAAAATCGGGCTGGCCCAGAGTCAGGGCGGTGACGGGGATGCCCTGCGCCGCCAGCTCAGCGCACTTGCCGAACACCACGCGGGTGCCGGATACATGCAGATTTTCCAGCCGATGTGCCTGTTTGAATTCCATAAAATGCTCCTCCTTCAGCTCTCGTTACTTCTGTACGTTGTTGCCGCCCGGTACAAAGACGCACTTGTCGTAGTTGCCGGTGAAATAGTTGCGGATGTCGGCGCAGCACTGGAGCCGGCCATCCCGTGCGGACTCCTGGGAATAGAACGCCACGTGGGGCGTCAGGATCACATTGTCCCGATTGGCCAGGGGGTGGGTGTTCAGGTCGGGGTACTCGTCGGTGAGCACGTCCAGATAGGCGTAGGAGATCTTGCCGCTGTCGATGGCGTCGATCATCTCCTGCTCTACCACCACGCCGCCGCGGGCGGAGTTGATGAACACCAGATGGTCGGGGATCTCGTCAAACAGCTCCTTGCCGATGAGGTGCTCCGTGCCCTCGATCAGAGGCACGTGGAGGCTGATGTAGTCGGACTCGCGGAACAGGGTCTTCATATCCACCATGGTGACGCCGTACTGGTCGCCGATAGACTGGTCGATATAGGGGTCTGCTGCCAGGATGCGCACGCCGAAGCCGGACAGGTTCTTGGCCACCAGGCGGGCGATCTGGCCGAAGCCCGCCAGACCAACGGTCTCCGCGTTGAAACGGTGAATGTCGGGGCATACGGAGTAGTCCCACTTTTTGTCCCGCCGCACACTGCGGTCGTAGGCGAACAGCCGCTTGTTGTGGGCCAGGATGCAGGCCGTCACGTAGTCTGCCACATCAATGGAGAAGGCGCTGCGCAGGTGGGTGACGGAGATGCCGCGAGCCTTGGCGGCCTCCAGGTCCACATAATTGTATCCCATGCTCTTGCAGGCGATGAGCTTCAGCTTGGGCAGGGAATTGATGACCCGCGCGGTCAGCGGCTCGAAGATGCCCATGACGGCATCGGCGTCCTGGCAATACTTGATGATATCATCCTCGGTGGAGCAGACGTGCTCCTCCACCTCGCACACGCCCTTCAGCGCTTCCTGCTCCAGTCCGAGGCCATCTTTATAATTGAACATGCGCACAGCTTTGTACATACCAAAACCCTCCAGAACAAAAAATTGGATACAATGATTATAGTGGCGGCGTACAGCTCCGTCAAGCTGTGAAAACCAACATATGGCGATCCTGCGATTTCGTTTCAAGAAACTATTTTCGTGAAAATCGTGCAGTAAAAGTCGTGTGGCGCGATACTTTTGGAACATTGAAGCGTAAAAATGAAAAATGCGTGATTAGCAATTTTTTAACAAGCTCACAAAAGAATACAAAACTTTTGGTGCTAAACGCCAAAAATGGCCACGCCATATTGCATACAATTGTTGACGATGCTATAATGACGCCAATGTCACTGCTGCATAGGAGGTTTATATGAAGCAGACCGATCTGATTTTGAAAAACGGCGTGATATACACCATGGCCCGGGAGGGCGACGTGGTGGAAGCATTGGCCGTGCGTGACGGTAAGATTGTATACACGGGTACCACGGAGGAGGTGCTGGGCGCCTGCGAAGCGCCGCAGGTGGTGGATCTGGCGGGCAAGACCATGCTCCCGGGCATGGGTGATTCCCACCTCCACTTCTTTGCCTACTGTCAGACCCACACCACCGTGGACCTGGGCGGCTGTACCAGCAAGGCAGAGGCCATCGGCAAGCTGGCTGCCCGGGCAGCGGAGACCCCCAAGGGCCAGTGGATCAAGGGCTCCAACTTCGACGAGTCCAAGTGGGACGCCGACAACGACCACCTGCCCACCAAAGCGGATCTGGACCTGGTGAGTCCGGACCACCCCGTGATGATGAAGCGCGTGTGTCTGCATACCGCCGTGGCCAACACCGCGGCGCTGGCCGCCGCCGGTATCGGCAAGGGCTATGAATTCGGCCCCGGCGGTCTGGTGGAGCTGGACGCGGATGGCATGCCCAACGGCATCCTGCGGGAGCAGGCCACCAAGATCTTCGACGAGCTGATCCCCGACCCCGCCAAGATCCCCGAGGTCAAGGAGAAGATCATGCGCGAGGCGCTGGCGGAGGCCTCCAGTCAGGGTCTCACCACCGTCCACACCTACGCCGCGGACATCTGGAAGTACACTGAGGATCCCGAGGACTACCTGCTTCTGGACCGCAAGGGGCAGCTGCCCCTGCGTGTGGTGATCTATCTGGATACCCTCTATCAGAAGCCCTACCTGACCCGCAGGGAGATGGACGATCCCTATCACAAGGTGTGCTACGGCGGCCACAAGATCTTCTCCGATGGCTCGCTGGGCTCCCGTTCCGCCAAGCTGCTGGTACCGTACAGCGATGCGCCCGATACCGATGGCATCCTGGTCCAGAGCCAGCAGGAGCTGAACGAGCACATGCTCAAAGCCTATGAGATGGGACTCCAGCCTGCCACCCACTGCATCGGCGACAAGGGTCTGGACTGCGTGCTCACCGCCATCGAGTACACACTGGAGAGGAGCCGTGAGCACGGCATGACAGCCCGGGAGCAGGCGGACCGCGACCCGTTCCGCATTATCCACGCCCAGATGGCCACCGACGACATGATCCGCCGCATGCAGAAGCTGCCGGTGGTGCTGGATCTGCAGCCGGTTTTTCTGGAGACGGATATGCACTGGGCTGTGGAGCGCATCGGCCCTGAGCGGGCGGCGTACAGCTACCGCTGGGAGACGTACCGCAAGGCCGGACTGATCCTCACCGGCGGCTCCGACTGCCCCGTGGAGCCCTTCTCTCCATGGCTGAACATCTACACCGCCGTGGCCCGCAAGGACTTCCACCACTGCCCCGAGGGCGGCTACCAGCCGGAGGAGAAGATGAGCGTCTACGACGCTGTATGCATGTTCACCAAGAACCTGCATTACGCCGCCGGACAGGATGCGGTGCTGGGCACGCTGGAGCCCGGCAAGTTCGCCGACATGGTGGTCATCGACCGCGACATTTTCAAGATCCCCGCCGACGAGATCATGGATATCCAGGTGGAAAAGACGTATCTGGCCGGCCGCGAAGTATACAGCAAATAAAAAAGGAGACAGCATATGAAACTGGATTGCTTTGAGGAGGTCAAGCGCCTCACTTCCGAGATGGTAGCCATCCCCAGCATCAACAAAGAACCCCATGGCGAGACGGCGGTGGCCCGCTACGTGTACAACTATTTCATGGATCTGCCCTATTTCAAGGCCCATCCGGAGCAGGTGATCTGCTTCCAGACCAAGGACGACTTTGTGGAGCGCCACTCCACCCTGGCTTACGTCAAGGGCACCAAGGGTACCTCCAACCGCACCGTGATCCTCATCGGCCACATCGACACCGTGGGCGTGGACGATTTCGGCACCATCCGCGAGTACGCCTTCAAGACCGACGAGCTGCCTCAGAAGCTGAAGGAGACCTTCTCCCTGACGCCAGAGGTACTGGCGGACATTGAGTCCGGCGACTACATGTTCGGCCGCGGCGCTCTGGATATGAAGTCCGGCGTGGCCGGCCACATGTACCTTGTCAAGTACTTCTCCGAGCACCCCGAGGAGCTGGACGGCAATCTGGTCCAGATCGCCGAGTGTGACGAGGAGGACAACTCCCACGGCATCATCACCGCCATCGACTACCTGCTGGACCTGAAGAAGAAGGAGCACTTCGAGTACGTGGCCTGCATCAACGCCGACTACTCCACCAACTACATGCCCGGCGACGAGAACCGCTACATCTACTACGGCAGCATCGGCAAGCTGCTGCCCTGCTTCGTGGCGCTGGGCAAGGAATCCCACGTGGGCTCCGCCTTCAATGCCTTCGACCCCAACCTGCTGATCGCCGAGGTCACACGCCGCATGTCCCTGAACACCGACCTGTGCGACATCGCCCAGGGCGAGGTGGCCATCCCGCCCATCTCTCTGAAGCAGGCGGACACCAAGGAGGGCTACACCGTCCAGACGGCGCTGACCGCCTTCTCCTACTACAACTTCTTCACCCACGGCATGAGCCCCGACGTGGTGCTGGAAAAGAGCCGTCAGGTGGGTGTGGACGCCTTCGACAGCGTGGTGGCCTACCTCAACGAACAGTACGAGAAGTACTGCTCCCTCAGCGGCGTGCCCTACACGAAGCTGCCGTGGAAGACCCGCGTGTATACGTGGAAGGAGTTCTATAACGAGGCTGCGGAGCGTCACGGCCAGCCCTTCAAGGATGCCATCGCCGCCTTTGCCGAGAACCTCCAGCGCGAGCAGCCCGCCATGGATCTGCGCTACTTCAGTCTGGCTGTGGTGGAGGAGGTCTGGAAGTGGTACGAGGACAAATCCCCCGCGCTGGTCCTGTTCTTCGGCTCCGTGTTCAGCGCCCGCATCGAGATGACCGGCAAGACCGAGAAGGAGCGCGCACTGCTGGACGCCGTGGAGGGCGCGGTGGAGAAGCTCCGCCCCGAGGCCCAGCGCCAGATCAAGACCCGCATGTTCTACCCCTACATCTCCGACTCCAGCTTCATGGCCCTGTGCGACACACGGGAGTCCTTCGACGCCGTGGCGGAGAACATGCCCTCCTGGAAGGTGAAGTACTTCCACGATGTGGACAAGATCCTGGAGATCAACGTACCCGTGGTGAATATCGGCGCCTTCGGCCGCGACGGACACATGCTCACCGAGCGCGTGGATATGCTCCAGACCTTCCGCAACGTGCCCAACATCTCCTACGAGGCCATCGTGTCCATGCTCAGCTGAGCGCCCCCAATTGCCCGTGTGCAGCGGGCTTTGCCCGATGAAATAGCACAAAGAGAGAACCACAAAATTGAGGAACGGAGGAAAAAACGTGAGCAGTAAAGCAAAAGGCGTCGTTGCCCTGATCCTTGTTGTCGCCGTTCTGGCCAACGTCGGCATCTTCGCCAAAATGTCTTACAACAAGACCCACACTGCGCAGGAAACCATCGTGTTCCGCGTAGGCGACACCGTCGCATCTGACCACCCCATTTCCCAGGCACTCTACATGTTTGAGGAGGAGCTGGAGCGTATCTCCAACGGCCGCTTCGATGTCCGCGTGTATATCAACTCCGCGTTGGGCGGCGACCGGCAGCAGACCGAGAGCGTCATCCTCGGCTACATGCAGGGCAACACCCCTCCCACGTCCGTGCTGGCGGGCTTCGATACCCGCTTCATGGTGGTGGACCTGCCCTTCGTATTCAAGAGCGGCGAAGCGGCCATGAAGACCCTCAACGGCGACCTTGGCAAGGAGCTTGACCCCATTCTGGAGGGTCTGGGCCTCCACGCCATGGGCTGGACCGAGTCCGGCTACCGCCACATTACCACCAACAACATCGAGGCCACCAGCCCCGAAGCCCTGAAGGGCCTGTCCATCCGCACGCAGGAGAACCCCATTCACATGGCCTCCTTCCAGGCCTGGGGCGCCAGCCCCACGCCCATGGCGTTCTCTGAGCTGTTCACCGCCCTGCAGCAGGGCGCCGTGGACGCCGAGGAGAACCCCCTGGCCGTCATCACCGCCAACCGCCTGTACGAGGTGCAGAACACCGTGACCCTCACCGGCCACTTCTACACCGCCGGTATCTTCAACATCAACAAGGACTTCTACGAGTCCCTGGAGGGTCAGGACAAGGAATGGTTCGATGAGGCCTCTGAGCACTTCGTCCAGAACCTGACCCAGCTGATCCGCGATGCGCAGGAGGGTTACATCCAGCTGCTGAAGGACAACGGCATCAACGTGGTGGAGGTCACCTCCGAGCAGAAGGACGCCTTCATCGAGTCCGCTGCCTCCGTGTACGACCTGTTCATTGAGAAGTACGGCGGCACACAGGAGCTGATCGACCTTGCCATGAAGTACAACGATGACTTTTAAGGAGAGGTGAGAGAAATGAGAGCTTGGAAATTTATTGAGAAGAACTTCGAAAAGTGGTTCCTCATCATCTCCCTGGTGGCCATGGTGCTGATCATCTTCATGCAGGTGGTGCTCCGCTGGTTCCACGCCGCCACTGTCTGGGCTGAGGAGCTGGCCCGCTACATCATGCTCTATCAGGTCTGGATCGGCGCGTCCTACGCCGTCCGCGAGGATGCCCACATCCGTATCACCGCGCTGATCGGCAAGCTCACCGGCAATAAGCGCCGTGTGTCCGAGACCGTGGTGCTGACCCTGTGGCTCATCTTCGCCCTGTGGCTCACCGTGGAGGGCGTCCAGCTGGTGAAGGAGATCGCCATCATGGGCCAGGTGTCCTCCGCCATGCGCATCCCCATGACCATTCCCTACGCCTCTGTGCCTCTGGGCGGCGCGCTGATGAGCATCCGTCTGGTGCAGAAGCTGATCCAGGGCATGAAAGACGGCCCCCAAGAGGAGATCAAGGAGGAGGTAGCCTGAAATGTTAGCTATTTTGATCATCTGCCTGGTCATCTTCGGAGCGATCAGCCTTCCCATCGGTATCGCCATGGGCCTTGCCACCATGCTGTGTCTGGTGTTTGCCACCAATATCGACCCCATTATGGTGGCCCAGAACGCCTTCGCCGGCATCGACAGCTTCTCCCTGATGGCCATCCCCTTCTTCATGCTGGCCGGCAACTTCATGCGCTACGGTGGTATCTCCAAGCGCCTGCTGGATCTGGCCGATAACATCGTGGGCTTCTTTACCGGCGGCCTGGGCGCCATCACGACCTTCACCGCTATGTTCTATGCCGCCATCTCCGGCTCCGGTCCCGCCACCGTGTCCGCCATCGGCTCCTTCATGATCCCCGAGATGGAGGAGAAGGGTTACGACAAGGGCTACGCTACGGCACTGTCTGCGGCAGCCGGTACCATCGGCGTCATCATCCCCCCGTCCATCCCCTTCGTCATCTACGGCGTGGCCACCGGCACCTCCATCGGTGATATGTTCAAGGCCGGTGTCATCCCCGGCCTGCTGATGGGCCTGGCACTGATGCTCTACAACTGGGCGACCAGTAAGAAGTACGGCTGGAAGGGCAACGGCCGCCGGTTCAACTTCAAGGCGCTGGGCAAGTCCTTCATCGACTCCTTCTGGGCGATCCTCAGCCCCGTCATCATCCTGGGCGGTATCTACGGCGGATTCTTCACCCCCACAGAGGCTGCTGCCGTCTCCTGTGTTTACACCTTCATCATCGGTACCTTCGTCTACAAGGAGATCCACTGGAAAGAATTCGTGGACTGCATGAAGGACACCGTCGTCATCGCCGGCGCTACCTCCTTCATCGTGGGTATGTCCACCAGCTTCGCCTACGTCATGACGCTGGAGCAGGTACCCGAGACCCTGTCCGCCTTCATTCTGGGCATCAGCGACAACAAGATCATCATCCTGCTGCTGATGAACGTGTTCCTGCTGGTGGTGGGTATGTTTATGGACAACATCTCCAGCTGCACCATCCTGGCTCCCATCCTGCTGCCCGTGGCGGTGGCGCTGGGCGTCAACCCCGTCCACTTCGGCATCGTCATGACCATGAACCTGGCCATCGGCTTCATCACCCCGCCCTACGGCGTCAATCTGTTCGTGGGTTCCTCCGTGGCCCACATCCCGTTCGAGCGGATCGTCAAGTGGATCTGGCCGTTCATTGGCGTCATTATTGTGGTGCTGCTGCTGACCACCTATATCCCGCAGCTGTCCCTGCTGCTGGTGTAAGCGCACTTACCCCATATCCTCACGGGCTGCGGCCCGCCGAAGATAATATGTTCCGTATCGGGAAGCAGGCTGCGGCGATGACCGCAGCCTGCTTCGCACTCCGCGCCCTGTGCGCCGGTTCCTTCACCGCGCCGCAGGGACCATCATCTGCACAAAAAAAGAACACCGTGCCGCAGACACGGTGTTCTTCTTTTGTGGTATCACCCACATGGAAAAGAAAAGTAGGAAAAAATGCAGTTTATTTGGTCTGCAGCCGGTTCTCCTTGTCCCAGCTGGAGATATCCAGATTGCGGTACTGCCGGCGCAGACGGGGCAGCTCCTCCTCGGCGTCGTTGCCCATCGCCACGATACGGTTCACCGCGGCAATATCGGCGGCGGGCATGCTCACATCGCTGTCCGTCCCGCAGGTGGCGCAGTGATAGGTCTTGCCGTCGAAGGAAACATCGCTGCTGCCGCAGACAGCGCAGCGGGTCATTTTCGTTACCAGAGCCATAGTTCATTACCTCCATATTTTTCACAGATCTTGTTGACGATATGATAGTATCACAGATTTTGCTATTTGTAAAACGCATTATTGTACTTGCAACTATGAGGAAAAGTATGATAGAATGGCGGAAGAAAGGGAGGTGCGGACATGAGCATATCCAAGTACCAGATGTTTCTCAAGACCGCGGCTTGCGGCAACTTTTCCAAGGCGGCGGAGGCTATGAACTTCACCCAATCCGGCGTCAGTCACGCGGTGCAGTCGCTGGAGGAGGAGCTGGGAGTCACGCTGCTGAGCCGCAACCGCGGCGGCGTAGTGCTGACGGCGGACGGGCGGGCCCTGCTGCCCCAGATCGAGGAGCTCTGTGCGGCCCACCACGCCCTGATGCAGTCCGCCGCCAGCCTGCGGGGCATGGATACCGGCCTTGTGAGGGTGGCCACGTTCTCCAGCGTCTCCGCCCAGTGGCTGCCCTCCATCCTCAAGAGCTTCGGCGAGATCTACCCCAACATCGAGTTTGACGTGGTCACCAGCGACTTCTACGAGCAGGTGGAGGAGTGGATCCTGAAGGGCACCGTGGACTGCGGCTTCCTGCGCCTGCCCTCCGTGAAGCGCCTCCATACCTACGCCCTGCACCAGGACGTGCTCCAGATCATCCTGCCCTGCGACCATCCTCTGGCCGGCAGAGACCCTTTCCCCACGGAGGCGCTGGCCACGGAGCCCTTCATCCAGCTGGAGGAGGGCGAGGACTACGAGATACGCGCCGCCTTCGATGAGATGGGGGTGCGCCCCAATGTAAAGTATACAGCACGTGAGGACCGGACTATTCTGGCCATGGTGTCCAAAGGGCTGGGCATCAGCCTGCTGCCGGAGCTGATGGTCCGCCACAGCCCCTATCCGGTGACGGCCTGCCGCCCGCCCATGACGTTTTACCGCAACATCGGCATCGCGGTGAAGGATGAGAAAGCCCTTTCCGCCTCCACGCAGCGCTTCGTGTCGTATGTCCGCGGCTGGGTGGAGCAGAACGGCGGGAAATAAGGAAAACAATAAGGACGC
>CEAB01065357.1_pt1 | contig 75657 bp, 60 predicted proteins | sample 557651 | NCBI WGS metagenome assembly CEAB01 (sample SAMEA3182046, study PRJEB8094) | gut metagenome | biome: human; feature: gut; material: Stool; isolation source: human stools | place: Canada | collected 2011-11-15 | reverse complement strand
GATGAGTTACGATCAATTTCTTCGTTTTATCTTTCCAGAGAGGGAATGTTTGATTATTTTGAGTTGTCTGATTTCAAAGAAAAGTCGGATAGGGTAGAAATATACTTTGAAGAGAAGAATATACATCCCCAAGAATATGCAACCGATAACTTGGAGAGCAAGGCTTTTATGAACAAGTCAGGATGCAGGATTATCCGATGCGTGGGCGTAGCTGCCTGTTGTTTATCAAAAAATGAAGATGGTTCAATCACAGTACTGGCAAATATGTAAGCCGCAATTGGAAATTAGTGGCAGAAGGAACGCTAATAACGACTGAACTTGCGTTCCTTCTGCCACTAAGATACGATTTTTCCCCTCAGGATTTCGGGATGATCCACGAAAAGGTCACAAAAAGACATACTTTCGTGACCAATTCGGGACTTACTCTACCCTTTAAGTATCAATCGATTACTTTCACTGTATGAATTCCTGTATACGATTTCTCCAAAAAATTTCATCCATGCACCTTAAAAATTTTCATAAAAAGTTTTTGTGGAATAATTTGTTCTTGTATATTTGTACTATAATAATAGTACAATATTAATATAGCATAATATAAAATCATATGATCAAGTTTTTATTAGATTACTCCAGCGGTATGCCGATATACCGTCAGATCATTGATCAGATCAGGTTTGGCATAGCATCTGGGCAACTCAAGTTGGGTGAACAGCTTCCTACGGTCAGAGCGCTTGCCGTAGAATTGAAGGTAAATCTAAATACTGTATCCAAGGCTTATAAAGAATTGGAGATCAAAAATATCTTAGAAACTCAACAAGGAACCGGAACGTTTATTAGCAAAACGGACCATGTAGTTCCGGAAAAAGAACGGGAAGACAAGTTAAAAGAAATTTGTACACAATTTTCTTCTGTCGTACTGAGTTACGGCTTCAGCCTGGACGAGGTTATTCAAGAATTAAAGGATATCGAAACTTCTAAAAAACAATGAATATGACAACAAATGTAATTAACAAGGGTTGGTTTAATCCCATATCCCTTTCCGTATTTCTGATACTGGTTATCGTATCAGCCGTTTTGTATGTTTCGCAGATTGTAAACATACCGGTATTCATCCTTCTGCTCCTTCTTTCCGGGTTGGCGGCTTCTGCAATCCGTATTGCCGACCAGTGGGAACGGGCGGTAGTCTTGCGTATGGGGAAATACAGCGGCTTGAAAGGTCCCGGCCCCTTTATGATTATCCCGGTTATAGACAGTGTGTCAACTTATATCGACCAGCGTGTACGGGTAAGTGCGTTCAAGGCCGAACAAACTCTGACCAAAGATACGGTTCCGATAAATGTGGATGCAGTCGTATATTGGACCGTCTGGGACGTGGAAAAAGCTGCATTGGAAGTACAGGAATATCAAAAAGCGATCGAACATATCACACAGACCGGTTTAAGAGATACCATCGGTAAGCACGAACTGTCGGATCTCTTGCAGGAACGCGATAAGATAGCTGAGGATTTGCAACAGGTCTTAGACAGAAATACGAATCCATGGGGCATCACATGCCAGACTGTCGGTATCAAAGATATCGCTATTCCGCAAGACCTGGCCGAAGCAATGAGCAAAGAGGCCCAAGCCGAACGTGAAAGAAGAGCTCGCGTCATCTTGGGAACGGCAGAAACGGAAATCGCAGAAAAGTTCGAACAAGCCAGTAAGAAATATACCGATAATCCTGTAGCATTGCATCTTAGAGGGATGAATATGCTGTTCGAAGGTTTAAAAGAAAAAGGATCAATGGTAATCGTACCGAGTTCGGCACTCGACACCATGAACTTAGGGGCTATGGGAGGCTTGGTTTCATTGGCTAAGAACAACGAGACACCGAAATAAACTATTTTCTAACAACAAAAAATCACCATTTATGAAAATACACAAACAAGGGATTACTTTTGTTCTCCTTCTATTAATCTTCACAAGTTGTTCACGAAAACAGTCACTGCAATGGATTCCATTCAGTTGGGAAGGTGATTCGATTTCCGGAATATACATTGAAAAAGCATATTTATATATTCCTGTAAACATAGAAAACCTATCGGACGATTTCACTATGCAATTTGATTTGGGAACATATAACACAGTCTTTTATGGAAATCCAATCGATCCCTATCTGGAAAAATCCGGCTTAGTAAACAAATTAGATTCTATCGGAATGTTTAAAAATGTCTGCCTCAAAATGGGAGCCATTCCATTCAACAATATTAACGTCGTATACAAAAAGGATTTTGGCGAGAAAGTCCCCATAGACTCGCTCCATACAAAAACACCTAAGCATATCGGAACGATTGCCACAGATATGTTTCAAGATAAAATAGTGATAATCGATTACAAATCATGCAGGCTCGCCATTACAGACAGTTTACCAAATGAATACACAGATTTACCGGCAGAAAAATTTGAATTAACAGATGGTATAATGAAACTACCATTTCGTATCAATAGCAAGGAATACAAATTAATGTTCGACACCGGCTCAAGTCCATTCCAGTTAGTCACAACAAAAGAAAGAGCATTAGAAATATCCAACTCAGCCATTGTCGACTCTTTAAGCGGTCCTTTATGGTGGGGACAAGAAATAACATTTTATGGTTTTAATGTAACCAAACCGATCGAATTCGGCGGAAAAGCCCTGAACAATTCGAAAGTCTACTACGCCAAAGACGGCCTTTGGGATAGTATTTATAATTCCCTCGATGTCTGGGGAATAACCGGAAATGCTTATTTCTTTGAAAACACCGTGATTATCGATTATAAAAACAAACTATTCAGGATAAAATAAAAATTCGGTCCCATACTTCTTCATTCAGATGCAAGTGTAAGTTGTTTTCGACATTGTCGTATATATTCCCGACAACGTCAAATATATACTCGACAATGTCGAATTTATTCTCGACAACGTCGAAAACAACTTACACTTGCATCAAAACAAAAACACATTGCCATCTTACATCAAACCTTTGCCAGAGCTTGGTCCAGGTCATCAAGGATATCATCGATATATTCGGTACCGATACTCAGGCGCACAGTAGAAGGCGTGATATGCTGTCCGGCCAGCTCTTCCGGAGTCATTTGAGAATGGGTAGTCGTATACGGATGGATCACCAGGCTCTTCACATCAGCCACATTGGCAAGAAGGGAGAATATTTCGAGCGAATCGATAAACTTCCAGGCCGCTTCCTGTCCGCCTTCGATCTCGAAAGTAAAAATACTTCCGGCACCTTTTGGAAAATACTTTTTATAAAGTTCATGATCCGGATGGTCTGGAAGAAGCGGATGGTTCACTTTGGTTACTTTCGGATGTTCGGACAAATACTTGACAACTTTCAGAGCATTGGCAACGTGACGTTCCACACGGAGAGACAAGGTTTCCAGACCTTGCAGCAGGATAAAAGCATTGAAAGGCGAGATCGTGGCTCCTGTATCACGCAGAATGACAGCCCGGATGCGAGTGACGAAAGCTGCCGGCCCCGCCACATCGGCAAAGACCGCCCCATGATAACTTGGGTCCGGTTTGCCCAAGGTCGGGAACTTATCGGCATTTGCTTTCCAATCGAAATTGCCACTGTCCACAATCACTCCTCCCAAGCTCGATCCGTGTCCACCGATAAATTTGGTGGCGGAATGAACGACAATATCGGCGCCGTGTTCGATCGGGCGGATCAGGTACGGTGTACCGAATGTATTATCCACGATCAACGGGATATTATGACGGTGGGCCACCTCCGCCACAGCATCGATATTGGTAACATCAGAATTAGGATTGCCGAACGTTTCGACATACACTACTTTCGTATTCTCCCAGATGGCAGCCTCCAACGCCTTCAAGTCGTTTACATTTACAATCGTATGAGTAATACCCTGAGCCGCTAACGTATGCGTAATCAGATTGAAAGAACCGCCATAGAGATTGTCGGCTGCCACAATATGATCACCCACTCCAAGTATATTTTGCAAGGCATACGTAACAGCCGCCGCACCGGAAGCCACCGCCAGACCAGCCACTCCTCCTTCAAGAGCCGCAACACGTGCTTCGAAAACTCCCTGTGTCGAATTGGTCAGGCGGCCATAAATATTCCCGGCATCGCGAAGGGCGAAACGGTCAGCAGCATGCTGTGAATCATGAAATACATAAGATGTTGTCTGATAAATAGGGACGGCACGTGCATCTGTTGCGGGATCGGCTTGCTCCTGCCCTACATGAACCTGTAATGTCTCGAAATGTAATTTCTTTGTTGCCATAGTTGTATTCTTTTAAATTATTCTTCTTGCTTATTTTCCAGCAAAACTATAGCAGGCAGATATATCAAACAAGACATACGGAAAATACAGAAAATAACGCTATTTTTACAGCCACTAACAGAACATATAAACTGAATCAAGATCGAAAAAAAGATTTCGACAGAATTTTATTCTTATGAACACACTTGAGAAATTAGACAAAGTCGACTTGCAGATCCTCCGTACCCTGCAAACGAATGCCCGGCTCACCACAAAAGAGCTCGCCGCCAGTGTCAACCTCTCGTCGACACCCGTATTCGAACGCCTGAAACGCCTCGAAAACGGAGGATATATAAAGAAGTACATTGCCGTGCTGGACGCCGAAAAGCTAAACCAGGGCTTCGTGGTCTTTTGCAGCGTCAAGTTGAGAAGACTGAACAAAGAGATTGCGGCGGAATTCACAAAGATCATACAGGAGATTCCGCAAGTCACGGAATGCTACAACATATCGGGGAGTTATGACTACCTGCTGAAAATCCATGCACCGAACATGAAGTATTACCAAGAGTTTATCCTGAACGTGTTAGGCACGATCGACAGTCTCGGCTCGCTCGAAAGCACTTTTGTGATGGACGAGGTGAAGCATGAATACGGAATACATATTTAATACGCCACCCCGCCCATAGATCGCATTTATTTCTTCAAAGCATAGATCCGCTGGATAATGTCAACGACCTTCATGCCTTCCAGTACGTTGGTCGTGATACATTCCGAACTTGCACCGGAAAGGACACGGACCACATTACGGATCACGAAATTATGGTTCTGGGCGGAACCTTTATAAGGCCCGTAGTCATTTCCCGGATTCGTCGGTGCCAGTTCCGGCATTTCATACTCTTTGATATGGCAGTATTCGACTTCGTTCATATACTGTCCGCCGATTTTCACGCTGCCGTTCTCCGCAACAATCAGCATACTGCTTTCCATGTTCTTGTTCCAGACAGAAGTGGAATAACTCAAGCTCCCCATTCCTCCGTTCACGAAGTTGAAATTCACAAAACCCGAATCTTCAAAAGCCGTGAGTCCGGCATGGTTGAAATCAGCAAAGCGAGCCTGGATGTTGCAGATATCTCCAAAAAGCCAGTACATAATGTCGATGAAATGGGAGAACTGGGTGAAAAGCGTCCCTCCGTCCAAAGCTGCATCGCCGTGCCAGCCTCCAGGTTTATAATAGCGCTCGTCACGGTTCCAATAACAATTCAACTGAACCATATAGATTTTGCCTAACTTACCGGAATCTACCATCTCCTTGATCCAGACGGAAGGAGGAGAATAACGGTTTTGCATGACGCAGAACACTTGTTTACGGTATTTCAGCGAAGTATAGACCACCTTTTCGGCATCGGCAAGTGTCAGTGCCATCGGCTTCTCGATCACGACGTTGCAACCAGCTTCGACAGCCTGGATAGCCATCACCGCATGTAAGCCGTTGGGGACGCAGATATTCACGACATCCATAAGGAGACCACTCTGCAATAATTCCGTAAGGGAAGAAAAGAACGGAACGTCGTATGCTTCAATCCCCAATTCTTCACGAGGACGAATATCACAAAGGGCCACCAGCTCGGCTCCCGGATCGCGTGTCACCATCTCGGCATGACGTTTGCCGATATGGCCACAACCGATGACTGCAAATTTTATCTTTTTATCCATCATTGTTTGATTTATGATTTATGATTTATAATTTATGATTTATTTGTGACGCATAAATCATAATTCATAAATCATAAATCTTTTAGTTTTTCTATTATATATTGCTGTTGTCCGAGGGACATTTCCGTATGAATGGGCAAGGAAAGGACGGATTCGCACAAACGGATGGAGACGTCCAAATTGCCGGATACACGGGAGATCTGACGGTAAGCTTCCTGACGGTGCACCGGCAGGGGATAATAGATCATGGAAGGGATTCCCTGCTCTTTCAACAGATGCTGAAGAGCATTCCGCCGACCGCCTTTTACCTGAATCGTATATTGGTGATACACATGAGTCGAAAATGTCGATTTCGCAGGGATAACCAACGAATCGCAGGAAGATAAGGCTTCATCGTACTGGCCGGCAACCGACCTGCGGGCTTCCGTGAACTCCTCCAGATGCTTCAACTTCACATCCAGCACGGCAGCTTGCAACGTATCCAGACGGGAGTTGCATCCGATCCGCCTATGGTGGTATTTACATTCCTGACCATGATTGGCAATCATGAAGATACGGGCAGCCAACGCTTCGTCGGAAGTCATCAACGCACCTCCGTCGCCATAGCAAGCCAACGGCTTGGACGGGAAAAAAGAAGTAGTCCCGATATGCCCGATCGTTCCGGCCTTTCGTACCTTTCCGTCGGAAAAAGCATAATCGGCACCGATGGACTGGGCGTTATCTTCCACAACATACAGATGATAGGTATCAGCCAAAGCCATGATCGGCTCCATATCGCAGGCTTGTCCGAACAGGTGGACGGCCACAACCGCCTTTGTCCGTTCCGAAACAGCCGCTTCTATTTTCCGGGGATCGATATTGAAGGTACAAGGATCGACATCCACCAACACGGGCGTCAATCCCAACAAAGCGACAACCTCGGCAGCCGCTATATAAGTAAATGCCGGCAGGATCACCTCATCGCCGGGCTGAAGCTCCAATGCCATCAAGGCAATCTGCAAAGCATCCGTCCCGTTACCGCAAGGGATCACATATGGAACCTGAAGATAGTCAGCCAAATGTCCGGCAAAGGTTTTCACCTGCGGACCATTGATAAAGGCACAACTGTCGGTCACCGCCTGCATGGCCCCATCGATCTCCTCTTTGAACCGGAGATATTGTCCATGCAAGTCGACCATCTGTATCTGTTCTTCCAACATTATATTATCTGTTTTCCGATTAATTAATCCTTCGTCACTACAACGAAGGATTAACCAGATTATTTCACTTCGCTGCCCGGTTTTACCTCTTTTTCAGGAGTGATGACAGCCAGCTTGCCGTCGAAGTTTTCTGCGGAAAGGATCATTCCTTCAGAAACGATACCTTTCAACTTGCGCGGAGCCAGATTGGCAATGAAGCAAACCTGCTTGCCCACAAGGTCTTCCGGCTTGTAATGCTGGGCGATACCCGAAACGATCGTACGTTTTTCCAGACCGTCATCGATACGGAACTGCAACAACTTGTCCGCCTTAGGCACTTTCGTACATTCCAACACGGTCCCGACACGGATATCCAGCTTCATGAAGCCATCGAACTCGATATTCTCACGGATGGGTTTCGCCTTGTAGTTGGCTTCCTCGTTTGCTTTCTTCGTATCCAACAGCTTTTGTACCTGCGCTTCGATCACGCTGTCTTCAATCTTCTCGAACAGCAGTTCCGATTTGCCCAACTGATGGCCGGCTTCCAACAGGTCAGTCGATCCCAAGCGGTTCCAGCCTAACGGTTCCACATTCAACATCTTGTTCAGTTTCTCCATGCTGAACGGCAGGAACGGTTCGAAAGCGATCGCCAGATTTGCCGTGATCTGCAAAGCGATGTTCATAATCGTGGCGACACGTGCCATATCGGTCTTTGCCAATTTCCAGGGTTCCGTATCAGCCAGGTATTTGTTACCGATACGCGCCAGGTTCATCGCTTCTTTCTGTGCGTCACGGAAATGGTAAGTATCTAACAGACGTTCCACGTCGGCCTTTACATTCGCGAAATCGGTCAATGTCTGACGGTCATAATCGGTCAGCTCACCGGCAGCCGGCACCTTACCTTCGAAATACTTTTCGGTAAGCACCAAAGCACGGTTGACAAAGTTACCTAAGATGGCAACCAACTCATTGTTATTGCGTGCCTGGAAATCTTTCCAGGTGAAATCGTTGTCTTTCGTTTCCGGAGCATTGGCCGTCAAAACATAGCGCAACACATCCTGCTTGCCCGGCATATCCACCAAATATTCGTTCAACCAGACAGCCCAGTTGCGGGAAGTGGAGATCTTGTCGCCTTCCAGATTCAGGAACTCATTGGCCGGCACATTTTCCGGCAAGTTATAAGAACCTTCAGCTTTCAGCATAGCCGGGAACACGATACAGTGGAACACGATATTGTCCTTACCGATGAAATGCACCATCTTGGTCTCAGGATCTTTCCACCAGGTTTCCCAACTTTCGGGGAGCAGTTCTTTTGTATTGGAGATATATCCGATAGGCGCATCGAACCAAACATACAGAACCTTCCCTTCCGCACCGTCCACCGGCACAGGAATCCCCCAGTCGAGATCGCGACTTACTGCGCGAGGCTGCAATCCCATATCCAACCAGCTCTTGCACTGCCCGTATACGTTCGGTTTCCATTCTTTATGTCCTTCCAGTATCCACTGGCGCAAGAATGGTTCCCATTTGTCCAAAGGCAGATACCAGTGTTTGGTCTCTTTCATCACCGGCTGGCTGCCACTGATAGCGGATTTCGGGTCGATCAGGTCCGTCGGGCTCAAAGAGGTTCCGCAGGCTTCGCACTGGTCACCATAGGCTTTTTCATTGCCGCAATGCGGGCAAGTCCCGGTTATATAGCGGTCGGCAAGAAACTGTTTCGCTTCTTCGTCATAATACTGTTCGCTTGTTTTCTCGATAAACTCTCCTTTATCGTATAAGGTACGGAAGAAGTCCGACGCCACCTGGCGATGTGTAGCCGAAGTCGTACGGGAATAGATATCGAACGAGATACCGAACTCCTCAAAAGACTTCTTAATAATACCATGATAACGGTCCACCACATCCTGCGGTGTAATCCCTTCTTTCTTCGCTCTCAGCGTGATAGGCACTCCATGCTCATCCGATCCACCAATCATCAAAACCTCTTCCCCCTTCAGGCGAAGATAACGTGCATAAATATCAGCAGGCACATACACCCCGGCCAAATGTCCGATATGCACTGGCCCGTTCGCATACGGCAACGCCGTAGTTATCAGCGTTCTCTTAAACTGTTTTTCCATACCTTGTGTTCTCTTTTTGAGGCACAAAGGTAAGGAATAATTTGGTTAGATGGAAAAGATAGTTCATCGGATTACAATCTTTACCGATTCACCATTTCCGACCTTCACCACATACATACCAGCCGGCAGCAGATAAGACGAATAACCGGCCGGGACACCTGCCTTCTTTATCAGCTTTCCTTCCAGACTCCAGACGAACAATTCGGAAATTTCAGGAGACAGAATGTGCAAAGAGCCTCCGGCTGCATAGATACGCACAGCCGGGATCGATACGTTTTCATTTCCTACCGACATATTCGAAGCTGCAAAAGCTCCTTTCAACGTACAATTGTCCGTCACCACATATTGATAAGGATTCAATGTGTTGCCATCCCCCCATTTCATAAACATATTACCCTTGTTTGGCGTTGCCGTCAATGTGATAACCGTTCCATGTTTTAACATACCGACTTGACTGGCTTTTACCGTCCCGCCTTCCTGTTGTTCGAGAGAAACGACATATTCATTCAGCTTCAACCCGGAGACATCCACCATCATATCCTCCGACACATCGGAAAGCGTATAAAACAATGTTTTCGTTTCAGAAGAAGCTCTCAAAGACAAGGCTGCATCCAGTTCTTTTCCATTGGCAAAGACTTTGACGTCGCTTTGGCTATATGACGGCAAAACGACCAGTTTCAACTGAACAGATTCCCCTTTGGCCACGACCGCCGCATTCGCATTGACAGCCCCCATACCCGCACCGGCAAGGACAGGCAGTTTGACACATACAGCATCCTGCCCTGTTTTAGGCAGGAATAACGGAAACAGTTGCGATGCATCGGCAGCCGTTACGATACGAGGATTATCGGCTTTGCCATCATTCCATTTCGAAAATACTTGTCCTTCAGGCGCATCAGCCTGCAATACAATCATGGCAGCCGTGAATAGAGAGAGGCCGGATACATCTGAACCGGTTTCCACATCGATAGCAGACACATGCTCCTGCAATACCGGTTTCACCTTATTGCGAACGATCCCATCAACAGAAATACGGATATTCTCGGAAATATCATATATACTATACACCTCCTGATTCACGTTCAATTTTTCATTATTGGCATACACGACAGGGACAGATTCGTTGTAATCCGCCTCCAGACGCAAATAGAATTTGAATTTGCCCCCCGGCTTGACTTCAGTCGAATACCCGGTAAGCGGTTTGACTGTCACCCCTTCCAATTCAGGAAGAATAACAGAAAATCCGGCACTGTCCTTCACGAAGCGTGCCTGCAACGTCACATCCGACTCAGCCATAAACGTACGAGGATTAGCTGTCTCACCATCTGTCCACGACTGGAATTTATAATTTTCATCAGCCATAGCCGTCACCGAAACAGGATCTCCATGATTGACGTTCCTGGAATTCTCTGCATCCTCATCACCGGTAAAAGCAATCATACCATTAGCCGACTGTACCAAAGTAATCAGATGGGTTACACCGGAAATACCGCTCACATTGACAATTACGTCAGAAGTCTGGTTACTTAAGGTGTAAATGCCATAAATATCAGGTGTGATAACAGTTCCGTTTGCTGTCACCTTTATAGAATCCAATGTTTGGAAATAGTTCTTATCCACAATCAGCTTGAATTCAAAAGCCCCGCCACTTGCTACGGCTTCCACGACTTCACCACCTGCGGGATTGCTAGCAGTGATTCCTTTCGGCAGGTTGAATGTGATGGTGATCTTTCCGGAACGGAACGTGATGTTACGAGTCGTAACACCATCCTTGCAACCGGACTTGCGGGCTATGGCTTGTACGGCAACCGTTTTGGTGGCAGTCGTAATAGTGCTTACCTGAAAAGCTCCGGTATAGAGTTTAAGGGTAGAACCGTCTATACTGTACAGCAAGGAATCACATTCGCCGCTTTTTTCCATCGTGAATGTCACGGGTTCTCCACTCGGAATATAGTCCGTATTGACAGGATCGGTCGTTACTTTGGGAGCCGAAGCTGCCGGGCGCGGATCAATAAAGACAGCCGAGATGGTCAAACCACCTTCAGCAGGCATCACAACTGTTTGAGGGCTAGTCGTATATTCGATATTATTGACAACCAGTTTCGACAATTTATAATCGGCCGAAGCAGGTGTTGCCGTAATTGTCAACGAGATGTTCGCCCCGACCTTATCACCGGGTTTCACTTCCGTCGATCCGCTCTTCACCGTGATTGTCCCGTTCGCCGGACGTGATATCTGCACAGAGTTACCCATTGTCCATTCGGCATATAGTTTCAAATTGCCGGTCGTTCCTGCAGGAATGATCATTAGTGCCTGATCCTTCAACAGGTCATCTTTATGCCATCCGACAAACGTAAAGTTATCACGTTGCGGAGTCGGTAATTTGACTTCTTTTTCAATATTATAGCAAGTCACAGCATCAGGCGGATTATTGCCATACCCGTAAAGTTCATATTCGATTGTATATTGTGCCAACTCCCATTTGGCATATAAAGTAAAATCTCCGTGGGTACCCTTTACAACTTCCCCATAAGGTTCGGTTAGATCTTCATCTATATACCAGCCTACCAATGTATAACCTGCTTTCGTCGTTCTCGTTGGGAGTTTGAATGTTTCGGTCTCAATGGTGTAGCGCAGAGCATCCTGATCGGAACCACCGTTGGTGTTGAAGGTGATGGTGTACGGGGTAGGGGTCCATTTGGCATAGACCATTACCGGAATATTCGTTTGTCCTGCCGTTCCTGCCGGAAAAGGCACAGCCTCTAATTTGCTTCCAGTAAAATTCTCATCCAGAAACCATCCTCCGAACATATATCCTTCTTTTGTCAGACCGGAAGGTAAAGTTTCCGGTTGTGTTTTTGTATAAGAAATATCTGCTAAAGAAGTGCCATTGTTCGTCTTAAAGGAAAGCGTATAAGAAATCTCCGTCCAATGCGCTTTAAGGGTGACATCACCCGTTCCGGCAGGGATAGAGGTTACTTTCTGATTACCCCGATACCATCCATCGAAAACATATCCTTCTCTTTGAGGAGTTGGTAAAGAAGATATCCCGGTTTCAATATCATATGAACCATCCTGAATAGCAGTTCCCCCTGCCACATCATAAACAACTTTATAAGAGATCGGGGTCCATGTGGCAACAAAAGTCATGTCTTTGCTGGCTACACGGTCTGCCGTTGTTGGCAAAGCTGTTGGATTGACCGAATTGCCATTATATGTCCAATCGACAAAAGTGTAGTCGTTTTTTGCCACTGTCGGCAGGACGAAATTGGAGGTTTCGATGGTATAGGAAGGTGTCCCTTGAATGGTAGTTGTACCACCATTGGTATTGTAGATAACATTATATTGGGTAAGAGAGACAGTAGCAGCAGTTTGATTAATTCCTCCTCCTTCTTCTTTATAATTCACTCCTGTGGGTTTAGAAAAATATGTACCGGCAGGAAGCATATTTTCCAAAGTATGAGAACCGTTTGCGTCTATGACCCATGCGCCACCAGCACTACCTGAGGAACCAACCCAAGAACCACCACTACCTCCTGCACCAGGACTCACAGTCATAACCACATCAATAATAGCAACCAATCCATCATTTAAAACTATTGCAAAAGCATTCGATCCATCACCTCCATCACCAAATTTTCCTGAGGAATTAGTTCCTTTCGCCGATTTCGTAACAATATTACCATTCTTCACTGTAATATTAGCAGAAGATCCATTTACATTTATTGCAATATCATCCCCTTTTGAAGCATTTATCGAACTTCTATCATAAGTAAGCGTATAAGTATTCAGGTCAAGAACCATCGTTCCACCCGTAATGCTCAATCCACCACTATTTCTGTCTAAATATACATCGTCTGTCAACGTCACAACATTTCCATTCACCGTCGCATTTCCCAACACATTTCTCAACGCCTCCGCCGAATTCACATCCACCGCCCCGCCCCTTACCGAGCCAAGCAACCCCGCAATCAAAACCAGCCAACTAATAAAAAAACTATTTCTTCTCATCTTTCTTTATTCTATATTTTTATTCCGGCACGCCGGAAAGACTGTTTCTAACCTCATTCCCACCAGGAACCTGCCGGAAACGTTGTTTCCTACTCAAACACCAGCTCACACTCGTCCAAATACATCACGCTGCTCGTGCTACCCGTGAAGTAATCACCGTATTTGCTGGCGGAGGCTACGATCAGGATGTATTTTGGACGGGTGAAGTAGTCGCGATAAGTCAAGTTGATTTTGAACTGTTTGTAATCGCTACCTGTCGCTTCGTTCGATTTTAATTCACCGAATGCGATCATCGATTCGTTGTTCCAAGTCAGGTCAACAAAAGTACCTGTTGTTGTGTTGACACGAAACGGAGCACTCCAATCGAACAAACCGATATAGATATGGCATGAATCCGTCTGTCCCATCAAGGCATCGTATGGAGCTTTTGCCTGGTCAATCACGCCTGGCGTATATTTGTAATATCCTTTCAATGCCGAAGGTCTTCCGATATAAGGTTGTCCAAAATCGAGTTCAGCCCCTTCGATACCTGCCAAACCGACAAAATCGCCCGTATAGATGTTACCAGCGGCGAACTTGCTGGCGATGCTGATATAATCGGAAGCCATCTTGACGGCACGACCTTTCACCACATCGCCCGTTTCCGGTGCAGTCGGGTTACGGCTGGCGATACTGGCCCCCTCGTTACCGGAATCCCAGAAATGGTCGGCATCGTCCAATGTCGCATTCGGATACCAAGTCTTTTCGTTTTTCATCACCCAATCGTCAAAGCCGAGATTCGGGACCTGCATGATCGTATCGGTCGTAAATGTGAGTATTTCGCCAACCGTCCCGTTCATCGTCAACCGATATTCGTAATCCGTCCCCGGCGTCAAGTGAGTCATCATGATCAAAAAGTCTTCTCCCTCATAGCTTATTTCATTAGACAGCACAGACTCCCAAGTAGTTTCGCCCACCTTGCGGTATTCGGCTTCCACCTCTCCTTTCGATATCGATCCACTGACATATGCACGGCGCGTCCAAGCGGAAAGCTGTGTCAATTGGACATTCGCATTCGGATATTGGACGCTCAAGGTCCACTCTTCCGTCTCGTCAAATGCCGTCACATAGAAAACACGCGGCCGGGTAAAATCAACAACTTTCGAAGGGTCGGGAGTCGTCTGTGCGATCGAACTCCCTAATTGCAGCTCTTCTATTTCAATGTTTCGTAAAGAGGGCTGCTCGGTCGAATCGACATAAACAATAACGTTCTTCGTATAATCGTCGACCAAGGCCGAACCTACCTGATTCTTGATTTTGATCTTACGTACGATATCCCGCGAAACATTGACCGTCCATTCATAATCCTGATAAAGGCTCAAGCAGAACTTCACCGGATTCAGAAAATTCATCCGTGTATCCATTCCGGCAGGCAAACTGTCAGCCGAGACAAAACCGGTATCCGGAAAATGAGCGATATCAAGACAGGCAGCCGAATCCGGATAAACCTTCATACCCTCTGTCACGACTAGCTTTTCAACACGCAGATCCCTCAGGTCGATCGTATCGGCCACTTTTATCTCCACTGTATTTGAAGCTCCGAGGATACGGCAGGAAGTCATACCGGCAACTTCCATCTCCGTGATCTGTCCAACAATGGTCGGATACGGCAAATCGTTTTCGACACATCCTATCCAAGACAATACCAGCAATCCGAACGTAAGAAATATGCTTTTTCGTTTCATACCACTTCCTTATAGATAAAAAACAATACCCAAGTCGATCGAGAGCAGATTTATCTTAAAGTTTGCCGAACTGGAAGTACGTTTACCATCATACACCTGATCTTTTTTCTGGTCATACCAATTAAAGTTCAGGCCTGCGACAGCGATAGAAGCCTCCACAGCCGTAAAATCGTTGACAAAACAGGTGATACCCGGTGCAACACCGATATTCAAGTTATGCTTCAACTGATGTACGCCCGACAATCCGCTTCCCAAATCCGAACTGCTCGTACTTTTTGAAAAGCCGTACAGCAAACGTGCCTCATTAAACAAACCGAAACGTTTGCTATCCCCCAAATTTAAGTATGTACGGATGAAAAAAGCAGCCGAATAGGTATTCGATTTATCATTCCACTCGTTTATATCCAAACTGATATCATCTCCTAACGAAAGTGACAGGTTATCTAATTTCGTATAAGAACGCGAATAAGCCAAACGCCCGCCGATACTGATATTGTCACGGATGAAATAGCTAACCAAAGGTGTCACTTTAAATGTATATCCTTCCGAATCGATATCTTTCAACAACGACATAAATTCGAAATTATCATCCACATGTTCCGAGTAGGAGAACGTCGCCCCTACCATCCATTGCCCTTTCGGGATAAATGTCTTCATCACGATTCCCCGATCATATTTATTCTCTCTCGCCGAAAGTACCGTCACGGCACAAAGCAGAAGCAAAAGCAGACTCGTTATTTTTCTCATATTTTGTTTATTCGTTATTCGTTTGTGAAAGAGGCAGCGTTGTAATCATATTCCAAATTAAATTCATCGATATACAATGTACTGCCTTTACCTCCTGTAAAATAATCTCCATAGCGGCTTGCCGCAGCTACAACCACTATATAAGATGGAGTTACATCTGTTTTCCGATATTTGATATCTATTGAAAACTTTTTATAACCATTTGCTTCTTCTCCGGAAACAGCTTCTTTCGCCACTAATTCACCATAAGCAATGACAGAAGCATCGTTAGGGTCAAACAATTGGCGACTTTTCGGATTTGTACGTATCTCATAATTTTTTGTACACAATGCTATATAAATGATACATTGATCAGAATCTCCACTTTTCAAATCAGGATCTACTTTTGAATCCCATTGTTCCATATAATCTATGTTTACTGGAGTATATTTATAATATCCAGTCAATTTTGTAGGCTTAGCAGTAAATGGTTGTCCAAATGACAAGATACCATTCGTTCCATCTATGTCAACAAAATTACCAGTAAACATACTTGCTGAAGCAAATGCCCCAATGCCAATAAAGCCAATCCACGTAGACTGTAACTTAGCAGCTTTACCCTTGACTACAACACTTTCTTCAGGAGAAGTAGGATTATTTTCGCCCGCAGTATTTGCGCCAGTATTTCCAGAATCCCACCATTTAGATACATCTACATTAGGAAACCAAGTCTTACCATTTTTAAACCATTCATCAAATGTATTATTTTTTAAATTTACAATCGGAGACGTTGTAAAAGTTTTGACATCCCCTTGAGCATCTGTACCTGAAACTGCATAGTATTCATACTCTGTACCTGGCATGATATTTTCAATCAACAATAAAGAAAAATCACCTGTTTGCTCATTATAAATAGTTGCATCATATCTCTGAAAATCTGTATCTGCTTTCTTTTTAAACATAAAGCCGATATTATCTCTGTCAATGGAATTACCTCTTAATGTCACAAATTTCGCCCATACAACCGGCTCTTCCGTTGTTACATTCACATTCGGACGAATTTCATAAATGAATTGTACAGTCGTTTCCTGATGTAAATTATCCAAGACAGAGAACGTAAACGTATGGGTGGCCATTTGAGTTGCTGAAGCAGGGTCTAATGCTTTAGCAAAATCAGTCAACACGAATGTCAGCTCTTGCTTGTCCTTTACTTCTTGTATCGGGAAACCTAATTGCTGCAAACGCGTCCGTGCAGCATCCGTCAGGTTACAAAGATCAAACGATGGAATATCGGCAAACTGGAAAGAAGTCGTTTTCACTTTCAACTGCTTGATGCCGTTCGGGGCTTCTATCGTCAAAGAATGTTCCGGAACCACCGGATTGTCAGCCTTTTTATAGACAATCTTATTTTCCGTAAAACCATCAAGTGTCAATTTGGGAGCCGACTTGCCGAAAAGATCTTCCTCTTTGATGAAAATTCCGTAATATATCGTATCAGCCTTTTCATCCACTATAATCCCATCGAAATCAGCTCCAGCTTCTTCATTTCCACCACCATCATCAAGCGAGTATTTTATTTTATAAAAATACTGTTCTTTAATATCCGGAAAAACACGTTGCATGGTAAACTCGTTTCCATCCAAATTGACTAATCTTAAATCAGCCGTAAGCTTCTCTGCTTTAAAAAAGCCGGCACGAGTCTCATCTCGCGTATAAAGCAAGCTCCCGGAAGTATTGGAAACTGTTGTTTCATAGCGACTGAAATAATTAGCAAGATTGCCGGCATACTCGACTGCAACTTTCGTATTCGAAATCTTGCAAACAATCTGTACGGAGGTTATTTCGCCGGACTGAATTGTTATTTCTTTCGAACCGGAATAGAAAGGTTTTTCCCACCCTGCTTCTTCCGACTGGTTTGATTTTACTGAAATCGTATAAGTTCCTACCGGAAGAACGATTTTCTTACCCTTCACCTCATCGATATAATCGGAATAGCTTTTTATCGTATCTCCTTCCGCTGCAATTATATCGACGCGAAGAGACTCATTCGTAACAGCCGATTCCGCCTTTGTCAGTAATGTAGCATCTTCTTCGATACCTAAATACAATGCGCCTGTCGGTATTCCTACCGATTCTTCATCACAGCTCACTCCCCATAATATCAAACTACACAAGCAAGCAAATATATATAATTTCATACTGTTCATCACTCATTAATCGTTCAAGTTCCTTACCGTTAATGTCTTGGAAGCCTTTTGCCCTAACTGATCCGTCGCAGTTATGGTAAAGAGATAATCACCTCCTCCCAAACCTGCAATCATCGGCATAAAAGAAGAGATATCAAACGTTGTAGACGTAGCACCTTTTGTTGCTGACAATCCTAATTTTGACAAAGTTTCTTTCAAACCCTCATCACAAATATCAAACTCGGAAGTCAGCCCGACAGCCGGTAATAATGCCTCCAATGTTGATGAAGTTATTTTTACAACTAACGAAGCTAATTTACCCGGTGTATTAATCTTCACACGCACAGTTTTATTGCCTGCACCCGATATCTCGATCGGTTGGCTTATGTCCAATCCTGCATCCCCTACAATTGTAGGTTTAGCCACCATGTCACCACCTTCATTATCATCGCCACCATCATCCTCACCACCGGCATCGATAAAATCCGAAGGAATCTCTATCACATATTCTTTCTCGACCAAGGATATGTCGACCTTAATCACCGGATTTTTAACTGAAGCCGAATCATCCGGCACAACAGGATCATCCGGTTCTACAGGTTCGTTATCATCCGGTTCATCAGGAGAACTGTCACCTTCTTCAAGATCCAAATCGATCAATATATTATTATATTGTTGGATCTCCTCATTTTTCGACATATCGTAATTATATACCAAACTCTTTCCACCATTCTTCATAGTCGCATATACAGTAAACTGTAAAATGCCGGTATTTTTCAAATAGGTTGTCCTCTTTTCCCCGTTCTGGGTAGTCAAAGCTCCCACTTTATTATCGATAACGATCGAATAGTCATCATTAAATTTCTTCAAGAAATCATCCGAACAATGAAACGTAACTTTCTTATTGCTCAACACACAATCCGTAATCACCTTTGCCACTTCCTGAGGGGTGATTTCACACACATTCGTACCGGAATAAAAGGGCTTGTCGAAACCGGCATTCACATCTTCTCCCAACGTCGCCCGAATCGAATAATTACCGGCAGGCAGCAACAAGCCTCCCTCATTCTTCAAATCGGCGTAACTATCATAATGTTTGACCGTATTCCCGTTTCCATCAATGATATCTATAGCAAACTCATTGACATCCAATATAACAGTCTGCGAACCAGTAGCATTTCCTCCCTTCGAAACAGGGATATCCGCTTCTTTTTCCGGCTTCAACTCCAGATCCAGCAACCCTTGGTTTTCTACGGTCGTGTCATCAGTCTGACCTTTATCAGTCTGTCCCAATATCTCCTTCTTCATCTCACAAGAGAAAAAAAGAAGAGAAGAAAACAACAATAACAGGTATTTATATCTCATATGCTTATTCTCCTATACATTTAGTCATTAACCGTAAACCTTTTGTTTCAGCTTCTCCTGCATCCAAGGTTATAATATAGTATTCCCCAATCGATACTTTATCTGTATTAGAATTGCATACATAATAGGTCCGTTCCGGATAGGTCAGATTATCCAACTTAACCGTAACTTTCAATACTAAATCCTTACAATCATTCAGGAAATAAGCCGGTTTTGTATGCTTATCCGGATCAAACGTCCATGATGCTTCCTCATCATAAACAGTCACTGAATAGCTGTAATTAAGAGGTTCGGCTTCCAACTTCGCTTTGAATCGGTCGGACAAGCGAAGCTCCACGCCCACGCTTTCAAACGTACAAGTAAAAGCAGGAACAGACGTGACTGTTTTTTCTTCAATCACAAAATCCTGTTTCCCTTCGAAATAAGGAGTTTCAGACACTTGGCCGTCAACCGCCGTCTGATCGTATGAAGAAGCAACAACCTGATAATCTCCTACCGGCAAAACCAATGGCATGCCGGAATCAATCATAGCCGAATAAGAAACAAAACTCATGTGTTTCGTATATGTACCATCCGTACCCTGTTGATCGATCCGGATCGAAAATGTGGAAGGTTCCAAACCAAAAGCACCTTTTGTCACAATTACCGGAATCTCCGTTTCGCTTTGGACAGATGGTTTTTCCAATCGGAACGCTCCGGAACCTTTACCAAAACCATTATCTATCCCTGCATCTTTTTGACAAGCAGAAAAGAATGTCAGAATAGAGATTAATAGAATATATGTCTTTTTCATTTTTTATTCATAAATGAGTTCAACTTCGTCAACTGTTAACACATTGCCAACAAAACGGGAATCCGCATTTCCCGAGAATTCTCCCACACTACCCTTGACGACATCTAATGCAGGAACTGAAGCTGTGCTTGATATAAAGACAATGTACATATGCGTTGCTTTTAATGATGTATTTAAGTACTTAACGTCAACTTTCGCTTCTACAAAAGAACTCTGATCTTGGTTTCGAACCAATTCCCCCCGACCTAATTCCGTAACAGAATTTTGATCTCTATTTTCAACAACGATATAAGCCTTAAATGATTCACTATTCATTGATTTAAATTTATAATAAAATTTAAACCCTGTCGGCCGTACCGTGAATACATGTCCATAGTCAAATGTTTCGGACTCTCCTCCTGCTATAGCAGAATGAGAACCTATAAACAACATTCCTGCAGCTCGTTTTTTAGCAGTCCATCCTCCCGTTGTCTGTGAATAAGTACTGCCTTCACCAAAACCTAAAGAACTTATTTCTGCAGCCTTTCCCGAATAGCCATTATCAGTTGGAACAGTTCCTGAATAAGATGTATAATAACAGGTAGTACCTGAATTTTGAGAATTTGTCAAGGCATTACGCGTTGCCCACCAACTCTGCCCTCCTTCCAAGAAAGGCCACCATTGATAAATATCAATTCCAACCCAAGCAGTCTTATCACTATATACCTTTTTTGAATGCCAGTTTTCAAAAGAGCCATCTTCCAACTCCACTACATTTTCGGTTGTTATCACAATCGGTTCCGTTACACGCTTTTCTTTTTCCCGGTAAATTGCACGTATTTCATATTGCTGTCCTCCTGATGTCAGATTCTTCAATGTATCGCATATCTCATCCGTTTGGTAAGTATGGTTCTTGCAATTATTCCAACTTCCACTACCGACTTTTCTCCATTGGAATTTAAGATTATCAGGATGTGTTCCATCAGAAACCTTTGCCCGCAAAAAAGCCCGGCAAGCAAAAGCATCCCCACCATTAGCAGACGGTGTCAACTCAAACACCGGCGCCTTTACCGTCAATGTCTTTGTCAGAGTCGGGAAACTGCGTCCTTTCTTATCTGCTAAATCCAATTTATAAGTAAATGTTTTCTCTCCTTCCGTAGGAGCCTCTAAGCGGGAAGAAAAGACTTTTGGGAATTTAAGCGTTGCTGTCGCATTATTATCCGATTCAACACTAATGCCCCAATCATTATATAAAATAGTTCCATCGGTTAGAATATTATACACCTTATCACCTACCCCGTCATTAATTGTCAATGTCGTTTTCGTTTCATCGATTATACCTTCAGCCTCAAATTTAGCTTCTATCTCTTTCGACATATCATCACCCTCTATAATCGTTGTTTCAGGAAAGCCGTCAAATGTTATGATCGGCTGGCCGGCTGGCTGTACAACAACTGTTACCCCCAATACATTTGTCACATGTGCCTTTCCTGTCGCATCAACTCCTGAAAACTCATAATGATAAGTATAAGTTTGGTCTTCCTCGATAGGAGCCTCCAAACTATTGATTGCATCTTTCAAAAATAGCTGTCCAGTTTTTCTTTCTCCTTTCACATTAGTATTCGCCTTACCATTGACCGACCATTTGAAATTCTTCCCTAAAGCGGCGGTAACTCCTTCGTCCGTCGCCAAGTCGTAGATAATCTCTTCGTTTTCTTTGTCTTCCCGCCATTGCTTGACACACAAAGAAGCAATACCTGCCGGCATAGCAAATCCAACTGTAGGACTCTTCTCGAACTTTCCGACTTTAATGGTAAAAGATTCCCCATTTGTAAAATCATCCGGAGACAGTGTCGGCTTCTCAAACGGCTTCCACATAAAATCCGGTATCCCCTCATTCAGCGTGACATTTGTCATTTCATCATCCAGGATAATTTCCAGACCGATGCCATCCAAGGCCTCTCCATCCGTTTTAAAGATCAGGCGAATGTTCTGGCGACGTTCGATAGAAAGAGGAGTCGGGATTTTATATGTTTTTTCCTTGTCTTCGGTGACTTTCTTCAAACGGATGGCAATACCTAATTCCGATCCTTCTTTAGCTACTTGCATATAAGCCGGACGCATTTCATCTTTCTTTATTTCCAGGCTGCCGGATGTAAAGGCCGAACTCAACAAAACAGTATAATCAGAATATGCCTCCTTGAAGTCCTCGGTATAGTCGACCGTGATTCTCGCATTTCCAAGTGTACAAGTCACATCGATAGGCGTACTCATGTCAGCTTTCACCGTAAAGTCGGTACTCCCTTCAAAATAAGGGTTTTCAAAAGCAGAAGGGAGGTTGTCACCTTTGGAGGCGATGAGGGTATAAGCCCCCTCTTTCAGTTCGATTTCAGAAGGCATCTCATCGAAGCGGTCATACGATTGGACTGTATCGGACTGCTGTACGATACGGATCTTGTAATCAGCCGTAGTCAGGAACTTTTCGAACTCATCCGAAACGGCTGCTTTAGTCGAGTTGTTGATACCTTTGTTCAAAGAAGTAGTGTCTGCCGATAATGACAAGCGCAGCTTTCCAATTCCATCGGCAGGCACACGATCGGAATCACAAGAAGAGGCACAGATAAGTACCCCCAAAACACATATCCATAAAGCCATGATCTTCCCAAGACCATATTCAATCATACATTTCTTCATCTATATAGTAATATAGTTTAGCCCTAATTCAGTTGACTGTCGCAATTCACAAAACAACCGGAGTAATACCCTTTCTCTACCTATCAAAATCGGTGCAAAATAACGACAACGCAAGAGATCTCACAAGGTCTATTTATACGATTACCTGTCCTCTTTTTTAGATCTTGTTCCAAATAGTCAATTATAATATCCTAACTTAAACCGGATTTTATCATTCAACACTTTTTGCGTGTCCTATTTTTCATATCTTTGCACATATTCTAATGTATTCTGAATATGGAAAACGATATCCCCAAAATAGACCTTCCCGAAGATTGGATCATCGGGAATCTTTCGCATAAAGACATTGGTTTGTTGAACTTGTATGCCAACTATCCTTGCAGGTTGAAGGCGGAGATATTCGTGCTTTGCATGCAAGGGGAGATCGAAGCATCCATAGATCTGACACGCTACCAAGTGAAGCCAGGCAGCTTTATCACGATCCTGCCGGGAACGATCTTACAAATTCATAAGATAGAAGGAGATTTACAGATCTATTTTATGGGATTTTCATCTGAATTCATCAACCATGCCAATATAGGCAAATCGGCAATGGACATGTTGTATGTCGTAAAAGACTGCCCGATTATCGAGCTGAAAGAACAGCCGGCTCAATTGCTGGAAGATTATTTTTCGCTACTTGTCAAGACGTATGGATTCTGCGGACCCAAGTTAAACAAAGATATCCTTAACCATTTGCTTTCAGGCGTGCTTCTCGGAGTAGGGGCCATGTATAAAGACAAGACACTGAACAAGACGAATCTCTCCAAAGCAGAACAAATAAGCAAGAACTTCGGACAATTGGTTATGAAGAACTATACCACGCAACGTTCCGTTGCGTGGTATGCCAAGAAACTCGGCATAACTCCGGCGCATCTCAGTACGATTGTCAAGCAGACGACCGACAAGACTTGTGTCGAGATCATCACCTCTATGGTAATCATGGATGCAAAGGCACAGTTGAAATCGACCGACCTTTCCATCCACGACATCGCCTATTCGCTGAATTTCACGAACATGTCTTTCTTCGGCAAATATTTCAAGCGTCATGTGGGGATGGGGCCGTTGGAATACCGGAACAGCTAAAATAGGTATTATTTTCATTGACAATCAGATTCATCCGATTTATTTTTACGTTCCCCATGTTTCCCGGTCTAGGCTCCGGTATTGTATGGCTTCCGCCAAATGGCGTGCTTCGATATTCAGAGAGGCTTCCAGATCGGCGATCGTACGGGAGACTTTCAGGATACGGTCGTAGGCGCGGGCGGAAAGATTGAGGCGCTGCATGGCGACCTTCAGTAAAGACAGACCGGCAGCATCGGGCACGGCGTATTCATGAAGCAGTTTGGAGGTCATCTGGGCATTACTATAAATGCCCTCATGTGCGGCAAAGCGTTTTTCCTGGATAGCGCGGGCTTTCATCACACGCTCGCGTATCGCTTCGCTACATTCGGAAGGGTGTCCGTCGGATATCTTCTCAAAAGGGACCGGCACGACTTCCACCTGTATATCGATCCGGTCGAGCAGAGGGCCGGAAACGCGATTCATATACTTTTGGACGGCACCCGGAGAACAGAGGCAAGGGCGATCGGGATGATTATAATATCCACAAGGACAAGGATTCATGGAAGCGACCAACATAAAGTTAGCCGGATAATCGACAGATAAGCGGGCACGCGAGACCGTTATCGTCCGGTCTTCCAAAGGTTGGCGCATGACCTCGAGCACATTCCGGTTGAATTCGGGCAATTCATCCAGGAACAAGATCCCGTTATGCGCCAGGCTGATCTCTCCCGGCTGCGGGAAAGCACCTCCACCGACCATTGCCACATTCGAAATCGTGTGATGGGGCGAACGAAACGGACGTTGTGTCATCAGGGAAGTGTCCACCCCGATCTTACCGGCAACCGAATGTATCTTGGTGGTCTCTAATGACTCCTGCAAGGTAAAGGGCGGCAAGATGGAAGGGAGACGTTTAGCAAGCATCGACTTGCCGCTCCCCGGCGGACCGATCAAGATCAGGTTGTGGCTGCCAGCAGCGGCTACTTCCAACGCACGTTTCACATTCTCCTGTCCGCGTACATCCGAGAAATCCGCTTCAAACTGAAGCTGCCGGGCATAAAACTCTTCACGGGTATTGACAATCGTCGGTTCCAAATCCCGTTTTCCCGCAATGAACTCGATCACCTCTTTGATAGTCGAAACGCCGTACACTTCCAGATTATTGACAACAGCGGCCTCGCGGGCATTCTGCTTGGGAACGATAAAGCCTTTGAATCCCTCTTCACGCGCCTTGACCGCAATCGGCAGAATACCTTTTACCGGCTTCAAGCTGCCGTCCAATGAAAGCTCTCCCATCATCATGTAGTGACTCAGCCGGGAAGCATCCAGCTCTTCGGCTGCTGCCAGGATACCGATTGCAAGCGGCAAGTCGTACGACGAACCTTCCTTCCGGATATCCGCAGGCGCCATATTGATCACAATGCGGTTACGAGGAAACTTGTAGCCACTCACCTGAAGAGCAGAGATAATGCGCTCATGGCTTTCACGGACAGCCACATCGGGCAACCCTACCAAAAAGAATTGGATACCTTTCGTGCAATTCACTTCGATCGTAACGACCGTTGCCGATATGCCCTGCACGGCGGCGGCATAAGATTTGACTAACATAGTTAAAGATTTATGATTTATGATTTATAATTTATGATTTATGGGTCTGGATTTATGAGGCCGGATTTATGATTTAGGGATAGCAACATTGCATAAATCAGAAATCATAAATCATAAATTCCTACTCCATCAGCTTTTCCAATGTCTGCTTTATCTCGACCCCATTGTCCGTTTTCAAGATGATCTTTCCTTCTTCATCGATCAGGAAACAGCGGGGTAAAGCACTTACATTATACAGATCGACCAACATGGCTGCCTGTCCGGCGGAATCGGTAACCAAATTCCAGTCGATGCTATCCTTTGCAATAACTTTCCGTACTCCAGCCTGATCGTCATCCAAGCTGATCAGCAACATATCCACCTTCTCTTTCGGATATTTCGTTGCCACTTCATCCAAATACAGATCTTCCGTCTGACACATATCGCACCAGGGAGCCGTAAACGCAAGCAGCAAATATCTATTCGGAAAAGAATCCAGGCTGACAGGAGCTCCATAAATATTCTTCACATTGAAACCGGGTGCTTCAGCTCCCAAAGCCGTCCTTTTTGCCCGCGTACTGTATTCCTGTAGCTTCCGTACCAAATAAAAGTCATTCAATTTCGGACTCAGCACAGCCAGCAGTTCATCCATTCGCCGGGTATCGTCAGGATGGTTAAAATAATGTTGTATCAATATGACGGAGGCTTCTTCATCCGGATATTTCTTAATGGCGGCAGCAGCTTCCTCGCTCAGCAGATGGTTTACATTCGCCAGGCGTGAAGCCATATCCGTTTCCTCTATCGAGCCGTTGACATTTTCCCTGTTCTTCTTATTCAGTTGACGGATCAAGTCGGCCTGTTCCTTCAACAAAGGAGCCATTTCTTTTTTTATCGTGGAAAGACGATCATTGATCCGCCCTCCTTTGACACGCAACATGGCAGGATAAGCAGCGTCCCCGGTGATCGTCACCTTCTCTCCCTTTTCCAGATAAGCCGTAACCCAATGCATCTTATTGGCAAAGAAGATCGTCACTTCCCGGAAATCACCTTGTTTCTTTTCGATCAAAAATTCGCCCGGCTTCCCGCAAGTCACCGTATCTACCACTTTTATATCTTCATTCTCGAAAACGGCATATAAGGTCTGATCCTCCAGATTGGTAAGTTTCCCTTCTATCCGGTAAGCAATATCTCCGCCACACGATGACAAAGAAACGATAATCCCAACGACCAGTAATAAACGTCTAATCATGTTATACCTCACATCCCACATTAAAAGATAATTTGGGGTAAAGATAGGAATAGATTTTAAAACATCCTAACATTTATGCTAAAATTAATGTATATATATAAAAAAAGCGCAGAACCGAAGTCCTGCGCTTTTATATAGTCGTTATGTATGTTATTACAATTTCGGACCAGCAGCAACCAGCTTCTTACCAGCTTCGTTACCAGTGAACTTAGCGAAGTTCTTGATGAAACGGCCAGCCAAGTCTTTTGCTTTTTCATCCCACTGAGCAGCGTCAGCATAAGTATCACGCGGATCCAAGATCTTCGGATCAACACCCGGCAATTCTGTCGGTACAACGAAATCGAAGTACGGGATAACTTTTGTCGGAGCTTTGTCGATAGAACCGTCCAGGATAGCATCGATGATACCTCTTGTATCTTTGATAGAGATACGTTTGCCAGTACCGTTCCAACCTGTGTTGACCAAATAAGCCTTAGCACCGGTCATTTCCATTTTCTTAACCAATTCTTCGCCGTATTTTGTCGGGTGCAGTGACAAGAAAGCAGCACCGAAGCAAGCGGAGAATGTCGGAGTCGGTTCAGTGATACCACGTTCTGTACCAGCCAATTTAGCTGTAAAACCAGACAGGAAGTAATACTGAGTCTGTTCCGGATTCAGGATAGATACCGGAGGCAATACGCCGAATGCATCGGCAGACAGGAAGATAACCTGTTTTGCGTGCGGGCCTTTAGAAACCGGCTTAACGATGTTTTCGATATGATAGATCGGGTAAGAAACACGAGTGTTTTCTGTTACGCTCTTATCAGCGAAGTCGATTGTACCGTCAGCAGCAACTGTAACGTTTTCAAGAAGAGCGTCACGTTTGATAGCGTTGTAGATATCCGGTTCGCTTTCTTTGTCCAGGTTGATAACCTTAGCGTAGCAACCACCTTCGTAGTTGAACACACCTTCGTTATCCCATCCGTGTTCGTCGTCACCGATCAACAGACGTTTCGGGTCGGTAGACAAAGTTGTTTTACCTGTACCAGACAGACCGAAGAAGATAGCAGAGCTCTTGCCTTCTTTATCCGTGTTAGCGGAACAGTGCATAGAAGCGATACCACGCAACGGGTTCATGTAGTTCATGATAGAGAACATACCCTTCTTCATTTCACCACCGTACCAAGTATTCAGGATCACCTGTTCTTTCGTCTTCAGGTTGAATACTGTAGCAGTTTCAGAGTTCAAGCCTAATTCTTTGTAGTTGTCAACTTTTGCTTTAGAAGCGTTGAAACATACGAAATCAGGTTCTCCGTAGTTAGCCAGTTCTTCAGCTGTCGGGCGGATGAACATGTTAGTTACGAAGTGTGCCTGCCATGCTACTTCCATAATGAAACGAACTTTCATACGAGTTGCTTCGTTAGCACCGCAGAAAGTATCGACAACGAACAGACGTTTGCCTGACAATTCTTTTACAGCTTTAGCTTTCAGATCAGCCCAAGCTTCTTCAGAACAAGGCTTGTTATCGTTTTTATATTCTTCAGAAGTCCACCATACTGAATCTTCGCTGGCTTCGTTCTTTACGAAAAATTTGTCTTTAGGAGAACGACCTGTGTAAACACCAGTCATCACGTTTACAGCACCCAGTTCAGTTACCTGACCTTTTTCAAAGCCTTCCAAACCCGGTTTTGTTTCTTCTGCGAACAGAACATCGTAAGACGGATTGTGAAGAACTTCCTTCACATCTTTAATTCCGTACTTGCTTAAATCTAATGTAGCCATCTTGAAATTAATTTAATTGATTGACTTTATATAACTTTTCTCTCTACTCGATGTTAAAACACAAGGCAATTCATCTTTGTTTTTACTTGCTGTTCCCTCGCCTTGTTAATCGCGGTACAAAAGTAATACAAATTTTCATAGTACATACCGAATTAAGGAAATTTTTCAGTAATAATTATACTTTTCCATGCCGTTAACATCAAACCCTACCATTTTGTAACATAGAGTTTACAAATCAGCTACTTTTATCCAAAGATAGCATCATGTTTCCCGGCATTTAAGTCATCCTGGATGCGATGGAGCACGACAAGCAGAGGGGATAAATGCAGTCTCAAAATATTCACAATTTCAATAGGATCTATCGCGGCGTATTCGTGAGAAATCAGATTTCGCAGACCAAAAACGCTTCGCCATGCTATTTCCGGATAATGTGTCAATAGTTTCCCGTTAGTAGCTACATCTATCTGCTTCAATAATTCACCCACTATCTGTAAGCGCATGGTTGTCGCATCGAACAAGTCCATACCGCTCGGTGTGCATAAAAAATCATTTGCACAATGCACATTAGAGGTCCTCTCAAGTGCTAATTCTGCTTTCTCTGTCAAGAAAGACAAATGTTCCAATATAAATTCTTTAGACGTAGATTGCATCTTGTTTTATATTATTGCGCAATAACATACGCATAGTTTCAAATATTGGCACCAAATCTATCTCTGTATGGAACAGATGCTCCAACTCTTCTTTAATTGCCATACGAACAAAAAAATCCGGCTTTTTCAAACGAATAAACACATCGATGTCACTCTTCTCATTCTGTTCACCACGAGCCACGCTACCGAAAAGGCCCAATGTTTCGATTCCGTATTTTTCGGCGGAACGGGCTTTGTAATCTCTCAGGATTTCTATGATTTCGGCTGTTGTCTTCATTGCTATACCCTTTTGTTTCACAAAGATAGAAATATAAATAAGAAAAGCTGTAAACCCTTGCATCTTTTTTCAAGGTTTACAGCTTTTCTTATCACAGATCGGCTTACTGCCTTACTTTACTTCCCAGATTTCTCCGCTCATCAGATAATCCTGCAGGTTACGGATCGGATTCTTGGCCTGGACTTCTTCGATTTGCAGGTGGACAGCTTCATCGTATACAGGGGCGTCCACATCGCGGATGACACCGAGCGCAATCGGCATATCTTCGCCCATCATGGCAAGCATCATGTGCAGGGTGTTATCCTTTTCATGGGCATCATGTACCAGGACATCATCCAACGTATAACCATCCTGCCCGATTATTACGGCTTTCAGCTTCAAGCCTTCCAGCACGATACCCTTTTCGTTGTCCTTGCCGAACAGCATCTTTTCACCATGCCGCAGGAAGATCGTACGGTCGGCACGGAACTCCTTATCGACAATCTTTTTATGGATACCGTCATTAAAGATCACACAGTTCACCAACACTTCGGTCACAGAAGCCCCTTTATGGCGGGCAGAAGCAGCCAGCACTTCGGTCGTATTCTTCAGATCCACATCGATCACGCGGGCAAAGAAATTGCCACGGGCGCCCAAAGCCAGTTCAGCCGGGATAAACGGATCTTCGACCGTTCCATAAGGTGAACTCTTGGAAACGAAACCACGATCGGAAGTCGGAGAATACTGTCCCTTCGTCAGACCATATATTTTGTTGTTGAACAATACGATATTCAAGTCCACATTGCGGCGGACAGCGTGGATAAAATGGTTACCACCGATAGCCAGGCAGTCGCCGTCGCCGGTAATCAACCAGACGCTTAGGTCCGGACGAGCCGTCTTCACACCGGTAGCGATAGCGGCACCACGTCCATGAATCGTATGGAAACCGTATGTGTTCATATAATAAGGTAAACGGGAAGAACACCCGATACCCGAGATAACAGCCATATTATGAGGAGCCACTCCTACTTCGGCCATTGCTTTGTGCAAGCAGTTCAACACGGCATGGTCTCCACAACCCGGACACCAGCGTACATACTGATCGCTCTTATAATCTTTCGGTTGAAATTTTACTTCTTCAGTTGCCATCTTTTAAGCCTCCAATATTTTCGTGAATTCCTCAACTAATCTCGCTACAACAAAAGGTTGTCCCTTTACGCGGTTGAAACGGTACGGATTGAATCCGGCCACTTTACCACGCAGGTAGTTGGCAAACTGTCCGTTGTTTTGTTCGGCAACGACCACCTTCTTGTATTTGCCCAGCACTTCAGCCGTGTTCTTAGGCAACGGGCTGATGAACTTGAAGTGAGCCAGGGCGACCTTTTTTCCCTGTTCCTGCATGGTTTCCATTGCTTCGTAGAGATGTCCGTATGTTCCGCCCCATCCGACGATCAACAGGTCGGCATCTGAATCTCCGATCACTTCCAATTCGGGGATATAATCGGCAATCTTGTCGATCTTAGCTTGACGGGTGGTAACCATCTTCTGGTGGTTGACCGGGTCAGTCGAGATGGCGCTTGTCTCGTAATCTTTTTCGAGACCTCCCAAGCGATGGGCAAAACCTTCGGTTCCCGGAATAGCCCAATAGCGGACCAGGCTTTCTTTGTCGCGACGATATGCTTTCCATACTTTTTCGCTCGCATCGTAGTTGGAGACATAATTCGGTTTGATTTCCGGATATTCAGCCAGGTTCGGCAGCTTCCATGCGGAAGAACCGTTGGCGATGAAGGCATCCGTCAGCAGGATAACCGGAGTCATATGTTCGAGCGCCAATTTTCCTGCCCAATAAGCGGCATCGAAACAGTCTGTCGGAGTCGAAGCGGCAATCACGACAGCCGGGCTTTCACCGTTACGTCCATAGAGCGCCTGCATCAGGTCGGTTTGTTCGCTCTTGGTCGGCATACCCGTAGAAGGACCGCCACGCTGCACATCGATAACGACCAACGGCAGTTCGGCAATCACAGCCAAACCGATCGCTTCGCTCTTCAACGCCAGACCGGGACCGGATGTGGAAGTCGCAGCCAGGCAACCGGCAAAGCTGGCACCGATAGAAGTACAGATTCCGGCAATTTCATCTTCCGCCTGAACGGTGATAACGCCGAGTTCCTTATGTTTCGACAGTTCATGCAAAATATCGGTAGCCGGAGTAATCGGGTAGCTTCCGAGGAACAACCGCAAGCCGGCCTTCTCAGCGGCGGCGATCAACCCATAGGAAGTAGCCTTGTTCCCGTTCACGTCAGTATAAAAACCAGGTGCAGCCTTCTTACTTTCGATACGGTAAGTGGAGACTGAAGCATGGATATTGTGTCCGTAGTTGTAACCGTCCGTCAGCGCCTTGATATTAGCCTGCGCGATGGCCGGTTTTTTGGCGAACTTATTCTGCAACATGTGCATCGCTTCTTCCAGCGGACGTTCGAACAGCCAGCAAACCAACCCCAGTGCGAACATATTCTTACAACGGAGTGCAGACTTGTTGTCCAGGCCGAATTCAGCCAGGCCGTCTTTCACCATCGTAGAGATAGGAGCCGCTACGACCTGCACGCCGCCGAGTCCTAATTCCTGAAACGGATCGTCCGTCGTAAACTGGGCCTTATCCAAGTCGCTCTTCTGGAACGAATCCGTATCGATAATGACGATTGCATTGGGTTTCAGGTTCTTCACATTCACTTTCAGCGCAGCGGGGTTCATTGCGACCAGCACATCCGCCTTATCACCGGGAGTAAAGATTTTACGGGACCCCAGATGAACCTGGAAACCTGATACACCACTAAGTGTTCCTTGAGGAGCACGCACTTCTGCCGGATAATCGGGGAATGTAGAGATTTCATTCCCGAAAATAGCCGACAGATTGGAAAAGATTGTTCCGGTCAGCTGCATACCGTCACCGGAATCTCCCGAAAAACGGATGACAACCTTTTCCAGAGTTGTTACTTTTGTCTGTTCTGCCATAATATACTTATATTAGCTTAATCGCTTATTGATATTTAAGATCATCGCAAAGTAAAGAATAAACTTTGCGAGTTCAAAACTTTTATGGGTTAAAACGCAGAGAGGTATAGATCAATGTTATTCGACGATAAACCGAATCTATTGGAAACGTAGTTGTTAACGGGCTTCCCGCAGTACATGTAGACTCCGTTCTTGAACCCTGGGTCGCTCTTGATCATCCCCTGCACCGCACCGGTGTCGCCCAACTGGAAAAGCATCGGGACGAAGATATTGCTCAGAGCCATCGAAGTGGTACGCGCCACACGGTTGCTGATGTTCTGCCGGCAATAATGCAACACGCCGTACTGTTCGAAAACAGCCGGATCGGAAGGACAAAGGCAACAGGTCGTCTCGAAACAACCTCCCTGGTTGATTCTGAGGTCGATGACCAGTGCGCCACGCTTCATGATACGGATCATGTCTTCGGCAATGATATACCGATGCCGCGTATTGATGTAACGCATTGCCCCGATCACCACGTCAGCACTGCGAAAAGCGTTTTGCAGCACATTCGGATGGAAGGTGGAAGTGAACAGGCCTTGCCCCAATACCTGCTGGATGGTCCGGAGCTTGTTTATATCGTCATCGAACACTTTTACGGAAGCGCCCAGCGCCATAGCGGCACGGGTGGCGACAGTCCCGGCATTACCCGCTCCGATGACCACGACCTCGGTCGGCGAAACGCCCGGTATACCTCCTAACAAGATTCCTTTTCCACCCTGCGTATTGCTCAACAACTCGGAAGCGATCGTGATAGAGGCGGTCCCTTCAATCTCGGAGATCACATTCAGGACCGGGCAGCGTTGCTTGTCATCCGCCAGCAGCTCATAGGCGACGGCTGTAATCCGTTTAGCCATCATCAGTTCGAAAGCTTCATGAGAAAAGGTATTAAACTGGACGGTCGAAAACAGCGTAGTACGCGGCTTCATCATCATCACCTCGGCGGCAAGCGGCGGCAGGATCTTCAGGATGATATCCGCCTGGTACACTTCGGCCGGCGTCGCCACGATCTCGGCTCCCGCTTCCGAATAATGATTATCGGAGTAATTGATCCCCAGGCCTGCCCCGGCTTCCACCAAGACACGATGACCACGGTCGGTCAGCATGTCGACCGCTTCGGGAGTCAAAGCCAGACGGCGTTCTCCTTCCACCCGTTCACAGGGAATACCTATCAGCAGGCGATTGCTCACCTTACTGAGTTCTTTCAATAGTTCCTGCGGGATATAAGCCCCCTGCCCTTGTCTATCCATAATTTAATAGTTGAAAGTTGAGAGTTGAAAGTTGAAAGTTAAGGTTGTGCCAGTTTTCACTTTCAACTCTCAACTTTCAACCCTCAACTCTATAATCGTGTTGCCAGTTCTTGTGATATCTTATGTACATCCTGATCGGTCATCATCTCTTCCGCCTCGAACACAATCGCCGCTTTCGAATAGAAAGGTTCCCTTTTCTCCAGGCTTTCGGCGATGAAGGCTTTCAGTTCGTCGCCCGAACGACCTTTCAGTATCGGGCGGGTCGATTTGCAGAGTTCCAGACGCTTCGCCAGTTCCTCTACCGAAACCTTCAGGTAAACGGTCTGTCCGGCCTCGTTCATAAACTCTATGTTATCGAAAAAACAAGGAGCACCGCCTCCGGTCGATACCAGGACATCTTCAAAAGCAGCGACCTCGCGGAGCATCCTCCGCTCGATATCCCGGAATGCTTCTTCCCCTCTCTCGGCAAAAAGCTGGCCGACGGTCTTATGGTAACGGCCTTCTATATAGTGATCCAGATCGATAAACGAGAGTCCCAACTGCTGGGACAGCACCTTTCCCACAGTGGTTTTTCCGGCTCCCATATATCCAATCAGAAATATACGCTTCATATCTATATGATTGTTTCCTGCAAATGTATACTTTTGTCAGCAAAAACGGCAATTTCATTAGCAAGAAGAAATGTTAATAAATATTACCCGCAATAGTAATTCCAAAAACATGGGGTAGTAATCCGATTTAGATGGGGTAGTAGTGACATTTTGATACATAGGAAAACAGGAGAAACAATGGCAAAAACAAAGAAATATTATGTAGTGTGGAAAGGCATCACTCCGGGCGTGTATGACAACTGGAACGAATGCAAGGCGCAGGTGGACGGACAGGACGGGGCAAAATATAAGTCGTTCGAAACCGAAGAGGAGGCGGCAAAAGCTTTCGAGAAGGGATACGAACATTATCTGAAAACAGCGTCTTCCTCCAAAGCGGCTGCAAGCCTGGCCCCGAAAGCTCCGGTCGGGAAACCGATTTGGGAAAGTCTTTGTGTGGATGCCGCCTGTAGCGGGAATCCGGGAGACATGGAATACCGAGGCGTCTATCCGCCGACCATGCAAGAGATCTTCCGGATCGGGCCGTTAAAAAAGGGGACGAACAACATCGGCGAGTTCCTGGCTTTGGTGCACGGGCTTGCCTTGTTGAAACAAAAAGGAAGCAGCCTCCCGATCTACTCGGACAGCCGGAACGCCATCGGCTGGGTAAAAAAGAAAAAATGCAAGACACTTTTAGAACGTGTACCGGAGAACGAGCCCATCTTCGACCTGATCGAACGGGCTGAAAAGTGGCTCAAGACCAATACCTACACTACCCCTATCCTGAAATGGGAAACTTCGGAATGGGGAGAGATTCCGGCGGATTTCGGACGGAAATAAATTGGGTAAACCCAATGGATTCCGGCTAATAAACATTATCTTTGACAAAAAAGTAACACTATGGTAGAAGACATTCGTTGGGAACAAAGGTTCATGAATTTTAAAAAAGCATTGGCCCGTTTACAAATGGTACAGGCTTCGGATCTCGCATCTTTATCCGATCTGGAAAAAGAGGGACTTATACAGCGGTTCGAATATACATACGAATTATCTTGGAAAACATTGCAAGATTTCCTTCGTTACAAAGGTTATACAGACTTTGCCGGCCCCAATGCTACGCTATCATTGGCATTGCAAGACGGTTACATCACGGATGCCGACGGGTGGCGTAAGATGAAAAAATCGCGCGAACTGATGTCACATACTTACGATGAAGGACAAGCAGATTTGATTGCATCCGATATAATCGAAATTTACACGCATCTACTTACCCAATTATCTATCCGATTGACAAAGGAGTCAGACCAAAAACAGTTAAATTTATTTTAGTCGTATGGAATTCGGACTGAGTAATGAAACAATACAAAGCATACGGGCTGTCTTTTCCCAATATAAACACATTGGAAAAGTATGGCTGTTCGGCTCTCGCGCAAAAGGGAACTTTCATTCCGGCTCGGATATCGATTTGGCTATAAAATCGGAACAAATTACAGCCTCCGAACTTTTACAGATCCAAGTTGATTTAGAAGAGTTGGAATTATTGTATAAAATAGATTTGGTACTATATCATACGATCAAAGAACCGGCTCTCCGGGAACACATAGATCGGGTAGGGATATTATTCTATCCCTTATAACCGATCATCGACCCAAGCCGGATCGAGACAGCCTTTCACATCATATACGACGCTGTGCTCTTTCGTCAGTGCCGGAATGTCCAGTGCCAGGAAATCAGTATGGGCAACCGCCAAAACGACAACGTCAAACTTCTTGTCCGGCAGGGTGGACAGAACTTCCAGGCCATATTCGCGCCGGACGTCATCCGGACGTGCCCAAGGATCATAGATCGTCACGTTGATACCGTAGTCACCGAGGTAACGAATGACATCTCCGACTTTTGAATTACGCACATCGGGACAGTTTTCCTTGAAGGTAAAGCCTAAAACCAATGCTTCCGCATTCCGTACCGGAACATCTTTTTTGATCATGCACTTCACGACGCGACCGGCAATATATTCACCCATCGTATCGTTGATACGACGTCCGTACAGGATCAGTCCCGGATGGAAACCGTAATCCTCTGCCTTACGGATCAAGTAGTAAGGATCGACTCCAATGCAATGCCCTCCGACCAGACCGGGCTTGAAAGGCAGGAAATTCCATTTCGTCCCGGCTGCCGCCAGCACTTCGTTCGTATCAATTCCGATCAGATGGAAAATCTTCGACAATTCGTTCATAAAAGCGATGTTGATATCGCGCTGGGAGTTTTCGATCACTTTGGCAGCCTCCGCCACTTTGATACTGGAAACCGGGTAGGTTCCGGCCTGGATAACCGATCGGTACAGGGTGTCGACCTTCTCAGCGGCTTCGGGTGTGGAGCCGGATGTCACTTTCATGATCTTCTCCACCGTATGTTCCTTATCTCCCGGATTAATACGCTCCGGCGAATATCCGGCAAAGAAATCGCGGTTAAAAACCAATCCGGAGGTTCTCTCCAGAATGGGGACACATTCATCTTCTGTTATGCCGGGGCAGACAGTCGATTCATAGATCACGATATCGCCTCTGCCCAAGACCTTCCCTACCGTTTCACTGGCTGAATAAAGAGGTGTCAGATCGGGGCTATGATGCAAGTCGACTGGCGTAGGGACCGCCACAATATAATAATTGCACCCACGGAGCTGTTCCGCATCGGACGTACAGAACAATCCCGTCTCACCTTCCTCCGGCAACCGGGGCAACAGTACGGACTTCAACAATTCTCCCGATACCTCCTGCGTCGCGTCCCGCCCTTCCATCAAGGCTGCCACCCGCTCCCGCTTCACATCATACCCGACCACCGGATAACGCGTCGCAAACAACCGTGCCAACGGCAAACCGACATATCCGAGGCCGATAACGGCAAGTTTTATATTTTCCATTTGACGTATTTAATCTTCCTTTAATCGTGCAAACAATTCTGGTATCGTTCTATCCTTACGGATAAACCCATCCTGTTTCAGTCGTTCATACGAATTCTTACCGACCACTCTGTCATATTCGACCTCTAACAACCCTTCTTTATACAATTGATAAAAATAACGCCAATGACGACCGCCATGCTTACTGGGATTTTGTTCCAACTGTTTGCCCCCATTTATCATTTTATTTAAAAACGGCTTTTTTCCTCGAATATTATAATGATAAATACAGATATTACTAACAGCTTTCCGTTTCGGGAACATTGCTACTTTATGATTTCCCATTGAAATTTGTAAATACCCGGCAGCACGATGTATAACTTTCTTATTCTGACGAGTAAATAAGGAATAGCGAGAAAGATCATAAAATAACGGATTATTAACAACCTCTACCGTCTGGTCCCATTCCCAAAAAGGCTTATGTTCTTCGGGATAAACACATTTCATCTCACAAACCAACACATTGGCACGAGTTTGTTCCAACTCTGTTTTTAAACTTCCAGACGAAGAAAACCATAATTCATCAGCATCAGCATTTATAATCCAATCCGCTTTATGGTCCATCTTCGCTTTCCAGATCATTCGGTCGACCCATTTCTTTTGCTCATAATTAGTAGCTTTTTCATTGATCACTTCCAATATCCAACCTTTATCCTTATATTTCTGGAGAATCCGAGGCGTAGCATCCGAAGAGTTATTATCTGTCACAATAAATCCGTCCACACCTAATGATTTATGGAAAATCAGATTTTTCTCCAACATTTCTTCTTCATCCTTAACTAGTAAGGTCATAATCAGACGGGGTTCAGACTTATGGTTGAAAGCTTTAAAAACATCAATCACCGCAATACTTATTTTTTTTAATATCCTCCAATTCATTATTCATCATTTTAATTGATTGGTACTTTGATCCATTCTTTCGGATACATATCCGGTGTTTCTTTGTGTTGAAACCAACGACAAGGTGCAATCACTATTTTCTCCTTTCTTGGATTCAACCAAGCTCCCCACCAACTAAATGTACTGTTACATATAATATGGTGGCGACAGTGGCTCATCAACATCATATCTTGCCAACTATCTTCCCCCTTATTCCAAGTGACATATACCGCTTTCTTCAACGGTATATTTTCTTTCACCCAGGAAATATCATCCGAAAACACATAATAAGAAGGCCCCGTAATCCTATTTTCCATTTCTGCTATCGCATTTTTATAATAAGGCAATTGGCAAACACTACCAGTGTTTGCCCAATGACGTGGAAGTAAATAATCTCCACGTCGTATATGGATCGAAACCGCCTGATCATCCACTTCTATCTGTTTCAACAATTCAAGGCTTTCCGGATTGGCAATATTCAGATTAAAAGAAAACGCTTTCCGAACATCATCTTTTATATCAAAAAAGAAACGTTCAGATTGATAAAAACCTTTGAAATAGAGCAAAGGCCAAAAATATCTTTTTTCATAAGGATAAAGAGTAGACGGATCTTGCCGACGCTCATATATTTTCTTAAAAAACAAAAATTCCAAAATCTTCTTCAAAGTACGGTTTATACAAAATTCTGTCTGGGACAAATCAAATATCCGATTCATTTCATAACCATTATGCACTTTGTAATGAACCATATCCGAAAGATCAATATTCGTATCAGGATAATGATGCTTCATCTTTAAATAAAAGGCATAAATAAACATCTGGTTCCCCAACCCTCCTATCATTTTTATCAATCTCATAACATTGCCGAATTATATTTAAGCATTAATTTTAGACACTCATCAGCCTCAAAGCCTCTCGCTTTCGCATACTCATCTGCGAGAATAGCAAACATTTCCGGTGTACCAGGCAAACGTTCAAAGTTTTTACAGCCCATTTCCATCCCAATTTCCATAAAACGAATCCGGTTCAAATCGATAATCTCAACTTTTACTTCATTCCCTGTTTCTCTAAACAATATATTGCCACGAGAATAATCTTTATGCAAGTAGCCATGATCATGCATGGTAGCCGTAGTACGTGCAATTGCACGAAGAATCTGCTCTTGATTATCAAAATGTTTTTTTATCAAATCATAATAGACATACGGACATTCGGACTTCAAGCTAATATAATAACTTCGGGTAAACAAAAGGCCGATCCTTTCCGTACAATAACCAACCGGTTCAGGAGTGCCTATACCTGCTTTCAACAACATGTCTGCATATTCATATGAACGTTGCGCTTTCGAAGAACGGAACAAACCGTAGACAATCCGATTAATCAAATTCGGTTTAGCAAAAGATTTAATAACCAAATCTTTTCCCTTATAATTATATTCCCGCAATTCATTACGTCCTTTATATATTAAAGAGCCGAAACTATCACCAAAACAAAACGGAAGTGCCTTTACCCAATAAGAAAAATCGACATAGTTTTCACCAACCAATGAAACACTGGGATGGAATAGACGATATGCCTTATTAATCAATTGAGACCACGTCCTTCTATATCGTAACGGTCCTCCCAATTCCCGTTCAAAAAAATCAGGATGGCGTTGATTCAATACATTTATTACATGTTTTTTTTGAGAACGGTCAGTCATTCGCTTTGAGTTGCTTCTTACCCTATAATAAAGAGATACATCTGGTAGTTTTATCACCTTACCACCATCTTTTAACAAGGCAATCCAAAATTCCCAATCTTCCCGTGCAATAATATCTTCATTATAACCTCCAACCCGCTCCCAGTCAGATTTACGGTATAACGCACACGTATCCATGATATTTTTACGAGCTAACAATTTCAAAGAGAAAGGAGGTAGTTTCCATTCTCCCGAACGGTTTCCAAAGAACTCAGCACGCGGACTTACAACTTTAACCTCTTCATCTTGCAAAATCACATTAACCGCATTATGGATAAACTCTCGACTTATCTTATTGTCGGCATCTACAGGAAGGATAAATTCGCCCTTAGCTAATGATATCGCTCTATTACGGGCAGCAGAGACCCCCATATTCAACTGTGTATAGACGTGAACTCTTCCATCTTTCTCTGCATATTGCCTTGCAAGTGCATATGAAGCATCAACAGAACCATCATCTAAAACCACAACTTCCAAAGAAGGATAATCTGAAGCAAGAACTGAATCTAAAGTTTCACCCAAAAACGGTTCCATATTATACACCGGAATGACAACAGAGACCAAAGGATATTCCATGTTACATCTTTTTTAATCCATTTTTACACCGAAACTCATTTTTGGCTATCTTCAACTCCATTAGAGCAGCATTTTCACTTTGGTCTTTCCAATTCTCCTTATGAAAAAGATGATATTGAATAGCCAAATTCCTCACTGAACGGAATTGATAGCCAGCTGCCCGAAAACGCCAGTTCAAATCCGCATCCTCTCCTATGGCAGGAAGAATAAAATCTTCATCAAACCCATTCAAATCTTCAATCGCTTTCCTTGAAAAAGACATATTTGAGCCAATAAGCCCACGTGGTTTCCTTTTATTTAACAATCGCCCTAAGATATTATCTGGCGAAACATAGAAACCTTCCTCTATATGGCGAGTTCCTTCGCTTAATAGTAAAGATTTACATAAATAAGACGGCATAGAAAAAATCTCTTTAGAGTCCTCTAATAATTTCAAAGATAACTTCTGATTCAATTTAACTCTGTTACCTCCCAATATACAGTTTTCATCAGCCATTTTGACATGCCATTCTATAAACCTCGGATGTAAAACACAGTCACCATCAATAAAAATCAACCAATCAGATTTTGCCGCCTTTACTGCATTATTCAATGCACGTTCTTTTCTCCATCCTTGGTCCGGCTGCGTCAAATGCTGATAATCGTTTCGAAATGGATAAGAACGTACAAATTTTGCAACCTCTGAAAACTCCGCATCCTCTGAAATAATAATTTCGTAATTTTTCTCTGTCTGATACATCAGTGAATCTAATACGACTTTCAAAAAAGATACATTATCATAAATCGAGATAATCAATGAAGCTTTATATTTCATATATATTTTTCAGATTTTATCGAGCCCTTTTGTAAACTTCAACCAGTAATACTTCAAGGGATTCGTATATTTAAGTTGTTTCCAAGGACGGCTGCCGTGCGGACGATGCCACACGGTCAACGTTGTAAACAGGTAGTTTGTGAAGCCTTTTTCCAGAGAACGATGCGAGATCGTCACATCGTGCCAGTTCTTTTCCGGGTCCAGTTGATGGAAATCGAAAGACTTCAAGAAAAGCAGGGTCAGCAGGGAGCAACAGAAACTCAAATGTTTTTTCTCCGGAAAGACTTTGCCCTCCTTACCTTTAGCGTATAAATACGGATAATTGATGTTTTCCTGTTCGTCGACCGTTACGGCGGCGGCGATACCACAATCCGGACGTGCCAAAGCGCCATCAAACAGCGACTGCAACGTATGCTTCTTTACGATCACATCCGATTCGACGATCAAAAGCCCGGCATCGGCGGCAATTGCTTTTTGCTGTGCAGTCTGAAGGATCAAAAGATAGTTGGGAGAAGGATGATCGGTCAGATCTGACAAGTTAATCAGTTCGAAGCCCATCTTCTCAGAGGCTTCACGAAGACGTGCCGTATTTTCATCCGTGCTGAAATCATTATATACATAATAATGATAAGGAACCGTAAAGTCGGATGACAGGATCGACTCGATTGTCTGTAAAGTCAGCTCTATCGAATCTTTCACCGGGGTAATGATATGTAATTGTTTCATTTTCCTTCTTTTTTAATTTCACTCTCTGAATCTATATTTACAGCCTGCTATTGTTCTGCCAAGGCGGCTTGCACACGGGACACGATCTTTTCTGCCGGCAACTGCGTCAAACAAGCCCAGTCTCCTCTGGAACATTCTTTCTGTCCGAATTGCGAACAGGGACGACAAGGCAACGGCAACCCGATCACATCCTCCGGACGTTGCCGATAGCCATAGAAACCAGTATAAATATGTGTCGCCCCCCAGACGGACAACACACGAGTGCCGACCAACGAGGCAAAATGCATATTCGCCGAATCCATGCTAAGCAACAGGTCCAACTGACTAATTAACGCCAATTCATTATCAAGCGTATATTTACCCACCACATTCTTTACACGCGGATAGCGATAGGCCCACTCCTCCAATACCGCCTCTTCATATCCTTTTGCTCCGAACAGGAATAAAGTCAGGTCTTCCCTTTTAGAAAGAGTAGCCACTACCTGCTCCATTTCATCAATCGGATATACCTTGCCCTGATAACGGGCAAAAGGAGCGACACCTAACCATTTCCCGGTCTTGACTCCGGCGATAGCTTCCATTTTCGACAAATCTGCCGGCCGCGACTCATATAAAGAAGTAAAAGATTCGGTATAGGCCAATCCTGCCGCACGGAACACGTCGGCATACCGCTCGATAACAGTCGGCAGCGGTTCCAGCTTCTTGTTTTCCCTGCGCATAAGAGGAGGATATTTTTTTCGGATTTTATCCAGGATGTAGACCGGCTTTCCTTTCATCCGAAAAGCGGCACAGATGATCCAAGTCCGGATCACATCCTGCAAATCCAGGACAATGTCGTAATCGAATTTCACCAAAGCAGAGGTAAACCGCAAAAGACCGACCAGCCTTTTCTCCGCCCCTTTGGTGCTGATGCCTATCACTTCCAGATTAGGTGGCCGGTTTATGAATACCGGCATCATAAACGCCTGCGTCAACACCGTAAACGAATCTTGTGGATTAGCTTTGGCTGCGGAATAGATGACCGGAAGAGTCATCGCCACGTCGGCAATCGCAGCGAGTCGTATCACTAATATCTTTGCCATTTATTTCTTATCGTACATTTTCATTTGCTTATAGACCTTCATATGTTCACACCCGGCTTTTGAATACTCTTCACCTCATAAAGGTTATGTACCGTAGCATCTATATGGTTAGTGATATGATATGCATTCGTAGCCTGCTCAAAAACCCGGCAACACTTCTCGCTGAAACTCATACAGTTCAATTTACTTAGTAAATACAGACGTACAAAGATAGCAAGTTTTTTTATCCTTTCAGCATATCGCTTTTTTTTGTCCAGGCAACCGCACCAAAATTACGATCAAATATCATTTATATTCTATTGGGCCAAAATGGTCATTAGCAAACATAAGGGACTATTTGTGTTAAAAAAGCAGGTATTCCGCCTGATTATAATCGGAAACAGTGCATAAAACCTCCTCGGACAAGGCAGACAAACAGCTCTACATCCCTGTTCCGGTTTCATCAAGATCCGGGTCCCCACATCTTCCACACCCGGATCTCCCGCGTCCCGCTACCCGGGCCTGAAGAAACTTTTCAAGTTGTTTTGCAAAAAAACTTTTATATGAAGATGTCCGTACTAAAAACAAGGATGGATTATCCCTTATGATTTTTGGTGTGGTTGCCCTATTTTTTTGTCAGGGAAAGAATAAAACAGGAGGTGTGTCGAAACAAAATCCTACTTACTAATAGACAGAATTTAGGCACGGATTACACGGAAAGAAAATAAATTTATCCGTGTAGATCTGTGCCTAAAGAATCATAATAAAGGTGTTTTGCACGCCTCCATTGCCTACTTATAATATTATTCCACGTTATACCCGGTAATCAGGACCTTACCTTCATTGCCTCTGGTATCTTCATCTTTCCAGCTCATGCGAACTTCCTTCTTTTCACCCGGAAGCAAAGAGAAGTAGTTGTCGGAATAGAATACCGGCAGAAGCTGCTGGCCGTCTTTGCTACCGACAACATTGAGGCGAATCATCAAAGCCGGTGTAGACGTCTTGTTTTCGATAACGGACACGGCGCTCCAGGTTCCGTCTGCATTCTTATCCACTGTTGTCGTGGATTGCAAAGCGACCTTTGCCAACTGGCGCAGATCCTGGTAGTTGTTTTCTTCCAGGCTTCTGTGATAGAAGTTGTCAGAAATGACTTTGCCGTTTTCAGTCAGGACCATTTTGATGAAATGTACCTTCGACAGGTTGGCCGGGAATGCCAACTTGATACATTTGTTGGTCGTATCTTCATTGCTATCGACAGTCGCTTCCTTTTCCCAGGCTACGGATGCATCCATATTCAGGATCTGAACTTTTGCAGTCAGCCCCTTATGTGTCCCGGCGCTGTAGTTGACCACTTCCACCTCATCCGTTGCCGGATTCCACTGGATATGCAGCGGTTCGGAAGCCTTCTTGATTGCGAAATAGGCGGCAGTCGGCTCGAAATAATAATCATACGTCTGCCATACCATAGAAGGCCAGCAAGAATGGCTCATCCACATCAACAGACCTTTACGGTTCTGGCTTCTGGACTCGAACAAACTGCGATGGCCGTCGTAGTTCACCCACTGTGCCAATTCGGCAAACTCTTTCGCACTCTGCGGTTCGCCATACCCTTTCGCGATGATCTCGTTAAAAGAGGTACAGCCCTGTGCCCCTTCGCGTGTATAGTCGTGCATACCCCACTGGTTGTCCTGCGGCCAGATTCCTTCCGGCGAGAAGGTGCGGAGCATGCTTTCGTAGGTCATGACGTTCGGCATTCCTCGTTCACTATGGAACTTGTCATTGCCGGTCTTCAGCGTGAAATACTCTTTTGCCGGAAGCATACGGTACGGGCCGTGACCGCTCACCACATCGTCAGCCGAGCTGGAGATATAATGGATATCCGGATGGTCTTCCTTGATGATACGGCGTAACGCCTTATCGATCTGTTCGGGTGGGAAACCCTCGTTACGTCCGCAGTAGAGGCCGATAGAAGCATGGCTACGGATACGTTTTACATAATCTTCCGCATTGGCGATAAACATCTCCGGGTAATACGGATCAGGACCATCAGCCGGATTTGCCAGCCAGAAGTCCTGCCAGATCATGATACCGTGGCGGTCACAGGCTTCATAGAGTTCCTTGTCACCGATCATGCCGACCCAGTTACGCATCATCGTAAAGTTCATATCGGCATGATAAGCCACGGCGATATCATATTCACGGGCACGGTAGTTCAGGTTGGATTCACCGAAACCCCAGTTACCTCCACGACCGATAAAGCGACGCCCGTTGATAAAGAGACTCAGGATATGGTTATCTTCATTAAACGTCATCTGACGGATACCGACCTTAAAGTCTTTCGCATCCGAAACGGCATCTCCTACTTTGAACGTAAAGTTCGCATCATACAGGTTCGGCGCACCATACCCTTTAGGCCACCACAGACGCGGATTCTCCATCTTCAACTGCGGGAAATCCTTGACATCGAAGACGACCGTCTTCTCTTCTCCAGCCGCTAAGGAAACAGGTTTCTGGAATGTGATATTTCCGACCTTGCCTTCCAACGTACCGTTTACCGTATTGGCATCGTGGTTCTTCACGATCACCTCAGCCGTCAACGTAGCGGAAGTCGTATCGGGCAACGGCAAGACAGAGGTAACAAGCGGATCGGCCACCGTCACCTTCCCGGTAGAAGTAAGGAAGACATCGTTCCAGATACCGATATTGCGTCCACGGACAGTCGGAATCCAGTCCCAACCGATCGTTGCATGGAACGTCGGGTTATCAGCCCCTAAGATTCCACCATTAAAATCCGTGCTCTGTTTATTCTTTTCCTTGATCGCCCCGATATGATTATTCCGAATGATCTCTACAGCCACCACATTCTTGCCCGGAGCGACAACATCCGTCACGTCGAACTTACCCCGCATAAAGGCTCCTTCGATACGGCCCAATTTCTTTCCGTTCAGATAGACATTCGCTTTCCAGTTGATGCCGTCGAAGTTCAGGAACAGGCGATCCTGCTTGAATCCTTCGGGTACTTCAAACTCGTCGCGATACCAGAAGTTGGACCAGAAGAAAGACTCGGATACCTGCAACTGGTTATCCGCATAGTTCGGATCGGCAATTGCCCCGATATTCTTGTAGCTGCTCAATACCGTTCCCGGTACTGTCGCCACGATCCAGTTCTCCGGTTTAAACTCCGAGGTCGAGATTTCTTCGCCCGAAGCGTTCACTTCCGAAGCACGTTGCAGTCTCCAGTTGCCACCGGAAAGGTTCATTTCCCCCTTTGACACCGCAGGAGAAGCCACAGGCCGGGCAACCAGACCGCCTTTCCCCATTACTTCCATTTCGCTCAGGATATAGCGACTGCCGTTCGCCGACTCTTGCATCAAGACACGCACATAACGGGCCTGCAGCTTGTCGTTCAAGGTGATCTCATCGTTCAACCCGTCACCTCCCGGCAACTCGGCTGCATCTTTCCACTGTTTGGCATCGTCCGATACCTGTATCTTACCCTTCACGGCTTTATTGATCCAGTGCAGGTTCACTTTGTCAAATTCAGACCGGCTGCCCAAATCCACATACAGCCATTCTTCACCTGCCGTTGCACTCATCCAGGCACTATTGAAGAACTGGGACGGCTTCATCTCCACCAGTCCGTCCCTATCCAGGAAGTTCGCCTCCGTAAACACCCAGTCATGAGCACCCGCCATCTTCAGCAGTACACGGTAGGCGGAGTAGGCGACCTCTTTATCGAAAGTTATCGTTTCATTCAATTTACGGACCGGCATAGTCGTCGTCTGGTCGGTCTGCTTGTTCGGGTCGGTCACCGGGACACGATAAGAGAGCGCTTTACCCGGTAGCCCGCTACCGCTCAGCTTCCCTATCTCCGTCCAGTTCTGCCCGTCATTAGAACCCTGGCAGATAATTTCATATCCGCCTTTCGAAACCTTATCGTCATAAACGACTGTTCCCACCAAAGAGAGTTTACCGGCCGCTTTGCTATAGTTTGCCAGCGTAAACTGAAAATAAGTATCTCCTCCGGTAAAAGTATTCCGTGAATAAGGACCTTCATCGATCATCCATTCGCGTTCCCGTCTCGGGACATCGCCTTCGGGAGTCGACAAGTTCAGATACTGCGGCTGCTTGTCGGAAACAAGGCCGTCTGTAGCCAACTGCGCTACCAGATTGTAGTCATGGCTGGAAGAGGCAAAAGCAGAACGCAGAAGGGCTATGTTCCGGTAAGTCGAATGATCCGGAGCCAGGGAAGGAGAGAAATCTTCCTCCGGGTTGCCCGGGTACTGCCCGATGCCGCGTGTGTAATAGTCCGACCGTTCAAACGACTTGTCGGCCGTCGCACCTGTCCCACTACATCCCCAAAGAACCAGCGATGCCATCGCCGCCCCGCAAAGGGTGAGAACACGAGTGCTCTTTTTCTGTACATTAAAAGTGTTCATATATGAAAGTTTGCTTGATTTTGTGCTTTTTGAACGCCCTAACCTCTTCTAAAAAGAAGTTTGCACAAACTTACGGAAAAAACCGAGATATAAATCACGATTTATGTCTAAATTTGTCTCTATCACCAATACAAACATTACAAATGGGACGAAGAGCAAGGAGCTACGCAGGCGAGATCAAAAGCGAGACGTTCAACCTCACCGATATCTCCGCTTATTTCCGTTACAGGAAAGAGGTAGAAGGAGACAACCTGCTATCCGACCAAACCTATTCGGACTTAGGAGTGGAAGAGTTGTTTACTTTTGCTGACAGGACTGTTTCGAGAGTCGGACAACAATACCTGTACCAGACCTTACGGTCCGTTCCCCAAGCGGCAGGCGAGATCAGCCGGCACGAAAAGATCATCCGTCATTTGCAGGCGGACAGCCATCTACGGGAACGGCTGGCCAAAACACTATCCCATTTGCGCGACACCGAAGCCTACAGTATCGTACGATTATTGGCAGACGAGCAACCAGCCGCCTCCACAAACCGAAAGGTCACTTTTGCTATCTTGAAATGCCTTCCGGCTCTGTTCCTACTTCTCTATCTGCTCCTTCATATACCTGCCTGCGGGTTGTTCTTCCTGGTTGCCATTATCTTGAATGCCGGAATCCACTACACCTACAAGCCTAAAAGCATCGACTATATCTATTCCGTCCCCCAACTTATCAAACTGTTAGGGACAGCAGAGAAGCTATGCAAAATCCCGGAACTAAGCAAGTTGGCGACAGACATTCCGGATGCCTTGGCCACGCTCAAGCCTATCCGGAAAACCGCCCTGTTCCTCCGCATGGAGAACAAGCTACAAAGCGACATGGCCGCCCTTGCCTGGCTCTGCACCGAGCTGCTGCATATCTTCTTCCTGACAGAACCGTTCTCTTTCCTGCAATCCGTCTCTATCCTCCGGAACAAGTGCCGGGAGATCGAAACGGTCTACCGGTTCGTCGGGCTGACGGACTGCCTGTTGTCCGTCTGTTTCCTGCGGGAACATCTGCCCTACTATTGCCTTCCCGGAAGACCGGAAGAGAGGCACAGACTGGCCAGTCAAGAGATGTACCATCCTTTGATAGAAGACTGTATCGCCAACTCCATCGACATACAAGACAGATCGGTCTTGCTGAACGGATCGAACATGTCCGGCAAAACAACTTTTATCCGCATCATCGGCATCAATGTCCTGTCGGCACAAACCCTGCATACGGCATTCGCCCGTTCTTTCCTTCTGGCCACCCCTTTAAATATATATTCCGCCCTGATGCTTGCCGACGATCTGTCTGAAGGAAAAAGTTTCTATATGAAGGAAGTAGACACTATCAAAGAGATGATCAGCCGGAATCAGAAAGGGACAGCCAACCTCTTCCTGTTCGACGAGATATTCAAAGGCACGAACACCACCGAACGGATTGCCGCTGCCAAAGCCGTCCTATCCTACTTGAATACCCACGATAATATCATCGTCGCTTCCACCCACGACACGGAATTGGCAACCTTGCTCGATAAGGAATATGATCTTTACCATTTCAGCGAAGTGATTGAGGGCGAAACCTTTTTTTTCGATTACAAACTCAAAAACGGTCCCCTCTACCAGCGCAACGCTATCCGCCTGCTGGAAATAAACGGCTTCCCGCCGATCGTTATCCGGGATGCTTATCAGACGATAGAAGGAATGACTAAACAATAAACCACCTTCACCCTTGTACACTTTGATAATTAAAATGTTTTAAAATATGGTGAAGCCAAATAGGTGGTTTGAATATAAGAAAATGAACAATTAAAGTTGGAAAAACATGGATATTGTCAATATTTTTCTCGATCTTCGTTCACAGCTCATATTGTCAGTATGAATGGCATGAATAAAGATTGCCTTCAGCACATGATTTGGAAACAAAGACAGTGCTAAAACAGTTGAATCTGTCCATAGTGCACAATAAACGCAAAACGGGCAGTGTGTCAAAACATAAAAAGGAGGTATCGATATGGCAAATCCCAGATTACCCAATATAACAGAGGCGGAACAGGAGCTCCTGTATGAGAAGTTGAATATTTATAACCAAGGGAAAGCCTCGTATAAGGAGGCAGGGTGCTACCTTGTGGTCTTACCGAGAGAAGGGCATCCGAACTACAGCCTGTGGTTCTATACGCCTTTGCTCGACAAGCGATGCATCCTGTTTATCGAAGACTTGAAAACGGACATTATCCAGTCGCTGCGCATCGTCACTTCCGAATTGTGGTATGCCAACCGTCAGATCCTAATCACGGACTACAACGAGAAAAGGATGTCGACACATGGGGATGACCTGATCGCTTTCGGCAAATACCGTGGACATTTCCTGTATGAAATCCTGCGGATAGATCCGGGCTACGTGAACTGGATCGCCTTTAAATATACCCCTACCATCCCCAAGCAGGAACGTTTCGTCAAAATGGCACAAGCCTACAACTGCGTCTACCTGGACAAGATGCTCAAAAAGAAATATCAGCCACGCCCTACCAGCCGTTTCTTAGGAAAGAAAGGAGACAAGCTGTCCAATCTCACCCTAAAAATAACCAAAGTACGGGTGGAAGACGACCCGTACAGGACCCATGTCATCGGGACGACTCCAGTCTTCTTCGTCCGCCAGCGCCTGACGGCCATCGATGCGAGCGGCAACCTGGTCAACCTAACCTTTGCCTCCGGCAATCCCAGCCATGCCTCCGGACAGCTGCCTTCCCTGGAACATGCCTACCGGCCGGGTGAAGTGCTACATATCTCTTCGGCACGTATCGCCGCGACATTTGAAAGTTACGGCATACAGTACACGCGGCTGAATTATGTCAAGATTGGAAAATAATCCCTACCTTTGCCTTCTCGAAAAAGGACAGCAAGATGAAAATAGTCGCCGACAATACCGTTCCTTATCTGAAAGGAATCGCAGAACCGATCGCAGAGGTAAACTATCTCACTTCTAAAGAGTTTACACCGGAAAACGTAAAGAATGCAGACGCACTGATCGTGCGGAGCATAGACAAATGTACCCGCGAACTGCTCGAAGGAAGCCGGGTGAAGTTGATTACCAGCGCCACGATAGGTTTCGACCATATCGACACCCGGTATTGCGACGAGGCAGGTATCGCCTGGAAGAACTCACCGGGATGCAATGCCGTTTCGGTCGCCCAATATGTATTCGCCGGATTGCTCACGATTACACTCCGAAAGGGTGAACCCCTACAGGGGAAGACGATCGGGATCGTTGGAGTCGGCCATGTCGGAAAAGAGGTGGAAAAGTTATGCTCGGCCTACGGGATGAACGTGCTCCGTAACGACCCGCCACGCGCAGAGGCAGAAGGAGAAGACGGCTTCGTCCCGCTGGATACGATTGCAGAGCAAGCTGACATTGTCACCTTCCACACGCCGCTGACAAAAGAAGGCCGTTTTGCCACCCGCCACCTGGCAGGAGAAGACTTCTTCCGTAAGCTCCAACGGAAACCTTGGTTCGTCAACGCATCCAGGGGGGCCGTCCATAATACGGATGCCCTATTGCATGCCCGGAAAGAGGGCAAGATCGGCGAACTGATCTTGGACTGCTGGGAAAACGAACCGGATATAAACCGGGAACTGCTGGAACTGGCCACGATAGCCACCCCGCATATTGCCGGCTTTTCGGCAGACGGGAAAGCCAACGGCACGCGTATGTGTCTGGAGAACATTGAAAAATTCTTCCAGGTGAAGATCGAGAAGATCGGCGAAGTAGTTCCGCCAGTCCCCGAAACTCCGGTTATCGATTTGGACCGGTTTGACGGAAACCGGATCGAACAGGCGATCCTGACCGGTTTCAACCCGCTTACCGTGGACCGGGCGCTACGGGAACATCCCGACAGATTCGAATGGTTCCGGGCTAACTATCATCACCCAAGAGAATACGGTGCATACACAATCGTCCATGCAACCCCGGAAGAAGCCGGACTGCTCCGAAGATTGGGGTTCGGAATCCAACAATAACACAAACAAAACGGAACAATGGCAAAAGACAAACTTATATCACCCAGCTTCTGCTATATCTTAGCAGCCAACTTTTTGCTGTTCTTCGCATTTTATCTGATATTGCCGATCCTGCCGTTTTACTTGCAGGACCAATTCGATGCGGATAAATCGATGATCGGTTTTATCCTGTCATGCTATACCATTGCTGCTCTCTGCATCCGTCCGTTCTCCGGATATCTGCTGGACACATTCGCCAGACGGCCGCTGTATCTCTTAGCCTACTCCGTCTTCATGGTCATCTTCGCCGGATATATGATCGCCAGCCTGCTGAGCATCTTTATTGTGCTCCGTATCCTGCACGGCTTCGCCTTCGGCATGGTGACAGTATCGGGCAATACGATCGTGATCGATATCCTACCCTCCTCCCGCCGTGGCGAGGGGATCGGTTACTACGGGTTGGCAAATAATACGGCCATGAGTTTCGGACCGATGACAGGATTGTTCATGCACACCAGCTTCTCTTACGAAACGATTTTCGCCTGCTCGCTCCTCTCCTGCCTCCTCGGCTTCATCATGGCCTATTTGGTCAAGACGCCACAGAAACAACCGATAAAGAAAGAACCGATCTCGCTGGACCGTTTCTTTTTGGTGAAAGGCGCTTGGGCAGGTATCTCCTTGCTGCTGCTCTCCATACCCTACGGCATGACAACCACATACGTGGCCATGTATGCCGATGAGATCGGGATTTCCGTCAATTCGGGATTATATTTCACCTTTATGGCGACCGGTCTGGCTGTCTCGCGCATGTTCTCCGGGCGGCAGGTCGACAAAGGGAGGATCACGCTGGTCATTTCGTTAGGAATGTATCTTGCTGCCGCCAGCTTTTTCGGGTTGGCAGCTCTGGAAAGGCTGATGCGGTGGAATCCGTCTTTCACTTCTTATCTGTATATCGGGATTGCCCTTTCACAAGGAGTCGCATTCGGTACGATGTTCCCGGCTTTCAATACCCTGTTCGTCAACCTTGCCCCCAACAGCCAGAGGGGAACAGCGACTTCCACCTATCTCACCAGTTGGGATGTGGGGATCGGGATCGGACTGATGATAGGCGGAAGCATTGCACAGGCTTTCGGGGGATTCAACTACGCTTACCTGTTCGGAGCGTGCCTGACCATTCTCTCGACACTGTTCTTTTTATTGAAAGCAGGTCCTCATTTCAACCGGAACAAACTAAGGTAAAGTCAGCTTAGCTGTTGCGATACTCCAGCGGTGACATCCCCACGTAGCGGCGGAAATACTTGTCGAAGAAAGCGACGTTGCTGTAGCCCAGTCCGATAGAAATTTCCTTGATCGGGAGATTCGTTGATTTCAGTTGAGCTTTGGCATCCATTATCACAACATTGGCAATAATATCGAGAGCTGTCATCCCGGTCGTCTTTTTGATCACATAACAGAAATGCGGCAAGGTGATCCGCAGTTTTCCGGCATAGAAAGAGGCGCTCCGCTCTTTCGTATAATATTGCCAGACAAGCTGCACGAACTCGCGGGCAATCTCCTTGTCACGGCTCAGAACCGGTTCTTTCCAGGTATTGAACTTCCTGTACATATTGACTACCCCTTGAATCAGTAGGTCGAGGACCGGTTTCAAGCTGTCGGTAAAGAGGATAGAATCAGGAGCGTTGTCGGCCCGTACTAGCAGGGAGAAAAAATCTTTATAGATAGTGGCGGCATTACCGGGTAAAGGGACTACCGGATTCTCGATGATCGTAACAATCAGGTTGGAGATCGTCCGGATAAAATTGATGCTTTCCAGAAAACGGGAAGAAAAAGCGACGAAACAAACCTCCGCATCTTCCGACACTTCATGGATCTGGATAAAGGTATTGGGTAGCAAGGTGATGAAATCGTTCGCCCGCGCCGTATGTTCATCCAGGTTTATCGTCACACGGATCGTCCCCCGCGTACAAAAGGCAAACACGCCCGCTTTTATTTTACAGGGAAAAAGCCCGTACATGTTCAGGATGTCGCCCGTAATACCATCGCCTACGATAAAATCCTTCGGAATATCGAATTTAGGCAAGTCAACGTCTATCTTCATAAAACATCGTTTTGTTGTTTCAAAAGTAGCAAAATATGTTTAGCTCGCCTAACAATCTTAAAAATAGAATATTTATTCCCAAACATGGAGATTGTTTGATTCAAACTTAAACCTGTTCTTTGTATCATCCTATAATATAACTAAAAGCGAAATACATGGACAGAAAATCAATATGCAGTTTTCTTTACGCCATGATGCTGGCTATTCTCTTGATAGCCTGCAATGACGATGATGATTATGACGGCCTTGCCCCGGCGGAACTGAGCGGGACCTACTCTAACAAGCTAAGCGCCCCGGCAAACGGAGATTCCCTTATTTTAAGCTATAACGGGAATACATTTATCGGGAAAGACGTGGAGTTTAAGACGGATGACGGGAAAACCGCACACATCATTCTTAAATATGTACTACCACACGATAAAGAAACGACTATTGCCGGTATCTCTCTGACAGCAGGTTCCGACAGCTATTCCTTCAGTGGCGACGCAACTGCTTCAACCGGTACGGCGTTTCATTATCAGGGCAACATACAGGCCGGAAGGCTGGTGCTGGAATTGTCGGACATCATGATTCCGGAGAACCGGCTGCGGACGAACGGGACTTGGCATATCGCCCATGAAAATGCCTCTTATAATGTAGATAACGGCAGCATACAGACGATGATCGGAATGCTGTATAACCTGGTAGGCGGCAAACTGGTCAGTAACCTGATCAGCTCTGTGCTGGACGGTCTGACTTTCCAGGCGGACGGGAACATCATCGCCCGCTATGCTCCCCTGCCTGACTCGATCCAGATAGGAAGTTTGATAGGCAGCTACATCAAACATCCGGCAAACGACTGGACCGCTTCGCCACCCAACTTAGCAACTTATTATGTGGAAGACAATACATCCATATATGTAATCCCGCAGATCGACATGATCATCCGCCAGATGATGATAAACAGACAGACGAAAACCGACTCCGGGGATAGCTCTATGGAAAATGCGCTACTGGCGGCCTACCAGAAGATCAATACCTGGTCTACAACCGGCATCAAAATGACGATCCTCGAAAGCGAAGACCCGGCAAAAGGCGATCTCATCCTGCTCCTCGATAAATCGGAAATCCAGGAATTGTTCGCCCTACTGGACATCGTGAAGGTCTTTATCCCGGAAGAGACGCTTAACGCACCCGTCATGGACCTGATCGGCAACCTGATCCCGCCCCAGTTCACAAGTATCGTAGCCATACTCCTGAAAGGGAAAACGTTCGGCGCAATCCTGGACCAGTTAAGCCAGGAGTTGAATGCAATTCACATCGAGATCGGTATCTATTTATACAAGGACAAAACCGTCAATTAAAAGCAATTCACATGAGAAAGCTATATATCCTGATTTTTACCCTGCTGCTTTTCACCGGGGCTACACTCGGACAAACAGTGAAAGGGCATGTCTATGACGCGGAAACCCATGAACCGCTACCGGGCGTCAACATCACCTACAAAAAAATAAACGGGGATACGAACGGAACCATATCGGATACCGACGGAGCCTACGAAATCGCACTGCCGGACGGTGGAGTCGACCTCCTGTTCAGTTACATCGGATACGAAAACGAACGACTCCCGTTGATGCTCCGCAAAGGGGATATCAAGACAAAAGATGTCTATATGCACATCAAAGCCAACTTGCTGGGGGACGTGGTGATCAGTGCCGGACGCTTCGAACAGAAACTAAGTGACGTCACCGTTTCGATGGATCTGCTGAAGGCGGGCGATATCGCCAAGCAGGCCCCTACCGACCTTAGTTCGACACTGAACACAATGCCGGGCGTGGATATCAACGACAAGCAGCCCTCCATACGTGGCGGAAACGGATGGACATACGGGGTCGGTTCGCGCAGCCTTGTGCTGGTGGACGGTATGAGCGCCCTGAGTTCGGGCAACGGAGTGATCAACTGGAACATCGTCCCGCTCGAAAACATCGAACAGGTAGAAGTGATGAAGGGTGCCTCCTCCGTACTCTACGGCTCATCGGCTCTGAACGGGGTGATCAATATCCGCACGAAACGGCCGGGACTCACGCCGACTACAAGCGCCCGAGCCTATGTCGGGGTCTACGACCATCCGGCTCATGACGAATACGAAGGGGTGGATCTCTCGCACGCACGACGGATCGGGAACTTCGATGTGTCGGGAGGACTCAACCTGTTTTCCGACGATGGATACCGCGAGCAGGGATACAACCGGCGCCTGCGGCTCGGAGGCAATATAACATACCACCATCCGATGAAAGAAGGGAAACTCCTGAACTATGGGTTCAATTTCAACTATCTGGCCGACAAATATGCCGACTTCTTTATCTGGCGCTCTCCGGTGGAAATCTACCAGCCGTCGTCCATCGCCAACATGGGGCGCAAGGGGAACACCTTCTATATCGACCCGTTCTTCAATTTTACCAATCCGGCTAACAACACCTCGCATAAGATCAAGACCCGTTTCTATTACCGGGGAGACAACATCATCGACGGAAGCTCCGCTCGCAAGTCGCTCGACAATATATTAGGTAATATGGGAAGCGATGCCACCACCGTCAACGCCTATATCGACAACATCAAGAACGGAGACTACAGCCCTTTCTTCCCGCTTATCCAGCCGATATTGCAAGGAGACCTGAACGGGATCGTGGATGGAGCCGTCAACATTCTGAACGGGGTATTCCCGACTGCCACGACAGCCGACTACTGCGACCTGATCTCCTGGGTGATGAACAACAACAAGGAGAATGTGCCTAAAGGGACAGACAAGAACTATACTTACTATGTAGACTACCAGTTCAATAAGAAATGGGATAACGGAAGCCAGATCACCGCCGGGGCGACCTACGAACATATGAAAAGCGTTTCGAAAACGACCGGGACACACGACAGCGACAATGCCGCCCTGTTCGTCCAATACGATCAGCGCTTCTTCGACCGCCTGAGCGTATCGGCCGGTATGCGTGCCGAATACTACCGGGTGGACAACTACCTACGGGAAGCGGAAACCAAACTGTTCGGAACCAAGATTCCAGTCAAACCGATCTTCCGTGCCGGACTGAACTACCAGCTTGCCGACTACAGCTTTATCCGCGCCAGCTTCGGGCAAGGTTACCGCTATCCTTCGCTAACCGAGAAATATGCCCGCAAAGACATCGGTGGTGTCGGCGTGTACCCGAACAAAGAGGTAAACGCCGAAAAGGGCATGAACGTTGAACTGGGGTTCAAACAGGGATATAAGTTCGGAAACCTGACGGGCTTCTTCGACCTGGCGGGGTTCTATACCCAATATACCGACATGATCGAGTTCCGCTTCGGAATCTTCAACAATACGACTTTCCAGTACATTAACGGCACGCACGACCTCCTGAGCATGATCACCCAGGGTCAGATGCCGGGGATCGGAGCCCAATTCTATAACGTGTCGAAAGCACGTATCTACGGAACGGAAATCAGTACAAACGGCATCTATACGTTCAACCCCAATACCACATTGAGCTATAACTTAGGGTATGTATTCATCGAACCGGAAGACGCCGGCTACAAAAAAAAGAACGAAGAAGAAGCGGCCTACAACGATCCGATGCACATGAAAGAGAAGTCCAACACATCCAAATACCTGAAGTACCGCCAGAAACATACCGTAAAAGCCGTCCTCGACTTCCAGTGGAAACGATTGACGTTGGGAACCAATATCGTGTGGAAAAGCAAAACGTTGGCCGTCGACTACCTAATGGTGGACGAGCGGGCGAAAGAGCAGCCGGAGATTATGGACTACGTGCGCGACATCCTCTTCGGCAATGTGAACGGGCAAACACTTCATTCCTATTGGGCGAAGAACAACACGCCCTATTGCGTGATCGACCTGCGTGCGGGCGTGAAGATCACGAAGGAACTCTCTTTCCAGTTCATGGTGAGCAACTTGTTCAATAAAGAATACAGTACACGCCCGATGCTCGTTTCCGCACCCCGCACCTACGTCATGCAGCTGAGCGCGAACTTCTGATACAATCCGGTCAACGGGTTGCAAGCAAATCTTCTATGATCTTAGGATAATGGGCGTATTCGAGTGCGTGCACTTTCGCAGCAACCTCTTCCGGCGTATCGAACGGCAGAACCGGACAGGTTGCCTGGAAGATAACCGTCCCTTCGTCGTAATGTTCGTCTATGTAATGGATGGTAATGCCAGTCTCCCGTTCACCGGCAGCAACGACCGCCTCGTGCACATGCATTCCGTACATGCCTTTACCGCCGTATTTAGGCAAAAGGGCGGGATGAATATTGATGATTTTACCCGGATAGGCATTCAGTAGGGGATCGGAGATCTTATTCATGAAGCCGGCAAGAACAATCAGATCCGTATCATATTCCGCAAGTTTTGCCAGGACAGGTTCCCCATCTACAAATTCCTCCCTCGAAAAGACAAAAGAAGGAACCCCCAACTTATTCACCCTGGCATGTACGCCTACATTCCGGTTGTTAGACAAAACAAGCGCCACTTTAATAGTTTCACTTTTAGAGAAATATCGGGCGATATTCTCCGCGTTCGTACCCGAGCCAGAGGCAAAAACTGCTACGTTTTTCATGTTTTCTCCTATTTTTGTGCACAAGAAAAGAAAAAATGTGCAGTTTTCCACATTTTTAGTGCATTAAATTTGTTTTGTAACATAAAAAATTCTTTTCTTTGCACTGCAAATTTAAAAAGTATATTCGTATTTATTAATCTAAATTGAAAAAGTTATGTCTGAAGTTGCTGAAAGAGTAAAAGCTATCATCGTTGACAAATTAAGTGTTGAAGAAACAGAAGTTACAAACGAAGCAAGCTTTACTAACGATTTAGGAGCAGACTCTCTTGACACTGTAGAACTGATTATGGAATTCGAAAAGGAATTCGGTATTTCTATTCCTGATGATCAAGCAGAAAAGATTACAACTGTAGGCGACGCCATTGCTTACATCGAAGCTAACGCGAAGTAATCAATCCTTTTAATTAAAGGTATGGAATTAAAAAGAGTTGTGGTAACAGGTCTTGGAGCTATTACTCCTCTTGGTAATACTCTCCCGGAAACATGGGAAGGTATTATCAATGGGAAGAGTGGAGCCGGGCCTATTACTCAGTTTGATGCATCCAAATTCAAGACACAATTTGCATGCGAAGTAAAAGGCTTCGACCCGTTGACAGTAATGGATCGTAAGGAAGCCCGCAAGTGTGACCGTTATAGTTTATTCGCAATAAATGCCGCAAAACAAGCGATTGATGATGCAGCTATGGACTTGGACAAGGAAGACAAGAACCGTATCGGCGTTATCTTTGCCTCTGGTATCGGTGGTATCAAGACATTCGACGAAGAAGTGTTAGGATATGCAAAGATCAAAGATACGATCGGTCCTAAGTTCAATCCTTTTTTCATCCCGAAGATGATCTCCGATATCGCAGCCGGACATATCTCCATGCTTTACGGATTCCATGGTCCCAACTTTGCGACAGTATCAGCTTGTGCATCTTCAACCAACGCGATCAGTGACGCGTTCAACTATATCCGTTTAGGAAAAGCTAACGTGATTATCACCGGTGGTGCCGAAGCCGCTGTTTCGGAATCAGGTGTCGGCGGGTTCAACTCGATGAACGCACTGTCGACCCGCAACGATTCACCCGAAACTGCTTCCCGCCCATTCAGCGCAAGCCGTGACGGATTCGTTATGGGAGAAGGAGCAGCCTGTCTGGTCCTGGAAGAAATGGAACATGCCTTGGCTCGTGGAGCTAAAATATATTGCGAGATTGCCGGAACCGGCATGTCTGCCGATGCTTATCACCTGACAGCTTCCCATCCGGAGGGATTAGGAGCCAAGTTGGTTATGCGTAACGCACTGGAAGACGCGGAAATGACTCCGGAAGATATCGATTACATCAACGTTCACGGAACCTCTACCCCGGTAGGAGATATCTCGGAAGTAAAAGCAATCAAAGAAGTTTTCGGAGATCACGCTTACAACCTGAATATCAGTTCGACGAAATCAATGACCGGACACCTTTTAGGGGCGGCCGGAGCGATCGAGGCAATACTCTGCATCAAGGCTATAAACGACGGTATCATTCCTCCGACGATCAACCATGCGGATGGTGATGATGATCCTGAAATAGATTATAAACTGAATTTCACATTCAATAAGGCTCAAAAAAGAGAAGTGCGGGCAGCACTGTCCAATACTTTCGGGTTTGGCGGTCACAATGCTTGTGCTATTGTTAAAAAACTTGTGAAGTAACGTGTTTACAAAGCTATACAAAAGAATAAGGCTCCTCAAGAACATGAATAAGGAACCTTATTCTTCTTTATACAAGATACTCGGTTTTTATCCCGATAACATCCACCTTTATGAACAAGCCTTCCACCATAAATCCTCTTCCATAGAAAGCAGTGACGGCAGATGGCTGAACAATGAACGGTTGGAGTTTTTGGGCGATGCCATATTGGATGCGGTCGTAGCCGACATCGTTTTTAACCACTTTCAGAACAAGCGGGAAGGTTTCCTGACCAATACCCGCTCCAAAATCGTACAGCGTGATACACTGAACCGCGTTGCCGTCGAACTGGGACTCGAAAAGATGGTCGTGTATTCCGCCAAAGTAAACTCCCACAACAACTACATGTATGGAAATGCCCTTGAAGCACTGATCGGTGCAATCTATCTGGACCAGGGCTACGAAGTCTGCTATAACTTCATCCAAAATGTGCTCATCAAGAAATATGTCAACTTGGAAACAATCGCCCGTAAAGAGGTCAATTTCAAATCGAGCCTGATCGAATGGAGCCAAAAGAACAAGCTTGAAATATCATTCGACTTGATCGAATCATTTACCGATAACGACGGAAATCCGGTGTTTCAGACTGGCGTGACGCTCTCCGACACGCAGATAGGCGTCGGCATCGGCTATTCGAAAAAAGAATCCCAGCAAAGCGCAGCCAAGATGGCGATCAAAAAGTTGCGGACCGACAAGACATTCCAGCAATTCATCTCAGAGCTCAAAAAGAAGAAAACCGGCGAGAACACAGCCGATAACGAGTTCGAAGACCTACCAGAAGAAGCAATGGCAATTGAGAAAGGAGAATTGAAAATTGAGAATTAGTTTTTCTCTCCTCTAATTGTCAATTCTTCTTTTTCAATTTCCGAAGGAGATTCCCATTCGCTTTCCCTGAACGATCAGATCGTGTTCGGGAGTCACCAGTTTCAGTTTACCGGCTACTTCCGAAAGAGGAATCGACTCGACCTCATTTCCTTTCATACAGACCATACGTCCGAATTGTCCGTTTGCGATCAGCTCCGTAGCATGTCCGCCCAAACGGGTAGCCAAGTTACGGTCGAAGGGGGAAGGATTACCTCCGCGCTGGATATATCCCAAGACGGTATCGCGACTTTCTATCCCGGTCGCTTCCTCTATGACACGCGTCACATAGACGGAAGGGCGCTCCTTGTCGGGCGTTTCGATCCCTTCGGCCACAACCACGATAGAATAAGGCTTACCACGACGGGCACGATCCAGAATCACTTCGTTTATTTTGTCCATGTCAAAACCCAATTCAGGCAGCAGGATTACATCGGCGCCTCCAGCCATGCCGGCATACAGCGCAATCCAGCCAGCATGGTGTCCCATCACCTCCACCACCATCACCCGCTTGTGCGAACTGGCAGTCGAATGCAGGCGGTCGATCGCTTCGGTCGCGATATTGACAGCCGTATCGAAGCCGAACGTTATGTCCGTTCCCCAGATGTCGTTATCGATAGTCTTCGGCACACCGATCACATTCAAGCCCATCGCCGAGAGCATACCGGCGGTTTTCTGTGTCCCATTGCCACCGATACAGACGAGGCAGTCCAGACCGAGCTCCTCATAATTCTGTCTGATGAGCTGCGGTTTCTCACTTTCGCCTGAAGCCAGAAGTTTACGGAAAGGTTTCTCACGGGAAGTCCCCAAGATCGTACCGCCCAGGTTCAGGATACCTGAAAGGCTGCGTTCGTCGAAAGTCTGGACATCTTTATTCAGCAGGCCGACAAAGCCGCTGTGTATACCGATGACTTCCATGCCATAGTGCATAATGGCCGTTTTACCGACACCGCGTATCGTGGCGTTTATTCCGGGACAGTCGCCACCGGAGGAAAGGATACCTATTTTCATCGTTTTTCGGGATTAAGTACTCGTTGCACAAAGATAGGGAATTTATCGTATCTTTGCATGCAATTCAAACAACAGGAGCATGGATATTCTGACAAATACAATATCACTACTCTTCCGCCCCAGGCAAAAAGAGATCGCAAAGTTTGCCCAGGATGCAGACGCCATCCAACACAAACAGTTGAAGTCCCTTTTGTCTACCGCCCGAAATACCGAGTGGGGGCTAAAATACGACTACAAAAGTATTCAGGGATATGCAGACTTTTGTGAGCGGATTCCCTTGCAGACCTATGACGACATAAAACCATACGTCACCCGTATGATCAACGGAGAAAAGAATATCCTCTGGCCTTCGATCGTGCGGTGGTACGCAAAAAGCAGCGGCACCACAAACGACAAAAGCAAGTTCCTTCCCGTCACACCCGAAATTCTGAAAGGGTGTCATTACAAAGGTGGTTTCGACACCGTTTCCATCTATTTACGGAATCATCCCGACAGTCATTTTTTTGCCGGCAAAGGGTTGATATTGGGCGGAAGCCACAGCCCTTCCCCTTTGAACCAGAATGCACATTGCGGGGACCTTTCCGCCGTCCTGTTACAAAATCTGAACCCTCTTGTCAACCTGATCCGCGTCCCCGACAAAAAGATTATCCTGATGGATGAATGGGAAAGCAAGATCAAGGCGATCGTCGAGAGCACTTGGAAAGCCGACGTGAACAGCTTGTCCGGTGTTCCCTCCTGGATGCTGGTACTGATCAAGGCGGTATTGCAAAAGGCAGGAAGCGAATACCTGACAGATGTCTGGCCCAATATGGAGGTATTCTTCCACGGCGGGATCAGTTTCGAACCGTACCGGGACCAGTACAAGGCGTTGATCCCTTCCAACCGGATGCATTACATGGAAACCTACAACGCATCGGAAGGATTTTTCGGCCTCCAGGACGATCCGGCAGAACACAGCCTACTGTTGATGATCGACTACGGTGTCTTTTATGAATTTATACCGATTAACGAGGTAGGTAGAGAACACCCGACCGTCCTTCCATTGGAAGCTGTAGAGGTGGGGAAAAACTACGCGATGGTGATCACGACCTCCGGCGGATTATGGCGTTACCAGATCGGTGATACAATCCGTTTCACTTCCCTTTATCCGCACAAATTCGTGATATCGGGACGTACCAAGAACTTTATCAATGCCTTCGGAGAAGAGTTGATGGTAGACAATGCCGACAAAGCGATCAGCAGCGTCTGCCGCCAGACAGGAGCCAAAGTGAAAGAATACACCGCCGCTCCCCTCTTTATGCTTGACAAGGCGAAAGGCCGCCATCAATGGATGATCGAATTCGAGAAAATGCCGCCTTCGCTGGATGATTTTGCCTCCTTACTGGATAAGGCTTTACAGCAGCTTAATTCCGACTACGAAGCCAAACGCTATAAAGAAATTTCCCTCCAACCGCTGGAAATCCAAGTTGCCCGCGAAGGGACCTTCTACGAATGGCTTCGCAGGAAAGGGAAATTAGGCGGCCAGCACAAAATACCCCGTCTCAGTAATGACCGGACGTTTATTGAAGAGCTGGAAAAGATTTATAACTTATGATTTATCATCGACATCTAAATCATAAGTCATCAAAATTTCCATGACAAATAAAGGCCTCCCCCAGTAGGACCAAGCGTCGGAGCGACAACCAGGCGATCACTTCCCTTCATATTGATTTTACGGGCGATCGCGTTACGGATGGGAAAATAAGTCAGATAGGCAAGTTCGACAGAAAGGATACCGAAACCAGCTCCCGCCACCACATCGGCCACCCAATGCCGGTTGTTATACAAGCGTGAACAAGCAACGAAAGTCGCCAGCGCATAACCGGAATAGGCTAAAACCGGGCTGCTGTCCTTAAATTCCTTCCAGGCGATATGTGCCCCTAAGAAAGCATTGGCGGTATGTCCGGAAGGGAACGAATGGGGACCGCCGTCAGGACGTATTTCACCTACAGTATATTTGACTGTCCGTGTCATGGCGGCATTGAAGCCTTCGGCAATGACAACCAGACAAAGCTGGTCCACCCAATTATGTTTCTCCTTCCCCATTAGGTCACAGACAAAAACCCACCCCAGCATGCCCCATTCCATATAATCGTCGATCCGTATCTTCTTGACAGAATCTTTGCGAGAAAAGAGGTGGAAATCGTTCATCCCGTCTATGGCAGTGCCAATCGCCCCGACTGTTATCAAGGAGGCAGGAAGGATCAAGCTTTTCGGTTTGAATTTATATTCGACGACAGACATCCGGGATACACTGTCCTGTACTCCCGTATCGGATACGGAAAGACGTAAGGGCGGTTCGCAAACCGCTCCTACCGTTGTAAATATTGTAAACTGGAATAATACCAGCAGGATGCAAATAAAAGATTTCACTAAATGCCTTATTGATTTTCGCCCCCAAAGGAACAAAAATCTTCTTACATCGCAACTATCGATTTGCTATTTCTTAACGGTAAAACGGGGTGTGTCAAATATCGGCATTCATGGGACACAGATGACACATACAAGCACTGATTAACACAGATACTATTAATTATCAACAAAATAAATCCGCCTCCGTCTGCGTGTTCTGAGTCGTCTGCGCCCGGTAATATCAATTTGACACACCCTCATTTATAAGGATGTTAAAACTTTTTAGTAGTTTATTGATCGTATCGCCTGCAAAAGCGCCTCCATATCGTTAGGGAAGATATCACCGATGTTTCCGATACGGAATGTATCGGCGTCGGAGATTTTACCGGGATAGATGACGAAGCCTTTCGCCTTCAACTGATTGTAGAAAGCCTGGAAATCGAAGTCGGCAGAAGGATACAAAAAAGAAGTGATGATCGGACCTTGCGAAGCATCCGGCAGCAAGGTCTTGAAACCTAACGCACGCATACCATCGACCAATGTACGGTGATTTTGCTTATAGCGTTCCGAACGGGCAGCGATACCACCTTCTTCATTCAGCTCTTTCATGGCCTGATAAAAAGCGTGCACCACATGTGTTGGCGACGTAAAACGCCATTTGCCGCCGCCTTTTTCCATCGTTTCCCACTGCGCATAGATGTCGAGCGAGAGAGAGCGGGCATTTCCTTTCGTGGCCACCAGCTTATCCTTCTTCGCAATGATAAAGCCGAAACCGGGAACCCCCTGGATACATTTATTGGCGCTGCTGACTAAAAAGTCAATATCCAGCTTCTTCATATCAATTGGCACACCGCCGAAGCTGCTCATGGCATCTACGATAAAGGTGATGTTACGACCCTTCAGGACTTCGGCCACTTCTTCGATCGGGTTCAACAGGCCGGTAGTCGTTTCGCTGTGTACCATCGACAGATGTGTGATGCCCGGATTGGCTTCGAGGGCCTTGCGGGCCACTTCGCCGATCACCAGTTCCGTCTCGTGCAAGGAAACCAGCACATGGTCAATATGGTAGTATTCTGCGATCTGTGCCATACGTTTGCCGTAGGCGCCGTTTGCCAGGATCAGGAGTTTGTCGGTCGGTTTCACAGCCGCACCGATGGTAGCCTCCACACAATATGTCCCGCTGCCTTGCAACAAGACATCCGTATATTCGTCCTCATCCAGTCCGGCAATAGCCAACAGGCCTTTACGGATAGGGGTTACAATTCCTTCGTTATAATCTTTATCCCAGGTACACCAGTCCTGAAGCATCGCTTCGCGAACTGTTTCGGATGTGCTCAAGGGACCGGGGGTAAGCAGCAGGTAGTTTCTTTTTGTATTCATGACGTTCTTATTATAAATCAATATTTACCGTTAATTTTCTCAATGCAGGCGGGAAGTTCCGTAATATTGTCCAAGACAAAATGGGCGCCGGCATTCAACATCCGTTCACGCACTTCGCGCTTGAGTTCGATCAGTTCGTCTGGCGAACGGTGGTTGTATTCCTCTTCTGTCAGTCCCATCTCGTTGCTGCCGGTCACGATGCCGATGCTCCATACTTTGGCGTTCACTCCTTCCTTGATATCGGCGATCGTGTCACCCACCTTCACCACATTATCAACAGAAGGAATAGCCAGATCGATCATATTCTTATAGATCATATACGGGGCAGGACGTCCGGCGGGAACATCGTCCGGAGTAACCAAATTATCCACCACATAGCCTTTAGCAGCCGCATCGGGACGGACCACATCCATCATCGCCTGCGTATAGCCTGTTGTCGAACCGATCTTAATTCCTTCTTCACGCAATAGTTTCATCGTATCCAACACACCGGGGATCGGGTCCGTAAAGTTGCGAAGAGACGAGAACAAATGCTTCTCGAAACTCCGGTACATTTCATTCACATCATCCATGTTCCAGTCACGGTTATAGCGAGCTTGGAATTTGGCTTTTACTTCCGGCATATTCAGGATTGCCTTGATATGGTCTATCTTCAACAATCCCATCGGCTCACGTGCCTGCCGGTAGGTGATATCAATCCCTTTTTCTTCGGAGAAAACTTTCAGGAAAGCATTCAAAGGGGCAAAGCAGCCGAAATCGACAGCCGTTCCGGCCCAATCCATAATCACACACGAAATCTTTTTCATAACTGATTTATTTCTTTTATTATACTGATTCGTTTATCAAGCCATCGTGATCGCGTTCCGCGGAGCCGTATCCAATTCGAGCACTGCGTTGTTTTTGGCAGCCAATCCGTTTTCCTTGCGGAAACGCTGATGCAAATATACAAAGGAACAGATGAAGGTGATACAGCAGAAGATGCCGACATATCCGGCAAACTGGTTATAAAATACCGCCCAGTCAATATGCGGGTTGCAAAATTCCTTCAACACGAGCACCAGCACTGTCCCGGTATATCCTAAAAAGTCCGTCGTCACAATAAAGAACCCTACATTCCCATGAATCTTGAAGCAGGCAATGAACCGGTCGAAGAAAACTGTCTGGAAAGTAAGATACGCGATATACAGGCAAAGACTCTGGATGAACAGCCAGACAACGGGAGAAAGTTGGAACCGTTCCTGCCCGAAAGAGATAACAGACATCACGACCATCCCCGTAATAATCAATCCGAAAAGGATGGAAAGCGCTTTCAGATTATCCTTCACAAAGACCATCAACCCGAAAACCACCAAGATGATAAGCGTCACCACACTGTCGATCTTCGCAAAAAGCCAAGGCGAATACTTGGAAACATCGATGATATTCACTAAAAAGTCTTCTTTTATATCGCGCAGCACCACGATGGCTATATTGGCAACGAATAACATCATGAGGAAAGGCATAAAATTCTTGAACAACTCCCAACGCTGTTTCCCGTTCAGTGTTGCACGCTCCGACTTCATCGCAATATCTTCTTCGGTCGGTTGCGGCAGACGATCCAGGGCATACCCGAGCAACGCCAAAAGGGGCAGTGCGACAGCTCCGATCAGCGCAGGCATCCAGAACTCATTCACATGCAGGTTATTCATAACATACAACCCTGCCGACTTAGCCGTCCCGGAACTGATCACCATGCTGACTCCTAACAGGCTGGCAAGGATATCCGTCATCCGACGCCCTTCGATAAAACTAAAGATCACACCCCACATACAACCCAGCGACAAGCCATTCAGGAACATAGCTGCAATATTGTAAGGAGCGGAAAGCAGACCGAAGAAAACCAGTGAAAGCTCCGCCATCACGACAGACATCAGGATAAACTTCAAACGCTCTTCCCGTCTCAGTTCGGAGATCAGCTTGATCCCCATAAACTTCGAAATCACATATCCTACTATCTGGGAGATTGTAACAACCACTTTATAATCCATATCGAAAAACTCGACATCCTCAAAAGCAGCCGCCGTATAAGGCTTGCGCAGTGCATATACCAATGAGTAAGACAAAAGAGCCGCACCGCCGGCCCAGGGGATAAAAAGAAAATCGGATAACCGTTTCCGAGATGGATTTTTAGTTTGTTGTTCGTAGTTCATAACACGCTGTCATTTTGTTTACGGCAGCAAAAGTAGGCGTGATATATTACAGGAATATTACTGAAGACATGAATATTTATTATTTATATGTATTATAAATCAATCGGTTATAAAGCAATATTTATGTAACATTCATGTAACGGAAATGCAACACGTTTGTACTTATTTTGCAATACAAAACAGTAAACAAGAACAACATGGACGACTTCCGTGAACTCTACCGGCGGATAGAATATCTGCGCAATAACGGGATAAAAATGAAGGAGATTGCCGACTGTGCCGGAATGGCTCCCAGCATCCTGTCTTCTTTGTACACGACAGTGCTTCCGGCTTATTTCGAGGAACTAAAAAACTGCCCGCACGAGGAAGCTTTGGACCATGCGATCGTGTTGGTCAACAACATATCCAAACGGCGCCTGCTGTCCATCCTACCGGAACTGTTGGAACGTTTGGACGGGATGGAACCGAACATGCAATCCGACCGGAAAGCCAACCCTTTCCTCGAACATTTGCAAGAAGAAATACAGCTTTCCACCACACGGGTGGACAACATATGCGGACTTTATACGAGTTACAGCCTTTCTTCTTCCTCGGACTGCCTGAAGATGGAACCTTTCATCATCAGCCTGTCCGAAAACAAGGAGTACATCCGCATCGGGCGGTTAAATGCTTACGGGGAGGCGCAATGGGGCATGGGAGTCACAGGTGATCCGCAGAACTTTTATTGTATGTTCAGCGAAAACCCCTCGCCTCAATTCACGCTAGTAACAATCTATCTGCAAATCCCATTTTTCCGGAATCCCCGGCAACTGCGCGGTCTATATATCGGGCTTGACTACAACCGGAACCCGGTCGCACGCCGTATCCTGCTTATCAAGGAGTCGGACTGCACGGATACGGAAGAATTTTTATCCATGAAAAGCGGCCTGATCCAAAAGGAGGATTTCACCCCCGAGCAACAGGCCTATTATGACTACACCTGTCAGACCGGCGACTACATCAAGATGTGTACGGTTCCTTCGCTTCAGATGGATGAGAGTGATCTTGTCAAAGAGAAGACAATGCTATTGTTATAATTACTTTTGGCTTGATCCAAAAGTAACCAAAAGATCAAGGCTTAAGCTGCTTCGCTACTCCGTTCCCTCCGTTCGCTGTCGCGTCTGAAACTCGCTTCGCTCAGACAGCAGACGCTCCGGGCGCTCACTGCGGTCTCTGCGCTTAACGCTCACCAGCTTAGGCCGGAAGTAGAGCCTGACGGCTCTTTGGGAATGGCCGATACCGCCTGTTTTTTGTGATCCCGCGTCAAGCGGAGGGCAAAGACGAAGCGTCCGGAGCCTGCGCTGTCTGAGCGAAGCGAGTTTCGCAGGCGACAGCGTAGTCTTTGCCCGGAGTAGCCCAGACGGTTAAGCCTTGAACTTTTGGTTACTTTTCTTTCAAGAGAAAAGTAACACCTCGATTATTCTTTTTGGAACTTCCGGCTCACCTTCAGCAAATTCGCCGTAAAGGATACCACATTCTGTGCTTCCTGTACCATATTCAGATAGACCATGCTGACCTTCGTGCTGCCGCTCTGTCCCTGGATACGTTTCAGTTCCTCTTTTTTCAGAAGTGTCAGTTTAGCTGTCAGGTCGACCGATTCGGCGATCAGGTCATCCATACGGTGGTAATCATTGCTTTCAATCATAGCCGAACTGCGGTTCAAGAAAGAAACGATCTCATCGGTCATCTTTCCGAAATCTTCCTTCTGTACTTCGCTGAGCGGGCTGAAATGGTTGTCGACATGCTCCTTGCCCGGTTCCGTCAGACGGCGGATACTAAACACGATCTCACTGGCAAAGTCATTTCCCTGATAATAGTACAAACCTTTATCGATCGCAATATCATGTTCCAATTGGGTAACACCCAATGTGCCGACACGTTTGACCTGTTTCAAGTAACTCTTCTTTTCCTCGATCGCGCTCATCACCTTGCGAAGTTCACGTAGGTTCTCGTCCATAAAGCCATGAACGGAGCGGTTGAAAGCATCGGAAGCGAAGTTCAGCACATTACAAAGCTCGTCGCGGCTATGTTCACGGAACAAGGAAAGAGCTTCGCGTTTGTCCTTTGTCTCACGCAGCTTGGAAATCGTAGAATCGACTTCTTCCTGCATCGCTTCCTTCTTCATCTTTTTCTTATACAGAATCTGGTTGCGGATCAGCATATAGATCGCCAACCCCACCATTGCCGCCATTGCCGCAATACCACCGACATGGATCAACAGAGCGACCAGGAAACAGATCGTAAAGGCTGCACCTGCCGTAATGAACCAGCCACCAATCACGGAAAGCACACCGGTGATACGGTAAACCGCACTTTCACGTCCCCAGGCACGGTCGGCCAAAGAACTACCCATCGCCACCATGAAAGCTACATAAGTCGTAGACAACGGCAACTTCAACGAAGTACCCAACGCAATCAAGAGACCGGAAAGCACGACATTCACCGAAGCACGTACCAAGTCGAAACTGGCCTTATCTGCAAGTATTATCTCATTATTATTGAAACGGCTGTCGATCCAGTCCTTCACACGCAAAGGAACCACACTCAATATCGTACTGGAAGCGTTATTGCACGTACGCACCAGAACACGTGCAACGGGCGACGTTCCGAAATTCTCATTTCCATCTGACTGTCGGGCCAGATCCACAGACGTTTTGATCACCGCCTGCGCCTTCTTCGAAGTAGCCAAGGCAACCACCATGACCAAACCGGAACCGACAAGGAAGTACCACGGGGTTTTGGCCGGTTCAAGCAACGACTCCATCAGGAAAGTATCGGTCGTAGTCGTACCACCCTGTGCCATCAGGTCCATATAAGAAGAATAGCCTGCCAACGGAACACCGATAAAGTTCACCAAGTCGTTACCGGCAAACGCCAATGCCAGAGCAAACGTACCCAATAAGATCACCACTTTAAAGACATTCACCTTCAACCAATGGAGAATCTGCATCAATACAGTGAAGAAGATAAGAGCTCCCCACACAATCGTGTCCGTATTACTATAGATCATCGTTTTGAGATCGCCTTCCATAAAAGAGCTTTCCTTCAAACCTTTGATCAGCATAAAATAAAGGATGGAAGTTGCAGCCAGACCACCGAACAGCCCGATGAAATAAGTCGCATACTTCTTATAATTGAAGGTAAAGATCAGACGGGAGATATATTGGACAATAGCTCCGAAGAAGAAAGCGATCGCCACCGAAAGGAAAATGGCAAGTATCACCGTAAAAGCCTTATCGGTGTTCAGCAGGTCGCCTAACTGGAGCGCACCGTTGGAATTGGCAATCTTGATTAATGAAATCGCAACCGTACCGCCCAACAATTCGAAAACCAGCGAAACGGTAGTCGAAGTGGGCATTCCCAGAGAGTTAAAAATGTCCAGCAACACCACATCGGTGAGCATGACAGCCAGCAAAATACACATAATCTCCGAAAAGTAGAAATGTTGCGGCTGGTAAATTCCGTGCCTGGCAATGTCCATCATACCGTTGGAAAGCGAGGCACCGACAAAGATGCCGATCGCGGCAATCACCATTATGACTTTAAAAGATGCAGCTTTCGAGCCTATTGCCGAATTCATGAAATTGACCGCATCGTTACTAACTCCGACTGACAGGTCGAACACTGCCAGCACAAAGAGAAAAATGATCAGAAAGAGATAAAATGTCTCCATAATTGCTTGTTATGTATTTGGTTGCAAAGGTCTGAAACAAATATTACGCAATAATGACATAGATGTTACAAACATGTTACAAGTCGAACTATACCCCCACAGAAACAGTTGAATAAAAAAATAATGTTACCAGACTAAGGGATTTCCCTTATATTCGCGACTTTTATTATAAGAACATTGTTAATCTTGCTCACACTTGGGAGAGAATCGAGACGATATCATACAGTGGGTTTGTGAAATGGCCTTATCGGATTCACAGACCGCTCTTAAATCGCTTTACATGGCCTATTTCGGTCCACTAATGCGATTTACGGGCATGTATGTCTCATCGCCGGCAGAAGCCGAAGAGATTGTTTCCGATACCTTCTTAGCTATCTGGGACAACCGCAAGCAACTTCCCGGCATCTCCAATTTCGACTCTTACATCTATACGGTAGCCCGCCACAAAGCGATCAGCTATTATCGCAAACAGCATATGGAGCAGGTATCGCTGGACGAAATCTCCATCGACCTTTTCACCTCGACCGAAACGACTCCCGAAGAAGAACTTATCAGCCAGGAAGGAATCCACCGTCTGAACCTGGCGATCGACTCGCTGCCCGCCAAATGCAAGATGGCTTTCAAACTCGTCCGCGAAGACAAGCTCAAATATAAAGAAGTGGCTGCCATCCTCGACATCTCCGTCAAAACTCTGGAAGCACACTTGGCGAATGCCGTCCGCAAACTGCGGGAAACACTTGCTGACGATTGCATCTGAAAAGCTACACTCCGGCAGGAAATAAAAGTTCCATGCCTACGAAAATTTTGTTTCATGCCCATGAAAATTTATTTTCCCGCCGGTGAAAATAAATTTTCACTTTATGGAAACGGGTGAAAATTTTCTATCTTTTTCTCATTTCGACTAAGGGTATTCTCATTTCCCTGCGACTATACATATAGAAACACACAGAATGGAAAACAGAATAAACCATATAATCGCACGTGTCCTGAGTGGAGAAAGTTCTTCGGATGACATTCTTTCGCTAAGCGAATGGCTGAACGAAAACGAAAAGAACCGGGATGAATTCCGACGGCTCAAGAATTATTGGGATGCGGATGTCGCTTTCAAACATTCCGTCGCCCCTACTTTCTCGGCCGACAAACTGCAACAAAAGATCAATGTACAAAAGAGGCAGACTTACCGGCGGCAATTATGGAGAAACGCCATTCCACTAATTGCCGCAGCCTGTTTGTTTTTCATTTTCTCAACAGCCTTTTTCCTTTATAATACAAAGGACCGTACATCCGAATACTACACTTTGCTGGCAGGCGAACATACCTCCAACTTCACGATGGAAGACGGAACTGTCATCACATTGAACAAGAACAGCCGCCTAAGCTATTCCGACAAATACGGAAAAGACAACCGCAACGTCAAATTGGAAGGTGAAGCTTATTTCGAAGTGGCAAAAGATTCAGGCAAGCCCTTCCAAGTAGAGATGAACGGCGCCTCTATCACCGTATTGGGCACGCACTTCAACGTGAAAGCAGATGCGGAATCCGACGATATCACAGCAACCCTTGTGGAAGGTTCCATCCGTTTCGAAGGTGCAAAACAAAATATCGTAATGACCCCGAACCAGCAACTAACTTTTAGCCGGTCGACAAACAAGGTTGATGTAAAACAAATAGACACCGACACTTTCACTGCTTGGAAAGACGGCCTGTTGAAATACAAATCTATTCCATTCACCAAATTGATCGAGAACTTGAAAGACATGTATCAAGTAGAAATCCGGATTGATGATGAAAGACTGGCAGATCCGTCCGTCACCGTCTCCGGAACATTTGATCAGAGACAAAGTTTTGACCAGATTTTGAAAGTAATCTCATACAGTTTACCTGTACGATGGACAAATCATGATGGAGTTTATCATATCCAATATGCAACACTAAAAAGATAATGCCTATGAGAAAACACTGATACATATAAATACTGATGCCCGCGTAAGAAGGGCCACACATGAAAGCACAACCAAATTATTAATCTATTAAATCAATACATAAGCATGAAAAATGTTTCGTATTATAGGCATCTTCATTCTGAAAGCCTAAAAAAATTAGTAGCAATCACAAAAATTACAGCGGTTTCGCTATTGACGGTTTTACCCTCCACAATGCAAGCCGAGTCATCTTATTCACAATCGGCAGTAATATCTGTCAAAGCAGAGCGGATGCTTCTCACAGACTTGTTTTCACAAATAGAAAAACAAAGCGAATTCTTATTCTTCTATGTAGACAAAGATGTCGCAAACATCAAAGTCAACGTAAAAGCCAACAGCAATCAAATTGATGAAGTCTTGACACAAGCATTAGCCGGAACAGGACTGACATACACCATCAATGACCGGAATATTAACATTATGCGAAAAACATATGCCCGGCAACAACAGACTAAGCAAATCAAAGGGAAAGTCCTTGACAGCAACGGTGACCCAATCATCGGGGCCAACGTGGTGGAAAAAGGAACTACTAACGGGTCTATCACTGATATTGAAGGACTCTTCAATATCAGTGTAGCACCTGGTGCTACACTGATATTGAAGAGTCCTTCAATATCAGTGATAGACCCGTTAGTAGTTCCTTTTTCCACCACGTTGGCCCCGATGATTGGGTCACCGTTGCTGTCAAGGACTTTCCCTTTGATTTGCTTAGTCTGTTGTTGCCGGGCATATGTTTTTCGCATAATGTTAATATTCCGGTCATTGATGGTGTATGTCAGTCCTGTTCCGGCTAATGCTTGTGTCAAGACTTCATCAATTTGATTGCTGTTGGCTTTTACGTTGACTTTGATGTTTGCGACATCTTTGTCTACATAGAAGAATAAGAATTCGCTTTGTTTTTCTATTTGTGAAAACAAGTCTGTGAGAAGCATCCGCTCTGCTTTGACAGATATTACTGCCGATTGTGAATAAGATGACTCGGCTTGCATTGTGGAGGGTAAAACCGTCAATAGCGAAACCGCTGTAATTTTTGTGATTGCTACTAATTTTTTTAGGCTTTCAGAATGAAGATGCCTATAATACGAAACATTTTTCATGCTTATGTATTGATTTAAGAGATTAATAATTTACTTGTTTCATGGTGTGACCCTGTTCGCTTAGTGTAGGTCTCAGTGCTACTTTTAACATTAGCGTTTTCTCATAGGCATTATTTTTTAGTGTGCATGTTGGATATGATAATTTCCTGTTTTATTCGTCCACCGTATAGGCAAACTGTGTGAGATTACTTTTAGGATCTGTTCTATGCTTTGTTTTTGATTGAATGTACCGGAAACGGTGATGGATGGATCTGCCAGTCTTTCATCATCAATCCGGATTTCTACTTGGTAGATGTCTTTCAAGTTCTCGATCAATTCGGTGAATGGAATCGATTTGTATTTCAACAGACCGTCTTTCCAAGCTGTGAAAGTGTCGGTGTCTATTTCTTTGACATCCACCTTGTTTGTCGACCGGTTGAAAGTCAGTTGTTGGTTTGGGGTCATCACGATATTTTGCTTTGCGCCTTCGAAACGGATGGAACCTTCCACAAGGGTTGCCGTGATATCGTCTGACTCTGCATCTGCCTTCACGTTGAAGTGCGTACCCAATACGGTGATAGAAGCACCGTTCATCTCTACTTGGAAGGGCTTGCTTGGATCTTTTGCCACTTCAAAATAGGCTTCACCTTCTAATTTGACGTTGCGGCTGTCTTTCCCGTATTTGTCGGAATAGCTTAAGCGGCTGTTTTTGTTCAATGTGATGATGGTTCCATCTTCCATCGTGAAGTTGGAGGTATGTTCGTCTGTCAGCAAGGTGTAGTGTTCGGATATACGGTCATTTGTATTATAAAGGAAAAGGGCTGTTGAGAAAATGAAAAGCAAACAGGCTGCGGCAATTAGTGGAATGGCGTTTCTCCATAATTGCCGCCGGGCAGTCTGCCTTCTTTGTACATTGATCTTTTGTTGCAGTTTGTCGGCCGAGAAAGCAGGGGCAACGGAATGTTTGAAAGCGACATCTGCATCCCAATAATTCTTGAGACGTCGGAATTCATCTCGATTTTTTTCGTTTTCGTTCAGCCATTCACTTAACGAAAGGATATCGTCCGAAGAACTTTCTCCACTCAGGACACGTGCGATTATATGGTTTATTCTGTTTTCCATTCTGTGTGTTTCTATATGTATAGTCGCAGGGAAATGAGAATACCCTTAGTCGAAATGAGAAAAAGATAGAAAATTTTCA